>Ga0247610_10000147_pt1 | contig 116618 bp, 110 predicted proteins | sample 174DNAGHGhighgp2_FD_193483 | JGI IMG/M metagenome (GOLD analysis project Ga0247610, IMG submission 193483) | Sheep rumen microbial communities from Palmerston North, Manawatu-Wanganui, New Zealand - 1742 DNA GHGhigh gp2 | ecosystem: Host-associated > Mammals > Digestive system > Stomach >... | reverse complement strand
GTTCTTGGAATTGTGAAGCATAAGTACGTTATTTTATGCACTTTTTTGGATTTATGTTCTAATATGTGGGGTGCGGGCTTGAAAAGTTTGCGCTTTTGGGCTAAAATAATAAGCACTGGTCACGTCGTCTAGTGGTTAGGACTCCTGGTTTTCATCCAGGCAATCGCGGGTTCGACTCCCGCCGTGATCACCATTTCGTATTTAAAATCGCCCATATCAGGGGCGATTTTTTGTGTCGCTTATGCTAAAATAAAGATATGAGTACACTTTTCAAGAGAACAAAAATTTTGGCGACGGTTGGTCCTTCCGTTTTTGCAGAAGAAAAAATTAAAGATATGATTTACGCAGGCGTAAATGGTTTTCGCCTGAACTTTTCGCATGGTAGCTACGAAGAGCGCGATGAGCAGATTCGCATCATCCGCAAGTACGCCGCAGAGCGCGGTAAATCCGTAGCAATTGTCCAGGATTTGCAGGGGCCAAAGATTCGTCTTGGTGAATTGAAGGGTAATCATCTTGATTTGAAGCAGGGTGATGAGATTGTGCTTGATTATGCAATCAAAGTCCATGATGGTAGCAAGAAGATGCCGGTGCAGTACAACCTCGCAAAGCGCGCGAAGGTTGGCGAGCCAATCTTCCTCTTTGACGGCAAGATTCGTACGACCGTGAAAGAGATTGTTTCTGAAACCGCAATTAAGTGTACGGTAGAGAATGATGGCTACGTAATGAGTCGCAAGGGCGTGAACTTGCCAGAGACTGATCTTGGCGGCGATATCTTTACTGAGAAAGATTTGGCCGATATTGAGTTCGGCGCTGGTCGTGATTTTGACTACGTTGCGATGAGCTTCGTTCAGAGCGCAGCAGACATTGAAAAGATGCGCCAGATTTTGGCTTCACATGGTTCACGCGCTAAAATCATCGCGAAGATCGAGACGAAGAAGGCTGTTTCTTCTGACGAGTCTATGGAAGCAATCGTCAAGGCAACCGATGGCATTATGATTGCACGTGGCGATATGGCAATTGAAGCAGGCGCAGAGGTTGTGCCGATTGTTCAGCGCAAGTTGATTGCGTTCTGCCGCCAGTATTCCAAGATTTGTATTGTTGCGACCCAGATGATGGCAAGCATGGTAGAGAATCCAGAGCCAACTCGTGCAGAGGTTTCTGACGTGGCAACCGCAGTGATTCTTGGCGCAGACGCAGTGATGCTTTCCGACGAAACGGCAAATGGTAAGTATCCAATTGAGACCGTGAAAGAGATGAAGAAAATTATCCTTTACACACAGAATCATACCCGTATTCAGTCACTTGATGCGTTGCCGACCGGTGTTTACAAGAACTACGATGCGATTTCGCACGCAGCTGTAGATATTGCCGAGAGCGCAAATGCTGACCTTATCGCGGTGGCGACCAAATCTGGTGCTACGGCGCTCGCAATCGCTGCTCAGCGTCCAAATATCCCAATTATTTCAATTACGAGCGATGCTCGCGTAGCAGGGCAGTTGGCGCTTACTTACGCTAACTCTTCCTTCGTGCGTGAATACGATGAGAATTACGCTTTTGACGCTGTTCAGAGACTCAAAAATGACGGTTATTTGAAGCTTGCGGAAGGAAAGGATAGCTTGAAAGTTGTCTTGGTTTCCGGCTTGCGTGATGAAGAGGGAACTACGAACAGTATCCAGATTCGTAAGGTATAAAAGGAGGCTTTTGTGGCAGGGTTCAGAAAGAAAACGATTCAAGATGTGGACGTAGCGGGCCAAGTTGTTTTGGTGCGCGTTGATTACAATGTACCGATGAAAGAGGGTGTGATTCAGGACGATATGCGCATTTCTGGCAGCCTTTCAACGATTCGCTTCTTGCTGGATCAGGGTGCAAGGAAAGTCGTTTTGATTTCGCATATGGGCCGCCCAGAAGGCGCCTACAAGCCGGGTTTATCGCTTGCGCCTTGCGCACTACGTTTGGCAGAATTATTGCCAGACAAGGTCGTACGCTTTTCAGATATGATTTATGGTCCCGATGCGAAGGCGGCAGTGGACGCTTTGCCGGATGGCGGCGTATTGTTACTTGAAAACTTGCGTTTTGTGCCTGATGAAGAGGCAAATTCGGCACAGTTTGCGCAGGAAATTGTGAATGCGACTGGCGCGACTCTGTTCGTGCAGGATGGCTTTGCAGTGATTCATCGTGCGCATGCTTCTACGGATGCGATTGCACGTATTTTGCCATCAGTAGCAGGCTTCTTGGTCGAGAATGAGGTTTCTCGTCTGGAAGGCGCTATGCAGAACCCAGCACGCCCGCTTTTGGTGATTGTCGGTGGTGCTAAGGTTTCCGACAAGCAGCCGTTAATTGATAAGTTTATGACGATTGCTGACAAGATTGTCGTCGGTGGCAAGATTGCGGCGGACGGTTATCATAACGCTAGCCCGAATGTTTATGTCGCAGAGGATTTTGTTGAAGATAGCTATGGCGCAAAACTGGACATTGGACCAATTAGCACGGGTAAAATCGTTGAGTTTATTAAACAGTCCAAGACGATTATTTGGAATGGTACGCTTGGTATGGTTGAGGATGAGCGCTATACGAATGGTTCGCTTGCGGTCGCGCAGGCGATGGGCGAAAGCCGCGAGATGACGATCGTTGGCGGTGGCGATACGACTGGTTTTGTTGAGAAAGTTTTGAAAAAGAACGGCGGTTTGACCTTTAACCTTATTTCTACGGGTGGCGGAGCGAGCTTGGAACTTTTGTCTGGCAAATCTTTGCCTGGCCTAGAAGTGTTGCAGGATAAGTAAAAATGGAACAATGGGGCGGTAATCAGAACTATCGGCCAGAGAAAAAGTCTTCTGAGAAAAAGAAGGCTAGGCGCGCTGATGCTACTGCTCCGACTACCGCGAAGACCGAGCGCGATTTTCGTGTCGGTCGCACGATGGCTGGCACTACAAATAAGGCGCGCGAACGTAACTTGATGCATATTGAGGCGCGCAAAAAACAACGCCGTAAGAACGCGATTATTACCTTGTTTGCGTTGGCGGTGACGGTTTTTGTTGTCGCAAGTCTTGTTGGCTATGTGTCTCTAAAACAAAAAGAACGTCAGGCAGCGATCGAGGAGCAGAATCCAATGCAGCCAACTGTGGCGATTGTGGACGAAAACGTCGGCAATAATATTTCTTCTCGTACGAAGGTATTTGTGGCACGTTTGGAGGCTGATGCGAAGGAATATAATCTGAAGATTGATCATGTGGTTTTGCCTTTCCAGAAAGCACGTGAAGTATTGGTATTCTTTGAGGGGCGTAACGAGTATTATAAGCTATCGTCAGAGCGGGGTAGTACGGTTCAAATTGAGGACGCAGAGCGTATGATGCGCTATCTGGACGGTAAGGAGTTGAAGCCTGAATATGTCGATATCAGAGTAGAGGGTAAGGCCTATTATAAGTAGGCTGGCCTAGGGGCAGGTCACTTCTACTCTAATCCCCTAATGTTCGGTTTTTGTTCTAATTTTTGAAGGGGGTTAAAATCAGGGTAGAGCAGTAGAATCCATATTAAAAAATCAAAACGTGAAAAAGTCAAATGGGCAGGGGAGTGACGAAAAAATTTTCACGGCCGTGAAATGTTGTGGAAAAGTATATTTTCACGCAGGGTTAAATTTGGCGGTGTTGTGGAAAAATATGTTATAATATGTGATTTTACAGGGGTGGATGGCATATATTCGTATACATGATGTCAAATTTCAAGCCCCTTGAGACCACTTCCGGACACTCCCCCGGCCGAAAATTCCCGGGGGAGCGGTCTTTTTACGTATATATTTATGATCGCTGCGCAAAGATGAAAATGGCATATTAAAAGGGCTTTTATATCCGTAAGCAGTGCAGCCTATGAGTCTGCCCGACGATTGTATATATGTCGGGCCTTGCTATATTGTAAGTCGTAAAATATGCATTGTGCGACATTGGATATTAAGGCAAAAGACGATTGTACACCCGTCCCGTTTATGCTTAGTTTTGGCTGCCCGGCTGTCTTTTTGTTGTTATTGCCCTTTATTCCGCGTTCTATTGCGTTCTGCTTATATTTATGTGTATTCCTATCGTCCTGGGCCTTATAACGCGTCTGGAGGCCTTATATGGCCTTGCCCTAGGCTCTAACAGGGGTGGAATAGGGGTAAAATAGGGGATTAACATGGGTAAATCAGGGGCACTATCAGATACGTAACAGGGGTAGAATAGGGGAGTGATCGCTAAAAATCCAGGGAAACACCTCTTTAATTTCCCTGTTACTTCCCTGTTCGGATTTTGTTCTTGAGCCAAGCGAAAATATTTATGGTAAAATAGAAAAAGATTTGGAGGTAAAATGAGCGCTAGAACAGCGAGAGTTTCTGGCGGTGGGCAAAAAGTCCGTCAATCCGGGATTGAGCTTTTGCGTATTTTGGCAATTTTAGCTATTATTTTGCATCATTTGCTTCTATATAGCGGCGCTAGTCTTGGTGTGGACGGAGAGATAGGAGGCGGGCGTCAGATTCTGTTTTCGGGTCTGAGCGGCTTCGGAAAAGTCGGTGTTGGCATTTTCTTCATGATAACCGGCTATTTTCTTTGTAAGAGAAAAACAGCGCCACAACCACGCCGTGTGTGGCCAATTATACGCCAGATGGCATTCTATGTAGTGGTTAGTTTTGGCCTGAGTTTAATATTTCTGAAAGATAAAATTGACTTTGAATTTCCGCCAAGCGGAGTATTACTGAGCTATTTGGATATCTGGAATGGGTATTACTGGTTTATCGGATCATATGTATTACTAATGATACTGTCGCCACAAATAAAGAAGATGCTTGACCATTTATCGGACAGGGAGTTAGTGCGGGTTACTCTGATTATTGCCCTGCTCGCATCTGTTGGAACAGATTTGTGGAGACTATTGAGATTTGGAGACAATGGTATTGTTTCTTCATTCTACCTCCCCACTGCCATTATCTACTGCTTAATAGGATATACGGTATGCAGGTTAGAAAAATACATAACTGGTCGTGGCTGGGCGGCGTTTGCTTTGCTACTAGGTACTATTCTCATAATGATGTCTCCATTAGTGACGAATTACTATGCGAATATGGGATGGGGTAAGTTGCCGGATATCTTTAGGCGAGAGCAAGCGACAGGCACGATGCTAGCTGCTATAGGTAGCTTTATTATATTTATGAAGATGAAATGGACAAACCGCGTAGTGAATAAAACCGCTTCCTGGACGTTGGCCACATATTTAATTCATAACAACCCGTTTGTACTCTGGATGACTATTTGGTCCAGCGGAAACGCGGTTCGCCTAACAACGATTTTGTATTACGGAAGCATTCCGAAAGCATTCGTAATGCTTGCGGCATTTACGATAGAAATATTCTTGGTTTGCGGGGTAATAGAAAGCGTAAGACGTTTGGCTGTTCGTGCTATAATGAGAGTTAGCAATCTATGAAGAAAAAGTGGATTAATATTCTTATTATCTTGATTATTACCGTCGGTTTTTTGTGGTGGTCGCTGAAAGATAACTTCAATGAAGTCGTGTCTACTTTGTTTGCGTCGAATATTGGTTGGATTATTGTTTCTCTGCTAGTTTTCTGCGTTTACATGGTCTTTGATACTCTATCTACTTACGGCATTATTAAGATCTATAAGAAGGATGTGACTTTCCGCTTTGCGCTATATCTTGGTCTTATCAATAAGTTCTTCTGTGGCATTACCCCACTCGCTAGTGGCGGTCAGCCGATGCAGATTTATGAGCTAAAGAAGAAGGGCGTGCCGGTCTCAACAGGGGCGAATATAGAGGTGCAGGCCTACATGATGTTCCAGATTGCTTTGATGATTACGGCAATTATCAGCGTCATCTTTGATCAGATTTTCCATTTCTTCCAGTACATGCCAATCTTGCAAAACATGATGATTGCGGGCTTCGCGATTAACTTGGTAATTCTTCTGGTTTTGCTATTTGTCAGCTTCTCAAAGAACTTCAACCGCTTGGTTATTCGCGGTGTTATTAGCGCTTTGGCGGCCTTTGGTTTGGTCCGCAACAAGAAAGCACGCATCGAGAAATGGGAGGCGGCTTGCCAGAATTATTACGAGAACGGTCGCGAGCTTCTTCGTAATAAAAAGGTCTTCGCGCGTGGTGTAATGTATCAGTGTTTGGCGCTGTTGTCCTACTATATGCTTCCGCTCTTCATTGCTTTCGCGATTGGCTGCGCAGACAATTTGGACTTCATCAACGTCTTTACGGCAAGCTCCTTCGTCTATGTGATGGGCTGCTACGTGCCGATTCCTGGCGCTTCTGGCGGCATGGAAGCGGGCTTCATGGGCTACTTTGGTCACTTCGTTACTGGCCCATCCTTAAACGTGTTCGTGCTTGTTTGGCGCGGTATAACTTACTACATACCAATGATTGCCGGTGCAATTGCGTTCAACGTCTATAATGGCCGTGGCGCTATTGAAAAAGCAGAAAAATTAGCCGCCGAGAGCAAGAAACAGCAGAAGGAAAAGATTAAAGAATCTTCTCGCAAATAAGATTGTCGCAGTACTTTAGCGCTTCTTTACTTTGAGATAAGTGAGATACCGTCCAACCGAGGACAGGAAGGCCTTGGTCGCGGTATTTTTTGACGCGATTATTCGGAAGGGCACGGATATCGTAGGAAATAAAGTCCGGCTTTATGAATGGGGCGAGACAGAGGTTTTTGAGGACAGGCTTTAGGAGGGGAGAGATAGGCTCGCCGCAATTTTTAAAGTCACTAGAGAGCAGACCGCGCGGTACTTCAGGCGCGTGTTTTTTAAGCCAGCGGAGCGAGAGGGGATTAAAACTCTGGAGGGCGTACTTCCCTTTGTAGTCTTTGAGAGCTTCAACGGCGGCGGCTTCTAACTTCCCTGCTTTCTGGTCGTATTTAAGCTCAATTAACAGAGGAACTTTGCCGTTAACGACGGATAAAACTTCAGATAAAAGCGGGATGCGTTCGCGGGTGTGATTGAGGTAAAGTTCGCGGATTTCGGTGAAGGTACAGTGTGAGACTTCCTTGTCGATGCCGCACATACGTTTGAGGTTATCGTCGTGGAATACAATGACTTCCCCGCTCTTTAGTATGTGACAATCCAACTCGATCGGAAAACGGCCTTGTACGGCCTTCTGAAAGGCCGTGAGCGAGTTTTCTGGCACGGTTGTACTATGTAAGCCGCGATGTGCAATTGGTGTATGTAATAGGAAATTAATTTTTGCCATTCTTTTGGTTTTTGTCTTTTTGTTTTTCGAGTTTTTTGCCAGCGTTTTTAGCGGCAACAAGTGCGCCGAGATCTTTTAGGCCTGGACCAGTTTGTTCGCCCTGAGCTTTGGACGGGGAGATTTTTTGTTTGCGGAATTCTGCCTGTGGAGTGAACTGGAAGACTGGTTTTTCGTGCTTCGCTGTGGCTGGCTTTTCAGAACCACGTTCGCCGGCTTCGCGACCAGAATCGGAAAGATTCTTCTTCCATTTCTCTGCTGCTTCTATATTCTCTTTAATTTCCTTTTCAACCTCGCTGCGGCTGCGTGCGTAAGTTGCGCGTGAATATTTGACGATCTGTGGCGTCAAATCGTTAGGTGGTTTTGGAATGCTAAGGGTGGTTGCTGAGAAGGCCGGAGTCTTTTCGCCGTTGATAATCATCGAAAGGACGAAGTGACGGTTGTTGAGGTTGAGGAGGTCCTGTGCCTCAAAGATTGGCTCGAATTGCTTGGAAAGAATTGGCGCATCATCAGCGGAAACGCGGAAGCTAATGGTAGTACCGACGTTACCGAAGACAGCGTCGCGGACGGACTCGGTCATCTGGCTGGTGTACTGGTTGGCGACGGTAAGGTTGAGACCGTATTTGCGTGCCTCGGAAAGAATAACGGCGAAGGAATCTGTTGCGAAGTTCTGGAACTCATCAACGTAGAGATAGAATGGGCGACGATCCTCAACGTTTGCGATATCGCTACGGCTCATCGCGGCGAGCTGGACCTTGGTCACGAGGAAGCTACCGAGGATTGCGGCATTGTCTTCGCCGATGAGACCCTTAGAGAGATTCACGACAAGAATCTTGCCCTCGTCCATGATTTTACGGACATCAAAGCTAGACTTTGGTTGGCCAATAATGTTGCGGATGATTGGGTTTGCTGTGAAGGCACCGACCTTGTTTAGAACTGGCGCGATAGATTCATTAACCTGCTTGTCGCCCCAGGAACCGAACTCCTGTTTCCAGAACTGGAGGACAGTGACGTCTTGACAGTATTCAAGGGTTTCTTTGCGGAACTCTTTATCTGTAAGCATGCGAGAAATATCGAGTAAAGTTGCCTGTGGACGATCAAGAAGCGCGAGCAAAGTGTAGCGCAAAATATGCTCAAGGCGTGGGCCCCAAGAGTCGCCGAACATGCGTTTTAGAACGCCGATAACCTCGGAAGAAATATTCGGTTTGCGGGCTGGATCATAGACTTCAAGTGGGTTAAACGCCATTGGGAATTGGGTGTCGGCTGGGTTGAAATAGACGACGTCTTTGATGCGGCTTTCTGGGATGAACTTGAGGTTATCCATGGCAAGGTCGCCGTGTGGATCAATGATACAGTAACCCTGGTTGTGATAGATATCGCTGAGTGCGAAGAGGGTCAAAAGACCAGATTTACCAGAGCCGGTCTGACCAATGATATAGACGTGGCGGCTGCGGTCTTTGCGATACATACCGAACTGGTGTTTGATACCGCGGAAATCGGTGAGACCGAAGGCGGAAATATTTTCATCGAAACTTGGGTTGCCAGTGAGCATTGGAAGCTTGGCTGGCGGCTCTGCAGTCTTGCTGGATGCCCAAACGATGTTTGGCGTCTCCACGTTGGTGTGTGGGAGATGATAGACGCTAGCGAGCTCGGAGATATTAAGAATAAAGCCATGGTCGGTGAACTGGCGCTTTTTATAGGCGTTTAATGCGTTTTTATCAAAAGTAGCGCCACTCATCTTGAAACCGTTAAGGTTGGTAGAGTTGAACTGCTTGAACGTACCGACGAGCGCCTGCATGTTGAGTTTGGCGTTCACTTCGTTTTCACCAACGTAGGCGAGACGAATTTTAACTTCATAGCCGAGCTTAGTTGCTTTTTCTTCTGCCTTTGCGATTTGAGTTTTAGCACGCTCGGAAAGTTCAACTTTGCCGTCAGATGTAGTGCCGCCCTCTGGTGGACGCCACAATGCGGCGAGAATTTGTGCGAACCAGCCAAAATCAATATTGCCGAGGCTAAAGGTTTTGCCGGCTTTAATTTTTGAAACCCAGCGGTCGGTCTTGGTGTGCCAATCATCAGCGACTGGGCGAGTAAGAATCTGAATCCAGAGCTCTTCGCCGCCGTCCGGATTGAGTTTGGCGAGCGTACCGGTAATACCAGCGAGCGGATCAACCTCGAATGACTCGAAGGTCTTAATCGGGAGTACATCGTCGTAGATTAGGGATATTTCTGCGCTGTAAGCGACTGGATATTTGTCGCGGCGATCGGCATAATCCTCTTTCATGCGATAAATTTGGACGCTAGGATATTGAGAGTAGATCTGCCCTTCTACGAAACTCTGGAGAACTTTTGGCACCCAGACAAAGAAGCGAATTTGGTTACCGGTGGAGGCAATCTCAAAACTGAGATGCTCTTGGACGCCGCCGGAATTCTTAAGCTCACGTGCGTCGCGAAGAATGCCATGAAGAGAGGCAAAAAGCTGTTCGGCGCTAAGCTCTTTTTTATCGTTGTCCTTCGGGATTTCGAGCATCAAAAGGACAGAATCGACGTTCAAAACTTTGAGGCGATTGAGCTTTTTGTAGTTGCGATAAGTGAGAATGCCGAGTACGGCAACAACGGTAATCCAGATAATCGGCGTGGCAAGAAAATGAATAACGTGCTCCATAAGAATAGTTTAGCATAAACGGCAATATTTTACAGTAGTCTTATCAAAGAAAAAAGGCTCCCAATAATGGGAGCCGAAAGGTGCGATGCGCGTCATTCATACTCCCCCTTTCTGATGCGATTCCGCTCGCGTTTAGCCTGCTTCGAATTGCGGTTGTAGTCCTTGAGGCTAGCATGTGCGATGCTGCCGCGGACTGCGCCGATAGATTCGCGAGACATTTTGCGAGCGACCTTCACAAGGTCTGTATGAACCGTAATGGTTTCCGTGCGCTTCTTTTTGCTCACTATGATCACCTCCTCTGATAAGCAGGAGCAAAACTTGTCTATTTTCCTATTATAGCATACTTATGCATTTTTGTCAATCGATGATATAATTTAAGGAAATGAAGCGTAAGATTCTTTTTACTTCCCATACGGCGAATTTTCAGAAGTTTAATCGCCCATTGATGCGCATGCTTCGCGGCACGCTTGAAACGCCATATAAAGACCTGAATATTGGTGACTGGCAGGTAGATTATGCTTCGGCCGGCGAAGAAAAAGTTCAGGATGCGGACAAGGTTTTTAAGGTGGATTTTGCGCGTAGCCCGCTACGTTTCGACAAGCACGTAAAGGCTTATCGCCAACTTAAGAAGATTATTGATGAGGGTGATTACGAGGCGATCCATACGCATACGCCGGTTGGTTCAATTGTGACGCGCTGGGCGGCGAAAAAGGCGCGCAAAAAAGGAGTCAAGGTCATTTATACTTGCCATGGTTTTCATTTTTACGATGGCGCGCCGAAACAGAATTGGCGTATTTACTACCCTATCGAAAAGAAAATGGCAAAAAATACTGATTTACTAATCACGATTAATCGCGAGGATTATAAGCGTGCGAAGGCGGATTTTGCTTGTCCAGTAAAGATGATTGACGGAGCGGGCGTTGACGAAGCAAAGTTCAAAAAGACGACCAAAGCCGAGCAGGCAGCGGCGCGCAAGAAGTATGGTCTATCGGCTGATGATTTTGTGATGGTTTATTTGGCGGAATATACGGCGAATAAAAATCACGAGATGCTAATTCGTGCAGCGGCACCAATTATGCGTGAAAATTCGCACGTAAAATTGCTCTTTTTAGGTCAGGGTGATTTGATGGATGCGATGAAGAAATTGGCGGCTGAACTCGGCGTCGAAAAGCAAGTTGTGATGCCTGGATACATTCGCGATAATTACGCGGCGCTCGTGCAGAGTTGCAATTTGTGCGTCTCGGCAAGCAAGCGTGAAGGGCTTGGTCTTGGCGTTTTGGAGGGCATTTTGTGTGGTCTTCCTATCTTAATTGCGGATAATCGTGGGCACCGCGATATAGTTGATAACAAAAAGAAATACCTGTTCGACTTAAATGATCTAGATGGGTTAACAAAAAAAATGCGCGACGCAATCAGTGCACCAAAAAAGTATTATTTAGAGTTTCCGAAGCGTTACAGTTTGCGTAATTCCCTGTCGGAAATGCGTGAAATTTATAAGGAGATTTTGGGATGAAAAAGATTTTACATGTAGTGGGCGGAATGGATCGTGGTGGCGCGGAATCTTACATTATGAATTCGCTACGCAACTTAGACCGCAAAAAATTTCATTGTGATATTTTGACATTCTTGAAGCCGCGTGAGGGCGACAAGTATGTTTATGAAGACGAATTGAAGGAACTTGGCGTGAAAATTATTCGCATTCCTGACAATCGTTTCCGTCATCAAAAAAAGTTTATTGAGGACGTCCAAAAGGTTCTAACTGACGGTAAATATGATGCGATTCATAGCCACATTGATTTTATGTCGGCCTTGACGCTGACGGCGGCGCGAAAAGCGGGCGTGAAGCAGCGTATTGCGCATTCGCATAATACGAATAACGAGAAGTTTAATTCAAAGAAAATGCGTGCGGCGGCGATGGTTTTGCGTGGCAAAATCAATCGCGAAGTGACGGATCGTCTAGCTTGCGGCGTAGATGCAGGTAAGTTCCTTTATGGTGCGAAAAAAGAGTTTACGGTGATTCATAATGGTATAGATTTGCAGCAATTCCGTTACAACGGGAATGTGCGCCATACGATGCGCGTAAAATATAATATTTCTGACGACGCGATGGTCTTTTTGAATATTGGGCGCTTTGAAAAGCAGAAAAACCAGGGGCAAGTCATTAATATTTTCGCCGATTATGTCCGCAAGCACAAAGATGCAAAACTGTTTATTATCGGCGAAGGTTCGTTGGAGCAAGATATTCGCGACAAAATTGCGAGCGAGCGCCTTGGCAAATCGGTAATTTTACTTCCGGCGCAGGATAATTTGGTGCGTTTCTATTCGATGGCGGATATTTTTCTCTTGCCTTCCCTATTTGAAGGTGTGCCAACGGTTGGGATTGAGGCGCAGGCAAATGGTCTAAAATGTCTGTTTAGTGATAAAGTTCCAGCGGAGACGAAGTTGCTCGATTCGTCAGAATTCTTGTCGCTAGAAGATAACTGGACGAGCCATATTGTGCCGGCTGATAAGCGCGGCGATGCAATTAAGGTTCCGGCGGTTATGGAATATGACATTCGAAATACCGTCAAGGCGCTAGAAAGAGTTTACGACAAATAATCCCCCGATTAATCGGGGGATTTTTTGTGTCCTTGCTAATTATTTTTCGAAGAACATCGTGAAGCCGTCCTGAGTAAGGGATAGCTCCTTGCCGTCGATCTTGTATTCGATCGTTTCGCCGTCGGCGTTGATGGTCTTTTTGTCTTCGTCATAAGTGAACTCATGTTCGCCGGCGCTATTCTTCATAGTACCCTTGCCGCCGTCTTTGAACTCGATAGCGTAGTCATTCATACCGAGAGACTTGAGCAAATCCATGCTTACTTCAGTATCGCCTTCTTTAGCGCCAGTGATGGACCATTTGCCAATGAGGCTGGTACCGCTGTTGAGCACGATAACGAGGATAACAACGATAGCGGCAACGATTGCGACTGCGCCAGCGATGATACCTGCGATTAGGCCGGTGTTCTTTTTAGCTTTTACTTCGGACATTCTATTCTCCTTATGTTAATCCTTAGAGCCAGTATAACAAAAAAGTAGCCATTTTCAGGCTACTTTTAAGTATTTAGTTCTGAGCTAGTCTGTAGCGATCTTTGCCGACGCGGGTGTAGAGCTCTTTGTTCTGGAGGTTGAGGAGAACGGTAGTTTCCTTAACCTTGCGCTCTTTGAGAACCTGCTTGACGATTTCTTTGCGGCTAAGGCCTTCGTCGCCAGCTTTCTTAAGAATCTTTGTGATGATATCTGCGACGGTGCCCTTGCTGTAGCCCCATTTGTCGAGGGCGTAGATGCCGCGACCGATAAGAACGAAGCGAGAATCCTTGATAAGTTCGTTGTGGATTGCCTGGACGGTGACGTCTTTGCGCTTGAAATCGCTGGAGCTGATTGCCTTAGCGATGTCGTTGAAGTGCATTGGCTCTTTGCGCTTTTCAAGGACGACAAAGATCTTGTCGCGAATGTTCTTTGGATTAACGGTTGGCCATTTGGTGAGACCCCACTGGCCGTTCAAAGTAGAAAGAAGCTTGCTGACGCGTGCGATTGCCTCAATGTGGCTTGGGTGCTCATAGTTGAGCTTCTCATCGAGTTCCTCAACGCTCATTGGAGCTTTGTTTGCCTTGATGATATTGACGATCTCGTCGGTCTTGGTGCGGATAGCTTTTTCGCTACCATACTCAGCGATGCCGATTGCTGGATGATATTTATCATTCTCTGCGACAATGCTGAGGTTTGGTGAAATTTCACCTAGGAAGCTAAACTGTGCTTTTTGAGTAGCGTTTGGCGCTTTGCCAAGAATTTTACTTGCGAGATCGTTGACGCGGGCGACGCGGCCCATTTCGGTAAGGTTACGAATAATAAGTTTTTCAGCGGCGGCTAGGTTGTTGATTTTGCCTTCTTCGGCGGCGATTCTAAGACGGATAAGAATTGCCTTTTCGAGCTGGCGGACACGTTCACGTGTAATAGACAACATTTCGCCAATTTGTTCAAGTGTTTCCTTGTGGCCGTTAAGCCCAAAGCGACGCGAGATGATTTCTCTTTCGCGCTCTTGCTCGATGATTTCTAGACTATTTGTGATTGCTTTGGCAATCGTTTCCGCATTGTTCATAATGCTGCCGTATTTCCTTACCTTTCCGTCTGTTTGATATTATAATATGACACCAAAATTTTGATGTCCCTTATCTTATTTTTTAAAATTATAACACTATGTTTGTGTGTTGTCAACAAGCAAAGTAACTTTACTTACTATTTATTATATCAGAATTTTGACTCAAAACGAAAAAAAATCTATAAAAGTTTTAAACGTGAGCGTAATGTGATATAAAAACCAATAAAAAGCCCCCGTTGCCGGGGGTGCTGTAATTAATTAGGAATCATTACTGTTCCTGCTTTGGTCCGAGGATCAAAGATAATTACGGCTTCTCTATTGAATTGGGCGCTGCCTAGTTCGACCTTCATTTTCAGTATTTTACCGAATAGACGTTTGGAATCTTCGACGTATTCGATCGATTTGATTTTGAAGGCTTTGATTAAGTAGGCGTTTGCCTTACTCTCTCCGTTAGGAACTACTTTGAACGCTGGAGGCGCTATTTTTATATCATAGCTGTGCTCGCACGCGTCAAAGAGTGCCTTTTTGCTTGGCCCGTCAACAATAGATAGTTCCTTAGTAGTAGTACTCATTAATGCGAGTACCTCCTATGTACGAATTTCACTACCTCGGTAGTGATTTATCTATTATAGCACAAGCGAGATGAAAAGTCAATGAAGCTACTTCTTAGCGGTGGTCTTGCGGGTGCGCTTTGCTGGGCGGCGTGCAGCCTTCTTTGGCTTATTGGCGAGGTATTCCTCGGCCTGTTCTTTAGTGACAGTCTTTGGATCGACGTCTTTTGGAATGCGAGCGAAGTTGCGGCGGCCTGGGCCTTTGACGTATGGACCGTAAGCGCCATTAATAATCTGAATCTCGCCCCAGTCAGCAATGTAGGAGTCGCGCTTTGCTTCGTAGAGCGGCTCAGCCTCTTCGAGGGTGATAGTATATGGATCATAATCTTTGAGCGGGATATTGTATTTGCCGGCTTTTAGATATGGGCCGAATGGGCCGGAAGCGGCAATAATCTCTGCGCCATCTTTAGAGGTGCCGAGTGTGCGCGGCAAAGCTGGCAATGCGAGCTGCTTGAGCGCCTGCTCCAACGTGACAGTCTTAACGGATTTGCGCTTTGGCAGAGGTGCGAAACGTGGCTTCTTGCCGGTTTCTTTCTCGTTTTCACCGAGCTGAATGAATCCGCCATTCTTGCCAACCTTGGCATAGATAGCTTCGCCGGTCTCTGGGTCGTGACCGAGGAGGCGAGCGTTATTGTAGCGCTCAATTCCCTCGCTAGCGAGTACTTCGTCATTAAACGGACCGTAGAAATCGCGGAGCATCTTGACGCGATCAAGCTTCGCTTCAGCTATGAGGTCGAGATCTTTTTCGATATTCGCGGTAAATTTGTAATCGACAATATTCTTAAAATGGTCAACGAGGAAGCCAGCAATTAGCTCACCGATAGGGGTTGGGAGAAGTTTGCCCTTGTTAGCGCCAAACTTTTCTTTGACTTTTTCTTCGGTAATCTGGCCGTTTTCGAGCTTAAACTGGGTAACTTCACGCTCTTCGCCTTCGCTCTCGCCCTTTTCGACGTAGCCGCGGGCTTGAATGGCGGTCATGATAGTTGCATAAGTCGATGGGCGGCCAATGCCGAGCTCCTCGAGCTTCTTGACTAGCGAACCTTCGGTGTAGCGAGCTGGTGGTTTAGCGTAATTCTGCTTTGCAATGATGCTGGCGGCGGTCAATTTGTCGCCGACGGCGAGTTTTGGCAATTCGGTATCTTTGACGCGACCGTAAACCTTGAGGAAGCCGTCGAAAGTAATAACTTCGCCCTTTCCTTCAAAAGAATATTCGGTTGGGGTGGAAATTTTGATAGTGGTCTTTTCAAGTTTCGCGTCAGCCATCTGGGTAGCGAGAGCGCGGGCGCGAATCAAGGCATAAAGGCGCTTCTCATAATCATTCTTACCGGCGACTTCGACCTCGATATGGGTTGGGCGGATGGCCTCGTGTGCTTCCTGCGCGCTGGCATCCTTAGTCTTGAAGTTGCGGGTTTTAACATAATTCTTGCCGAAAGTATTCTCAACGTAGCTGGAAATGCTGGCGATGGCCTGTTTACTGAGGTTTAGGCTATCGGTACGATGGTAAGTGATGTGACCAGCCTGATAGAGAGCTTGCGCGGCCTGCATAGTGGTCTTGGTGCTGTAGCCGAGCTTAGAGTTGGCCTCAATCTGCATAGACGCAGTCGTAAACGGCGCGGACGGTTTGCGCTCGCCTGGCGCCTTCTCAACGGCCGAGACGGCATATTCTGCGCCGATAAGCTTGTTTAGGAATGCGCGAACTTCGTCTTCGTTATCAAAATCGTGGTCTAGAGTCGTAGCGAAACCGAAATCGCCGGATACTTTATAGGTATATTTACTAGCGAATTTATCAATCGCCTGCTCGCGCTCAACGATGAGGCGGAGGGCTGGGCTTTGGACGCGACCGGCAGAAACGGCGCCTGGGACCTTTTTGCGAACTACGCCAGAAAGGTCGAAACCGACGAGCATATCGAGGGTTTGGCGGGCCTGCTGGCTGGCGACCATGTCCATATCGACGGTGCGTGGCGCCTTAATAGCGGCTTCGAGAGCTGGTTTAGTAATCTCATGGAAAGTAATGCGCTTGGTATCTTTCGGAAGGCCGAGAACCTCGCAAAGGTGCCAAGAAATAGCCTCTCCCTCGCGGTCTTCATCCGTTGCGAGCCAGATTGTGTCGGCGGCTTTGGCGGCTTTCTTTAGATCGGCAATAATACTCTTATGGCCTGGATCGACCTCGTAAGTAACATCAAAAGTATTCTTGTCGACTTTCGTATCTTTACGAATATGCCCAACACTTGCGAGCACAGTAAAATCACTACCGAGATACTTCTCGATGGTGTGTGCTTTGGCTGGAGACTCTACTATTACTAAATTTTTGCCCATATTGTTATATATTATCACATCAAAAATTTTGCCGTCAAAAAGCCGCAGGTAAGGGTGGGCATCACCTGCGGCTATTTAACCCTTTAAACACACCTCGTTTGGTACCGGAAGACGGAAGCGCGACCCACCTCACACAAATGGGGTCCGCCGGTTTAAAGGGGTTGCTAGCCATAGAAACTTGCATTCTAAGTGGAGGTAATACTTTTCACTTCAAACCATATAGAGAAATTTGAAGGCCGAATGGGTTTCTATAGCACGCAACAATTGTTAAAACGAATGTTTTAACAAAGTTATAGATTATTTAGGTGCAGTACTTAGCCTTTCGGCTAAAACTAGTACCATTTTATCACTTATTTGCAAAATAGTCAATAGTTTTTGCACACTTTTTTGTAAAATCAATAGGAATCTGGCGTTTTTTGACCCCTGTTTATGCTTATTTAACTGGGGTGATTCCGCTTATTGTTAAATTCTAAAAAAGTGTTATAAAATGTCGCAAAAATTAGTATTTTGACATAAAATTAGCGATTTCGCTAAGAATTTTTGGCAATTGTTCGTGCTCTGCTGGCGTGAACTTGCTTAGGACGAAATCAACGTCGCCGATCTGCTTACGAAGCTCGTCGTTGCCGGTGCCAATTCTGAGCCTTGGAAAATCGTCGGTGCCGAGGTGCTGGATTGCGGATTTAAGGCCATTATTACCACCATCGCTTCCCCTCTCGCGGAAACGAAGCTGACCGAAAGGCAAGTTAAAATCGTCACAAACAACAAGAATATCCTGCGGCTTAATCTTGTAATAGTCGCAGATCATGCGGATACTGAAGCCCTGCTCGTTGTAGTAGGTTTGAGGTTTAGCGTAGATAGTATCGTCGTTTTTTGCGATCTCAGCTTTGAACTTTGGCTGTGGCTGGAATTTGAGGTCGTGTAATTTGGCATAAAAATCGAGCGCCAAAAAGCCGGAATTATGGCGCGTGAAGTTATATTTTGCGCCAGGATTGCCAAAACCGATGATTAGTTTCATGTTGCTATTATAGCAAAATTAAAATAACCGCCTCGGTTGAGGCGGCTATTTTCAGGGAAACAAAAGATTAAAACTGACGGTTCAAGAGGCGCGCGATTTCGCGGGCGGCTCTAGAACGTTCAATTTCGTCTTTGTTCAGTGTAATGACGGCGATACATTTACCGCCAGCAAACTTTGACATCGCACGGCTCAGGCCACAGCTATTCTTGCTGAGATGCTTGTTGTGGACCTGCTCCGGATCGCCAATGATGACCATCTTTGAATAATCGCCGATACGCTCTACGAGCTGCAACATCTGGCTCCATTCAAAGTCCTGTGCTTCATCATAGATAATCCATGAATTAGCGAGGCTACGGCCACCCATGTGGACCATAGATGTCAATTCGCACCATTCTTCGATGATCTTGTTTACTTCATCGTTGATCTGTGCGTTGCTCTTCTTTGCTCCATCTTTGGTCTTGTCGCCTTTGGCTTTCAGACCGGAACGGATGTTGTCGACAATCGGCATTGCGTTAGCGAGCGTCTTTTGATGCTCGTCGCCAGGCAGGAAGCCAATCTGCTCTCCCCAATGGGGATCGCGCGGGCAAATGAAAACTCTATCAAACTGCGACTTCGTATCCCTAACAGCGTTAAGGCCGGCATTGACGGAAAGATAGGTCTTGCCGGTGCCGAAAGTTGCTGCGCAGATGACGATATCGATGTCGGGCGCCAACAATGCTTCATAGAGCATCGCCTGGCCAGCATTCAGCGGCTCAATCGGTATACCCTTGTTGTCTTTGGGCTTAGAGATATGATGAAGCTGATGCAGAGTCCATTCTCCGGTCTTTTTACCGTCTTCGCCAAATTCTTCTTCAAAACGACCGATGCGGCTTGCCAGGTCTCTATAATTGCCCGTCGTCTGATAGCAGACAATGGACGACTCGTCGAAAGTGAATTCGACGAATTCGTTATAGAGCAGCGGCTTTTCGTTCGGGAAGTATTTCTGGAAATCTTCCACAGTCAAATAGCCTTTGCTAAACCACTTGTCGTAAGCGCTCTCGGGCAGCTTGAGCTTGCGGCGACCGAGATAAATCTCGGGATTGATGCGCGCTACGTCGATATTGCGCGAAAGCGCCTTAGCGAGCATAGCGGGATCGCCGGAAAGAATTGCGACTGATCCAGGATGAAACTTGTTGTAGTAAGATGCGGTAGCCAAAGCACTAGCCTTGGTACTTTTCTTGCTATCTTCTTTGTTGAAAGACTGATCATCTGAGGTGATGAATCTAATCTTCATTCCGTTTTTGCAGGTAAAATACTCGAGGCCTTTGTTGTGTATCTCTTCAAGCATATAGGTGATATGCTCCAAGAGGATATAAGCTGCTTCGCCGCGACTAGTAATACCTTCATCGAGGAATTCTGCGAGACGGTCGACATACTGATTAGGAATCAGCATCTCGCCGGCTTTTTTCTTGGTGTCTTTGTCCGGATTGATGAGCTTCGGCTCGCCGATTAACGCATCAAGCGCGGGCACGATTGCATAATGAAAACCCTTTTCCAACTGTGCTTCTGCGGCGGCTTTTTCAGCGTTCGCTTTTTTCTGTGCAGCAGCATATTCCTGTGCGGTTTTCTTCTGCGCATTTATAGCTTTCGTCGCAGTCTCTCTGGCTGCTTGGCGCGAGCCGCTGTTCGTAGGCATAGTTCTTGATCTAGGCATCTAGATTCCCCCTTTCGAAGTTTTGTTTCCCTGTTAATGAACTTGAACAAAATAAGCCTGCCCTATATAAGAGCGGCCCACCTGTTCTGTACTCCTATTGTATCATACTTGCTTTTTAAAGTAAAATGTGCTATAATATAAAGATATGTGGGGAGAAAATTAACAACATCTAGTTTTTCGGTCGTAAGGGAGGGATACGAAATGAAAAAGAAGGAACAGAAAATAGATATAAAGTCGGTAAAATCGATAAAAACACGTTTTATGGCGTATATTATTGGAATGACGGCTTTTCTAGCCGGATTTCTAGTATTTAACTGGTTCGTCGCTTTTCCGAATTCGTTAAGCGAAGGCAATGAAAGCTATCTCGCTGTTGCAAACTATATCGTTGAGCACGAAGATGCGCTTAGAGGGGCTAATCCGGCCGAAGTGCAGTTCACGAAGAGCCGCATGTATAGCGCAACATACCGTGGAGAAGATTTCATAATAACAGACGTCTCAACGCAGAATCAGATTGCGGCGTTCGAAGATTCCTACGGCGGATGCAATTATTTCGCATCTTGTATCGTGATTTATTCACTTTATTCATTTATAGTGATTGGGGCGAGCGCCTTTTCGATTTATGCAAAACATTATTCAATGAAGGTAAAAATCGAGAAGGCCGAAGCAGATTCGAAGCCGCAGGTTTGGGACGTTATAGACTTTTTAGAAGAAGAAGACTTAATGGTCTAAGAAAATAAACTAGATGTTTCTCCTCATTACTGCCCTGCTCGCTATGAGCGGGGCTTTTTGCTGGCTGTGATTAGTCGCGGTTGCGGAAGGAGAAGAAGATCGGAGTGCCGCCAAAATCGAAGGCTTCGCGGAGGCGGCGTTCAAGATAGCGTTTGTAGCTCCAGTGGAGGAGACTGAGGTTGCTGCCGTAAACCACAAACCAAGGCGGGCAGGTGTCGGTCTGAACCATATAGCGGAGTTTTGGATGAGTATTTTTGAGGCCGGCAGGTGGGTGAGAATTAATCGCGTCCATAAGGAGTTTGTTGAGGTCGGAAGTTTTGAGTTCGGCGTGGCGGGCGCGGTCAATTTGAGTCGCGAGCTCGAAAATCTTGGTGACGTTTTTGCCTGTTACGGAGCTTGTCATGACGACGGGTGCATACGGAATAAAGTTAAAATCATATTCAAGATTGTCGAGGATTTCGTCAGTGTCTTTATGGTCGAGGTCGGTTTTGGTGACAACGAGAATAATGCCCTTGCCGGCATCGACGATTTGGCCTGCGAGGCTTTGATCGAGCTTGGAATGAGGCTCTGTGCAATCGACGAGCATACAGCAAATGTCTGCTTCTTCAATGGCAGCGAGGCTGCGGAGTGCGGAGAATTTCTCGATGCCAACTTCGCGTTTGCCTGGCTTGCGGAGACCGGCAGTATCAAGTAATTCAATAGTTTGACCCTTGTAGCGAACCTCAGTGCGGTTAACGTCGCGGGTGGTGCCGGCGAGGTTAGCGACAATGGCCTGTTGCTTTTCGGCAAGTGAGTTAAAGAGGCTGGATTTACCGACGTTTGGACGGCCAATCAAAGCAATTTTAATGCGATTATCTGGCTTCTCTACTCTTTCGCGAGTGTCGAAACCGAGGTCTTTGAGTTCGGACAGAATTTTGCCGCGGAGTTCGTTTAGGCCCATACCAGTCGTGGCGGAAACGCGGATTGGATTTTTGGCGCCAAGATTCAAGAATTCTTCGTCTGGGAGAGCTTCGCCAAGGTCGGATTTGTTAAGTAAGAATAGGATCGGCTTGCCGGATTTGAAAGCCTTTTTGGCAATCATTTTGTCGTTGTGGTCTGGATATTTGTTGCTATCTAGTGCGAGCAAAATAAGGTCAGCGTTTGCGACGGCATCTTCAATTTGGTCCTGAATGTGGGTTTCGAATTCATCGTCCGGGTCTTTGAGACCGGCGGTATCGACGAGGACGTAGCGGTTCTCTACTTTCGCGACGACGTTATCGCGGGTGGTGCCGGCTTCGCGTGCAACAATAGCCGTAGACTTGCGAACAAGACGGTTAAAAAGGCTAGATTTGCCAGCGTTGGTCTGGCCAATGATTGCAACTACTGGTAGTTTCATAGTTTTATTTTAGCATTAGCGGCGGCGCGTTTGGCTTTCCAAATGCGGTAGAAGCAGAAGTAGGCAATGTATGCTAGAACGCCTGCAACGCCCGCTAGAGCGTCAATGAGGACGTCCTGTGCGTTGCCGCTGCGTCCGGCAATGGTAAGCTGATGAACTTCGTCTAATGCGCCGTAAATTGTAGTGATAATGACTGGGTAAAAAACGTGGGTATGCTTCGGGAAAGTGAGCGGATGGAGGCCCTTAATGAAGCTGGTGCTGCTATAGCCGAGCGCGCCGAAGAGTACGAAGTGTGCGATTTTGCGCATAAGGCCATTTGAAATGCCGAAAAGGCTGGCGAAAAAGCTAGATTCAGTGTCGGAAACATCGCCGTTATGGCTGGAGAAGATCCAAATAATGAAGATGAAAAAGATAGGAAAGATAATGCGCCAATAACGTTTTAGAATGCTCATGCTCCCTGCTCCCTGTTGAGTTTTGTATATTATACTATTTTTTGTTAAGAAAATCAAACTAAATATGAGGCGCGGCGGATTTTGTATAATAGAGTTATGGATGCAGATGAATATCAGAAATTGGCGCTTCGTACGCTCAATTCGGACTTAGACAAACAAAAGGTATTATTGAACGGCGCGATGGGTCTTTGCGGCGAGTCGGGTGAGTTCATTGATGCGCTTAAAAAACACATGATGCATGGCCACGATTTAGACCGCGATCACATGATAAAAGAGCTTGGCGATGTCGCCTGGTATCTTGCTGTTTCAGCACATGCGCTTGACTGTGATTTATCCGAAGTCTTTACGCGCAATATTGAGAAATTGAAGGCGCGCTATCCGGAAGGGTTTTCCGAAGAGCGCTCAAAGAATCGCGCAAAGAACGACGATTAATGATATAATGTACGCAGTAGTCGGTCAGAACTAGGACACCGACTTGTTGAGTAGAATCTACCTCAGCCTAACGGCGGGTAGATTTTTTGAGTTTCGAACTCCAAAGTCTCAACTCCACACTTACGCCTAAGATTGAAATCCGTACGCTCATGTTTTGCCTTTCTTTAGGAGCCTCTAGCTACCTAGTATCGCCGTTCACTGAAGGCCCCTGCGAAAACGGGTCCTAGTGGCCAAATTGTGGCGAAACACTCCGGGCGCTCCCCGCCCGTGAGAACAATACTAATACGGCTACTGATTGTTGCGAAGCATAAGTGTGTTATTTTATGCACTTTTCTAAAAATATGTTGTAATTATGGGGGATTTTTGCTAAGATAATCCTAGTGGTCCCGTCGTCTAGTGGTCCAGGACGTCTGGTTCTCATCCAGAAAATCAAGGGTTCGACTCCCTTCGGGATCACCACAATGAAAAACTCCGAAAGGAGTTCTTTTTTATATCTCTTTTAGGATTTCTTCGAATTTAGTGTAGCCACTTTCGGCATTTAGATGGCCGCCATCTTTGATAATGAATTGTTTGTCGGCAATCGTGTCTGCAAAAGATTTTTCGGCTTCGTAATTAACGTATGGATCATTGTCGGAATAATAGCAGACGATATTGTCGCAGTAGTTTTTTATGTCTGCAAGGTTGTCTAAAAACATCGGTTTGTTTACGCTGTCATATTCTTCGTTAATGCCGAGATAATTATTGAAGCCGCAGACAAAGATGAGTTTTTTGACTTTGATTTTGTTGGTTGTTAGATATTTGCAGACGAAGGCTGGAGCGATTGAGTGAGCGATAATCGTAGTGTCATTATCGATAAATTGTCTCTTAAATTCGCTTGCCCAGTTTTCGTAGTTTTGGTTTCCAGCGCCGACTGGCATTTGTGGAGTATCGACCTTTAATTTGCGCTTATTTAGTTCTTCTTTTAGCCATGGGAACCAGTTCCCGTCTGGTGAGCCGAAACTGCCGTGAACGATAATGTAATTGCTAAGTGGCAATTCTTCGTCATTGATTTTAATAACCGGTTGTTTATTAAGCTTTTGGGCTAGAACTTTTACAACGTTGATTACTTTACTAGAAAAAGACCTTGCGACAAATTCTGACGCAATATTTGCTATGTCGTTTGCTATGACGTTAATACCGAACGACGAATCGTCATTTATGAATTTTACGTCTAGAAAATTTTCATAAACAATGTGCCCAAATTTTTCAAAGTAATCCGGCTCTAGGCGTTTTTTAGTAAAGTCCATTTTATCCGCAAATTGAACGAGGACTGTAAACAATGGATATGCGGTAGTGCTCTTCTCGTCGTGATGTTCAATTGCGCTCATTAAATCTTCATAGTAGCTATTTTCGCGGAGCTCATTATCGAATAGTTTTTCGGCAATTTTCATTGCTTTATAGCCATGACGTTCGCGGCCATCTGCTTGCCCAACATCATGTAGCGCCGCAGAAATCAGAAGAGCATCTTTTTCTTCGCCGCTTATATTGAGCAGGTCGGTCAATTCGTCCATAATTGCGCAGACATTATTGATGTGTTGAAGTCCGTGCGCAAAAGGAAACGGATTAATTTTGTCTATCTTTGCGTATTCGGCTTTTATTGCCTCGTTATTTAGGATGTCTTTGTAGCTAATCATTAAAACAATTATAATAGAGATATGATGAAACCAGTAATCTTTTTAGTCCATGGCTATAATGGAATTCCAAAAATTTTTAATTATTTTAAGGGCGAGTTTGAGAAGGCGGACTACGAAGTTGTGTTGCCGCAATTCCCGACTCAGACCGAAATCACGCAGGAAAGATATTTTAGTGTTTTTGATGAATATAAAGATAAAATTGGCGAAAATACGATTATAATCGCGCACTCAATTGGCAATATCATGGCGATGAAATATTTGAGCGAGAATGATATCGCTATCCGCGGTTACGTGAGCCTAGCTGGTTTCGGTGAGCCATTTATTATGGAAGGACGCGATGATTTGAATGCGGTCGTTGCTCCGCTTCGTCTTGATGAAAACGAACTTGCGAAATTGCCGGGTTTGATTGGCAAGGCTTATTCGATTTATAGCGATAGTGATCATGTTGTGCCATACGAAGTTTTGGAAAAGTATCCGAAGATTCTTGGCGCAAAAGCATGCTCTATTCCTGGCGTTGGTCACATGGGCAGCAAGAGCGGTCTGGAAGAGTTCCCGGAAGTTGTCGAAATTGTGAAAGAAATTATTTAGTAGCAATAAAATACCCCCGTTTCGTAGTGAAGCGGGGGCTTTTTGTTCTGTGTTAATTAGAACAAATGGAATGCCAAGAACAGCGGAACAAGTGTGACCGCTACGGTTGACATGAGCTTGATTGCGATGTCGAGGGCGACGCCGACAACGTCCTTACGAGTGTCACCGATTGTGTCGCCGGCGACCGCAGCTTTGTGAGCTGCCGAACCTTTGCCATGGCCTTCGAGCATGCCGCTCTCGATAAACTTCTTGGCGTTATCAAAAGCGCCGCCGGAGTTACCCATGAAAATGGCTCTCGGAATCGCAACGATAGTTGCGCCGACAAGTAAACCGCCGACGAATTCTACGCCGAACAGGAAGCCACCAACGACTGGCACGATAAGTGCAACAAGTGATGGGGCAATCATTTTCTTGAGGGCGAGGTTGGCTGCCATGCTGATTACCTTCTCGTAATCAGGCTTAACAGTTCCCTCTAAAACTCCAGGAATTGAGAGCTGACGGTCACCTTCGTCTGCCATCTTGTAAGCGGCATCGATGGTGTTGTCGGAAAGCATTGCGATGAAGAACTCGATGATCGCTGCGCCAAAGATAGCGCCGGCGATAACGATATATCCCGCAATGTTGAGGTCGGGCATACCTGATGAATAGGAGCCAACATAAGAGAAAATCAAGGAAACAGTAGCGAATGCTGCTGAACCAATAGCAAATCCCTTACCGATGGCTGCTGTTGTGTTACCAACCGCGTCGAGCTTATCCGTAATAACACGGATATCTTCGCCCAGGTGGCAGCTTTCTGCGATACCGCCAGCATTGTCCGCTATAGGGCCAAACGCATCAATGGAGACGGTGGTGCCTACGAAGCTAAGCATACCAAGCGCTGCGATCGCGATTCCGTAGATTCCGCAAAGGATTCCAGAAATAACGAGCGCGAGGCAGATAGTGCCGATAGGCAGCAAGCAGGAACGAGAGCCGATAGCGTCGCCCTTAGTGACAACGAAGGCTTCACCTTCAGTTGCCATCTTGGCAAGGCGCTTGACGGGGTTGTAATCGGTACCAGTGTAATACTCGGTAATTTTACCAATGGCGACGCCAGAGATAATGCCGAGCACGGCCGCAATCCACGGTGAAGCCCATCCGCAACGGAAGACTTCGTAGAGTTCGATCTCACTAAACAATACTTTTGACGCGAAGAAACTGCCAGCGATGACAATTCCTGCGGAAATATAGGTAGTGATGTCGAGCTCCTTGGATGGATTGCTCGTAGCCTTGTGGAGAAGTGCGAAGGCGATGCTGATGACGCTGCCAAGCAAGCCTGCTCCCGCGATAATGATCGGGAACATTGCGGTTGCGTTGAACAGTTCATTGCTGCCACCGTATTCTCCGGCAATGGTACCTGCGATGAGAAGACAGGCAGAAATTGTAGCAACGAAGCTCTCGAGCAAGTCGCTGCAGTTTCCTGCGATGTCGTTGACATTGTCGCCGATAAAGTCGGCGACGGTGTTTGGCATACGGCTATCGTCCTCCGGCATATCGTGGCGAATCTTCGCAACGATGTCCGCAGAGATATCCGCAGCTTTGGTGTAGTTGCCGCCAGCGACACGGTTAAACAGAGCTACGAGCGAGCAGCCCAGCGAATAGGTTGTAAAACGCATTACGCTAGGATTGCAGACTGTAGTAGCAATGAGTCCGGTGCCAGTAGCATCGTTCTTGACTCCGCCGGTAATGATGCAAATGAGCACCAATCCAAACAGACCAAAAGCAGGAACGCTAAGACCACTGATACTGCCTCCGCGGAGTGCAGTCTGGGTCGTCTTTCCGATGTCTTTGGTCTGGGCGGCGGTGTTGGCCGTACGCACATTGGCGTAGGTTGCGCTACGCATGCCAATGATGCATGCGAGGCTACTCATGGTGGCGCCAAGAATGAAAGTGAGACCACAAGTCTTCTCAATAAAGAGAGAGATGAGGAGTCCTACAATCAGGATGGCTGGGATGATACGCTTGTACTCTGCTCGCATGAAAGTGCGGGCGCCGGCACGAATGATGCCTGCGAGTTCAACCATATCTTCATTGCCCTCTTTCATCGCGCGTAACGCGAAGAAATTAAAGCCAACAAAGGCGAGAGCAACTACGGCGATTAAAATGATCACTAAATACACCATATGTCATATTTCCTCCTTCCGACGAGATTTTAAGGTGCATTAACAACTTTGCCGATTATACCAGATTTTCCCTTAAAATACAAGAGTCGCAGCAATCTGGTTATGCTTTATTATAAAGCATAACCGCTATTGATTTTCAAAGCATTTTGTGCTATAATAGAGTGTTATAGTTCTTTTTCAGAAAGGGGGATTTAAAAATGAAGGACTCAAGAAGAAAGGCTAAGGCCTTATTTAGCATAATTGAGGTAGCTTTTTTGGCTATTTGTATGTCAGTAGTTGGATTGAGCTACATCTCATTATCCGTCGTAGCATGGAACACGGGAGAAATAGATGCTCCTTGGTTGGTGCTTGGCTTGTTCCTAGCAGTTGGGGAGTTGCTCTTTTACGAGACAATCTTTCTAGAAGATGTGAGAATAGCTAGGCGCAATATATATTGCTTGAAGCGCTAATTAGTTCTTCGTCCCAGCCAGATTTTGTGGCTGGGATTTTTTATTTGCGGCGCTTTTTGAAGATGCTGCCGGCGCCAACTTTGCGACCAAATGCGCTTGCGACATTTAGGAAGAATCGCTTGATGGCTTTTAGGAAGGTTCCCTCTTTTTTGGCGGTAGATTTCTTAGCAGTTTTGGCTGGCTCAGTCTTTGTGGCGGATGGTTTTGGCGCGTATTTAGCAAGGTTATCTTTCTGGAGTTGGTTAGGGTCGGACGCCTTGATCTCCTCGCGGATTTCAGTTGCGGCAGCGCTGTTTGGCGCGGCGGAATATTTGCCGTGGAGCGGGCTGGCGTTAATGATTGCCTCGCGTTCGGCATTGTCTATGACGCCCATGCGGCTCTGTGGCGGCAAAATCGTGGCAAATTCAACGATTTCTGGCGCGCCCTTGGCATTCTGAAAGCTAATTAGAGCTTCGCCGGTGCCGAGTTCGCGAATGGCAGTCTCGGTATCGAAGGCTGGGTTGACGCGGAAGGCGTCGGCGGCAGCTTTAACAGTCTTCTGGTCGGCCGGTGTGTAGGCGCGAAGCGTATGCTGGACGCGGTTGCCGAGCTGGGCGAGAATTTCGTCCGGGATATCCGTCGGCGCTTGCGAAATGAAGTAGAGACCGATGCCGCGGGAGCGAATCAGCTTCACGATTTGCGTGATGCGCTTTAGGCGGTAGCTTGGCATGTCGTTGAAGAGTAGATGTGCCTCGTCGAAGAAGAAGACGAACTTTGGTTTGTCTAGGTCGCCGACTTCTGGAGATTTATTGAATAGTTCGCTCAAAATCCAGAGCAAGAATGCGGCATAAAGGTCTGGGCTTTGGAAGAGTTTGACGGCATCAAGAATATTAATGACGCCGCGGCCGTCCTTATCCACTTGGAAAAAGTCGTTAATATTAAGCATTGGCTGACCGAAGAATTTGTCTGCGCCTTGGTTCTGAAGGATGAGGAGGTTGCGCTGGATGGCGCCGATGCTCTGTGTGGTGACGTTGCCGTATTTGGTGCTGTATTCGCTGCGATTATTGGCAAGATATTCCAAAATAGCGCGCAAATCGGCAATAGTATTGAGCGGTAAATTGTCGTCCTCGGCAAGCTTGAATGCGATGGCGAGACAGCCTTCCTGAGCCTCGCTGAGGCCGAGAATGATGGAAAGAATGTCTGAGCCGATAGATTGGACAGAAGCGCGCAAATGATGCCCTGCTTCGCCGTAGAGGTCCCAGAAATGCACCGGGAAGGCTTTCGGTTCGAAGCCGTCTAGTTCAAGTTTCTCGACGCGTTCGCGGATTTTGTCGTTGATTTCTCCAGGATAGGCGGTACCGGCTAAATCGCCTTTGACGTCAGCGAGGAATACTGGCACGCCGGCATCTGAGAAACTCTCAGCCATGACTTTGAGTGTGACGGTTTTACCGGAGCCGGATGCGCCCGTAATAAGGCCGTGGCGGTTGGCCATTTCTGGTAAGATAAATAGTTCTTTTTTGTCGGTAGTTTTACCAACGAGGATCTTGTTATTTATAAACATTATTCAGCCTCGGTTTCTTCTTCGGCAGCCGCTTTTGCTTCTTCTTTTTCTTCGGCAGTCATAGCGTCATATTCGGATTGCGCTTGCGTAACTCTTTCAGTCGCTTGCTCGGCCATTTCGATAGCTTGGTTAGCAATGTTAGTTGCCATCTGTGTTTCGACGCTATTGGCACCAGAAGTTGAGACGGCTGTGTTGATTTTTTCGGCTGATGCGATGGCTTCCTGTGCGCGCTGAATTACTTCATCGGCGCGAGAGCTGTCGCCGGCCTTAATGTCACTCTCGATATCCTTGCTGAGTGCGTCGGCGGAGATGGCCTGCGTAGCGGCAGCAATAGAAATATCGTGGGGCTGATTGTTGGGACCGGTTGGTATGTTTTCGTCGTTTGGATCATCGTTGATATTGCGGTCAGTTTCAGCAATATCTGCGGCGATATTTGGGTTGGTCGCGGCATTTTCTAGAGTGCCGTCGATATAGTTCTGGTCAATATGTTCGCTGACACTTTCGAGATCTGGCGTCTTTCCGGCAGCCCAGTCGGCATTGATTGTGTTTTCGATGACGTTGTCGCCAGCGAATGGCACTTCATTGCCGAGGTTGCTGAATTTTTCGGCATCCTCATTAGTAATATTTGGGTTAAAGTTTTCGTCGTTTGCGATGGCTTCGCGTTCTTTTTCGCGGGCTTCGGCGCTTTCTAAGTTTTCTCCTGGCATTGGGGTACTGTCAAACATATTTTCCTTTCTATTCCCAAGTTACTTTATTATTGCTTGGATAAAGCGTGATCCAGGTCTGCCCACGATTGAGCTGGATTTCATTACCGCTAGCGTCAACGAATTTCAATTCGGCGTCTTTGTCTGCGCGAGACCAGTGCGCCGAAATCACGTCACCATTCTGGAAAATATTTGCGTCGCCGGTGCCGGTAGTAGTGTAGTCGGCATAGGCTTCCTCGCCGGTGCGAGCGACGGCACTAACTTTCATGGCTATCACGACGTCTGGTGCGTTCTGAACTTTGCTACCGTCTTCGTTTTGACTGAAGTGTGCCCCGCCCTGGGCGTAGCTGCGGAGATATTTGTTGGTGTTGGCGTCATAATTATAGACTGGGCTAAAGATTTTGTTGCCCATGTCGATGGTGATTTTATTGGCTTTTTGCTCGGTTGGTTCGGCTTTAGTATCGGGCTTAACGCGGGCGAAGCCGTTAAATTCGCTGGTGCGATAACCTTTACTAAAATTGAGCTCATCTATCATGCTGAAGCGCGTATAGACGTTGTGCGGCGAATAACGACCGCGAATGCGCCAATAAGTTTTGTCATTGTAGAACTGATCAATATCGCGGAACTCGGAGTTGTTGCGAATGAGCCTTAAGGCATTGTCGCTACCGCCGACGTGGGCGATGGAGCAATGATATGGTTTAGCCATTTCGACGAAGGTGAGGCGGACGCTGCGGACTGGACCAATATAGTTTGGCTTTGCTTCCTGGAAGATGGCCATGAAACGAGTAATGCCGCCTTCAGCGATTGCTTCATAAATAACGCCAGCTTCGTTTAGACCGGACTGCGGGCGAGCCTCCTGGCTATTTTCAATCATGATACAAGTAGCAGCTTGGGTTGGGACGTCTTTATTGGTGACTTCATTGCCGGTAAGGCGTGAATAGTAGATTTCGTCAGCCTGGGTTTCATCGCGATTAATATCGCCGAGAACGCTTTGGCTACCGCCGGAGTGGAACCACCACCAAACGCCGGCGCCGATTGCGGCAAGCAGGATAATAACAATGATAGTTTTGCGAATTTTGCGGCCAGTTTTGGCATGCTTCTCTGCCTTTTCGCGCTTTTTCTTTACGCCTGGCTTTTCTTTAGTTTCTGATTCGTTGACGTCTTTGGAATTGTTGAGAAAATCCTCAACATCGTCATTGGTTTCGCTATTGCGATAAAGATTCGCAAGCTCCCCATCTTGTTTAGTTTTTTGCTGCTTGCTGTCCATATCTTTATTATAGCATAAGCGTATCTAGTCGCGGGAGTAGGCAGTGATGACCGCGTTGAGGCGAGCAAGGCTGCGCTCGCGACCGAGGACCGACAAGGTGTCGTGAAGGGCTGGGCTAAATGGCGCAAAGCTGACAGAGAGGCGGATGAGACCGAAGAGCTCGGCTGGTTTGCGACTAGTCTCGGCTAGGAGTTCGTTTAAAGCATCCTGGAGCGCCGGCGCGGTCCAGTCGGAAACGCCCTGAAGTTTTGCAATTGCAGCGCGAAGAATTTCTTGAATTTCGGATTCAGAAAGCTTTTTGAGTGCTTTGTTAGACTCGATCATGCTCATATCGACGGTTGGGTCAGCAAAGAAGTAGCTGGTCATAGTTTTGAGATCGCCAAGCGTCTTGAGGCGGTCGTAAATGATGCTGAAAATGCGGAATTTATAGTCGTCATCAGTGGCGTTTTCTGGCCAGAAGCCTTCAGTGCGTGCAAATAATGCCTTTGGATCTTCGGCGAAGAGTTTGCGAATCCACTGGCCGTTTAGCCAGATGAGCTTCTGCTCGTCGTAGCGAGCGCCAGCATGCTGAATGCGATCAATGCTGAATTTCTTGATAAGGTCGTCACGGCTATAGATTTCATCTTCGGTGCCGTCATTCCAGCCAAGGCAGGCGAGGAAGTTAAGCATTGCTTCTGGCAAAATGCCGTCCGCGCGATATTCTACTGCGGATTTAGCGCCGTCGCGCTTCCCTAGCTTCTTGTTGCCGCTAGGCGCGAGAATGTGTGGCAAATGGACGAATTTTGGCGTTTCTAGGCCGAGCGCTTCGTAGATTGCGAGATAGTTGCCCATGCTTGGTAGGTATTCTTGGCCACGGAAAATATGCGTAACGCCCATCGTAGCGTCATCGACGATGTGGGCAAAGTTATAGGTTGGCAAGCCGTCTGCCTTGATCAAGATAATGTCGTCCTGAGTCTCCGGAAGCATGACTTTGTCGCCAAAAACTTCATCATGATAAGTGCGTTCTTTTGGATCGGCCTTGAAGCGGAGCGGCATGCCTGGCTGCCATTCTGGCGTGTTGTCTGGGCGGTAGTTGCGATAGAGGAAGGCCTGCTTGTTTTTGCTGGCTTCTTCGCGGTATTTTGCGATTGTTTCGCTCGGAGTTGGGTCGGCGTAAGCACGGCCGCTTGCGATGAGCTTCTTTGCCCATTCGGTATAGAGCTCTTTGCGCTGGGTCTGGAAATATGGGCCATGGTCGCCACCTTTTTCTGGGCCCTCGTCCCAATCGAGGCCAATCCACTTTAAAGTGTCCTCAATAAGCTCGGTTGCGCCCTCTACGTAGCGTGCGCGGTCGGTATCTTCGATGCGCAAAATGAATGTGCCCTGCTCTTGCTTCGCAACAAGATATGGGTAAATAGCAGAACGTAAGTTGCCGATATGAATATAGCCGGTCGGCGACGGCGCAAAACGAGTAACGGTTTTCATATCTGTTAGTATAGCATACTAAGAGTGATGAGGGTTGAGTTTTGCATAGACGTTTGTATCGTAATACTGCCCATCAAGCAATTGGTTTTCACGTAAGGTCCCTTCAAGCTCAAAGCTAAGGCGCTCGGCGACGGCGCAGGAAGCGACATTTTTGGTGGCCGCTTGAATGATGACGCGGTGCATGTCGACTGCGTCAAAAGCGTAGTTTGTGATTGTCTCGGTGGCGCGCGTTATGATGCCCTTGCCGGTATGCTCCTTATCTAGCCAATAGCCGATTTCGCAGTTGCGATTCTCTGCGGAGAGATTGTGAAGGTCGATAGAGCCGGCAAATTCGCCCTCATAGAAGACATCGTAGCCAAGGACTGAGCCTTCATCGAAAGCTTTGATCATCTGTTCGGTAAAATCGGTCATTTCTTTTGGGTCGTGATATAAGTTTGCCCATGGTAGCCAAGGAAGGAGATGTTCGCGACTCGTAATAATCGCGTTATATTTGACTGTGTCGGCGTCGTGCGAAAAACGCTTCAAGGTAATTTCGTCATCGACTTTAATTTCTGCTGATGCTTGAAATGCCATATTTTTTCTCCTTTCTCCTATAATTGTAGCATTAAAAAGCCACCCCGGAGGGTGGCTTAATGAGGAGAACTTGAAGTTAGGCTTGTTGGATTATCCCCACCAGAAATCCGCACAACCATTCCAGGGACTTTCGCTAGTAAAATCGTCATAGTTGTAGGTTATCTGGTTCCCCCAAACTAGAAGATTAACGAATGAACTGAAGACTTGCACGGAACCATTTCTTATTTCGGCTTTAATAACCCCATCGATCCATGTCGGTGGGACTGGCGCCTCCATGCGATAATATATTCCATATTGCGTGGGAGTATCCCTGATTACCCGTGTTTCTACAATAGTCCAGTTATGCCTTGCTGCCTCGGCGCGAAGTTCCGCGAGTGCGCTTTCTGCTGCGCTCTGAAGGCTAGCATTTTCTGCTCCGCCGCCACCTGAGCCTCCCCCCGAAGCTCCTCTGACGGTTGTAGGAACGTTGATGTGCGGGCCAGCGGTAATACCGTAGCTAGCGCACTTATTTGCGAACTCTATGGAGTCGGCAAATCCGGTGAACAATATCGAGATATCGTTCGTAGTGTTAGCGATTTTACCCGCCCAATATGCTTTACCGTTCGGATCAGAGGTTCTGTTCAGGAATACTCTGTAATACGCTTCGATAAAAGCATCGTCCGACATATTATTCGCCTTCGCCTGGAATTCCGGGCTAAAGAAGAATCCATATGCACACTGCTTGCCCGTGATCTGACCGGATGCGAGCTTAGCGCACCAATCGTTCAGACCAGTGGGGTCTGGATTTCTGCCGAGACAGTCGGCGTAAAGTGATGTTACGAAAGTAACGATTCCCTGGTTGTAGCCATCAGCGTTGACCTGGTTTGTGCAAATGCCCAGATAGGCTGCGCAAAGCACTGCCATGGCAACGACTGCTGCTGCACTCTTTTTGAGTGCACGCAAAATTGTACTCTTCATTGTTTCTTCCTCCTTAAAGAACTATTTTTGTGTCGCAAAAATCGCTACACACTGAATATGTGCATATTATAACCTAATCTGGCGAAAAAGAAAATTGCTAGCGCTTACTTCTTTTGCAGGGCAAGTTTAATATCTTCGATTTGGTCGCGAAGCTCGGCGGCACGCTCGAATTCGAGATTGGCGGCAGCGAGTTGCATTTGCGTGCTAAGTTCCTTAACGATTTGCGGCAGTTCTTCGCGCGGGATTTTGCGGAGATCGAGTTTATTGCTCTTTTCTTTCTCTGGGATGATCGCGCGGAGGCCGGCGCTAATTTCTTTTGCGATGCCCTTTGGCGTAATGTTGTGGTCTTTGTTGTATTTCTGCTGAATTTCGCGGCGGCGGTAGGTTTCCTCAATTGCGCGCTGCATGCTGCCGGTCATATTGTCAGCGTACATGATAACTTTACCCTCGACGTGGCGCGCGGCGCGGCCGATGGTCTGGATAAGGGCGGATTCGCTGCGGAGGAAGCCTTCTTTGTCGGCGTCGAGAATGGCGACGAGTGAGACTTCTGGCAAATCTAGGCCTTCGCGGAGGAGGTTGATACCGACGAGTACGTCGTAGGTACCGTTGCGGAGGTCGCGAAGAATATCGCTACGTTCGAGCGTATCGACGTCGCTATGGATATAGGCGGTTTTGACGTTGAGCTCTTTGAGGTGCTCAGACAAATCTTCGGCCATGCGTTTGGTTAGAGTGGTCACGAGAACACGCTGACCTTTGGCGATGCGCTGGTCAATTTCCTCAATTAGGTCATTGATTTGGTTTTCGCTGCCACGTACTTCAATTTCTGGGTCTAATAGACCGGTTGGGCGGATAACCTGCTCTGCAGGTTTTGGACTGTGACTTAATTCATATTCGCCTGGTGTTGCGGAAACGTAAATAATTTTGTTGATATGACGATCAAATTCGGCGAAAGTGAGCGGGCGGTTGTCTAATGCGCTAGGCAAACGGAAACCGTACTCAACCAGGGTTTCTTTGCGTGCGCGGTCGCCGTTATACATGCCGCGAATCTGCGGAATAGTCATATGGGATTCGTCGACGAGACAGAGGAAATCTTCTGGGAAATAGTCTAGAAGCGTAGCTGGTGGCTGACCTTGGGCACGACCGTCGATGTGGCGTGAGTAGTTCTCGATGCCCTTCACGAAACCAGTACTTTCAAGCATTTCGAGATCGTATTTAATGCGCTGGCTAAGGCGCTGCGCTTCAAGATATTTATGTTCGTTGTTGAAGAATTTTAGACGGTCTTCATATTCGGCGCGAATCTTTTTGATTGCGAGGTCTAGCGATTCTTTCGGCGTAGCGTAGTGGCTATTTGGGAAGATACCGATTTCGTTTGGCTCAGCAAAAACCTCGGCTGTTAGTGGATCGATTACCTTAATGTTTTCAACTTGATCGAAGCCGAATTCGATGCGATATGCTCTATCGCCGGAAGCTGGGAAAACATCGACCGTGTCACCGCGGACGCGGAAATTACCGCGCTCAAAAGCGATGTCATTTCTGGAATACTGAATTTCGGTTAGTGCGCGAATAAACTGCGACATGTCGCGTATTTCGCCCTTCGCAACGCGCATTGCCATGGCTTTATAGTTTTCTGGCGAACCGATACCGTAAATACAGGAGACGGATGCGACGATAAGAGTATCTTTGCGTGTAAGTAATGCCTCGGTTGCGCCGTGTCTTAGGCGATCGATCTCTTCGTTAATTGCGCTATCTTTTTCGATGTAGGTATCAGTGCTGGCGATGTAGGCTTCTGGCTGGTAGTAATCGAAATAGGAGACGAAATAATGCACTTCGTTTTCTGGGAAGAATTCCCTAAATTCTGCGTATAGCTGCGCTGCTAGGGTTTTATTGTGGGCTAAAACCAAGGTCGGGCGATTATATTTTGCGATAAGATTTGCCATAGTAAAAGTCTTGCCGGAACCAGTGACGCCGAGCAAGGTTTGCTCACGCTCGCCGCGTGTTAAGCCGCGATAAAGCTGCTCGATTGCTTGAGGCTGGTCGCCGGTTGGCTGATATTTACTATGTAACTTGAAGTCCATATGGTTATTATACCGCATCTAGATTTCTTGCTTTTTGCGAACTTGCCGAACTTCCGAAGGATTTTCACGGCCCTTTTCGTCATTTTGCAACTTCCGAAGACGTAACAAACATATGAATGTGGCGCCTAGCTGTAGACGGTGGCGGAAGATGGGTTTACGCTCTGTTCGCTGACATAGGAACCTGGTTGCAAAAATGGAAATAAATATCTCTGGAACGATAACGTTCCAGAGAAAACTAGTTTCCAATTCGGAAACTAGTTTTCTATGTTGCTATACGCCGCGGGTGCGATAATGGCCGGTAATCATGTTTGTGATGTCTTCGGAAGTTGCAAAGTAGTCATATTGGCGTAAGAAATCCTTCGGAAGTTCAATAGGTTCATGAAAAGTTCGGGGGTGACGGGCAGCGAATGCGACAAAAAGCCCCGGGGCTTGAACCTCAGGGCTGAAATCACGAAATGATTTTAATTATTTACCGTCGACCCATTCATCTTTCTTGGAAGATTTGCTGCCTTTTGCGGAAGCTGCTGCTGGACGAGTGCCGTTAAGGAAGCTGAAGCTGTCGTAGTTGATCTTGCTTGGGTTCCAAGTGCTCTTGTCGAAGGCAAGGATGAGATCAAAGATGAAGCTCAAGAGAACCAAGCCAACGATGAAGCCATCGGACTTGCCGAAGCCCCTACCAATGCGGATATTGATAGCAATGGTAAGAATGAGGCTAAAGATACCGCCAACAAATGGAATCAAGGAAGCGAGAATCCAAAGTGGGTTAAAGCCAACAATCTGCATCAAGACGATGATGTTGTAGATAGGAATGATGGACTTCCAGCCTGCAACACCACATTTGGTGAAAATCTTCCAGGTGGCAATAATCTGAAGAATGCCAAAAATGATGATTGGGAGCATGAGCGCGCCGATGAAAGCTAGGAATGCAGCAGCAAAGTCGCTGTCGCTGACGGTGGTGGACTTACCATTGACGGTGATAGTCGCACCTAATGTTGATAATAGATTTAAGAACATTTCTATTCTCCTTATAGTTAATTATTTTTATTGTAGCATGTTCACGAGTTTTTTATAATCTTCTCCGCGTTCCTCGAAGTTTTTATAAAAACCATAGCTGGCGGCGGCTGGCGACAAGAGGCAGCTTTTGCTTGGAGCTGTGAGCTCGTAGGCTTTCTCTACGGCCTCATGCATGTTGGCGACCGGGAAAAGACTTTGTAGATATTTGTCCTCGGCAAAGATTGCGCGGAAACGTTCTGCGGTTGCTGGCAAAAGGATAACGTTGCGAATATTCGTGCCGCGGATAAAATTGACGAGCGGATGGTAATCAAGGCCGCGATCCATACCGCCGAGGATGATTGTGTCGACATCGCCGAGAGCCTTGATGGCGTTGATAACGGCTTCTTGGGCGGTAGCGATGGAGTCATTATAAAATTTGATACCGCGGAAAGTGCCGACATATTCGAGACGATGAGGCAGTGGTTGGAAGCTTGCGACGGCCTGTTTGAAGACTTCGCCATTAATTTTGAAAGCGTAAGCGATGGCGGCGGCAACTTGAATGTTGAGCTGATTATGCTCGCCGATGAGTCGTGTGCGGATTTGGTCACGCGGTATGATTTCGGTTTTCGTGATGTCGATTTTCATGGACGGGATAGCGGCGATTTCGGCTTCAGTGGCGTGCTGGAAAATGTCGCCATAAATTAGCAAATCGTTCGCGCTCTGGTAGCGATAAATATTTTTCTTGGCATTGTAGTAGGCCTCGGCGGAAACGTAGTGATCAAGGTGCTCTTCGTAGAGGTTCAATAGGACCGCGATATATGGGCTAGCCTGGATGAACTCTAGCTGATGGGCGGATAGCTCGAAAACGATGACGGTTTTATCGGAAATTTGGTCGATGACATCGAAGCATGGTTTGCCGATATTGCCAACAAGTTGCGTATCGAAGCCGGCGGTTTTCAGGACATGATGAATTAGCGAGCTGGTAGTACTCTTACCCTTCGTGCCAGTAACGCCAATGACTTGGCGATGGTAAACGCGCATAAATAAATCAGTCTGGCTGGTGATTTTTGCCTTCGTTGCGTCGTCGAGCGCGTCTTTAATAATGACGCCAGGCGCTTTCAGAATAATGTCGTAGTTTTTGCAGGCATCAAGATAATTTTCGCCACTAATTACTGTTGTATTTTTTACAACATCATCCGTGATTTCTGCTTGGTCGGCAATTGCGACGGTCGCTTCTGGCAAATTTTGGCGGATAAATTCAAGCGAACTGCGCCCTTCTCTGCCGAAGCCGAGAATGAGGATGGATTTGCCGCGCAAAAATTCTATAATTTGGTCTTTCATAGTGCTAGTAGTGCCTTTAAATATTCTTCCGGAATATTATGTTCCGAGTTGAAGTAATCTACAACGTTATACTGCGTTGTCGGATTGTAATTGTAACTTGTGCGATACCATTCCAGAAGTTTCGGCAGCGGTTTTGGCGCGTTTTCGTCTTCGATGGCGAGCTTGATTGCGTAGTTAATTTCTTCGCGCGTACCAACACATTCAAATGGTTTGGTCGTGTCTGGATTAATGAGTCCAACGAAAATTTGCCCCATTGTCTCATCGTCTAGCAGATCGCGGCCGAAAATCTCGACGAGGCGATCTTTGCCGACGAATGGATAAAGCATAATGTAGACGTAAAGACATTTCGCGCAGTGGCCGCACCAACTATTGGTTTTTGTGCCAACATTGCAGCTGCGGAAAATCTTGAGATAACTTGGGAATTTAACGAATTTCTGAACAATTTGAAACTCATTCATGCAGCGGAGGAGACTGAAATATTGCATCTTCTCGCAGAGATAAGTCTGCAAGTAGCCATTGAAATCTTTTTCAAATTCATAGCTCTTTGAATACTGATGATTAATGGTTGTGCCGGCAATATTACCCTCATTTGCAGAGGCTTCGTTACTAACGACGATGTATTTGAGATTGTTGAGATAGCAAATAATTGCGCAGGCGAAAGCAAGCATACCGGAAAATGGCACGTGGCCATTCAGGAAGCGGCCAGTTTGGTTTAGTTCCAGGACCTTTTTATCGATACTGAGATTGAAATTACAAACTTGTTCTAAACCATAGCCGGCGAGATGAATTCCGTCCAAAGCGGCATGATTTTCAGGATATAAATCGCGGTTAAATTGCATGCAGAGATTTTGGTCGCGCATGCCTTTTAGGGCTTCTAGCGTAACGATAGAATCTTTGCCACCGCCAACCGTAATGAGGTTGCCACGGAAATTATCATCAAAGTAAAACTTCTTTGGTTCGGCAGGTTCTGGCGCGTCGATAGTCATGAAATCTGAATACTGCATCAATGCATTATTGCGATACATTAATTCGCCAAGGCCGTTATAGAAGAGCTTTTTGAAGAATTCTTTTTGCGCTGCGTCTAGCTCACCGCATTTGATTGTGAATTTTGGCGCGAGGCTAAGTTTGTAGTAATTAATCGCGTTTACGACACCAAAATTGAAGAAAAGATTGTTTAAAATGTCATCGTTTATATATTCATTACGGATACTGGCGAGCGGAATATCTACGGTGGGCTGGAAGGTATATTCGCCGAGTTTGTAGACGAAGCTAGCGTGGATACCATTCACGCCGCGTTCGACCTGATATGATTCAAAAATAAATTTTGGATATTGCTTACGAATTTCCATGAGTCTATTTTAGCATAAAAGGGCCTATATTATTGACTTTTTAAGATAAAAATGCTAAAATGTCCGGGATGAAAAGTACGGATTTTGATGGTGATAAAATCAGCATTCGCGGTGCGCGCGCGAATAATTTGAAGAATATTGATATTGATATTCCGCGCGACAAACTTGTAGTAATAACCGGTCTTTCTGGCTCGGGTAAATCTTCTTTGGCATTTGACACGATTTATGCTGAGGGTCAGCGTCGCTATGTCGAGTCGCTTTCAAGTTATGCGCGCATGTTCCTTGGCGTCATGGACAAGCCGGATGTTGATATGATTACCGGTCTCTCCCCTGCTATCTCCATTGACCAGAAATCTACTTCACGCAACCCGCGTTCTACGGTTGCGACCGTTACTGAAATTTATGATTATTTGCGCCTTTTGTTTGCGCGTATTGGTGTGCCGCACTGCCCGATTTGCCATAAAGAGGTCGCCCGTCGTACTACTCAGGATATCGTCGACCAGGTAATGCAATGGCCAACGGCAAGTAAATTGATGGTCTTAGCACCGATTGTTTCACAGAAAAAAGGTTCTTTTTCGCATATTGGCGAGCAATATTTGGCAAAAGGCTTTGCACGGGCGCGCGTTGACGGTATTATTTATGCCCTTGATGAGTGGCCGGAGCTAGACAAGAATTTGCGTCATGATATCGAGATTATCGTAGATCGTTTTGTGATGGCGCCAGATATGGAAAGTCGTGTTGCGGGCTCGGTCGAGCAGGCTTTGGAGCTTGGCGATGGCATAATGAAGGTGCTCTGCATCAAAGATCAGTCTGTCGCAATTGGTCAGAATAATATCAATACGAGCAACGCGGAAGTTGTTACCTATTCACAGCGCTATGCATGCCCAGATCATCCAGATGAATTAATCCCAGAGCTCGAGCCGCGTCTATTCTCGTTTAACGCGCCGCAGGGTGCTTGTCCGACCTGTACTGGTCTTGGTACGAGAATGGAAATTGACCCAAGTTTGGTTTTGAACCCGAATTTAACAATCGCCGAGGGCGGTATTCGCCCATACAACCGCATTAACCAAGAATCTTGGTGGTTGAAGCGTCTAACCGCAGTTGGTGAGCGTCATGGTTTCTCGGTGCGCACGCCAATTAAAGAATTGACTGACGAGCAGATCCAGATGATTCTCTACGGTACGGGTGATGAAAAATATCACGTAAAGCTAAATAACGGCTACGATTATGATGCCGTTTATGAAGGTGTAATTCCGAACTTGGAGCGCCGCTATAAAGAAACTGAATCTGACTTTATTCGCAAAGATATCGAACGCTTCATGCGCGAGCGTGTTTGTCAGACTTGCCACGGCGCGCGTTTGAAGCCAGTGGTACTCGCAATTACCGTGCACGATTTGAATATTATGGATATGTGCGCGATGGATGTCGAACGGACGCTGGAAGTACTAAATTCTGACCTTGGTTTAACGGAAAATGAAGAGAAGATTGCTGGGCCGATTTTGAAGGAAATCAAGGCGCGCGTTGGTTTTATGAAGGATGTTGGCTTAAATTATCTCGAGCTTGGTCGTTCGGCGGCAACACTTTCTGGCGGTGAGGCACAGCGTATTCGTTTGGCAACCCAGATCGGTTCTGGTTTGCAGGGCGTGCTTTATGTCTTGGATGAGCCTTCAATTGGTCTTCATCAGCGCGATAATGACCGTTTAATTGCAACTCTCAAACATCTACGTGACCTTAAGAATACGGTTATTGTGGTTGAGCACGATCACGACACGATTATGCAGGCGGATTATCTTGTAGATATTGGTCCTGGAGCGGGCGTAAATGGCGGTAAGGTCATTGCGGCAGGCACGCCGGCTGAGGTTGCAAAGAATCCTGATTCGATTACTGGTAGATATATTTCTGGCAAAGAAAAAATCGAAACGCCAAAGAAGCGCCGTAAAGTATCGAACCGTTGCCTCGAAGTGATTGGTGCGCGTGAGAATAATCTTAAAAATATTGATGTAAAATTCCCACTTGGCGTGTTGACGGTGGTTTCTGGTGTTTCTGGTTCTGGCAAGTCTACGCTCGTAAATGAGATTGTCGCAAATGAGCTATTGGCGCGCCTAAATCATGCACAAACCGTTCCTGGCGCGCATGAACGTATTGATGGTATTGAGCAGCTAAATAAGGTGATTGTGATTGATCAGTCGCCAATTGGTCGAACGCCGCGCTCGAATGCTGCAACTTACACTGGTATCTTTAACAATATTCGTGATTTGTTTGCGGAACAGCCAGAAGCGCAGGTGCGCGGCTATAAGGCTGGTCGCTTCTCTTTCAACGTTAAGGGTGGTCGCTGTGAGAAATGTCAGGGTGATGGCGTTCTCAAGATTGAAATGCACTTCTTGCCTGATGTGTTTGTGACCTGCGATGAATGCCATGGTCGTCGTTATAACCGCGAGGCGTTGGAAGTTAAATTCAAGGGTAAGACGATTTCTGATGTGCTTGATATGACGGTAGATGAAGCGGTTGAATTCTTTGATGCTCTGCCGCTAATTGCGGGCAAATTGAAGACTTTGCAGGAAGTCGGTCTTGGCTACATTAAACTTGGCCAGCCAGCTACGACCTTCTCTGGTGGTGAGGCGCAGCGTATCAAGCTTGCAACTGAGCTTAGCCGCCGTTCTACCGGCAGAACTCTTTATATTCTCGATGAGCCAACTACTGGTCTACATACTGATGATGTAAAGAGGTTGTTGTCGATTTTACAACGTTTGGTTGATGGCGGTAACTCAATGATCGTGATTGAGCATAACCTGGATGTCATTAAGAATGCAGACTGGATTATCGATATGGGCCCAGAAGGCGGCCAGGGTGGCGGTAGGGTTATTGCAACTGGTACCCCTGAAGATGTGGCTCGCAATGAGAAATCTGCGACCGGTAAATACCTAAAGCAGATTCTCTAGTGCTTATGCTTGATTTTCTCTTGAGCTTATCTTAAAATATAGAATAGATTTTAAAAATAGGAATAAATTTAATGAGCGATACAAAATTAGCACTCGTAAAACGCGAAGTGTCTGGCAAAAAAGTAAAGAACTTGCGTGAGCAAGGTATTATCCCATCTGTCGTTTTCGGCAATGGCGAACCTGTTCTTACGCAGTCTGTTTATAATGAAACTGAGAAAGCTATCCGCGAGGCTGGCTACCACTCCCCTATCGACCTTACCATCGATGGTAAGTCTCAGATGGTTCTCGTAAAGAACGTTGATATTGATCCAGTTAAGCGCCTTATCCGCAACATCGAGTTCCAGGCGATTAGCGCAAACGAAGTTGTTGAAGCTACTACTCCAATCAAGGTTGTTAACTTTGAGACTTCCGATGCTTCCAAGGCTCACCTCGTTCTCTCCCTCGTTCTTGAGGAAATTGACGTTAAGGCAAAGCCTGCTGATCTTCCAGAAGCAATCGAGGTTGATGCAAGTAAGCTCGCTACTGTCGAAGATGGTTTGACTGTTGCAGATATCGTCCTTCCAAAGGGTGTTGAGTTTGCAGATAAGGAACTCGACAAAGAGCTTCCAATTGCTAACGTTTACGATCCAGCTGAAGAGGCTGCTGAGCGTGAAGCAAAGGCAGAGGCTGATAAGGCTGCTGACGAAGCAAAGGCTGCTGAGAATGCGGCTGCTGCAGAGGCAACTGAAGCTCCAGCTGAAGGACCTGCTGAATAGTAATTGTTACTTCAAAAAGCGCCTGCTCTAGTAGCGGGCGCTTTTTAGTAGGATGATAATTCCTTCGATAATTCCCCAAAGGATGGCCGCGACAGACAAAATCATACCAGTAATTAGTATTACATTTAACGTGTCATCATAGCCGGAAATATCAGTGCAGCCGTTGCCGTGTTTGCATTGGTATACCACGATAAAACCGATGAATAATGGCACTAGGAACATTGCAAAAGCAAGGCCGGATGACAGAAGATGCGCGAGTGCGCGTTTTCTATTGTTCAGCATAGCATTATGAATGCCAGTAAAACCGAAAAGGATACCGAAAATCCCTGCTTTGATGGCGCGTTTTCGCGTAATTGGCTTTTTAGCTTTCATTATGAACCTTTAGGGCGTTAGTATTTGCGACTAGGCGTTCATGGAAAGCGCGACGAGCGGCGTCGGCATTAGCATTGTCGCCCTGCCAGGCCTGCAAAGCCGGATCCTGAAGTGCGCGTGCAAATGAGAATGTGACTGGCCATGGGAATGGGTCATTGTTGGTAACTGCCTGCAGGTTTTCTGTGGCCTGCGTGACGCTTTGGCCGCCAGAAAGGAAGACGACACCGGCAAGTTCGCGTGGAACGTGATTGCGCAATACTTCGGCAGTGGCACGACCGACTTCGGCTGGCGTGGATTGAGCGGCGTAGCGTTTGCCGGCCAAAACCATGTTTACTTTTAGGATACAGCCGGAAAGATTAATGTTCTTTTCTGCGAGCTTATTAAAGAGACAATCTAGGATCTTGCCGGTGTAATTAGCGCTAACATCGATTGAATAATCGCCGTCATAAACGAGCTCTGGCTCGACAATCGGAACGATGTTTGCGGCCTGGCAGGCAGCGGCATAGTCTGCAAGGACTTCGCAGTTAGCGATTACAGCCTTGGCGCTAGGAGTTTTTTCTGAAACTTCAAATGCGGCACGCCATTTGGCGAAGCGTGCGCCCATTGCGTAATATTCTTTTAAGCGCTCTGGTAGTCCATCTAGGCCTTGGGTAATTTTTTCACCAGATTCTTCAAAATCGACGAGGCCTTGATCTACTTTAATACCTGGAATAATGCCGCGATTTTTAAGGTATTCGACAAAAGTCTTGCCATCGTCAGCATGCTGGCGTGCGGTTTCATCAAAAAGGATAACGCCACTGACATATTTCTCTAGTTCTGGTGTGGTAAAGAAAATATTGCGATAGTCGCGGCGATGCTGCTCGTCGTCAGGGATATTCATCGCCTCAAACTTTTTATGAATGCTGCCGCCGGATTCGTCAGCAGCAAGGATGCCCTTGCCTGGCGTCATAAGTTGATTTGCGGTAGATTCAATTTCAAGTTTTTCAACTCTATAATAATCGTCCATAATTTTCTTTTCCAATGTTTCAAGATTTGAAGTGCTGCTGAGTTTGGAATTCTGCGCGTTGGCGCGAGCAAGCAAAAGAGCTTCTTCTGGCGTTTTGCCGATAATGAGTGCGCCAAGTATAGATGCTGCAATGGTGAGATGAGAGGTGAAGCGCGTCATGAGGTCTTTTTTATTGTTTAGCGACCAAGGCACGCGGCGACCGTAATACTCAATGTGATTATCAGTGATAAGGACATGTTGTTTGCGCTTCTGAATAAGCGGAGTGTTACTAATAATGAAGTCGGCACGGTCAGTTAGCTCGCGGATGTGGCTGGCGCTTTGATTTGTCTTTTTGCTGATAAAGACGGCGAGCCTAGTACTGCGGCTAAGATTAAGATAATCGCAGATGCTCGTGACGAGTTTTGGCGAGATAACGGCTGAGCTATCGACATAAATCCAATCAGGACTATTTTCGGGTGCTTCCCAAACTGTATTAACGGCTTCGCTCGGATTCAAACGGCAAGTTTCGTTGTCTTTGCAGAGAATATAGCGGTAAGTTGTATGAACGTCTTTTGCAATAAACTGACCATCGAGAAAAGTAGCAGGTGTGCCAACGATGCTGGCGTTAAGGCCGAAGCGACTGAATACTTCTAGGCTAATGCTGGCGCCGCCATAGATGCTAATGCGGGAATAATAATTGTGGTTGCCGCCGTCGAAGCGCAAATCTAGCCAATCAATGCCGTCTTGATCGGATTCAAACCGATTACTGCGGTCATCTAGGCGCAGATAGACATCTTTTGTGACATTACCAACAATAAGAATGCTTTGCATACTAGTTAAATTATAGCACAAGCACTATAATTCGCCCCAGTTGTGCCCGATTTTTACATCAACGGCGAGCTTGACTGGGAGCTCTGGAGCGACTTGCTCCATTTTTTCTTTGAGAATCTTTGCGATTTTATCGGCGTCTTTTTCTGGACACTCGATGATGAGCGAGTCGTGGATTTGCAAAATGAGCTTTGCGTTGTCTGGGAGTGCCTCATCGACGGCAAGCATTGCTTTCTTCATAAGGTCAGCTTCAGTGCCTTGGATTGGCATATTTGCGGCGGCGCGCTCGGCGGCGGCACGAACGATGAAGTTTGGCGCATTAACGTCTGGGGTTGGGCGACGGCGACCGAATAGGGTTTCAACGTAGCCTTGTTCTCTTGCCTGTTTTAGCTGTGCGTCGAGATATTTGCGCATTGGCGCGCGTAGTTCAAAGTAGCGATCGATGAATTGTTTCGCTTCATAGAAAGTCATGCCGGCAGCATCGGAAAGACCTTTCGGGCTCATGCCATAAAGCACGCCAAAGTTAATAACCTTGGCGGCGCGGCGCTGTTGTTTTGTAACCTTATCCATCGGTACATGGAAAGCGTCGCTAGCGGTCTTGGTATGAATATCTAGGCCGGCGTTGAAATCATCAATTAATGCCTGATCGTTGCTGAGCGCAGCGGCGAGGCGAAGCTCAAACTGAGCATAATCGGCGGTAACGAAAATGTTGCCTTCGTCTGGTACGAAGCATTTGCGAATGCGTTTGCCATCTTCGCTGCGGACTGGAATATTCTGGAGGTTAGGGTTAAGGCTAGAGAGGCGTCCGGTTGCGGTGACGTCCTGTGTGAAGGTAGTATGAATACGTTGGCTTTCATCGGCGAGTGCTGGGAGCGGCGTAATATAAGTACTGAGTAGTTTGCTAACTTCGCGGTAGCGTTCAAGCTTTGGAATAATCGGGTGTAAATCGCGGAGCTTATCTAGTTCTTTAGCGCCAGTAGAATAGCCGCGCGTAGTCTTTTTAATTTCCTTGGTTGGGAGGGCGAGCTTATCAAAGAGGATTTCGGAAAGCTGGATTGGCGAGTTAATATTAAAGCTCGTGCCAGCAAGGTCGCAAATTTCTTTTTCGAGCGTGCTTAATTCTTCTGAAAATTCTTTAGCTAGTTCATCGAAACAACTTTTATCAATTTTAATGCCAGCTTTTTCCATTTTATATAGAACCGGAATGAGCGGGAGGTCAAAATCGGTTGCGATTTTCTCGAGTTTTGGCAAGGCGGCGAGTTTTTGGCGCTGCTCAATATAGTCAGCAGTGTTGTCAGTGGCTGGCGCGAGTTCCAGCTGCTCTGCTTTGCGCGCAAGTGGGTCTAGTAAGAAGCCAACCTGGCCGAGGTCCCAATATTCGCGACCGCCGAGAATCTCAGAAGCGAGTTCTTCGTTATCATGCATGTCGGATTTTACATCCTTGGAGATGTAAATGTTTTCCGGTACTTCGATTTTCGTTGTATTTTTTACAACAACTTCCTCTGTTTTTGGTGCTGGAGCGGCTGTGGTCTCGGCATTTGGGAAAATTTTCTTAAATTTGCTAACTAGCGAATTGAACTGGTATTTTTTGAGCACTGCGAGAACTTCATTTGGGTTAAAGTCTGCAAGTTTTGTGCCGTTTGGATCAAACTCAACTGGCGCATCAAATTTGATTTGCGCTAGCTGTTTACTGATGTAGGCCAGTTCTTTGCCGTCTTTGAGCTTTTGGCCGGTGCTGCCCGGAATATCGTCGATGTGGGCGTAGATATTATCGAGCGTGTCGTATTCCTGAAGTAATTTTACGGCGCCTTTTTCGCCAATGCCCGGAACGCCAGGAATATTATCTGACGAATCGCCCTTCAGCGACTTTAGGTCTAGGAATTGAGACTTTTTCAGACCATATTTCGCTTCTACGGCGGCGATATCGAACTTCTGGACGTCACTAAAGCCGCGCTTTAGCTGATACATATGGATGTCATTATCGACAATTTGGAGCATATCCAAGTCGCCAGAAATAATCTCCACGCGGACATTCTTGGCGTCAGCCTTGCGTGCGAGCGTGCCGATGATATCGTCGGCTTCGTAATCGTCGAATTCGTAGAGTGGAATGTGGAAGGCTTCGAGGAGCTCCATGAGAAATGGAATCTGGGCGTAGAAATCGTCCGGAGCAGGTTTGCGGTTGGCCTTATAGTCGGCATAAATTGCGCGGCGACTGCGAATATTAGTCTTCGGCTTATCCCAGGCGACGGCGATATATTCTGGCTCGAGCTTTTCAATAATCTCAATTAGCATCGAGGCGAAGCCGTAGACGCCGCCGGTTGGCGTACCGTCTGGAAGGGCCAGATGCCCCATGGCGTAGTAGCCACGATAAAAGACGCTTTTGCCATCGATAATAGTGAGGTTATCTTTCATACCTCTATTATACCCTAATATCTAGATGGAAGCTCGCGAGAATAGGTTGTAATTGCCTGGCTGTAGCGAGACATCTCGGCGAAGCTCCAGAGGTAGGTTGCGGCATTGAGCTCGAAGATTTCGGCGCGGCGAATTTGATCGCCGCCACTATTGGCGCCACCTGCACCGTAGGTGCGGTTGAGAATTAACTTGCCCTTTACGACGACTGGCGCAGTGAAGCGGAGTTCGTTGTTGCAGATGTTGCTGCTCATCTCATTAGCCTTGTTGCTGGCGAGGTTATTCTTCTTTGTCGGGAAGCTCGGGAGAACGTTGCTTAGGAAGTCATTGTAGCTATTCCATTTACAGGTATTGAGCTCTTCCTTTGCGATAATGATTGCGTCGACGCGAGTCGGATTACCAGTGAACCAGACTTTGTTTGCGATAATAATCGGCATACGGAAGTCGCCAGAGCCGGTTTTCTCGTCATTGTTGGCAATGAGACTAGAGTTGATAACGACCGTGTCGGCCTTGTAAACCATGACGGATTTTGCAGTGAGATTTGTGTCGGCGCCCTCAATGTTGCCATTGTTCTTAACTGCTAGCGAGTCATAATCGACTGCGTGACCATCTTTGTAGCCAAGGAAGGCTTTGCCTTTGATGTTCTTGAACATTGCGGCACCTTCGTCGCCATCGAGCTGCTCTGCTACGGCACTGGTTTCTGTGAGGTTAGTATAGCCGTTAATGACTTCTGCGCCATCGGTCTTAGTGTATGGCATCTTTGCGTCGCCATAGCGATCAAGGATGTTGGTCGTAAAGACATTTACGGCGTCTGCGCCAACCTTAGTGGATCCAATCTTGCCATCATCGCAGTCGACATTCGCGAAGGTTTGCGTGGAGTGTGTACAAACCTTAGTTGCCTTGCTGGCGACGCCTCTGCTGTCGGCAGCGTTGACGATTGGGCTATTGGCGAAGGTATAGGAGCTTGGCGCAATTGTCTGATTGGTCTTAGAAGCTAGCCTGTAATAGCGTGAGCCATCTTCTTTTGTCTCGTATTCGTATACGATGCGGGTTTGGCTAGAGTTGCGCGTAATGCGGCTGTAATTGTATTCGTAAGTGCCATTCTTTGGACCGCCATTGTAGGTAACGACAGTGAGTGGCTGGGCATTGTAGCCTGTGATGCTAGTTTTATGTGAGCCGAGATAGCTGGACTGGCTATAGCCGAGCGATGCGCCGGAAGCGGTGCCGAGTGTGCTAATATTGACACCATTATCGGTACCGGTAGCGACTTTGCCGAAGATGCCGTATTCACTCCAGGAACCGAAGAGGTAATATTTTGTGCCATTATTAGCATGACGAATTCCGCCAGAGGTGTAATTGTTGCGCGAAACGACGCTTGTTGTGATATTTGATGCGCTGTAGAGGTTGGAATCCTCGATACTGATAGTCGGACGTTTGACGGCAGTGGAACAGGAGATAGCGGTTGCGGTGCTAGTACCATCTTCGCGGAGGGCCCAATAGAATCTTGCGGGTTTCGTTGGGTCAGTTTCTTCGGTTCCAGTACCTTGTGGGCTGGCGCCGAATACCATTGAATTGCCTGGGTAATTATGGCTATCTGCTGGCGTAATTGTCATTCTTACGCAGATTTTATCGCCAGGGTTTACGTCATTAGGGACGTCGACCACATAGTCGCTATCTAGTTTTGTGCCGCCACCCATGAGGCTGGCTGTAGAATAGTCTCCGCCGGCGGTTGAGCCTTTTCTATTACTTTTTGTATTAGCGCGAACGACGTATGAATCGGTTTGGAATATTCTAGAGTCATTATTGACGTAGGCTTCTAGCTTGACCGTAGTTGGCTTCGTAACAGTGGCATAGGTTGCGTTCGGATTATTGCTAGCCTCGCAAGTGTTTTTATTCGCAATCGTAACACCATCAGTAATGAATGCGCAGTTCTTACGTGGGAATACTGCAATACCTGGCGTCGTAGTTAGTTTTCCGCCAATCTGGACTGTGCCCTTCGGGCTATTATTGGTAGTAAGATATGGTTTTGCGGTATAGTTGTATGGCACGCGAATATAGGCATTGGAGAGATAGTCGCCATTTACTTTTGCGCGATAAATACTATAAGTTTCGCCGTCAAATGACATATCTGTCCAAATTAATTTTTCACTTAGGGTGCGGCCGACGTCTAGTGATTGAGTGCGATTACTGGAGCATTCGTCGATGACCGAGTAGTCGCCGTTCTTATTTGTGACCTTGCCGGCAATTTGGTAATGCTGATCGGTGCCGGATGTATTTCCGCCTCCAATCGGACAACTATAGGTTCTACTTATATTTTCATCAAGTTCAGGGGAATACTTAGTAGCTATATTATTATCATCATGGATACTTTTTTCTTCGTCGATGCGTCCGTTACTATCTCTTTTAATAAAGTTAAAGATGGTTGGTGTGGTTTTTGTTCCGTTATATAAACCGAGAGTGTCGCCGAATAGATAGTTGCTTCGTTTGTCTGCGCTAATGCGATCCGTTGTGTCGGCGAAGTTTGTTTTTCCGGAGCTATTGCCCTCTACGTGCATTGTGGTATCTACGCCACCGTCATTAATGCCATTAGCTTCATGAACGGCGTGTGCATAGTTGGCGCCCATACAATAATCTATTTTATATCTCATCGTATCACCTGGGCGTGCGAATATTTCAGTATTCGTCAATGCTGGTCCAGTCGTATGCGCTTGATATGGCGTCCAGTTCGTATAATAGTAATCATTGGAGATTGAGCTATTCTGAACGCCAATCCTTGCGACGTTATAGCCGTACATATGGGAGAAGTCATAGCCTGCGCTATTTGCGCCAACGATAGATCCGCAGCCTCGTTTGTTACGTATAACTTTGATACATCCTACTTCTCTTCCTCTTCGTTCTTTCCAGCTTTCAATTTCTGCGCCATCATCGAGCTCTCTTATGCTGTCGCCGAATTTAAGGTTGCCACAGACTATGACCTGCTGCCCATAATAGAGAGTTCCTTTGACTGTTTGATACTTTCTGCCTGAAGTTTGTCCTGGGCTATTCGTGGTGAAATCAGGATAAGAATGCGTGTTGTTATAATCGCCGTTTATTCGGTATGTTCTCCCGCTTCCGTCATCGGCGGTAATACTTTCGTATGAACTCCACGAGTTTTGAACCGGATAATGTTCTGCGCCCGGATCTACCGCGTTTTTTGTGTCACCTCTGACTATCTCGTAGCCGAAAGTAATAGTGAATTCGCCGTTACTATTAGTAGTATCTAAGGTATCCATATTATTGCGTGGCGTTGAGGCTTCTTCGTGTAGTCCGGTATTGGCTTTTAGCTCTGCTGCATTATTATCGAATGGGAAGTGGCGGCGGATGCGTATGATAGTTGAGGTAACCGTGCTCCAGCTGCGTCCAGTGCTACTGTCTACGCCGGCGCCCGTATTTGTCCATGGATAGGTGCTATTTGCCACCATCGATGAAGTTCTCGAGAGAGGGACTTCGTCGTCATTATCGGTGTCATTGATTAGTAGAAGGCTTGGATCGTTCTCTTGCCCCCACTCTCCTTTAGCGCCTTTGCTTTCTAGGTTCGTCCCATTGAAGGTATACCATGGTTTCTTCCCATCTCCACAGATTTCGCCAAAATACCAACCAGGGTTATCACTATGTCCTGAATCATTCCGGCAAGGTTTATTGCCGTTCGCACTTTGACAGCTATTTGGGTCGTTCCATGGCCCATTATTATTCTCCCCCCACCATACGCTCCAATAAGTTCGGCTTTTTACCATTTTATTATCCGCTCCACCATCGAAGGCTAGGTCTGTTCCTGATTCTGACAAGGTATTCCCTTCTGTCCATCCGTTACCGGCATTAAACCACCATTCAGTGTATGAAGTACGGGAGCGGACGCAGGTGTCGTTAATGCCATATGTTTGTGCAGGGTGGCTATATCTTTTGTCGCCTGCATAGCCATAACCATTTATATCTGTATCTCCGATTGATGCTGTCGAGTCTTTTGTATTTGCAGGCACGCCGTCAGGGTAGCTCCTTCCGTCGCTCGAATAGACTTGTCCTACATGTTTTATGCTCCAGTTTCGACTGTTTGTATAGAGTTTTTGATTGCACCCATCTAGGCCATGTCCGCCAGCATCTAGACGGCAGGTTTGATCGGTTTGAAAGACGCCATTCTGATTATTTTTTCCTCTTGTTAGATAGACGCAGATTTGTGCCTGCGCGGAGCCTGTGCCGTTCCCGTCATTTGAAAAGTCATCGTTATATGTTAAGGTTGAGCAGTATCGCTTGGTTTCTCCTTGACCAAGGCGCTTTTGCTCGGAAGCTTTTTTAACACTAATGAGTTGCCCCTCCTGGCTTTTTTGGAAAGTTGCTGTCCCGCTAAAAGGTCCATTGTCGCCATTGATTTGCCAGTTATTATTGGATTGACCGTTGAAGTCGGTATTATTTCTTTTTATTAAGTGATCAAATGTTACGTCGGAATATTCGCTTTGTACTGTTATGGTTTCTCCGTTTTGCGCAATTTTTCCATTTACGGATACGGTTACAGTACCATCATATCTACCACCTGAAGCCATTTTATTGTTCCAGCAGAATGCGCTAACATCTGTCGGCATTTTTGATATTTTTCTGCCGCCAGAATCTTTTAATAAATCGTTATATGCGGTAAGCACATCTCGTGTTCCGTCCGGATTACTTCCATTTAACGATGTAGCAAATGAATCGGCCTCGTATATTTTTACGCCATTTTTCCAGAGGGAATGACTGAGCGGATCCATATTCCCGCCATAGAATGTTACTCTGTTTAAGTTTTCATCGCTAGTACGCCATTTGCTGTAATATGTTTTGTCGAGATAGCTATAGGTGTGTTGCGAAAAGTGACCCCAGCCGTCCGGTGTCGTGGTGTATGTGTATTGCGAACCTGAATTGTTGACTTCAAGGCTGCGCCATCCGGAGAATCCGAATCCGTTCTTTTGTATGCTCCCTCGAACGCCTCTGGCATTCCGTCCGTAATGCCAGAAACCGGCAATTTTACCATTGCTATCATCGGCGCAAAAAGCGGGGATTGTAGGTAGCTCACTATCTGTTTTTTGCGGAAAGTCGATTGGGAATTTCATTTCGGTGACTGGAGCTCCGGGGACGTGCTTATAAAAAATCCATGAAGAGCCAGTACAGTCTATACGCCCGCCTTGGACAGCCACAAGATTACAACCGGTGCTGCTGGGGTGGTCGCCTGGTCCAGAAGGTGTACTTGGGCTGTCATCACCCCCATCCGTGTATCGGTCGACATACGTATCGGCCGATGTGGGAAAGCCGAACATGATGGCGCCCATCATGCATAGGAATCCAGTTATAATATATTTGGTGATTCTTCTATTCATTCGTCGCTCCTTCGTTTTCGGAAGTGCTAGCACTGGTATTTTCTAAAAGATTAGAATAGTATTCTATTGCGTTTGTGTCGCCTTTTTTGTCATATAGATAAATCATATAGGCATAGAATTTTTCTCGTTGGGCATTTGTTTCGAGAATACCTGCGACTCTCGACATGATACTGATTGCTTTATCGACGTCGCCCGTTTTGCGATATGTAAGATTGGCATATTGGGCGGTCAGGGTTACTTTTATCGGATTCGAGCTTGTTTCAATGGCTGCTTCTATTTTTTTAACACATTCCTCATAAGGGACGCCCATGTATAGTTGGTTTTCGATATCGGTCATGAAAGATGCCGCATCAATAGAAGCGTCGATATCCGCTTGTTTGATTGCTTCTTGTCTGGCGCGTTCTTCGGCGGCGAGGCGTTGCTGCTCTAGGTATGGGGCGACGACGACAATGTAGACGACGATGCCGGCAACAAGAAGGACGCCTGCGGCGATAGTGAAGATTTTGTGCTTACCGACCCAGAGGAAAGCAATGAATTTCGCAAAGCGAACTTTTAGGGCGAGACGGCGCTGCTTGCGGCGCTCTGCGCGAGCGAGTTTACGATGTTTGCGTTCTTCGGCGGAAGCTTTTTTAAGAGCTTCTTTCTCTTCGGAGCTATTGTAATTTTGCTGCTTAGCGCGTTCTTTTGCGGCGGCTTTTTCGGCGCGCTTTGCTTCGCGTTCGGCGCGACGAACCTCGCTAAGTTTGCGCTTGGACTCGGCGTCGTGTTTACGCTCGGCTTCGCGTTGGTGCTTTTCGGCGTCTTTGATATTAACAAAATAATTAGTCTTTTCGCGTTTCTGGATATCCTCTGACGAGAAGTTCATTTCTGGCGTTTCTGGAGAAGGAGTTGTGTGGGCTGCTGGAGAATCTGCGTAGACATCATAATTAACCCCGTCGTCACCGATAGGTTCCTCTGGCGGCATATTGCCCCCTGTTACAGGAGCGGAGCTCGCATTCTCCACTTTTCCCACATCCATACGTCTATTTTAGCAAAAGCGTCTTGAAAAACGCAAGCATTTTTACTAAATGGAATGGTCTAAATAACGGGTGGAGCCAAAAGGAATTTTGCATTTGACTTGCTCGGTGCCGAGCGTGTCGGCGCAGTGGATTTTGCGCGCGCCGAAGCGCAGGTTGATTTTGTCTGTGGTAGCGCAGATTTTGGCGATATGATCTTTTTTGTCTTGCTCTAGGCAGAGTTGCGCGTCGGCGGTTGGTTGGAGTTTATATAATGTGATGCCGATTATGCGGACTGGGCACGGAAGTTTTTTGAACAATTGCCGCGCGAGGCGCGCGATTTCATAGTCGCTATTGAAAGCTTCTTTGGCGATAAATTGGACGTGTTTGTAACCTTCGGTAAAATCGTAAGACCAGACGTAGATGCCGCGCGCATAAAGCAGCTTGCTGCGCAGGCGATAGCCTACGTCCTCCGCCAGGTGGACGATGCGCGCCTCTGTTTCGTTACGAGAAAGGTTGCGTCCGTCCAGGACAAATTGTCGTCCGACGGTTTTTATGTCACTGGTGGCGCTGTCGACTTCAATGCCGCGAAGACGGCGATACCATTTGCTACCGTCAATACTTTTACAGACTAGTTTTACGAGCGTCGCTTCGTCGGCGTCCAGAAATTGAAGCGGCGTCATAATCCCAACCGCATTGAGCCGGGCTTCCATGCGAACATTAATGCCGGGCAAATCGGTGAGTTTTAGTGTGGCGAAAATCTCGCGTTGGTTTTTCGCGGTGATTTCGTCTAGACCGTCAGGCTTGTGGAGTTCGCCGGCAAGTTTTGCCAAAAAGCGATTGCTTGCGATGCCAACATTGCAGCGCATATAGCAGCCGATCTCGGTTTTTAATCGTTGTTTTATTTCGCGACCCAGCTCAAAGCGGTCGCGTTTGTAGATATGTTCTGGCGCTTGAGTTAGGTCTATGACGCCTTCGTCAATGGATTTCATGACAACAGCGGGTGAATAATCTAACATGATGCGTTTTAGTTTTTCGTGGACGAAAATGAATTTACTTGGCTCGGTTTCGGCGTAGATAAGCTCCGGACAAATGGCGCTAGCTTCGCGACTGCGCATGCCGACTTTGATGCCTTTTGCTTTCGCTTCGTAACTGGCAGCAATAATACAAGAATTTGGCACGAGGCGGTTCGTGATTGCGACCGGGCGACCGCGTAGCATTGGCCGGCATTGTTGCTCGATGGTAGCGAAGCAGGAGTTGAGATCAATGTAGAGGATATCGTTTTTGCGTTCGTCAGGCATATTGATCTCCTTCGAATTCGAGCCACCAGCTCAGCGTCTCGCTATCAAGCGTGATGCGGTAATCGCTACTGCCGTCAGTAATATCAAAGGCAAAAGTTGTCTTTAGGCCGTCATAGCGCGGGTGCACTAGGCCAATTTCAGCAATTATGACTTCCCTGCCGGATTTAGTTCTAAAAGCGACTGGACGACAATGGCCAAGATATTCGCGCGAAAAAGTCGCGTCGACGTCGATTGGTTCATGAAGTGGTGTTTGATAAGAAGTTTGATTCATAAAAATCCTTATAATTAGAGCTTATATCTGTAGATTTGACGCAATATTGGCGTCGGAAATTTATGAATCAAAGCCAGGGGCCGAAGCATGGCTTGATAAGATTATTATAGCACTTCTTTTATTGAACTTTTCATGAACTTGTCAACTATTCGAAGATTTTTTTGGTCTCTTTTCCTGTTCGACTTGTTGGGAACTAGTTCGTCAAGTTGGGCTGTCCAAACTTCCAGAAAGCGATATTGCCGCGGGTGCTCGCACGGCATTAATATGTTTTGTGACATAGGAAACTAGTTTACATTCCGGAAACTAGTTTTCCCTGGAACATTATTGTTCCAGATGTATTTATTTCCATTTTGGCAACCAGATTCCTATGTTGGCGCGTAGGACGGAGAAACTTTTTAGCGAGACGAAGACGCCCTTCGGAAGTTTATTACGCCCTTCGGAAGTTTGTTGCGTCTTCGGAAGTTGCGAAGTGGCGAAAAAGAAGCGTAAAATCTTTCGGAAGTTCGCGATAAAAAACCGCCACAGAAAATCCGTGACGGTTAAATGATCTGGCATGGCGGTTGGCGCCGAATTGTTACCAAAGGTATTTGCTGGAGTTGCAAGAAGCGCAGACGCCATCACTATTGATGTCGCTTCTGGGTTTGCCGCAATTTCTGCATATGCCGTAAGCCGGCGCAGGGTTGTAGACGCCTGGGTAATTAGCGCAGCCAGAGCAGAGGTTGTTATGATTGAGATACCCCCGCGAACCGCATCTTGAACAAATTCCATCCATTCATATTCACCTCACTTTCTAAAGAACAAAAATATAGGGGTGATTATACTGTTTTTATCTGTTGGAGTCAAGCATGAGCGCTAAGCGTTGGCGCCGTCGGAAAGGAGCGCAGTGGCGAAATCGAGAATCTTGTCGAATTCGGAAACATCTGGGAAGTCTAGCGCCTTAATGTGTGCGTAAACGACTTTGATGAGCTGTTTGATGCGAGCGGATTCTTCGTCGTCAAACTCGAGTTCTAGTGGGCTAATATCGCCTTTGTCGCCAGGCGCGATAAAATCAATGCGGCCCTTAGTAACTTTATAATTCTGGTAATCGCGGCTGTCCTCGATGAGGAATTTGTAGAAGTAAAGCTGCAATTTATATTTGAGAACGGAGTTGTTTTTGTCGTCCCATTTATATTTCGGCTTGGCAGTCTTGAAGTCGGCGACGGTGATAGTTTTAGCATCTTCGTCAATCTCAATACGGTCGATTTTACCGCCGAGCGGGATATCGTCGAGCATGATGTTTTCGCTAAAGAAGCTACGCTCGGAATCGGCCTTGGTATTGCGGAGTTGATCGCCACGCGCTTCAAGGAACTTCATGATTTCAGCTTCGCCGCGGTCGCGAAGATCGCGTTTTTCGTCGTCGGTCATATCGGCCTCATCGACGAGTTTTATGAAGTAATTGTAGGCCTCTTCGTTACTGATGTTTTCCTTGTTAATTTTATCCATGATTTCGTGGACAAAATTACCGTAATCCATAAAGAAATTGCTCTCGCTCGGAACGCCGATAATATACGACTGAAGGAAGGCGAGCGGGCCAGCATATTCAACGTCGAGGAAAGTGTTGAGCTGGGTTGGATAGAGGCGAAGATGCTCGACTTTCGGTTTGTAGAGATTCTTACGAACTTCGTCGTCCGGAATGTAGTTATCGAACCAGAGTGAAGGCGAAATGTCTTTCGGCTCGATTTCGGCGCTGGTGCTCGGAATGATTTCGAGGCCGCTGAGGAATTTGAGGCTATCGACGGTGCGGTCGCTGAAGTCAGACGAGCTGTAGCTCATGAGCAATTGCGACTTGGCACGGGTGATTGCGACAAAGAATACGCGAAGCTTTTCGTCGGCAGAGTCGCCGGTGTGGCGGACGTATTCAAGGTTGCGTGGGAGGGTGAGGCGGTCAGTATTGCCCTTTGCATCAGCCCAGTTGTAATTATCGACAGCGATAAGAAAGACATAATCGTACTCAAGGCCCTTGCTGGAATGGACGGTCTGGACCACGACGGCATCGTCAGACTCGTGGTATGGCGAGCGGTCAAGGATTTGGATTTCGGCATTTTCGTAAGCCTGAAGTTTGGCGACAAAATCTGGAAGTTTGAGCTTGTCCTTTGCGAAAATGCTATCGCGCAAAGTGTTGAGATTGCTATAGAAATCGTAATCATCGGTGTCATTAAAGACCTTGGCGACAATCTGTGTGATGATATATTCTGCAGAATAAGTGCTGACTTTTGCGGCAAGTTCAGTGCACCAATTAATGGCGGATTTAATATGCTCTGGGCGATCTTCCTTAATCATTTCTTCTATGACAGTATTACGGTTTTTGTGCGCATCGCCAACGAGCGTAATCATTTCCGGCGCAGAAATACCCCAGTTTTCTAGTGAGAAAAGATGGAAGGTGTATTGATCGGCGCGCTCGAGTTTTTGCTCAGAAAGAGCCTGGAGGAATTTGCAGAATTCAACAAGTGTGGCAATTTTTGGGTTGTCCAAAATGTTTTCGCGACGCTCGTAAGAAATGCGAATATCTAGCGCATGAAGATATGGCAGGATAGAAATTAGGTGTTTGTGTTTTGGCGCGATGACGGAGATTTTACTGCCGGCGACGCCACTATCTAGCAATGCCCTGATTTGCTTGGCGACATGAGAATATTCAGCCTGGTAACTCTTGAATTCGCGGTATTCAATTTTTGTTTCGGCTGGCGGATTTTCGGCAGTGATGTTTTTATCAATGCCGACGTTTGGTGCGGCGCAGAAACGATCTTCGCCCTGCTCAATTACATTGTGGGCGAGCGCGAGGATTTCGGCGCTGGAACGGTAGTTTTTGCTGAGTAAAATATGCTTTGGATGGTACTTCGCGTCAAACTCAAAGAAGTTGGAGCTGTTGGCACCCTGGAAACCGTAAATTGCCTGGTCGTCATCGCCGACCGCCATAATATTCGGGCGACCTTCGTTGCTTGGATTATCGGTAAGCTGCGCGACGAGCTGACTCTGCGCGTCATTGGTATCCTGGTATTCGTCGAGAAGGATGTACTGGAAACGCTCCTGCGCGTTGAAACGTTTTTCCGAATCATTCTTTAGTAGCTCGATTGCAGTTAGAATCATATCGTCATAGTCATAGAGACCTTTTTCGGTGAGAATTTTGGTATATTCGCGCATGATAAAGGCGAGGTCGGCGAGCTTTTCGTTGGCGATGGAATCGGAGAAAATATAGCGGTCGCTGGCGTCTTTTTTGAAGTATTTGTCGCGCCAAGCGCGGAGCTCGGTGGCGATGCTGGTTTCGCCGTCATATTTGAGGAGAATGTCGGCGAGACTGCGGTAATAGATGTGCGCGAGCGGCTCAACACGGTCGGTAATGTATTCTGGCGCGTTATTAATGAAGTCTTTGAGTGCTTCGAGAATGCCTTGATAATGTTGGACGTTCGCTGGATATTTCTTGCCGATTTGCTGGAGGTCGTCGTCAATAGCGCTGAGAATCAAGCCGTTGTCGACGGTGTTGCGCTGAATAATTTTGTCGATGTCGTCGGCGCTAATCGCGGCAGCTTTGAGGTTGCCGATGGCGCTGATGATGTTTTTGGTCCAGAAATCGCCGCGGAGTGGCGCAGTGATTTTGAGCTGCGCCTGAATGTCGCGGATAATCTGGAAACGCTCTAGCTCATCGATGCTGTTTTTAAGGTCTGGACGATGTTCTTGGAGGATGTATGAGCCAAACGAATGATAAGTATGAATCTGGACTTTATAGGCATCTGGGCCGATGAAATCTACGAGGCGGTGGCGCATGTTGTTTGCGGCGGCTTCGGTAAAAGTAAGACAAAGGATATTATCTGGCGTTGCGTCGGTCTGTTTGAGGATGTTTGCAACTCTAACGGAGAGAAGCTGGGTTTTGCCGGTGCCTGGACCCGCGATAACTAAAAGCGGTCCGTCGATATGATCGACTGCCTGGCGTTGTTGCTCGTTAAGATTTTCATAAGCTTTGCTGAATTCGTCCATAGTTCTATTATACTAGCTAGCCACGGTTTACTGCGAACTACTCGAACATAACGAACTTCCGAAGAATTTTCATTGCCTATTCTTCATTTTGGAACATACGAAAACATAACGAACGTACGAAAGTATTGCGTTTGGCTCTTTCCGTAAGTTCGTTACGTCTTCGTGCGTTGCGAAGTGGCTATATGAGCATGAAAAATTCTTCGGAAGTTCGGCAAGTTGGCGCCAACGCGATTAGTCGCGGAAGCGGTTGATGACGATTGTAGCGGTAGCGCTACTAAGCACGGCGAGAGTTGCTGCGATGACGATAATAAAGGTATTAGAATTGTCTTCAGTGTTCTCTTCTTTCTTTTTGGTCTCGGTGCTTTGCTCTTTGACTGGCTCTTGCTTGGCTGGAGTATCATTAGTAGTGGTTGCCGGTGTGCTTACGGGAGCGGTAGTCTGAGTCTGAGTCTGGGTTTGAGTATTCGTAGTCGTAGCTGGCTTGCTGGCGACTGTTGCAGGAGCGGCGGTTGCTGTAGCAGTGTTACTCTTGGCCTCGGAAGTCTTGACTGTAATAGTAATTTTTTCGCTAGAAGAATTTGTGGAAGTGTTGGCAGCTGGTTTTGTGGTTGGTTTGGCACAGAGATCCTCTACCTTGGCGGCAGAGTTATAGCTGTATTTTTGACCGCAAACCTGAAGTTTGCCAGTAGTATAGATGTTCTCTTCGTAGCCGCCAGCGCTTTTGAGGGTGCCGCCGGTGATTTTGACGGTGCCGGCAGTAACCCAAATCGATTGATGAAGTGCCGAATTGACGGTACCGCCATACATGTTGATATAGCCGCCGCGGTTGCGGATGGCGTAGCCATAGTCGGCGTAAATGCTACCACCAGAAACGGTTAGCGTGCCGTAGTTCTCGATGGCTGCGTAAGCGTCGCGAGTGTACTTATTGATATTGGCGCCAGAGGTAATTTTTAGGACGCCATGGTTTTCGATGCGGCAGTTCGTCGCATAGTTAATCGTTTTTGTTTCGCCGCTGTTTACTGAGATTGCACAGCTATCGGTAGCATTGACATTTAGCGGAATCGATGCCATTGCTACTGCGCCGAATAGTGCAAAAAATAACTTCTTCACTTCCCTTACTCCCACGAAGTTGATATATAACTATATTATATCAAAAATCGCATAAAAAGTCAAGGGGTCAAGCGTGTTCGGCGATGATGTTTTGAATCTGGGTTAAGAGTGGGTAGCCTTCCCAATCGACAATCTGGGCGGCGCTGTAGCCTTCAACGGTTTTTAGGTCGTTTAAAATGTCTGGAATTTTGTCGCCAGCACGGAGGCGTTTGCCGAAGGTGAAGTTACGTGAAGTATCGTTAGTGCAGGTGAGGATGAGGTCGCCAAGACCGCAAGCGAGGTCGGAAGTATGCGGATCTGCACCGTGTTTATGGAGATAATTCGCGATTTCGTTATGAGCGCGCTCAATATAGGTTGCAATGTCATTCATGGAATCACTATGGTAGCCAGCGCCGATGGCATAGATGTTTTTGAGCGTACCGCAAAGGACGATGCCGTATGGATCGTCAAATAGCTCAATGGAAATCTGTTCGTTCTTGAAAAGTCCGAGCGCATATGGGGTGGAAGCGGTGAAAGTGGCAGGTTTTCCCTCCATAATTTCGACCGCGAAGGCTGGGCCGGAAATAACGGAAAACTGCGAAAAATCTGAGAACATCTCGATGTTCAGTAGGCCTTTGCTGGCAAGGATAGTCGGAATGGATTTGAGCTCAGCCGGATAATTATCAATGAAATCCGGGAGGAAAATTGACGGAATTGCGATAACGATAGTGTGTGCGCCGCTCGTAGCGGTCATAAGATCGACGTCTGGATAGACGGCTGGATCGTAGTAAGAAATTTCGTGGTTGTTGTCGGTCAGAATTTTGCCGAGAGCCTTACCGAAGGCGCCGGCGCCGAGAATTGCGATTTTCATAAGTATTATTTTAGCATAAGGATTGCTAGTGATTCGATGTGTGGGGTGCGTGGGAAGAAGTTGTATGGCGTAAGTTCGGCGATTTTGTAGTTGTCGCCAAGTGCGGCAATGTCGCGCGCCTGGGTGATTGGATTACAGGAAAGATAGACGATGGTTTTTGGTTTAACTTCGTTGAGTTTTTCGATGAGTTTCATATCGCAGCCGGCGCGAGGCGGATCGAGAATGACAGTCTGGTCTGGCGCAATATATTCCGTGACGTCTTCGGATTTGGCGAGCACGCAGTTGGTTTTGGTTCCGGCGGCGTTCTTTTGCATTTCTTCAAATGCGGCGCCGTTTACTTCGACTAAAGTAAGCTCTTTGTCGTGGGCGACGGAAAGGCCGATACTGCCGACACCGGAATAAAGATCAAGAACCTTGTTCGTGGTGATGTGCTTTTCGATTTCTTTTAAGACCATTTCATAAACTGGCAAATTAATCTGGAAAAAGCCGTTTGGCGAGTAACTATATTCACGGCCGTTGAGCGAATCGGTAAGGTTCGGCATTTGCGGATGGGGCTGGCCGTTAATAAATAGGTCGCCGCTAGTATTGCCGGACTGGTCGCAGCGTATTAAAAGCGATTGATAAGTGCGCGCTTCGGCGTGTTCGGCGTTTAGTTTGTCGATAATTTCGCTGGCTTTAGCCCAGATTTCGGGGCGCTCAATGCTGCTATGTTTGATTGGAACTTTGCGGTGCGTGCCGCGCTCGTGAAAGGCAGGATAAATACGATTATCGTCATTATCCCAGTAGAGCGAGTATTCCATTTTGTTGCGATAATAAAAATCTTTGCCGTCAGTTATGGTCGGAGCAGGCGTAACGTCGATGTGATTTTGCGCGAAGCACTCGCGGACGAGTTCGGCTTTTTGCCGAAGTTCAAAATCGTAGTCCATGATTTGCCACGGGCTAGTGGCAAGATAGCAGGCGTCTTTTGGTTCGATGCGATGCGTGCTCGATTCTAGGATTTTAGTCGCGACACCTTCGCAGTAGCTGCGCTTGTTTTTCGTGACGTCGAACTCAACGGTTTCACCCGGCAAAGCATTCCAAATAAAGGCCTTTTTGCCGTCGTCGAGCGTGGCAATTCCTTGCCCGCCTGGAACTAGTTTTTCTATTTTTGCTAACATTAGTTTCATTATAACATGATGACGCTGGATTTTTGTGAGAATGATGTTATAATATAAGTAGTTAGCGCCGTCAAGGACGGTGAGTTTTTTACTAATTCCCTGACACTAGGAGGTGGAGTATTATGGGAAATGACAGAAAAGAAGTTACTGTAATCGAAAAACGTGATCGGGATTTGGTTTTAGATAAAGCCTCGAGCTATGTTCTGGAAGTAATTAAGTCGACTTTGCTTGATGAGATACGTCGTATTTCAGACGCTGGTCGTGATGATTATCGCCAGAATAGTTTTTATTACGCAGACGCTAGAGCTGGAATTGCTTTCCCGGACGGAAAGACGGTTTCAATTGTAGTTGGGGCTGAAATTGGCGACTCGATGTGTCCTGATTATCATCTTCCGCCCGAGGACGATCATGATCAACTTAGCGAAGTCACGGACGATGATTCTGAAGGTACCTGGGATGGTACTGATGGCTATGTTGCTTGGGTTTCATCGGACGAATTCGAGAATGGTGAAGGCGTAAATATTATGATTGATAGCATATTTGATGGCGAGAATCACGATATGAGACGCGCTGCAGAAATACTGGAATTAGTACTGCATAAATTGAGGCTTAACGGCTACAAAGCTCCTTGATCCGACCCCGCCGCAATGGCGGGGTTTTTGTTTTTTATGTTATTATAGCGTTATTCCTTGATGCTAGGAGGTGAGGCTGTATGGGAAAGCAAGTTATTGTAATCGAGTTGCGCGAAGGTGTCTCAGACTTGGATCGGTTCGCTAGTCATGTACTAGAGCTAGTAAAAACTGTTCTGATAAAGAACCTGCAAAAATTGATTGAGCGCGGTGATTGTCTGAGCTACTGGGGTCTAGATAGTCCGATTTATTCTGAAGCTTCGGTTGGTTTAGTTTTCGACGGAAAGACTGTATCGCTGACGGTAGGCGCGAATCTTGGCCGAGAAATCCGTGAAAGATGGAGAACTTCTTATTCCTCGAAAGAGGAGGATTGCAAAGTTATAGAGAGTGACGGCATAAAACATCGCAAAACAATGAAAGGCGATTGTTTTTATGTTGCTGTGCACAATCGAAGTGGCGAGCGGCTTGAGCTATTTGTTGATCAAATATTTGATGGCGAGCGTCACAATTTGCGACTAACGGAAAGTTTTATGGATGAGCTACTTGGAGTTCTAAGCGGTTACGATTACGGAATCAATTAAGCCCCGCCGCAAGGCGGGCTTTTTGCTATAATTAAAAGAGATGAAAAATGTGATTGAAGTAAAGCACCTAACGAAGTGCTATAAGCAAAATAAAGCAGTTGATGATTTGAGCTTGGAGGTTAAAGAGGGCGAGATTCTTGGTCTCCTTGGTCCGAATGGTTCGGGCAAAACGACGACGATGAATTCCATTCTTGCTCTACTCAAATTCGACGAAGGTAAAATTAAAATTTTCGGCAAGGAAATGGCGCCGGACGCTTATGATATTAAGGCGAAAATCGGCGTAGTATTCCAGGACGTTGCAGTCTTTGACGAATTAACCGTTTACGGCAATATCGACTATTTCTGCGGTCTTTATATTGAAGATAAAGCAACCCGTGCGCAGTATGTCGATGAGGCATTGAAGCTGGTTGGTCTTGAAGAAAATAAGAATCAATATCCAAAGCAGCTTTCTGGCGGTTTGCTTCGCCGCCTAAACATTGCTTGCGGCATCGCACATAAGCCAACTCTCATTTTCCTTGATGAGCCGACGGTGGCAGTCGATCCGCAGAGTCGCAATAACATTTTGGAAGGCATTAAGAAACTTCGCGATAATGGCGCAACGGTCGTTTATACGACGCACTATATGGAAGAGGTTGAGATTCTTTGCGATCGCGTAATTATTCTCGACCACGGCAAAATTATCGCCAGCGGCACAAATGATGAGCTAAAGGCGCTCGCAAAAATTGAAGAAAAAGTGACGATTGAAGTGCCAGAATTATCGCCAAAACAATTGAGTGGTTTTGAAGAAATCAAGAATGTTGATTCCGTCTCTTACGAAGATGGTGTTTTGAAAGTTGTCTTCGGCAAAGGCAAAAACAACTTGATTGATATGATGGAATACTTGAAGGCACATCATATTCAATACAACAAGATTTTCTCTGAGCGCCCAACGCTTAACGACGTATTCCTAGAACTTACAGGCAAGGAGCTACGCGACTAATGTTTTGGCATAACTTTAAGTATGCTTTCATCACGATGCTTCGTAATCGCGAGACCTTGTTTTGGACGATGGGCTTCCCTTTCATGTTGGCCATTTTGTTCAACGTTGCGTTTGCGAATTTGCATAATTACGACACCTTCAAAGCTTTTGACGTAGCCGTAGTTGATGATGAAAGTTACAAAAATTCGCAGTTTTTGTCCGAGGGAATAAAGGCGGTTAGCGAAGGCGATGATAAGGTTTTTGAAACTCGCTACGTTAATAAAGACGAAGCTGAGCAACTGCTTGATGACGAGAAAATCGAGGGCTATATTTACGTCGAAAATAACGAGCCGCACGTAAAGATTAAGAAAAATGGCGTTAATCAGACCGTGTTGGCGACGGTCGTGGAGCAGATTTCGCAGACCGCTACGATTACGACGGACATGGTTGGAATTGAGATGGCGCGCGCGGAAGGTCCGGTTGATATTGCGCAGGTCGCAAAGGAAGCGGCCGCTAAAGCAATTGCGACGGAGCCGAATGTGAAGGATGAATCACATACGATGAATGTGGTTTCGATTGAGTTCTTTACGTTGATTGCGATGGCTTGTATGCAGGGCGCGATGGTGAGTGTAGAATTGATGAATCGCAGTTTGCCAAACATCACGAATCGCGGCAAACGCGTGGCAGTTGCGCCAACAAAAAAGAGCGTAATTGTGTTTAGTAATCTTCTAGCCGGCTACATTATGGTGCTTGCGACAGTGATTCTGCTGATTCTATTTACGCGCTTCATTCTCGGCGTGGAATACGGTGGCAGCTTAGCGCTTATTGGTCTACTATCTGCGGTCGGTAGTCTTGCTGCGACGATGTTCGGCATGTTCTTGTCGGTCGCATTAAAGACGCGTGAGAGCGCAAAAAATATCATCGTCGTGATTGTGACGATGGTCGGCAGCTTGTTTGCGGGTATGTTTGGCGGCATGAAGATTTTCTTTGATGAACTGTTGCCGTTTGTAAATAAAATTAGTCCGGTCGGTTTAATCACTGACGGTTTTTATTCCTTGCTTTATTACGACGATATGGGTCGTTATGTAATAAATATTTTGAGTCTATTGGCGGTGGCGGCAGTGTTCTTTGTCTTGTCTGTCCGTAGTCTCAGGAGGCAGCGTTATGACAGTATCTAGAGCATTTTGGAAGATTGTCCTAAAAAATATTGGGACGGTAATTACCTATACAATCGTCTTGTTGTTGTTCGGCACGATGAATGTCAGCTCCGGTTCTACGACGACGCAGTATGAAGCCGAGAAACCGAATATTGTGGTGTTTAATCACGACGAAGAGCGTGGCGTCACGAAGCATTTTATTGATTATCTCGGAAAGAATGCGGATATCGTTACGGGCTATGAGGACAATGATCGCTTGAAGGATGCGCTGTTCTACAGCCAGGTGAACTTGGTCATAGATATTCCAGAAAATTTCCATCAGGATATTGCGCTTGGCTATAATCCAGAGATAAAGCTTCGCTCCTCTACGGACTATGCGTCTGAACTTGCGAAGGTCCAGGTGCGCCGCTATTTGTCTGTCGCGGAGACTTATGCCGCGATGCATTTGAGCGAAGATGAACTCGTAAATAAGATTGACGGCGCGATGAAGACCGAGACGAAGATTGAAGTTAAGTCTACTGTTGATACGGCAAAATTCTCCAAGGCTTATCGCTACTACAGCTTTGCAAACTATAGTATTCTCTGCTGCGTGATTATGATCGTCTGTTTGATTATGGCGTCATTTAACCGCATCGAGGTGCGCCGTCGCAATTTGGTCAGCAGCATCGAGCTCGGTAAAATGAATAGAATTTTGCTGCGCAATAGCTGCATTTATTCTGCGCTTGTCTGGCTGTTCTATGTTGCGATAAGTGTTGTTGTGCTTGGCACTGACGTGATGTTTACTGGGCAGGGTCTATTGTTCGCCCTGAACGCATTTGTCTTCTCTGCTTGCGCCACGACGATTGCGATTTTGGTCAGCCGCTTCATTTCGAAGACTACGGTTGTGAACGGCGTGATGTTGGTTATCTCGATTGGCTCAAGCTTCCTTTGTGGCGCCTTCGTGCCGGCGGAATATATGCCTGATGCGGTGCTTGCCTTTGCGCACGCTTTGCCTAGCTATTACTACATTTATGGAAACGAGCAGATTCGCGATATTGAGAACTTTGAGTTTAACTCGCTAGCACCGATTTTGCTAAACATGGCAATCGTTCTTGCCTTCAGCGTTGCATTTGTAATTGTGGCGAATATTGTTTCGAAGAGGCGCCAGAAGATAGCGTAAGCGTCATTGACTTTTTCTCTAATCTGTGATATAATAAGGTTATATTATATCTGTCGAAGAAAGAGGTGATGAATATGACAGAGTTCTTTACAATATCCGGTTTTCTAAATTCTTTACTTACGCTCGTAATATTCGTCGTAAATCTTCTGATTTACGAATTTATTGCGTTCGGAATCGGCGGAATCTGCATGATTCCGGCATTACGAAGCAAGAAGATGTCCGATGCGACTTCTACGGCTTGGCTTGATGCCTGCGTAGGACTTGCGTTAGGGATCTTTATAATGTGCATAATAATGTACGCTACTGATATTTTCCGGCCAATTCCATTGCCGGTCTAAAATATCAAAAAGGCCCCCTGGTAATCAGAGGGCCTTTTACTATGCTTTTATTCGTAGCGCAATGCGTCGATTGGGTTTTTCTTTGATGCGCGGCGAGCTGGAAGCGTGCCGGCGAGGAAAGCGATGAACATAATCGTGAGTGCGATAGAAACCATCGTCCATGGCTCAAAGATTGTGAGTTGGAAGGTTGGGAAGTCCTTAAGGAAGGTCTCAACGGCGAGCTTGTTTGCGGCAGCGCCGACAATCATGGAAAGGACGATACCGAGAACTGAGCCCCAGAAGCCAAGCATAATAGCTTCTGCGGAGAAGCTCAAGAAGACCTTGCCGTTGCTCATGCCGAGGGCCTTGTCGAGACCAATTTCACGGGTGCGTTCCTGAACGGACATGAATAAAGTGTTGATAATGCCAATAGATGCAGCGATGAGCGCGATGGCGCCGAAGATATTAAAGACGACTAGGATTGCGTCAAAGAAGCTCTGGAACATGCCGGCTTCGTCTTTGACGGAAACAGCCTTAAGTCCGATCTTTTCGAGTTCTGCTTTTACACTATCAATCTTATCTGGTTCTACGTCAGCGGTTGCCTGGTAACTGCGATTAGTTTCGGCCGGCATGCCTTCATAGTTAATAGCGTTGATACGATTCCAGAGTGAAAGGTTTGCGCGGCTACCGCCCATGGAAAGAATACCGGGAGCCTGAGTGCCGGAAACTTTTACGTCAAGAATTTCTTGGCAGTCACTACGTTTAACCGCGGTGTAGCAAGTGAGATTCTTTGGAACGGCAATCTGAATTGTCTGGTCAACGATGTCTGCGACATTGTCATAACCAAGAGCCTTTGCGAGGTCTTCATTGACTGCGATTTCGTATGGCGCATCCTTGTCAGTATTTGGTGTGCGGCCATTGGACATATCAAAAGTGATACCTTCTACAACGAGGTTGAGGCTGAGGCGGAAACGCTTGTCAGTCTTGTCGCTCGTGACGTAATCGGCAGACGAATTTTGAAGTACATTAAAGACCTTGATGCCGTCAATTTTCTTTGCTTTTTCGATCTGCTCATCTTTGATATAGGTTGAAGCGTTAGTGCTGTCCTTGTCGTCAGTATATTCTTTTGGACCGCCGCTACTTATCATGTCGGTAAGCGAATCGTAGGCTTCGGCTGGCATCATTTCTAGATAGCCCTCGCCGCCCATGTTTTCGATTTGCTTGTCCATGAAGTTATTAACGCCGGCATTGATGGCGGAGTTTAAAATAATCGTGAAGCTACCAACGAAGATTGCGAGAATCGTGAGGGTGCTGCGAAGTTTGCTGCGCCAGAGGTTGGCGTTCGCGTCGTGAATTACATCTAGAACTTTCATTATTGCTCCTCCACCTCAATTTCTTTTGTATGATTTTTATCGCGCATACCATCAATATTTTCATCTTCGATGAAGCTTGGGTCGTGCTTTGCGACGCCCATGCCATCGGTGACGATTTTGCCATCAGCGATACGGATTTGGCGACCACATTTTGCGGCCAATTCTTCGTCGTGCGTGACGACAATGAGGGTGATGCCCTTTTCGCGGTTTAGGCCAAAGAGTAAGTCCTCAATCTTGGCGCCAGTAGCGGAATCAAGGTTGCCGGTTGGCTCGTCAGCGAAGATAACTTTAGGATTGTTGACGAGGGCGCGGGCGATACAGACGCGCTGCTTCTGGCCACCAGAAAGGTCGTTGGCTTTGTTTCCTGCCTTGTCGGCGAGCTCAACGGTCTTGAGGGCCTCGAGCGCGCGGCGGCGACGTTCGCGGCGACGGACGCCAGCGATTTTTAGTGGCAAAATAACGTTGTTTAGCACGGAATCATTAGAGTTCATAAAGAAGCTCTGGAAAACGAAGCCGAACTCTTTATTGCGGAGACGGTTGAGTCTGCGCTGTTTGAGCTTGCTGGTGTTTTTGCCGTTAAGATTAATATGACCTGATGTTGGTTTATCTAGAAGCGCCAAAAGATGCATCAAAGTCGACTTACCGGAGCCGGATTTACCGATGATTGCCACCGATTCTCCGCTCTCAATGTCGAGATCGATACCTTTCAGGGCCTCAAACTTCGAATCGCGCTTGCCGTAGGTCTTTTTTAGCCCGCGCGTTGAGATTAAAACATTTTTCATAGCCCTTTTATTATATCAAAGTTTTTAAGCCTATTTTTAAGCTTTCCATAGTAAAATGGAATAAACAACAGGAGTTTAAATGAATAATAATCCACCAGCAAAACCGGGCGCGAACGGAGGCAGCACGACGACGAACGTGACTTATTCTGGCGCAACTACGATTAGTGAAAGTATTACAAAAAGTGGCGAGTCTTATACTAGCTCGCAGGCCAATCAGAATGCAGTTTTAGTTTCTGGCGGCACAGTTTCTCTTACTAATTTTACTTTGACGAAAACCGGCAGTACGAGTGGCGGCGATTCGGCAGATTTTTATGGCACGAACGCTGGTATTCTGACTTATAATGACGCGAATTTGACGATTAGCGGTGCAAAGATTTCTACTGAGGCCGAGCATGCGAATGCAGTGTTTGCCTACGGCAATAGCTCCATTACGATTTCCGATTCCACGATTGAGACCAAGTCTAATACTTCCGGCGGTATTATGGTGACCGGTGGTGGTAAGTTGACTGCGACGAACCTCACGGTAACGACGGCTGGCAACTCTTCGGCGCCAATTCGTAGCGATCGCGGCGGCGGCACAATGACCGTTACTGGCGGTACTTATACTGCGAACGGTGTTGGTAGCCCGGCGATTTACTCTACGGCAGATATTACCGTGAATAACGCAACGCTCAATTCTACTGCGTCCGAGGGCGTCGTAATTGAAGGCAAGAATAGCGTTAAATTAAACGGCGTGACTTTGACCGACACAAACAACCAGTTGAATGGTCAATCTGAGACTTACAAGAATATCTTTATTTACCAGTCGATGAGCGGCGACGCTTCGGAGGGTACGGGCAATTTTGAGGCAAAAGATTCCACCATTACAACGAATAAGGGCGATAGCTTCTTTATTACGAATACGACTGCGACAATCAAGCTCGAGAACTGTTCATTTACGAATAATGACACGACCGGTGTTTTCTTGCGTGCTCAGGCTAGCAAGTGGGGCACGTCCGGTTCTAATGGCGGTAAGGTCACTTTATCTGCTTCACATCAGGATATTTTTGGCAATGTTGTTGTAGATAAAGTTTCTTCCGTTAGCATGTCTTTGACGAATAGCTACTATGAAGGCGCGATTACTGGCGAAGGCAAAAAGAGCCTGATTTTGTCCGAGGATTCCTTCTTTGTGCTTACTGGTGATACGGTGCTTGATTCCCTTTCTAACCCAGTCAGTGACAATAGCAACATTTATGCGAACGGCTTTACTTTGACGGTTGCTGGTGCGAAAGTTGCCGTGAACGAAGGCACCGCTCCAGAAGATGCGAAGAAGGGTTCTTCTGAAGAAAAGACCGAAGAGAAGCCAGCTGAAACGAGCACGACCGAAGATACTAGTCAAACTAATGACGGTCCAAGCTGGGTGCCATTTGTCGTAATCGGTGCTGCTTCTGCTGCTTTGATTGCCGCGGCTGTTATTGCCGTGATTACTGTTCGTAAAAAGAAGCGTGCTAAAACGACTCCGCCATCTACTCCGTCAGCGCCTATTGCGCCTCAGATGTAAGATAGCTTTACAGGCTATTTTATGCTAAAATAGCCTGTAGATTGGGCCTTCGCCAAGTGGTAAGGCAACGGGTTTTGGTCCCGTCATTCGCAGGTTCGAATCCTGCAGGCCCAGCCACAATGAAAACGAAAAAGACCCGTAAGGGTCTTATTTTGTTTTCATTGCTCGCCTTCGGCGAGGCAGGATTCGAGCCAGGTTCGCCCAATGCCCGGTTTTCGTTAGAAAACGACGGCGCATTGTTTCATTCGCTTGCGAATTGCCCGAAGGGCTTATCCTGCAGGCCCAGCCAAACATAATCGCAATAGGCTAGACCTATTGTTTTTTGTTGCTAAAATTACGTAAATCTGTCATAATATATCTAGGTGAGCCATATACTATGGCTTGTATTTTTATATCTATTTAGAAAGGTTGGTGGCTATGTATGTCCAAAAACTACGAGTTGGACTCTTTGAAGTCCAGAGAACAAGACGCTTTCCAGCGCAAACAGGCTGCTTTCCAGCGTTACGCAGACGCTAGAGATCGCTGCAATGAAGCTCATGATGCCATGCAGTCTGCTTGGGAAGAAAGAGTTAGCGCAAAGGAAGAAATGAACCGTGAATGGGAAGAACTGCAGAGGGCTAGTGAAAACTACCGCGAGGTATGGGATGAATACGGGAGAATCCGCGATCAGAACAATTACGAAATTGAACGTCTTCGTGCCGAAGCTGACTCCGAACATCAGCAAATGATTGATTGTTTCGAACAAGCAAGTAATTGCTACGAATTTGGCAACAAATCCGAGGCTCCGTATTGGTCTTCTCAAGGGCATGATCACAAAGATCGCCGCGACAGTATCAATGAAGAAGTTAGTAGACTTTGCCAAGAAGTCAAAGATGCTAAACAGAATGCTAAATGGCGTGCGCCTAAAACCGATTCTTCTGCTTTCAACAGGGCGAAAGAGAACTTTGAGAGGGCTAAATCACGTCACGAATCCGCACAGGCGGAATTCAAACGCCTAAAAGCCGAGCGAGATCGTCTTAAAGACGCATTTGATTCTCTGCAAGCCGAGCATACTCGTCTCAAGGAAGAGTTCCAGAGAAAACTTGAAGAAGTTAAAACGGCCAAAAAGCGTGAACGTGACAGAACTCTCGATAAGGCCGGTATTCACTGGTCTGAGCGTAATGATGCAAAAATCGTCAAAAAGGCCGATGGTACAACTCAGGTTTATCATGGTGGACTTGGTAAAGGCGACGGTTTAGGTCATGGCCATACTGTACTTGACCAGTTTGGCAACAAAACCTATGATCGTGATGCATTCGCCGAACATGGACGTCAGAATTTTACTGATGCCGGTACGAATACTTGCAAAACGCTTGCTGTCGGCACTCATATGTTTGATGGCAGACCGGCAAAGATTCGACATCGTAAAGACGGAAGAACGGATATTTTCTTTACCGACTCCGGCAATTACGGTGATGGTCTCGGCCATGGACATGTAACACTTGCAAAAGATGGGCATGTAACCTATTATCGCGACCAGTGGCAGGACAAAAACCAAGGACAATACCTGATTGATGAGTCGAAAGACGACCATACTAAAATCTAACTCATTCTAATGCACTTTTATTAAGACCAGTCGTTTTCGGCTGGTCTTTTCATTGTTGAAATAGTATCATAATAGATATGATGAATAAAATCGGACAAGAAGAATTGGCTGAGATTCTCAATTCCTATGGCATTGAAGGAGTTCTTTATGATGGCGCAAAGCAAATAACCCCAGACTCCATGATTTACATCTTTTCCGATAAGGATGGTGCAAAATACATTCTTCTTGCCGCAGATTATCTAGGTGGCTATGAAGAGCTTGAAATGCCGTATGACTTTGAATTTGATGACGGATTTCCATATAGTCAAGCATCTTTTCGTGCAGTTAAAGTATTTTCTTACAAAGAAGATGCAAAGAAAAAGGCCGATGGATATATTGATGACAAACATTATTGGACTAAGGCTAGTACTGGTGATGTTTGTATGCTCTTTGCCGTAGATGAATTAAAAGTATAAAAATACTCTATTCAAGTTTGAAATTATTGAGCTTTTGTTCAATATCTTCTTTGTAAATTGTTTATGCCTGACGAATTTGCCCCAGCCACAATGAAAACGAAAAAAGACCCGTAGGGGTCTTATTTTGTTTACATCCTGCAGGCCAAATAAATAAAAAAGGGTTCGTCAATTGTTCGACGAACCCGTTGCACTTGCTATTCGGCGAATTCATATTGTAGGCCGTTCTTAATAACGGCCGGTGCTTCTTCTGTTGGAACGATATATCCTTCCTCCATGAAGGTTTCCATGTTCACGCCGAGAGCGCTGGTATTGTTTGAGAATTGGAGGATAATATCTCCTCCAGCCTGGGGCAGGTTGCCCTGGTAAATATAAAGCTTACCATTGATCTTGGCAACGTCTCCGGGCTTAATGATCGAATTTTTCATTATTGTGTCCCCCTTTTTATAATGAATTATACTTATATTGTACCACATTATGCTTAAGCTGTCAATATTATTTAGGCCTATTTTATAATTCTCTGTTATAATAAGAAGGTTACTTATTTCTACTTTGACTGAAGGAGGTGTAGCGATGAGTATGCTCTTTAGGACTTTTAATGGCTACATTAGAGATGATAAGAAATGGGATTTTTCGGTACCCCCAAACCCGGATGATGAGCCTGGTCTTGGTATTGTTTATTCTTGGAGTAATGACTATAACTTGTACTGTTTTAATGGTGGGCGTGGCTACTATGAACATTGTTTGCGTGATTATAATGATTGGCGCAAAACGTTCAAGAAAAGCCTCGACTTCATGCGGCAGTATGAGGAGATTGGCTGTGCGACAATTACAGCCGAGCAAGGCGGTCGACGTAAGCCAAAAATAGTCACAGAATATGCGAATTTCCCTATCTATGACGGCTATAAAGGTATCGACTCATTCTACGTTATCTTCAATGCATATCCAGCCGCTCGCGGCTGGTCGCATTTCGTTAAAATCGGCAAGAGTATATATTCGCTCAAACTAGATTTTGATTCCGTAATTGTATGGAATTTGGAGAAATATGCCAATCTGGAATGCCTGAAGGATTTTACTATTTGGGGGATCCATGACGGTGAATTTGTCGGGATGAAGAATGGTAAAGTTGTAACAGCCGAATAAGTCCAAGATGATCCGGAGCTATAATTGGCTCCGGATTTTTTATGCAAAGATTACTGTTCAATAATTTTGGCGTCGACGGTCTTGGCGGCGGACTTGGCGGACTTGGAGACCATAATGCCACCCGTCATATCTACGAAGGCAAAGATAATCAAGAGAACGCCGAGAGCTTGCATCATAAGGTCTGGGACGATGATTCTGCCAAATACGCAGAGTGCACCACAGACGATGCCGACCAAAGCGAGAATAATTGAATTCTGGTAGTTTGGATTGTATTTTTTACTATTGAGAGCGTCTTGTAGACGAAAAATACTCTCGATGAGTAAGAATACGCCGACGAAAATAGAGATGATTTCTTTAATGAAACCATTTTGGACAATCAGGAAGGTGCCGGCAATAGCGAGCGCGATTGCGCTGAGTAGCTTAGTATTGTCGCTAATGCTGCGATTTTCGACTCTGTACCAGGCGATAAAATTGTAGGCAGCGCAGACGATAAAGGTGATGCCGATGGCGATAGAAATAAGGCTGGTGACTTTGTCGGCCCAGATGACTAGGCAGATGCCGAGCGCGAGTAAAATAATATTGATAAGTGGAGGCATGGAAAAGTTGCGGACTTTTCGAGCTTCTTTGACCTCAATTTTGCGTATAGAATTCGTTGACATACTTTTATTTTATAACATTCTGGTAAGTTATAATAAAAGAAATGGCGAAGCAGCAGAAAAACGCCAGAGGCGACGAAATATTTGGCATGATTGCGCACATTGTTGGTGCAGTATTTATGGTGCCAATTCTGATTCTCTGTATTATTCGTGGCGCGATTGAGCACGGTGCGGCTGGCGTGCTGACTGGCTTGGTTTTCTCCTTGACGTTGCTCGCGCTCTTTGTTTTCTCGGCAATTTATCATGGGATTGGCGTGAAGCGTCGTAGCGAAGATAAAATGTGGGTGATAGATTATTGCTCGATATTCCTTTTGATTGCGGCCTGCTATACGCCAGTTAGCTTGATAGCCTTGATGCAAAAAGAGCCTGCGACGGCTTGGGTGCTATTCGGTGTGGTTTGGGCGACGGCGATTGTCGGCGTAATAATTAACGCGATTGACCGCAAAAAATTTGCGAATTTTTCGATGGCCTGCTACCTCGGATTGTTGTGGTGTATTATTCTCTGCCTACCGAATTTGATGCAGATATTGCCGCCAATTGGCACGGTTTTGCTATTTCTCGGCGCGGCATTCTATACGGCGAGTGTATTGTTTTTCTTGCTCGATAAAGAAATTCACCACATGCATGCGCTTTTTCATCTTTTGATGCTGCTTGGTAGCATCTGTAATGGTTTCATGATTCTGCTTTGCATCTTGTAGGGTTATTTGTTAATATATTTATAACTTTTTGCGCTTAGCAAAAAAGCACATTCAAATCTATGCAAGGGGGAAAATACTATGATTAACGACATAGCTGTTCGAATAATGCTGGAAAAGGCAGATCCGTACCCGTTTTGTTTCGGTGGTTGCGGAATGCTGGTTTTGTGGAAAGTTGCAGAAATCGACGATGAAGTATTCGCCTCTGCTATCTATGCTACAACGGTCGGCGCAGTAGAAGTATTGTATAATTGCAGTATTTATAATAGTGACGGCCTAGATTTCGTCTACAATGAGATTGTGGGCGATTTTGTCTCATGTAATAGTGATGCTTGGATGGACCGCGTTGATAACGGTACTTTCGAGGTGTTTGGTAACAAAGACGATCTTGGTCTGAATGAAGTACTGAGTGTTTTTCATAAGAAGTATTCGGATTTTCTCAACGATGTAATGTATTGGTTTTCGATTCAAATCGAGGCCGAGCGTGATGTCAAACAGATGACTGAGGACGAGTTGGAAAACGAAGAACATGCCGATGATGAATACTTCGCGAACGAATTTCTTTTCGATGGAGATATCGATATCGATGATATGTTCGATGAAGATGATGAAGACGAGGACGAGGACGGTGATGAGGACGGTGATGACGAGTATTTGTAAGACATAGATTTTAAGCTCGGCGATGCCATAATGGCCAAACCGAGCTTTTCTCTTGCGCTTTTTGCCTCTTTATGATAATATAAGGACTGGAAGTAAGCGCCCCCCCGCTTGCTTCCACCTTAATTTATGGATATGGGGCGTTAGCTCAGCTGATTAGAGCGCCTGCTTTGCAAGCAGGAGGTCGAGGGTTTGAATCCCTCACGCTCCACCATTACGCTAATGCTTTAAAGTGCTAAAGTAAATCATATCTTAGAGGATGTACCGTTAGGTACATTTTTTGTTATTTTGGAGGCATTTTTACTTTTTTTCTTTACCCTTCTTGGGGTCGCTGACCCCTGTAAAATGGGCAATCGGGGCGGTGTTCGGCTGAAAAATCTTAACGGGGGTAGAATGTACCGTTTGCTACGAAATGATAGTCCAAAATCGTGTCATGAAATTTATTGTTTAAATTAGGAATTTACCACCAGGTAAAGCGAATTCGAACTTTTAGCTCTTTTTTAGCGATTTGCAATATATTTCGAAGAGAGTCAGAATAGGCGAAATTAATGGAGATATATTAATGGCAAGGCTGACTAACAAAGAGTATTTGCTTCGTAGGAAGTTCCTACAGAGACTATGGGATTTTAATGAAACGCAGAAATTCTACAGCTTGCTGACGCCTAATAAACAACAAAGTCTGCACTTATACTATGCGACGAGTAATTATGATTTGTCCGACAAAGCTGCGATAGATTACAGAACGAGACGGACGAAGAGTGACGCATTTAGTTCCGGAAAAGCCTTCAATGAACTATACAGGATTGTAGTTGGCGCATCTATGCAGGTTGGTTTAGATTGCGATTATTCTGATTTGAGAACAATTACGAAGAAGATCCCTCAGCTTAATAAGAAGTTGAGGGATTATTATAAAAAGAAGGCGCTCGAGCAAAGCAAAAAGAAAGGAACGTATAAAGATCGGCCAAGAGTACTGCCATTGGTGCGGCAGGAGATTGATGTAGAAAAGTTGGCTCAAGCACTGATTATGATTGCGAAGGATATGGCGAAAAAGAATAAGGCGTCGTGATATAATTTAATTGTCTATTCTTATATTACAATTCGAAACAATCCGGGCCATTTGATTGGCGGATTTGCCGTATTTAAACGGCACCGCTAGCAAGACGGCAAACACCGGATTGTGATATAGGAATAGACACCTTGCGGTGTCGTTTTTATTTGATTTCGTTGCTAAGCCAAAAAGGAGCTAAATGAAAGCACAAATAGTTAAAGTAAATCAGAAGACGGTAGTATTAAAGAACGAGAAAGGTGTATTTGCCACGGTTTCGAAAAATAAGCTCGATTTCGACTATAAGCTTGGCGATTTAATCACGCTCGAAAAGGACGGTGATGAAGTTTACTTTTTACCAATGTCTGCTCCGAGCTTGCATTCGAAAAATGATTTTTGGGACGACTCGAATCTTGTAAAAGATATCGAAAAAGACGCATCTGTAGAAGATGAGGGAGATGGAAAAGCTATAAGCGGAGCACTGTTATGTATCGTTTTTCTGCTTGTGGGATATTATGTAGCATATTACATATGTTGTGGCGCTGCTATTGGCTGTTTGATTTACTCGATTAGTAAATTGTCTAGCGCTAAATCCTGGAAGAAAGGGGTGGCGATTGTGCTAATTATTATCGCTGTAATATTATTGATTGGCGAAATATCTATCGCTTCGAGGAATGGTTTATGAGTGTTATCGGTAGCGTTGTCTCGCATGCAGTAATACGTAGTGCCTCAGATGCTTTTTGGAGTAGTCAATATCAAAAATGGCGTCCGAAAGCTGAATCTGAAGCCGTAGAATATTATATGTCTTTTGTTGTTGGTAGTATTGTTGACAAAAATGAACGAGAATATATTAAAAATCAAATTATTATTCCTAAGATTCAGAAAATGACCGAAAACCAGCTCGGTAAGGTATTAAAAATACGAGATAAGAATAATAAGCTGATAAAGAAGAATAAGCCCATTAAAGTCGTGCTTATTAACGACGATGATTTGCGGAATTATCATTCAGAGTATTTATCTTTCAAGAAGAGAAAGATGCTAGAAATCGCTATGATAAAAAAGCAGCAAAAGGAAGAAGCCGAAATTCGCACTAAAAATGCAAGAAACGCTGTTGCTCGTAAAAGATATATAGCTGAGAACGGTGAGAGCGATGCCGAAATAGCCGCAAAGTTCTTTTGATTATTTCTTTGGATACTCCCAGCTCTTGCGGATATAGACATTGTTGTCATGCAGGATGCGTCGGACAGTATCGGCGCTCACTCCAAGTGCTTCCCCGATTTCTTGTGGCTTATACCATTCTGAGTACATTTGCATGATCATCTCGGCTAAGACTTTCTTCTTGGCGCATTGGTTTGTGACTTCAATTCCGTTGTCTTTTAAGGCTCTACTAATTGTAGCTCTATGGCAGCCAAATTCCTTAGCAAGTTCGTAGGTAGATTTGCCTTGCTGGTACTTTGTAATAATTGTTCGAGTTTCTGCTTCGGAAAGAGTTTTCTGCTTCTGAGTGATGGTTTTAATGACGGAATTTGGATTATAGGATAAATCTGTCATTTCGGGGTCTATTTGATTTTCATCTAGGGATGGTTTATAATTCTTGACATAGTCTAGGATTATTTTATAGTTCGAGTAGGTTTCCGTTAGTTCCACCATTTTTTATTACAAGCGCCTTGTGGCGCATTTTTTATTATCAGCTGTATAATTGAGGAGAAGGAGCGCTTATGTTTAATAAAACCAGAGATGAGTTCAACCAGTATAAAGAGAATGTGAATAAGTTTCTAGAGAAAGAATTAAATCTAAAACCTGTCGGGCATTCGGCTATCATGTGCAATTCCGCTGGAATGGAATTATTTGGTTTTGGCGACGGGTTATTCTATGATTACGATTCCATGACTTTTGGAGGGGATACTAAGGCGGATATAGCCGACTATAAAAAAGCGATTGAATATTATGCTTTTAAATCCTTCGTTTTATTTGCTGCATTGGGAGCGTTAAAAAAGAAGGTCGGCTATGAATCTTATGAGAAGGAACTAAAGATGCTTGACCAAAAATTTGGCCTGCGAGGTACGGGAACCTCTATTTTTGATGAGGCCGTATCTAGCTATTCGGCTCCTGACTATTTTGATTGCGGTCGTTCCGGGGAAGAATACGAAAATGTTAGCTTGCAAAAATTACGTCAAAATTATTGCGACTATCTGTGGTTAAAAAAGAAGATGATGAGTGACAAATCCTTTTCTGGCGAAGAGGAGAAAAAATACGCTGAGTACGTAGATATCTTTGAGACTAATTTCGACGAATAAACTGAATAATATAATTTTGTTGCTTAATGAGCGATAAGCCGTGCGTTTCTGCATAGTATTTTATTTGTTCGTGTTGGCACGGGTCGGCCTCTAGGATGAGCCCAGAAGCGTCGGCGGGATATTGGTCTATGAGTTTGTAGATTAGCTCAAGGCCGCCCTGCTCTGCATAGAGGGCGAGTTTCGGCTCAAAGTCGAGCGATTTGCGGTCTAGCCAATCCCAGTCTGGGTTAACGTACGGAAGATTTGCGATGATTAGTGTATTTGGCTCGGGCTGAAAGTTTGCCAGGAGATTAGATTTATGGAAGTTTACCTTTGCGTCGTGGTGGGCGGCATTTTTCTGGGCGATTTTTAACGCGTCGTCGGAGATATCGACGGCGTCAACTATAGCGTTAGTTTCTAGTGCGCAAGTGATGGCGATACAGCCTGATCCGGTGCCGATGTCGAGAATTCGTCCTGTTTTAATACCTTTGACGATATCAATAATCGTTTCGGTTTCTGGGCGCGGTATAAGGACGTCTGGCGTGACGAAAAAGCGGCGACCATAGAATTCGCGGTAGCCGAGAATATAGGCCAGAGGCTCGCCCTCAGCGCGTCTGGCGGCAAAAGAATCGATAATCGTAGTGTCTTGAAGCTGCTCGTCACCGTGTGCGGCGAGATAACTGCGATCGGCGGCCTCTAAGAAGTTAACCAAAATGAGCTCTGCATCAAGGCGGTCGATTTGTTTGGATTTTTCTGCTAGCCATTCCGAGATAGTCATACCCCTATTATACACTTGCTTTTTGACTCGATTTGTGCTATAATATAAGCGTTGGCATTATTTTTGTGTCACAAAGAACTTTTAGAGGATGGCTTGTATTTCACACGGAGGTAAAGGACATTTTATTACGACGTATGAAGAAGTTCGTTGAAGTTGTGCTGTGGTTTGTTTTGATTCTAATCATTGCTTTGCCCGACCCTTTTATTGGACAAAAGGCGAACGCTGCACAAAACGACGAAGAAATTACCGCCGTTGAGGTGGAAGAAGAAATTGCGCAAGAGCAAGCTCCAGAGCTTATCGAGGAGCCTGTGATTGCAGTGGAGCCGATTTATTATGACAATTATCTTGCTCGAGAGGAAAGCCGTAAAGGCGCTGAGCGCCTTGAGGAGCTAGAAGAGCTTGCCGAAGCTGCAGCGATTGCTTATGAAGAGCAGCTTGGCGAGTATTTTACCGAGGAAGAAGTCATAATGTTGGCTCGAACAATTGACGCAGAGGCAGGTGCGGTTTATCCGCTTTGCAGGCGCGCCGCCGTTGGCTGGACGGTCGTTAATCGTCTAGATAATGGCCGTTGGGGGCCAACAACTATCGGCGGAATTATTAGTCAGCCCGGGCAGTATGCTTATAGTGCGTACCATAGCTATTCGGAAGAAAACTATGATATTGCGCTAGATGTATTAACGCGTTGGGCAGACGAGCACATCTCCGGAGAGGAAAATGAAGGACGTATTCTAGAGTCCGAATATGAATCTTTCTGGGGAGACGGAAGTCAGAATCACTTTTATGATTCTGAAGGCAACTATTGGGACTATTCTGTAGAATATGACCCGTATAGTGAAATCATTGAATAAGTGAAATACAAGCGCAAAAAACCGCCGACGTTTTATTGCCGGCGGTTTTTAAATGCCCTATTTCTTCCAAGATTTACGCGGGTTATTAAATAGCTTTTTGAAGTTAATTTTTGGCGTGAACTCGATAGCGTTGCGACAGAAAATATAGGTTGCGAGTCTAGCAGCTAGAGCGCCGAAGATGACGATATCTGCAAGACCGAGCCAGAATTCCCAGGTTGGCAAATTGCCAAAGACGCCGCGAAGCATCAACGCGATTGGTGCGCTTGGTGGGAAGTAGCTGAGGAAATAAGTCAGCGCGCCGGTGCTGTTTGGCATGAAGACGTTGATAAAGAAGATCGGCAAAATGACCATGATAATCACAAAGCTGGAATAGGAGTTTGCGTCTTTTGCGGTTGGCGAAATGACGCCGATAATCACACAAAGCGACGTGAAGAGGAAGTAGCTTGCGATGAGCATTGTCATATACTGCGCGATGCTGGCGAAGTCGAAGGAAAGTTGTAACCATTCTGGGAGAATGTTGCCGTTCTGGCCGATTTTGTAGAGTACGAGCATTGGTACGACGAGTACGATGAGCTGGATAATGCCAACGATCATTAGAGATACGATTTTGCCTACGATAAGGTTGACTGGCTTGATGCTAGTGAGTAGTAATTCACTAATGCGGTTCTCTTTTTCTTCAACCATAGCGGCAGTGAGGCGGTTGCCAAGTACGACCATGAGGATGTAGAAACAAGCAAGTGCTAATGCTGGGCCGACGATTTCTTTGATTTTTTCGCCGGTGTCGATTGTGTGGTCATCTTTGGCGTCGAAAGTTGTAGTGTCAAAGTTGACCGTGTTGGTAATTACGGCATAATCTACGGAGCTAACATTAGTCATTGCGGTCATAGAAAGCAATGTGCGGATTGGCACGGAATAATCGTCGGTAATGCCGGCAGATTCTGGCTTTACGTAGATTTCGACCTTTTTGCTTTCGGCGAAATCGCTGCCAATATAGTAAAAGACATCGAGCTTTTTATCTTTGACTGCGGCGACGCCAGCGTCTTTAGAATCGACTCGTTCTATGGTCTGGTCTTTGTCGTCCTTGTTCTTGAACGTAGTGGATTTGAGGTAGCTAGGCTCGTCATAAATGCCAAGTTTTAGGTCGGTGGTGTCAGTGCCGGCCTGCATTGCTTCGCCCGCGTTGTAGCCAACGAGCGCGGCAAAACCCATGTAAAGCGCGAAGCCGACTGGAATGAGGATGGCGGCAATCCAGAAGCTAGGCTTCTTTAAACTGCGTGCGACCTCGAAACGGATAACTTCAGTAGTTCTACTCATGGTCTTCCTCCTCGCCGTAAATGTCTACGAAAATTTGATCGAGTGACTTGTTGCCGAATTCTTTGCGAACATCTTTGACTGGGCCTTGGGCACGTGAGACACCGTTCTTTAATAAGAGAATGTCGTCGCAGAGGCGCTCAACTTCGTCCATGTAGTGCGTAATCATGATAATCGTGCAGCCTTTTTTGTGCTGCTCTTCAATTATTTCCATGAGTAAGCGGCGGTTAACTGGGTCGAAGCCCTTGGTCGGCTCGTCGAGAATCAGAAGCTCTGGGTCGTTCATGACGGTGATGCCGAGCTGAACTTTTTGCTGCATACCTTGTGAAAGTTTGTTGATTTTTGTCTTTGCAAATTCTTCAAGACCGACGCGCTTTAGATAGTTCATAATCCATTCTTTTGGATTGTTGAGATTTTTGAGGCGCGCGAAATACATCATGACGTCAAAGACATTCTCTTTTTTGTAAAGGCCGCGTTCTTCCGGAAGGTAGCCGATGCGAATTGCGTCGCCTGGTTCGAATGCTTTGCCGTTAATCAAAAGCTCGCCTTTGTCCTGATGGTAGAGTCCGAGCAATGCGCGAATGGTCGTGGTTTTGCCCGAGCCATTGCTGCCGAGCAAACCGAAAATTTCGCCGCGTTTAACTGAAAAAGAAAGGTCCTTAATGACGGTCTTTCCGGCAAACGAAATTTTGAAATGCTTGACTTCAATAATGTTGTCAGTAGTGCTTTTCATAGTTAAATTATAGCATGCGCTAACAGAGATTTTATTATGCCTATGCTTCACTATTTTGAGCCTTCGAAAAATAATGAAAGGCATGAAAAAATTAATAATATTTTTAGTAATTTTCGTAGCAACTTTATGCAGTTTTTCGTCGTGTTTTGCGACGGATGGACTGGATGGAACTTATATCACGCCGTGTTTTGATTTGGAGTTTATTTTTGCGCGCGGGTCGGGCGGCGTGCAGTATTATACGAAAGAATTTCAGGCGCTGCGTACCACAACGAAGCGAATTACGGAGGATTATTTGCTGTCGTCTTTGACTTGGGATTTGGATTATCCGGCGGTGGCGACGGATAATATTGGGCGGATTTTGGGCGCGTTTGTTTCAGCTGGAAAGGCCTATGAATTTGGCGATAGCGTGAAGACTGGCGTCGAGAATTTAAAGGCGCATTATCGGACGCAGCGTGAAAATTGTCCGGATATGAAGTATGTTTTGGTTGGTTATTCGCAGGGTGCGATGGTCGTGGCGCAAGCGCTTTCTGGTTTTAACTCGAATGACGTAATGTTTGTGATGTTGCTTGGTGATCCGAATACGTATTTGCCAGAAGGAAAAGGAGTATTTCCTACTGCTTGCCGTGGCGGTGAGTCATCGACTTATCGGACATTTGCGCCGAATTGTCGGACTTTTCAGGGCGTGTTTGGTGCGCGGGTGCCATATGAAGTGAGTGGATTCAAAGGTAAGTTTTCGCTTTGGTGTAACCGCGATGATTATATTTGCGGCAGCTCAAAGAATCCATTTAAAAATGGTGGGCACACGGGATATACGGATCATATTGATTGGGGGATGTCGTATTTGGCGCGGAAATATTTAAAGCGATATGTGCCGACCGAGAAGCCAGCTTTGCGCAGCGCAGCAAAATCTGCGGCGACGGATCCGTATGCGGACAGCGCGATTGTCGATGATGGCGGCGGTGCAAATATCACTGCGCCGGATACCGTGAAAGTGTGGCGCGATGGCGATGTGTTGCGGCTAAAATGGCAGGTCGCGCCAGAGGGTTCGGCTAATCTACTTCTGCGTCTTAATGGCGTTGATTTGGGCTACGTAGATGCTTCGCTTGGAGAATTTGAGATTCGAGATATAGACTTTTCTTCTGACTATGAACTGGATTTAGCCTGGATGAATTCTGATGGCGAACTCGGCGAAGTACGGCAAGAATCCTCGAAAGTTGTGCCGGATTCAGAGCCTGAGGCTAAGCCAGAAACGCCGACTGCGCCAAGTGAGGAGCCGGCTGAGCCGAGTAAAACGGAATCGTCCGAGCAGGCATCTTCTGGTGAGGAAGTGACGCAGAAAAAGAATAAAACTTCTGGCGCGATTATTGGTGATTTGACTCAAAGTAATCCGCCGGATGCTTTATCGGATCAAATCGTGCCGGCGCTTCCTCAGAGTAGTGGCGTTGCGGCTTATCCTTCTAAAAAGAAGGAAACGAGTGGATTAAGTTTTGCGAGTAAATCTAGTATTGTGAATATCGTGATTGGAATGTTTGGCGCGAGCGGGCTATTGCTGCTGTTTGTTCTAAAAAGACGTAGGGGCGCATAATGACTTTCGTAGATTTGGGACGCTCTTTTTCGGAAAAGATTTCACCGGATTTATTTGAAAGAAAGTATTATGTAGAGTTTGGTAGTATTTTAAGCCGCGCCGAAGAATCTTTAATGAGGAGGATCGCTAGCTCTGGCAGTCGCGTTACGCCTATCCCTATTCAGAAAGGAATATGTGCGACTATGGATTTTATTTGAATCGGTAAGGAATGGGAGCTTAAAACGGTAGTTAAGACTGGTGACTATACAATTAGAAATGATATTTGGCATGCTACGGATTATGGCAAAAGAAATATCATTCTAGATGTTACTTGGCTTAAAAAAGATATGGTTTGGATAATGGATAAAGTTCTGAAGCATCTATTAATAAGTAAGAATAACGCTTTAATCGATAATCTAATTATTGCACGAGGTGATTTGTTTCTAAAAATAAAATAGAGAGCCCTCTTTCCCAAAACATATTGGGTGAGATTCTCTCTCTATGCCCCAATTATACCATTAAAACAAAAATAGCCCAAGCGGGCTATTTCTGGGAAGGCATTACCCTTCGATAAGCGTCCAAGCTAGGGACGCAGTATCGAATTCGAGCTGGCAGCTGAGTTTGCCTGCGACACATTGGAAAATGTGCTTGGCGGAGCTACCGACGAATTTGATGCGAGCACCGATAGTTTCGGTGATCTCAACTTCGCCCTCCCCTGCTTTGCGAAAGTATAGCGGTTGGCATGGTATGCGGCTGTAGTTGAACAGCGCCATGACCTCTACTTTTTCGCCTTGCTTTGCTTGGTTGTTAATATTTTTCATAAATTACTCCTTGAAATTTGTTAGATTTGTTGGAGTCATTTATGTGAGCCATGGATTTCGGCTCGGTGCCGCCCGTACAATGACAAGATACAAGCGACGATGCATCACGACTGCAGTGACCGAAGTGTGCTGTCGTAATTTCATTATAGCGCGATACGAAATGCTTATGCTAGTCTTGAAATCAGAGATTTTTCGCGTGGTAGTAGCGTGGAAAAGCCGATTGTGGCTTGTGAGTATTTGGTGGAAAGAATAAATAAAAATCCCCAGAAAACGGAAATGCTACGCTTGGTAGCGTAGCATCTGCGTGTGGTTAACCTAATATTTATATATTATCATAGAATTGCAATTTTGTCAATAATAAGACGAAAAAATACCCCGGCGATTGCTCGCCAGGGTTGTAATAAAACTTTGTGGTTGGAGGCCACTTGCATTTAGTTTTTTGCCAGGCTAAATGCTGAGGTTAAGTTTAGAACCTTTTAGCTTGAGAAGAGATCAGCTCAAGCAGCTCCCACTAGACGGTCTTTCCAGGGACCTCCTTTAGCATCTTGCTTGGTTTTGCCAAGTTCGGTGCCGAAGTTACTAGCGCTTGCACTCCTCCAGAGGCTTTCGCCTAAGGATTTCATTCTCCCAACGAATAGATAGCAAGATTTTATTCTATTCGCTCCCCCGCTTTGGCCGTTGTTCGGGGAATTCCGTTGACCGCTCATCGTGTATTCCGGTTGTTACCCCGGCGACTTCTTTGTGTTTTTACGCAGATATTCCCAACGGCGAATATCTACAACCCATCCGGGCCGGCCGTAGTTGCTTATGTAAGTAAACAAATACGGTGATAGTGAAGACTCACTGGATCAGAGCAAGGGCTCTGCAACCAATGATGTGTCCGCTATCGTCGCGAACAGGCATGGAAGTGAGCAGCAAATCTGCTGTCGCCCTTCCTTCTGCCTTGGCAGCGTTTGCTGTCGTGAGCGAGACGATATAGTAGACATCTTCACTCGGAGCGGGGAGACCGTCGGTCTGACCAAACTGCATCGAGACAAGCTCGATACCGTTCAGGGTTCCGGCAGATACTACCTTCTGCTCCGCACGGGCAACACCGTTGCTTGGAAATGACGCTATGATGGCGCCATTTTCGTCAACGATGCTGACCGCGTGTGGCGTTAGGTTGATGATTTTCGCCATATTAGTACCCTCCTTTCTAGTAACATGAGATAACTTACACTCTCTCATGCTCGTTGAGACGATGTGTCTACTGATGATTCCCAGCTCATCAGTGGGCAACTCGTCTCAATGGGATTTTGTATGGCGAATTAGTTAATGTTCTAGTTTGTGATTGCTTTCCCAAACTTATGCTGCCATTATAGCAGTTTTTGCTTAAATTGTCAATTATTATAAAATATTATCAAAAAATAACAGGGGTAGAACCCTGCCATATTTTGTAAAAGTAGCTTTTACAATTCGGCTATTGTGGGTAGTTTGTTTGCCAATAGCTAGTAAGCATCTGATGAATTTGGCGCATTGCTTCGGCGAGTTGAGGGCTATCAATAATAGTGGTCATCGGCATCTCGCCAAATTGAATAAATGCAACTTTGTCGCCGTAGATATGAACTGCAACGGGCGCCGAATACGCATCTTTAGGCATAAAAGTGCGATGGAAGTTTATCTGCTGATCGCGCCCCTCGGCGGCAAACTTGCGTGCTCTCGGGCGGTCAGGTGTGATGGCGTAGGTATGAATGCCGAGCTTTGGCAATTCGTCGCGGTATTTACGAATAAAACTACTGGCGTCGTCATCGTTGCCGATTTGCTCATCGGCCTGTGTACGAATAAGATAGACGTCTTTTTTGACGCGAAGTGCATCGCGGTAGGCTTCCTTAATACCGTCGATTCCTTGGAGTGTGCGACTGCCTGGCATGCTATTGTTGGCATAAAAGATATTCAGTAGGCCTGACATGTTTTGTTTGACGTATTGCTCGTTCTTTTGGATTGTCTTGCGGCGATTCTCGGCGAGTATTTCGAGGTTGCTAGGATTTAGCGCTTGGTAGCTGGTCTTTTTGTCGGTAGTTTTCTCAATGAGCCCAAGTTCGACGAGGCGTTTGGCGATGTTGTAGCAGTTTTCGCGTTTTTCGTGCGTGATTTCGGCCATTTTGGCGGGAGTGAGCGCACCATTTCTCAGAAGAGCAAGGTAAATCTTGGCTTGACTCTCGGTAAGTCCGGCTTTTTTGATCGTGCTAAGCTCTTCGTTCATAATGCTTATATTTTACCACTTTATTGGTGCTTTGCCCCACTGCTCTAATTGCGCGTTACACTTTATAAAATGATTATTGCCAAAGAATCCGTTATGAGCAGAGAGTGGTGACGGATGTGCGGATTCGAGGATGAGATGTTTACTAGAGTCAATGAGTTTGGCTTTGCTGCGCGCGTCGCGCCCCCAGAGCAAGAATACAAGGTGGTCGCAGTGGTCGTTGAGGTATTTGATAATATGCTCAGTGAAAGTTTCCCAGCCTTTGCCGCGGTGGCTGCCGGCAAGGTGAGCTTCGACGGTTAGGACGTTGTTAAGTAATAAAACGCCCTGCTCTGCCCAGCGCTGAAGATTGCCGGAATTAGGAATCTTTGCACCGGTTTCGGCGTGAATTTCTTTGAAGATGTTTTGAAGGCTAGGCGGCTGCTGGATACCGTCGCGGACGGAAAATGCGAGGCCATGAGCCTGTCCTGGTCCATGATATGGATCCTGCCCGATAATGACGACCTTTACATTATTCAGGTCGGTCGTGAAGGCGGAAAAGACTTGTTGCTTTGGCGGAAAAATCGTCTTTGTCTCGTAGGCGGAATGCAAAAATTTCGCTAGCTCTTTAAAATAGGGCTGGTCGAATTCGGTTTGTAGAATTGGCTTCCAAGAATCGTGCATTAGAGACCGAATAGTTTGATTAAGCCGGCCTGAATCTCTTCAATAGACGGGCTGGCGTCGACGGTTGGAATATCGAAATCTTTTGCGATGTGGAGGTAGGCGTTATCTACCTTGTGCTGGAAGTCCATAGATTTGGACTCAAAAGTATCGTTTTTGGAGTTATCGTCGCGGCCGGTTTGACGTGCGAGGCGGGTTTCGTCTGGCAAAGTTAGAATGGCGCATTTATCTGGCTTAACGTAGAGTTCTGGCATCGCTTCCTTGGTGATGCGGATGATTTTGCTCTTGCTGACGCCTTGACCATAGCCCTGATAAGCGAGCGTTGACCACCAGTTGCGCGCGGAAATAACGTAGCCGCCTTCGCGAAGCACTGGTTCGGCGAGTTTGCGCCATAGTTCTTGGCGTGCAGCCGTAAATAGGAGTACGTGCGTGAGTGGTTCAAGGTTATATTTCTTGTCTTTGATGATGCGGCGAAGCTCGTGGGCGGATTCTAGGTCACCGTCTGGTTCGTGCATGGTGATTACTGGCTTGCCAGTCTTGCGCAGATGCTCGGCAAGCAATTCGACCTGAGTAGATTTGCCAGTTGCGTCCTGGCCTTCGATAACGATATACATTATTAACTCCTTCTCTTGTTATGGTATCATAGATATAAGTACGGAGGTTAAATGAAACTGCTTGAAAGAGCAAAGGGGATTAGGAAATCGCCCAAAAATATTGAATTCGAGACTGAAAAAGTCAAAGAATATGATATTGATTTGGAAAATAATGGCTGGGATGAGCTTACGCAGAATCCGCCTCAACATCTAGAGGCGCCGCAGCGAGAACGCGAAGTGTCGCACAAAGATAGTGCGTTGAAGCGCAAAGTTTTAGGCGCAATGGCTACTTCGATTAATGGGCGTATTGATGTTAATATCCTAAATCAACGCGATGTGAAAATTGATGCTAATACGCGCGGCGCGATTATTGATAAAATGGCATCCGGTCGGATTGGCCCAAGGGAAGAACGTTCAATTATTGAGCGTGTTCCGTGGCCAATGCAGAATCCTGAGAATGTAATTAATGTTGTTAATTCGCTTAATACAAAGCAGGAAAAACGCATCCTTGCGACATTCGGTACGACTGGTTTTGATAACTGGGAAAGTGTGAACGCAGGCGATATGCGCAAATTCGTGCGTGATTACCCTACTCCGATGGATTTTCAGACTACGAGCGAGCAATTCCTAGATGCAGTTGAGCAAAACAATGGCTTAAAGAAGCGTGCTGTGTATGAGGCTGCGATGGAATCTTTCAAGCAGAAGGTGTATGGCCGCAGATATGAATACTGGAAAACGATGCAAGAGATAAATGACGAGGTTGTTTCGGCGAGAAGAGCCCATGAATCTGAGCGTAGCGCAGAGTGGAAACCGGGCTCGATGGGCGTCTGCCAGACTTCGCGCGATCAGGCGAGAGCTAATCTAGTTAAACGTCGTGGGCTCGAGTACGGTCTGCGCGCGAATGATACTTGTGAGGATACATTCTTCTCTAATGGCGAGCAGCAGTTATATGCGGTTTTTGACGGCGCAGGTGGTATCAAGGGCGGTCGTCTAGCGGCAAAGATTTGCGAAAAAATACTGCGCAAAGCGAGCGAAGACAATGACTACAGTAAACTAGAAGATGTGCTTAAAGAAATGAATAATGAAGTTGGCAAGGACCCAGATGCCGGTATCGCGACCGCGACGGTTGCCTACGTAAAGCGTGATGGTGACAAAACTAAGTTGGTTTATGCTTCAGTTGGCGACTCACGCTTATATATCGTCGATCGGAACGGCAATGCGCGCTTGATGACGCGCGATGAATGCTTTTATGGCAACCAGCTTACAAATTATGTTGGCAATACTAGCCCAGAAAATCCATTTAAGGTTGAACAGTTATATGAAGTGGAATTGCAGCGAGGCGATCGCATCGTGCTCTGTACTGACGGAATTACCGGAGATCGAGGCGACGAATTGAAGAGCGAGCAAGAAATAGGCAGTATTGTTCATAATTCGCACGGCGCTAATGATGCGGCGATCAATTTAGTTGCAGCATCGCTCAAGGTTGACGACCGCACGGCGCTAGTATTTACGCCGGATTTTAATAGGGGCTAATCATGAAAGAAAAAGCAGTAAAACTCTATCAGAAAAATGAAGAATTAGTGAAATATCTATTCTTCGGTGGTCTCGGCTTCTTTGTTTCGATTATTGCCTTCGAAATACCACGTTTACTTGGCGTGGATATTGTCGCATCGAACGTTATTTCTTGGATTGTAGCGGTTATATTCATCTATTTTACGAACCGTAAGTTTGTCTTTAATAGCGACAAAAAGGATAAAAAGAGTGTCACGATTGAGGTTATTAGCTTTTTTGCGGCACGCTTGTTTACCCTACTCTTGGAGACGCTTTGTATCTTATTGATTGCGGACGTTTTGCATTGGGGTGATCTTTTTGCGAAATGCGTAGGCCAGTTCGTCGTAATTGTGACGAATTATATTCTTAGTAAGTTTATTATCTTTAAGAAGAAGAAATAATTAGAGTTCGGTCGTTTCGCCGGTGGTGAGATTTTTGGCGACGTATTTGCCGGAAGTTGCTTCGGTTTCGCCGATAACAACGGCGTAGCTAGCGATTTTGCCGGCACGGTTGAACTTGTCGCCGAGTTTACGCTCGCTGAAGTCGATGTCGACATTTTTGCCTTCACTACGAAGCTTGTCGGCAAGTTTCATTGCGGCTGCGTATTCATTCTTGGTAATTGGTAAAATAACGTAATCAATCGGCTGAGTTGCGGTTACATTAAGCAAACCGGTGTCTTTCAAAACGAAGAACAGGCGGGTGAGACCGATGCTGCCGCCAACACCTGGGAACTTTTGTTCAGTGAAGTTGTTGGCGAGGTTATCGTAGCGACCGCCACTGGAAATACTGCCGATTTCGCGGTAGTCCTTGAGGAAAGTTTCATAAACGGTGCCAGTGTAGTAATCGAGACCGCGGATAATCATGAAGTCGATTTCGGTATCGCTCATGCCGTCTTTGGCATTAAGGATTTCAAAGACTTCGCGGAGTTCGTCTAGACCTTCGCGGACGGCGTCGAGGCTGCCGAGAATCTCGGTAAGTTTAGCTTCAACCGTTGCGAAGTCGCCCTTCGTGAACATGAAGGCGATAATTTTTTCGATTTGCTCTGCGGAGAGTTGCAATTCTTCTAGTGCAGCACGAGATTTCTCGAGCGGAACTTTCTCTGCGTGGTCGATAATGCTGCTGATTTCAGCTGCTTTATCGGTGGCGTTGATGGCAGAAAGGAATCCAGCGAGAACCTTGCGGTTGCTGATGCGGATTGTCATCTCTGGCAAATTAAAAGTCTTGAGCGCGTCGTGGATGCAAGCGATAACCTTCGCGTCGTAAGCGATTGGGAGTTTTTCGCGACCGATGATATCGCAGTCGCACTGATAGAACTCGCGGAAACGGCCACGCTGTGCGCGCTCGCCGCGGAAGTTGCGACCAATCTGAGTAACCTGGAATGGGAAGGCCAAATCATTATTGTGCTCTGCTACGTAACGTGCGAGCGGAACGGTGTGGTCGAAACGGAGAGCCTGATCGGCGCTGTCGGCAGTTTCGTCGGTCTTGTTGACCATGTAAATCTGCTTCTCGGTGTCGCCGCCAGCCTTGGCGAGAAGAACCTCGCTTCGTTCAATGATTGGCGTTTCAATATTCAAGAAACCGTAATGATAATATACGTCGCTGATGTTCTGTTTTAGCTGGTCAAAAATGGCCTGCTCGGTTGGTAGTAGTTCTTGCATGCCTGAAAGAGGCGACGTATTGATTTTTTTCATACTTCTAGTATAACACAGACAGCAAAAAGCCTCCCCGTAGGGAGGCTGGAATTAGTTATTCGCGAGATATGCTTCGACTGCCTTTTTGAGCGTTTTGTAGTCGAAGCCGCTGATTTCAGCGAATTCCTTTATCTTTTTCTCGTCGCCGCTACATAATTCTTCTAACTCCGTTTTGGTTATAATGTGGCACTCGTCGTTGGCCACGATTATCCCCTCTCCTTTAAGAGGATGAGTTTTTGAGAAAATACGTTTGTTTATTATGGCGATGAGATATCGCCTGCCGTTGGATTTTTCTGTAATCCCGATGTCGGCAAGCATTGATACTCTCGCGAAGTATAAATCGCTTTTACGTAACTTTTTTCGCAAATGTTTACGAAAATCGCCTTCAAAATAAAGATATACTTCGCTTCCTGCTGTGATTAAATGTTCTTTTCTCATACCTATTCCCTCCCTTTTATTTCTGAGAAATCACTATAATTATGGCATTTTTGGGTGTATTTGTCAATGTTTGAAAATGCTTTGGTGGTGTGGTAAGATATAGGGAGTGTGGCTCTGTAGCTCAGTTGGTAGAGCAGAGGCCTGAAGAGCCTTGTGTCGACGGTTCAAGTCCGCCCGGAGCCACCATTTCGAGTTAAAATCCGCCATCTTGGCGGCTTTTCTTTTTTCGCTCGGTCAATACGCGCTCAAAAGAAGAATTTACCAATCTATCAGCTTTAATTTGTAGCTGGTTTTTGACTCGAAACACCCTCTGAACGATTCTAATTACGAAATTGGTTTGGCAAAGAAAAAGGAGGCCGAAGCCTCCAGCGCGGATTAGTATCCAGCTTTCTCGAATGATGCCTTAATGTCGTCTGCCATTCTATCGCAAAGTATTGCGTAGACTGCTACGTTTTTGGGGTCTGCGGAGTTTTTCCTAACATGACAGTTTACGTACTCTGACAATTTGAGCCAATACAGCTCCGGGGCCCAAAAGCCAATCTGTTTTTCGAGATCGTCGGCCAACTCCGGCTTGACTACCATAATGGCGCGTACTACTGTTCTAAAATCTCTCATAGCATCACCTCCTAAAATACTATAGATAAATACTATCTATATGATTATATCACTTTCTTGTAATTATGTCAATACTACTAGCTCTACGCACAGTAGGATGTATTGTTGGTGGTTTTCTTATTGCCAACGTTAATGCGTGGTAAAATTAACTTAAGCTAAATAGGAATTTGTATGCAAGAGACTCGTCTGGCTTCGATTAAAGATGAAAAAGAGTTTACGAATATTCTCGCAGTGCGCGAATATGTGGATGATTTAGTTAAATATTGTTTCGGGATGTATGATTCGTTTAGTCGCACCGTGCAGGAGGATGAGGCACGCAACGAGCCACTAAAGTTCGAACTTCGCGAGTATAAGTTTCACAAGAGCTTCTCTTCTGATTGTTCTGTCCATATCTTTCCTGGCGGTACGGATTACAAGTCTTATGATGAGTTTGTTTTGGCCTTGAGTGGCGGCAATATTCAAGGAATTGGCGAGCTGACTTTGCGCCTTGATTTGAGTTTTCGTCGTGGTTTAAATAATCAGCTAGAAGAGCATAATCATAAATTTACAATAAAGATGTCTCCAGAGCTTACGAAGTTTTCGTATGAAGCGAATTATGACGACCCGACAATGAATGGTATTCGCGATAAATTGATTGCGAAGCTAGAAGCCTTCCCTGCTACGACGACGATTTTCTCGAGGACTAACTAATGGGCATGGCCTACGTCGCGCGCGACAAAACAATCAGCCTAGAGCCGATTATCGCTTATTTTGAGTGGGTAGAGATGTATTTAAATCGGATTCGCGCGATTGAAACCGAGGAAAAAGAAAAGAACGAACCGCTACAGTCTAGCTATAGAAACTGGACCTATTATTCGCCATACGTCTCTCTTACTTTTGATGTTGGTCGCGTCGATGGCGCGTCGGTAAGTTATAAGAGTTTCGCGGAGCTGAAATCGACTTTGCAGCACCAGCCTTCGTCCGTGAAGCGAGTTTACGCACATATGACGTTGAGCTATGATCGTATGACTAACGGCAAGAATGAAGGCAAGCAGCGCAGAAGCACTTTCGATATGACGCTTCGCGCGAATGGATTTAAGTTTGAATATGATATCGATCCAGAAGAAACTGCGCTAGTCCAGGCGACGGATTCTTTCGTGGCGAAAATTGATCAGATGCCAGTGAAGTTGGATAGGATAATCAAACAAAAAGATTTGATTATTATGAAGGTCGGCTTTGCAATGGGTCTAATTCCGGCGGTCGTTCTGGCGGTTGCGAGCCTATTTGTGCCGGCTCTAAAGAGTTTTTATGCGCAATACTTTGTCGCTTTTCCAGGTTTAACTTTGGCGGCGGCGTTCATTATTGGGATTTTCCTTGGTAATTTTAAGCTTGGCGGTCAATATAGTCGATTAATTCCGACGAAGTATGGCGGCTATGATGTGAAGACGCATTCGTCTTATCGGGTAGATGATATGGAGACATTCTGCGAAGAGGTCGACGTATTGATTGGTGATAGGAGCGATCTTGGTAGTGCGCGTAAATATATTGAGAGCAATGAAAAGGCTTTGTCTAAGCTGATCCTTCCTGGGCTTCTTGCGGTATTGATTGCGACTGGCGTTGCAGCGCTGTTTGTATTCGTCATTAAATAAAAAATGAGCGCGAAGTTAATCGCGCTCGAAGAGGCCTCGGATCCAGTATTCGACCTTGCCAACGATGGTACCTCTATACCATTCATCTTCTGGATCGAAATACTCGATGCGAATGTCGGTGGTGCCGTCGGGCTTGACTTCTTTAATTGTTCTTGCGACTGGCGGTTCGCGCTCTTCTGTGGCGCCAGTAGCACCGCTGCTTCTTTTGCCGTGAAATAAATGCGCCATAAGACCCATACGTCCTATTGGTCCGCCAATGCCGTAAGGGCCAATCCCATAGTGCCCGTGACCTCCCGGTCCATGTCCTGGCCCTCCTGGGCCGCCCATCGGTCCGCCTGGTCCTCCTCCATAAGGTCCCATTCCTGGTGGCATAATCATCCCCTCCTTTGTCCGGAATTGTTATTATAATAGCATAGTTTTCGCAAAAAGTCAATGGCAGCTCATGCTTATTCTCTAGCTTATGACGTGTTAAAATAGTATCAATACAGCACTTGGAGGTAATATGGACGAAAAGATATTTGAGATTATTTCTGATGAGGAACGCCGTCAGAGTGAAGGCCTAGAGCTAATCCCGAGTGAAAACTATGTTTCGCCGCAGGTTTTGCAGGCGATGGGGTCGGTTCTGACGAATAAGTATTCTGAAGGCTACCCTAACTTTGAGGATCTTGATGGTACTGATGCAAAGGCGCTAAAAGGTACTACTGAAGAAAACTACCGTTACTACGGTGGTCAGGAAAATACGGATAAGATTGAGCGTTTGGCGATTTCGCGTGCGCGCAGACTTTTTCATGCTGACCATGCTAACGTTCAGCCTCATTCCGGTGCGCAGGCAAATAACGCCGTCTATAATGCCTGGTTGAAGCCTGGTGACACGGTGCTTGGTATGGATTTGGCGCATGGTGGTCACCTTACTCATGGCGCCCCTGTTACTCAAAGTGCGAAGATTTATAACTTCATTAGTTACGGTACAAATCCGGAGACTGGTGACCTTGATTATGACGAAATTGAGCGCCTCGCAATGGAGCACAAGCCTCAGATTATCTTGGTTGGCTACTCTGCCTTTATGAAGATTCCTGATTTTGATCGTATTGCGGCGATTGGCGCCAAGATTCCTGGCTGTCTATTGATGGCGGATATGGCGCACGTGGCTGGTTTGATTGCTGGCGGTGTCCATCCGAACCCACTTGATCATGGTTTCCATGTTATGACGACTACTACGCACAAGACTCTTCGTGGTCCACGTGGTGGTTTGATTCTGTCTAAGGGTACAGTTAGTAATCCTTTAAAGAAGCCGGGTCATTCACTCGAGAATATCCCTACGTTGATTGATCGCTCGGTCTTCCCTGGTACGCAGGGTGGTCCGCTAATGCATGTGATTGCGGCGAAGGCAGTTTGTTTCTACGAGGCTTTGCAGCCAGAATTCAAGCGCTACGCGAAACAGGTTGTGAAGAATGCGCAGACACTTGCGAAAGAACTTAAGGATTGTGGCTTTACTCTGATTGGCGACGGCACGGATAATCATCTGATTTTGATTGATACGATCAAGACTTGTGGCGTTGACGGTAAGACATTCGAGAAACTTTGTGATCGCTGTGGTCTGACTCTTAATGCGAATGCGATTCCGAATGATACGCGTAAGCGCTTCTCGCCATCTGGTGTGCGCCTCGGCACTCCTGCGATTACGACGCGCGGTATGGGCGAAAACGAGATGAAGATGATTGCAACTTGTATGAACGCGATTGCAGACTTCTGCCCTGGCCGCAATAATGGAGAGTGGCAGAATATGGAGATTATGGGCAAGGTGATTGTGGAGCTGCGCGAAGCGGTTCGCTATCTCGGCAAGAAATTCCCGACTCCAACTGGAAAATAAAAAATAATCCCCCTGACATATGCCAGGGGGTGATTTTTAGAAGAAATCCTGCGTTTCTTCGACGAATGCGTCGTCGGGTATTTCTTCTTCGATGATAGGCTCGAGGCCTGTCCTTTCTTCTTCCGGTACATAAATAGCGATAACCGGGAGAAGTCCATTAGTGGAGTTATCTGTGACGGGCTCGATTGTGCAATCGATTCTGTCGGTTGTTTCAGCTATGAAACCGTCATCGATAATTCCTTCGGGAATCTCTTCCTCGATAATGGGCTCGAGGCCGACTTCCTCGCCGATTCGATCGGTAGTCTCTTCGATGTAGCCATCTTCGGGGATTGTTTCCTCAACGATGGGCTCGAGGCCGACTTCCTCGCCGATTCGATCGGTAGTCTCTTCGATGTAGCCATCTTCGGGGATTGTTTCCTCAACGATGGGCTCGAGGCCGGTCTGCTCACTGATGCGAGTCATGTAGGGCGTATCCTTTATTTTCGGCGGAAGGGCCCCACAGCCTATCATTATTGTTAATAAGATTGCAAGAGTTTTCATGGTCTCTCTCCTGCGTTTAATGCCCGCCGGCAATATACTATATCTTACGATATTGCTACTATTATAGCACAAACGGTATAAAAAGTCAATAATAAACCCCCGGCTTGAAAGTAAGCCAGGGGTGAAAAGTTGATGCCTCGAAGAGGCGTTAGCCCTCAGAAGAGGTTTCTGCTGCGGTGGTCTCGAAACCAGGTGCCGGAATCGGCTCTGGATTCGGAACGCAGTCGCCGTCGCTTCCCGGTATTTCCGGTGTCACGATTTCATAGGGTTCCTCGTTGTCTTCGACAGCGATAACCTCTTCCTGAGTCTCCTCAGTAGTTATGAGACCACGTTCGATGGCCTCCTCCTCGGTCAGTTCGTGCGCTGACGGGACATAGTAGTCCGCGTACTGCGCTAGATCTGTATCGGAGAAGGTAGCCTCGGTAGCGGCTACTTCGTCGCCACCGTTTCCGAATGTCTGCACCGTTGCCGGAGTATTCCTATCTGCTACGGTGAGCAGCCAGAAACCCAACAGGACCAGGCATGCAAATAAAAAAACTATCCACTTTTTCATATACTCTTCCTCCTTTGGAATATAGTGAATCGTAGTATATTATACCACAACAGGTATAAAAAGTCAATAATATTAGAGCTGGGTGCGGTTGTTGAGGGCTGACGTGAGGGTGATTTGATCAGCGTATTCAAGGGAGACGCCCAGAGGTAAGCCGCGCGCAAGGCGGGTAATCTGGAGATCTGGGTATTTATCATGAAGAAGTTTCTCGAGGAGAACAGCGGTAGATTCGCCTTCAACGGATGGGTTGGTGGCGATAATAATTTCATTTACCTTATCTGCTTCTACGCGAGCGATAAGCTCCTTGATATGGAGCTGGTCGGCCGTGATGCCATCCATCGGCGAAATAGCGCCGCCAAGGACGTGATAAGTGCCTTTGTAGGCCTTCGTATGCTCAATTGCGTAGATATCTAGCGGCTCCTCGACTACGAGAATAATGGACTTGTCGCGTGAAGGGTCTTCGTAAAGTGGTGAGACCTCTTCCTTGGCGTCCATGATGGCAAAAGTGATTGGGCAGCTCTTGACGCCGTCATGAAGCGCAGAGAGCGAATTAGCAATGTTCTGCGCGATATTAGGATCAGATTTAAGCAAAAAGTAGGCGTAGCGTTCGGCAGTACGCGAACCTACGCCTGGTAAGCGCCCGAGCGCGTCGATGACGTCATTCAATGCGCTAGGAAGCATATTACATTCCGAAGTTGCCGAGAGAGCCCATGAGCGGTTTCATCTTCTCGGTTGCGATTTCTTGTGCTTTTGCAAAGCCGTCGCGCATACAGTTTTCAATCCAGCGCTCAAGCTCGTGGATATCATTGAGATCAACCTTCTCTGGGTCGATAGTAACTTTCTTAACCTTTAGTTCGCCGGTAATCTGAACAACGACAGCCTCGTCGCCAGCTTCAACCTCGACAATCTCGTTCTTTAGCTCTTTCTGAGCTTTGCGAAGCTGATTAATCATCTTCATTTGGTCCATAGTGGCACCCATACTATTCTTCTCCCTTATTATCTGTATCTTTAGAGTATATATATAGTCTATCAGAATTTCGGCTCTTTGGCGAAGTTATTATCTGTTTCAGGCTGAATTTATCGGCTTTGTTGGCGGAAAATGCGGCATATTTGTCGACATTGTCGGTATTTTCGATAATAATGTAGTGCTCGTATTTGCCAAGGAGGCGATAGAAATCGCGGTTAGCGTTGTCCTCGGTGACGAGGAGTGGTGTGTCGGTTTTGACGAATTCCTGGATGGTTGGGAGGTCGTCGCTGAAGTTGTCGGAGACACTTGGAACGTAGTGATAGCCGAAAACAAAGTGAGAGAGGCCGGAGCCGATAATGAGACCAATAATAATGACCATCGGTACAATACCGAAGAGGTGTGCGTATGGGTTCTCTGGGAAGAGTGAGTACCATTTATCTACAATGGATTCAAAACCGGCGGCGCTGAGGATGGCGATTGGGATGATAATTGCGATTGCGACATCGCCGTTAAATCCGGCGATTACGATAGCGTAGATTACGAGAAGGCTGACGATGATGTTGCGTGAGGTGTACATTTTACCGATGGAAGCTAGGATGCCGGTAATAACCAAAACGACAGTCGCGAGACCGAATAGTGGTGCTAGGAAGATGCTGTTGTATGCCATACTAAAGCTAAAGAATGGCGCAAATGCGTTAGAGATATTGTTAATGAAGTTGCTAAAGCTGAAGTTTGGCATGAATAGGAGAGTTTGGAGATTTTCTGGCTTTAGGACGCAGCCAATAACGAGTGGCGTAAGGGCGAGCGTAAAAATGGCGACGCTAAGGATGAGTTGCCAGAGGCTGAGCTGTTTGAGCGCAAAGCGAAGATGTGGATGGATGAGACCGGCGGCGCCAATGGTGATGGCGACATAAAGAAGATGTGGTGTGTAGGCTGATAGTGCTACACAGAGGAAGAATGAGATTACGAGTAAAGGATTGACGCGGTCGTTCCCGACGATTTTGGAGCCCTGCCACAAGATAAGAGCGAGCCAGAAAACGTACATAATTAACGGCGTGCCGTTGCCGGCTAGGAATAGGAAGGCAGTAGAAAGCGTCGTGAGCACGGAGCCGATGATTGCGACATCGTTCTTAAACCAGCGGTTGAGCAGCAAAATGATAAAGAAACCAGCCATGACAGCAATGATGATAGACGGGAGCTTAATTGAGAAAAGGCTGAGACCAAAGATATGAAGGCTAGCCTTTTGGAGTAAGTAATACGGGAGATTTACAATATTGCCCTTGGCGATAAAGTCGGGCTCTAGCTGGCTGGATAGAACCGCAGAATCCATTTCGCCCTGACTAAGACCGCCCGGTGCGATGCTAGGTAGGAAGCTGAGTAACGCAAAAAAGATAATCGCTAGCAAAACATAGCCAAGCCAAAGGCGGTGTCGGTACAAAAAGAATTGTTCTGTGCGTTTTTTCACTATCACTATTATAGCAAAAGTGGCTCAAAATGCTAATAGTAAGCCCAATACATCGTCTCGCCGTCGAACTTGAGGCGGACGTCTGGATCGAAGAGTCTAAAATCTTCTTCATTCAGATTTTCAAAGTATTTGTCGCATTCTTCTTGATTGATATCCCTGCGTTCATAGTCTCTTCCAGTTAAAGTAGCCAAGGCGCCAGCGTCACTCCATACCGAAGAAGCAAGATCGCGAGAGGCATTTGTGGCTACATAGTTGTTAATATTTGCAGAATATAGTTCTTCTCTGCCGTAATGATAGACGACGATTGTTTTTACTTTCGTATTGTTTTCTTTTTCGTATTTTTCGATGCGACTATTAACTAGTCTTAGCTCTGCAAGTTCGATACGGTTAGTAATCATTACGTCATTAAGAAAAGTATTGCAGCAGTAAACGATGATTGCGGCGATAGCAATTGTGCTACCGATGAAATAGTTATTCTTCTGAAGTTTAGGTAAATAAAACATTAATAGTACTGCGCAGATACTGAGGCTCGCGAAGAGTGCTGGCAGAATTCTAGGCGCAAGATAGAAAATATCCGCAATCATGCCGTAGTATATCGGCGAAAAGAAGCCGAAGACGAGTATCGCTAGTAGGAAAATTATTTCTTTAATTTTGTGCTGACGCGCCAAAATGGCAGAAATCGTAATAGCGATACCGATTAGGATTGCGATGATTAGATATGGCGGGAATAAGAAGAAGCAGAGACTTGCGTTTTCGATATAGCCGTTCATTAAGTAGTGCGCACGGCTGAGTAGCCAACGTGGCGATAAATTAAGTGTAGTGCTTTTTGCGGCGCCGACTCCAATAATCGCGCAGTGAAGTTTAGTGGCGGCAAGCACGATGCCGATGCTTAGTGCCATAACGACTAGGGCGATAGCGGCGCGTTTGAAGAATTCTTTGTTAACTTTGCCCTTATTTTGAATGAAGATTAACGGTAAAGCGATGATTGCGAATAGCGCGTAGTAATTCTGATAGGTGCTGACCGCGAGCGTGAGAAATAGGAGAGTGAGCGCGGTGTTTTTGATTCCCTTGCCTTTTGCGAGGAAGTAAATGGAAAGCGCGACAAATAGGAGTGCCTGCGGGTGACTCGGTAACAGGTAAATTAGTGAGTCGCAAATGAATGGATTTACGACAATAAAAGATGTAGAGAGAATCAGCGGCATAGATAGTTTCTTTTGTTTTAGGGCATTCGCGAAGACGCTGTAGAAGATTGTTGCCGCAATTGCCATGACGATAATCTCGATCGCAAAGAATACCCACTGATTCTGATAGTAAGTGATTCCGATTTTTGACAATGGCGCATGGAGCAGCCAATAGGTGATAGACATATGGCGACCTTGCGTCGTAACAATGTCGCTATTAAAAAATTCGCCAAAGCTCATTTGATCAAAACCATTGACGCGACCGCCGTAGTTATCGCCAATATAAGTTTGGTTTAGGTAGCCGACGTAGGCGACAAAGCAGATGCCTAGGAAAATCAGGAAGATGCGGAAGCTTTGTGATTTGATAAATGTTTTGATTCTATTCATGTTTAGTATCCAATGACATAAAGCGGACGCGTTCTTTGTCGAAATAAAGCTCTATCTTGCCGGTGGCGCCACGGCGATGTTTTGCGAGAATAATATCCGCGATGTTTTGACGGTCAGTATCTTCGTTATAGTAATCTTCACGATAGATGAACATGACGATATCCGCATCCTGCTCGATAGAACCGGATTCGCGGAGGTCGGATAGCATTGGGATGTTGCTGCCCTGGCGGGTTTCAACGGAACGGCTAAGCTGCGAAAGCGCAATGACTGGAACGTTTAATTCGCGGGCAATCATCTTGAGGCCGCGGGAGATTTCGGAAACCTCGTTGACGCGGTTTTCGTTCGCACGCGTATTACTACCAGACATAAGCTGGAGGTAATCCACGATAATCATGCCGAGATCGTGGTCGTGCGCGACGCGGCGCGCCTTGGTGCGCATTTCCATGATGGATAGACCCGGTTTATCATCAATGAAGATTTGCTCTTGCTCGAGTTCGCTCATCGCGGCGGAAATCTTTGCAAAATCTTCGGAGTTAAAATTACCAGTTTCGAGGTTAAACGAGCTGACGCCGGATGCGTCGGCAAGCATACGGTTAATAAGCTGTTCTTTACCCATCTCTAGGGAGAAGATGAGAACGGCTTTTTTATTGATTGCTGCGACGTTGCGAGCGAAGTTTAGCGCCAATGCGGTCTTACCCATGGCTGGGCGAGCCGCGAGAATGATAAGGTCGGATTTATGAAAGCCCGCAGTCTTTTTATCGAGATCTGGGAAGCCAGTCTTGTAGCCGGCAATAGAGCCCTTGTTTTCATAAAGCTGTTCGAGACGGTCAAAAGTGCTGGAAAGTAAATCGCCGATGAATTCCGCGTCGGTGCGGGTGTTCTGGTCGGAAACATTAAAGATGAGTTTCTCGGCATCACTCAAAACATCCTGAGTTTCTTTGCTTTCATCGTAGGCTACCTCTGTAATTTTGGCGGCAGCGCTAAGCAAGCCACGGCGCATAGCAGCCTTTTTAACGAGATCGGCATAGGCGGTAGCGTTTGCGGCGGTTGGTACGTAGCCGGATAATTCAGCCAAGTAACTGGTGCCACCGGCTTTCTGGATGAGTTTCTTGCTCTTTAATTCGCTTTTTACAGTCAAAATATCTACTGGGCGATGATGCTCATAAAGGTTCCACATTGCGCCATAGATATGGCGGTGGCGTTCGTCATAGAAATCTTGCGGTTTGACGATTTCGGTAACGTCGGCAAGAGCTTCGTCGTTAATCAAAATGGCGCCGAGCAGAGATTTTTCTGCATCAAGGTTCTGCGGCGTGACGCGCTCTGTGATTTTTTCGTCAGTCATTGATTTCTATCTCCTCTCCTCCACCCATTATTGCTGCTATGTTTGCGACGTCCGGGTCGTCGGCCAATGTTTCCTTTGATATTTCTACGGTTATCGTTTCCGGTAGGACTTCGGTGATGAAGTTGCGGCGTTTGTCTAGGTTTTTCGCGGCGATGTAGCTACCGGTGTAGATTGTTAGGACTTGGTCTTTTAAGGTGTACTTTGATGATGCTAGTTCTCCGGTGAGGAGTGGCGATTTCGTTGCGACGTTTTGGATAATGCTTTGCCAGATTTCGTTTGCCCCTGCGTCGTTTGCGACTTTTTGCGGCTTCGGCTCTGATGTCTTCGGTTCTGGTGCTTTTGGCTTCGGCGCTTCTGGTGCTGGCGGCGTTTCTACGACTACGGTCGTCGTTGTCGCTTGCTGGATTATTGGGGTTGGCGCAACCTGAATTGGCGTTGCCGGCATATTGGCGCAGAGAGCGACCAATAACTTGCCGGATTTAATATTTGGCGCATCGGTAGGATTAATCTTGGTGAGTTTATCTAGCAACTGGATATAACTTGCATTTGGCGCTGTCATAATGGCGTCGATAAGTTCGCTCGCGATAACCTCGCTCTTCACACCTGTTTCGGCGAGATTGATAAGGATTTTGCGGATATTTGCGGTGTCATTTGATAGATAAGAACTTAAGAGTTCAGAAATAGCAGCCTCTTGTGGTAGGCCCATAGCGCGGTCGAGCATTTCGGCGGTAATTTTATCGTCGCTAAGAGTTGAAACTTGATCGAGGAGCGACAAAGAATCGCGGAAAGAACCCCCGCCGCGTTTAACGACAATGCGGAGGGCTTCGTCGTCGATTTTAATCTTCTCGGCTTTGCAGATTTTCTTGAGGTGCTCAAACATTGTGCTCGGATCTGCGAGCCTAAAAGTATAGACCTGACTGCGACTAGTGATCGTAATTGGGACTTTCTGAACATCGGTCGTAGCCATGATGAAGACGACATGCTCTGGCGGCTCCTCAAGAGTCTTGAGTAAGGCATTGAATGCCGACTTACTGAGCATGTGGACTTCGTCGATGATGTAGATCTTGTATTTACCTTTAACTGGGGCGATAATTGCGCGTTCGCGAAGCTCGCGAATATTATCTACGCCAGTGTTGCTAGCGGCATCAATTTCGATAATGTCTAGATAATCATCTTCCAACTCGTAATCAAATTTGTTGATTTCGTGAGCGAGAATGCGTGCTACTGAGGTTTTGCCTGTACCGCGAGGCCCAATAAAAAGGTAGGCGTGATTGATCTTGCCGTTCTTCAGAGAATTAGCAAGCACGCTTGTGATTTGCTCTTGCCCGACCACCTCAGAAAGAGTCTTCGGGCGATACCTCCGATACAAAGCCTTCATAGTTCTATTATACCTCAAAAACCTCCTTAAAATTCACCTTTCGCCTAAGGCTATATAGCAAGAACGTCGTCAGGACAGCCCGCCGTTGCGGGTGTCCTGCTCCTCACGCTCGCCCGTAGGCTGCGCGAGCTTGCTAAATAGCCTCATGCTCAAGGCGTTTTAAGGAGTTTTTGTCCTGAGTCGGGCGGGCTTTTGAGGCTCTACGGAGGCTACGGCCGAGTAGAAGCAGCGTTCGCCTGTAACGACAGGCCGAACGACTGCTGCGCCTCAACAGTCCGTCCGACGAAAGGGATAAAAACATCTTCTAAACTCCTTGATTATGTGCTATAATGATTATGTTTTATGGCAAAAACAAAAATGAAAATTCGCAAAAAACGCGCGATCTTTCGCACACTAAGTATTTTCTTTACGATACTCGCATTTTTGTTTGTCTTTTTCGAACTCTCTTTGATAACGCACGGTAGCTGGGACGACGTGAAGTTTGGCATCATCTTCGCCAGCCCGCTTTTGGCAGCTTTGGCGCTGTTATTTGCAATTATTAATAATGTGAAGTTTCACGCGAAGAGTCATGAGATTATCGCGGCATTGTCAATTGTTGGTATTTCTGCCCTATTCTTCTGCTATGTGATGCTCTACGCGTCGTCGACAGTACTTGCACGAACCTAGAAAAAACCGGCTTTTAGAGCCGGTTTTTTGATTGCGAGATAATTATAGGCTTGCTTCGACTGCTGCCCAAGTAGCGTCAGCATTATCTGCCGGGATAATGACGGTGACCTGATCGCCAACCTTGATACGGAAGTAAGTAACGGAAGCGTAAAGAATTTTGTATTCTTTGCCGTTAACTTCGACGAAGTACTGATCATCGTGGCTAGTGAGCGTACCGATAACAGTCTTGCGCTCAACTGGGCCGATCTGCTTGTATAGGAATTTACCGTTGTCGCCAATGGTGAGCTTCAAGATATCGCCCTCAACGAGCTTGGATTTTGAAGCGTAGTTAGCCGGAACTGGGTAATTCTTGCCGTCTGGGCCGATCATAATCTGGCCGTCGAAGACACCTTCGATTACCTTGCCCTCCGGGCTCTCAGTAACGGTGCTGCTTGGCGCGGTAATAATATCGCCATCGCCTAGCATTGAAGTTAATAATTCTTTAGCAGCAGAAAGATTAGTCTCTGCTTCTGTCAAAAGGCTTCGTAGTCTTTTTATTTGTTTTTCTGGTAATTCAGACATACCTCGCATCCTGTCTGTTAGTTTTATTAATTCTATAATATATTTTTCGCGTTTATGTGTCAATGGATGAAATTAATGTTTTTTCCACAGAAATAACGGGGGTTAGGCAAATTTTGTTGTATTTTTTACCATTGACAAATTTTTGCAAACAAAATATGCCCCGCGTTTGCGGAGGCATTTTGGTTAGAAACAAAGACTATTTGTCGCTTCGTCGTATTTTACTTCCAGCCGATAGAGATTCGGGCGCAAAGCTGGTCGATGATATAGAACGCAACGATAGACAATAGCTGTACGAGGAAATTGAAAGACGTGATGTTTGTTGGGATAAATAGAGATGGAATGATCGAGAGCGCTGTCGCAAGTGTAAAAGCGATTGTATTGATGAGGGGCTGGTGATAATCGACCGTAATACGACGATTCGTGATGAAGCTATATTGTACGGATGAGCCAACAATGAGGCCAACAATTATTGCTATGGCTGGGCCTATGAGTCTGACCAAGCCTGGCGCGTGTGCGAGAATGCTACTTGTGGCGGAAATTATACCGAAGCGAAGGGCGATTGCTGGCAGGACGGTTGCCATAATAAAACTGGATTTTTGTTTTTGCGGAAAAGTTTCGCGTTTTAGATATTGTTTGCTCGCGTCTCGTAGGAACAAGTATGCCAAAATGAAAGGCAAAAAGATGCTAAGTCTAATTGCTAGTGTAACCGGAGCCGGAATTGAAGAGCTGATGCTTGTAAGTATGTTTACGGTCGAATATAAGATTATGCCGACTATACCAAATAGGTATGCGGCTACGATGGACTTTTGGAGCTTTTCGTCGTAATTGTACTCGTTTTTGATTTCATTATCGATTTGAATTTCAGCATCGTTACGCGTGTCCGGTTTGCTGGCGTTCGGATAGAGTCTGGAAAATGATTGAAGGTTATCTTTTGCGAGTTTGACCTTGCTTTCTTCTGGCGTGATATCTATGTTTTCTGGTGCCGCTATCGTCTTTCCCATGACTAAATTTTAGCATAAGAAAATACCCTCCGAGTGGAGGGCATTTTCGTGTAATAACATTTTCTGGCTTGAATTTGATTGAACTTAAGCGAGTTCGACGGTTGCGCCGGCGTCTTCGAGAGCCTTCTTGAGGGCTTCTGCTTCGTCCTTAGCAACTTTCTCTTTAACAACGCCACCAGCGTCGACGATAGCTTTAGCTTCGCCAAGACCAAGACCGGTAGCTTCCTTAACTGCCTTGATGACAGCGATCTTCTGTGCGCCTGCGTCCTTAAGAACAACGTTGTATTCGCTCTTTTCGTCAGCAGCAGCGGCACCACCTTCAGCTGGAGCTGCAGCAACAGCAACAGCGGCAGCAGCTGGCTCAATGCCATACTCGTCCTTAAGGACGTTCTTTAGCTCGTTAACTTCGAGGACGGTGAGCTTAACCAATTCCTCTGCGATTTTCTTAACATCAGCAGCCATGATAGACTCCTTTACATATTATTGGTTGATAGATAATAGATTGCAAACTTAGGCGTTCGCTTTTTCTGCGACACCATCGAGCAAGGCGTGCAAATTGCCGGAAAGGCCATTTGTAACGTCGTTGACTGGGCTGAGGAGCATGTCGACAACCTGGCCAATGAGTTGCTCTTTGCTTGGAAGCTTGGAAAGATCCTGAACTTCCTGTTCGGTTAAGGTCTTGCCGTCAGCGGCAAAGGCACCTTTGAGCTCGAGCATAGTGTGCTCTTTTGCGAATTTCGCAAGCACCTGTGCTGGGGCAACTTCGTCTTCGCTAGAAATAGCGTAGAGGAGCTGACCTTCGAGAGCAGTAGTATCAGTGTCTTTGTAGGCCGCGATTTCGCCCATAGCAACACGGACGAGGCGGTTCTTGACGACCTTGATTTGTACGCCGCTTTCGCGTGCCAAGGCGCGAAGTTCCTGCATTTCCTGGACGCTGAGGCCCTGGTACTTTGCAAAAACGGTCATCTTAGCATCGGAAAGAATCTCGTTTAAGTCGGCAACCAATTGTTGTTTCTTATCTTTGCTAATTGCCATAGATAGAAATCTCCTTTTGGTTATTATTGTTTTTGCCAGAAAATGTTAAGGCTCGTCACCAATAATCTAGACAATAAGAAGAATTATTTTCCTCGGTGGCATGATTAAGCTAAAAGCCGCCACTGTCTCTGGTAACTTCCGATATTATACCAAAAATGTTAAAATAATGCAATATGATTCGTGTAATTGCGGGCGGCAAGAAACACGCTAGTTGGCTAGCGGAAGCTTGCACTGAATATGAGAAGAGATTGCGTAAGCCATTTGTGATGGAATGGCAGTTTGTTGATGAAGAAAAATTGCCAGAACGTGTCGCTCGTCTCAGGCCTGACGATTATATGATTTTGCTTGATGAAAATGGTAAGATTCTTAGTTCTCCGGAGTTTTCTGAGACGTTACGCCGGCCGCTAGAAAGTGGACATGATGTAGTGATTGTGATTGGCGGTGCTTTTGGTCATTTTTCGCCAGAGATTTTGGCCCGTGCAAATACGGTTTGGAGTTTGTCTAAACTTGTCTTTCCGCACCAGATTTGCCGTTTAATCGTTTCGGAACAAATATACCGAGCGCAGGAGATTGCGCTCGGTCATCCGTACCACCACGCGTAATTATTCTAAGTTTTTGCAGGATTTAAACTGGTATAAAATACCGATTGCGATTGCAATGAGTGCTTCGTAGCCGGCAAATGCGCTAAGATTTATGTCAGGCTGCATCCTTATATTCGTCTCTCAATGGCTGATATTCTTCGTCGATTTCTTTGATGAGAGCCGCAATACCCTGACGCTCTTTTTTAATCCTTTCTTCAACTCTACTAACACCGAATAGGGCCACGTGTGGCTCAACTAGTTCAATTATATTGTTGTCGCGCTTGTCTTCTGGCAATTCTAGCTGTTTCTCTACCTCGTCAAGTTGCTCGAGGCGTTTTTGCCAGCGTTTTCTCTGAACTTCGCCGCCCTGAATAATGTATTTCGGGATAGATTCAATTTCTTCGACTGTTGCTTTTTCCGCGTCGCTAAGTGGTGCTTGCGCAAATGTTTGCTCGAGGGTTGTTACGTTCTCTGATAGGGATTGAATTGTATCCTCGCCTGCTTTAATTCTTTGGCGAAGTTCGCGTTTTTTGCGGCCTTTTTTTGTCCATGGTAGAGAGAGGCCTGACATGCCTTCGAGTTCTGCGTAATCAGCATTAAGCTGGTCTTGTGTTGTTTTTAGGTTTCTCTTTGACTCATCTAGGGCAAAAGCGTCTTTGATTCTATCGCTAGCTCCGTCAAGAATTTCGTGAAGTCTTTCCTTGTAATTATCCATTACCATTCTTGGCGACCCGCCGCCTTTTTCCGCATTGATTTTATAATGCTCGATAACTGACTGCGCTCTTTCGCTGAGCTCTGTATTGCTTTCTGATTCGGTTACTGCTTCGGAAAGATTGGTTATCTCGGCGGATTCAACGGATGGCTCTTCGGCGACCGTTTCTATAATCGGCTGTTCTTCGGCTGAGGATTCTTCTGCCGAGGTTCCTTCTCCTCTTAATTGGTTAAGTGTTTCTGTCGCGGTTTTGATGGCGTCCGGGTTTCTCTTGAGGTAGCCGACAAGGTGGGCCCAGTCTCTAGGCAAGCCGTCTTCACCAATGTAGGCGCGTTGTTCTTTATCCCAAGTTGCACCTTCGCGCATATCTTTGCGTGCTTTAACTAGATCTTGTGCGAGTTTATCAATATCGACTTGCTCTTGCTCTTGTTTTTTGGCAGAATTGAATTCTGGGAAATCTTGATTAGTCCATTCGGAGGCGTTCTCGTTTTGTGCCTCTGCGTTGCCTAATACTTCTTTGCTATTCATTTTTTACCTCCGTATTAGTTTTATTGTATGATAATTATCCCGGCGACGCAAAATGCGACGGCGATAATGTGTGCAATTATCAAGCGTTTTTGAAGTTTTTCGCGGCCGAAGTTTGGCCAGATTAGCGATAGGATGACGCCGAGGATGAAAGTCATAATAAGTTCCGATGCGTTCGTGATGGCGCTTCCGAGTGCGGCGACACCGAGGAATAAGCCATAGCGATAGAGGAAGTCTGCGGCAGAACAAAGGATTTGGTTTAGGACGACTGTGCCAATATAGGCGCCTGGGCGGTGTTTGATGACGTATTTGTGGCGTTTGCGATATTTCGGGATAAAGCCGAGGATACAGTCCATGCAGCCGCGCCCAAAGATATAGAAGACGAAGACTGTCTTGAAGTCTACCTTCTCGGCGCTACGGACGGCGATTTCGGCTGAAGCAGTGGCGATAAAGACGTAAAGGACTAGTAATGCTGCTGCCTTTAGCGCGATATTGCGACTTTTGGCGCGTTTGCGCGAGAAGATTACAACCATCGGTGCTAGAAGAATCGCAATGAAGCCGATGATTTGTTTGACCGAAATCGTATCGCCAAATAAGAGAAAATCTATTACTAGGAATAGAACTGGCTGGAGTTGATAAAAAATTGCGGCGTCGGTAGCCTCTTCTTTCTCTAGTGCTTGATAGTAAGCGAGTGACGCGATTGAGTTGAGTGCGCCCGAAAGCAATAACAGTGCCATTTGCGGGATGGTCGGAAAAGCAATTTTGGCGACAAGACCGACCGCCACAGCAATCAAAATGTAGACCGGGCCGTTTAAGACCTTCATTCCCTGCGGAGTTTTGCCTTTGAAAATGACGTCGGTTTGGTAGTTGTCGATAAAGGCGCTAAAGCTCCAAATTGCCGCTGCAATTAGACATAAAATTAGCCATAGCATTAGCGTTATTATACATGATTTTGTGCTACAATAGGCTTATGCTAATGAGGATTTTTCATGAGCATCTTTAGTAGCTTATTCAAGAAGCCTAAAATAGATGCAGTTTATGAAGTGAAATCCCCAAATGGTAGGGTGGTTGCTTCATTTATGGTCGATAAGGGCCAGATTTCTTATTTTGTGACCAAAGATGAAAAAATTGTCCTCCGCAAATCCCGCCTTGGTTTAGCTTTGAAAGATGCTGATCCACTTTCCGATAACTTCTCTGTTGTTCGCGCTTATTCTCGTTCGACGGATGAAACCTGGAAGGCTTATTGGGGCGAGCAGCATGAAATTCGCAATAATTACAATGAGACCGCGATTTATCTTGAAGAGACCGTAAAGCCGAATCGCTTGCTCACGATTCGCTTCCGTGTGTTTAATGACGGCGTAGCTTTCCGCTATGAAGTGCCAGCGCAGCCAGAGATGGAAAATATGGTTGTCTCAGATGAGATGACTGAGTTTTCTGTTGATACAAATTCTCGTTCTTGGAGTATTCCTGCTTATCAGCCGGATCGCTATGAGTATGACTACACCGAGCATCCGGTTTATGAGCTAACGAATTCAGTCCACACGCCAATGACTTTGCGCACGCCGGTTGGGCATTACGTTTCGATTCATGAGGCAGCGCTTTATAACTACGGCTCGATGACTTTGAAGATGCATAATTCTTCATTAAAGTCTGATATTACGCCGCTTTCGGATGGGATGCGTGCTTATGTTGAGCTTCCGTTTTCAACGCCTTGGCGTACGATTACGATTGCGTCTGATGTGCTTGATTTGACGACTTCGCGCATGATTCTCAACTTGAATGACGCGCCGAAAGAAGATTTCTCTTGGGTTGAGCCGACGAAGTTCCTTGGTATTTGGTGGGCGATGTATGTTGGCGAATGGACTTGGGCGCCTGGTGAGCGTCACGGTGCAACGACTGAGCATGCGAAACTTTATATTGACGCCTGTAAGGCGCTTGGAATTCATGCGCTTTTGATTGAGGGCTGGAATGATGGCTGGGAGGGTGATTGGCTCGAGAACGGCTTGAATAATAAGTTCATGGAATCCACTCCTGATTTTGATATGAAGGCCGTGACAGACTACGCGAAGATGAATGATGTGGATATTATTGGCCACCACGAAACAGTTGGTTTTATTGATAATTATGAAAATCAGATAGAGGACGCCTATAAGTTCCTCTCTGATTACGGAATTCGTTATGTGAAATCTGGCTATGCTGGCTCGAAGATGGTGATTAATGGAAAGCGCGAATACCATCATTCGCAGTTGGGTGTTTTGCATTACCAGAAGGCGCTTGAACTTGCTGCGAAATATCATATCATGCTTGATGTTCATGAACCAATTAAAGGTACCGGCATTGAGCGCACCTGGCCAAATTTGATGACGCGCGAAGGCGCACGCGGCCAGGAATATGAAGGCGGTGCCTTGGCGCCATCGCACGCTTGCTATTTGCCATATACGCGCTTACTCAGTGGCGGTATGGACTACACGCCTGGTATTTTGGATGTTACGAACTTCTCTAAACGCATGGCTTCTACGATTACGCGTCAGTTGGCATATTATGTGACGATTTATTCTTCGATGCAGATGGCTGCTGATAGACCGCAGATTTACATTACGTCTCATCCGGATTTGTTCCAGTTCATTCATGATGTGCCAGTAAGTTTTGAAAAGACGATTCCGCTTCTCGGCGAAGTCGGCAAGAGCTATGTCGTAGCGCGCCAAGAGTGGGAGTCAGTCAACTGGTATATTGGTGGCGTGACGAATGAAGAAGGTCGTAAGGTTGAATTGTATTTGGACTTCTTGGAGCCAGGCATAGATTATACGGCGACGATTTATCGTGATTCGGAAGATGCGCATTATCGTGATCATCAACTTGGCTATGTGATTGAAACAAAAATCCTACGTTGCGGCGACAAAATAAATATCTATATGGCGCCAGGTGGTGGATTTGCGATTAAATTGATAAAGAAATAATCGTATCGTATCCGAAACGCGCGCGGACCTCAAAACCGTCTGCGCGCAATTTTTCTATGGTCGCAGCGTCGAGAGTTTTGCTGGCGGAGTTTTTGACACTAAAACGATTGCCGCTCTGAGAAAGAGTGATTTTGTCGCCTGCTACGCAGTTTTTGAGTGCGCGGCGAATTTCGGTAGTATAAAACTTTTCGATTTTTTCGGAATCCTCGATGCGGAGTGTTAGATCTTGGATGTCGAGATTGACGCTAATCTTGCGATGCTCGCATTTTTTGAGGAGTTCTTGATAAATAGGTGAAATAATATCGATAAGCTTTGCCATAAGCATATTATACACCAGGCGAGAATTGCTTGAGCTGTTCGCGGTGGCGTTTGTAGTTCTTGTCGTGTTCGCCAACTTCGCGCCAAAAGGCTGCGGAGTGGTCCATATGGTTGATGTGGGCTAGTTCGTGAATAATAACATAGTCTCTGAGCGGCTCTGGGACCTTCATAAGGCCGATGTTGAGTGAAATCGTACCAGAAGACGATCTGCTTCCCCAACGCGTGTTAGCGTGCGATAGACGAACGCCTGAGTATTGGTAGCCATATTTTGTCGCCCAGAATTCGAGGCGGTATGGTAGATATTCGCGGGCCTTTTTCATCATGATTTTCTTCTGGGCATCGCGGGCGCGCTGTGTTGATGGATCCTTGATTGGTAACTTCTTTTTGATATCGTCGCGCATGCGATTTAGGAAGCGTTTGGCAAGAAAATCTGAAGTGCCAGTTGGCACGGACATAGTGAGTTTGCCGGAGGTGGCGACCGATACTTTTACATTTGTTGACCAGGCGTTGCGGCGCACGACTACCTCGCCAAAATCTTTGTCGATAAAGCTGGACATTATTGTAGGTCGGTGAGGCAGTTAATAATGTTGCGGCATTGCGTCTGTGGTGTATGTTTGCCGGAAATAACGATAGTCTTTTCGTCATCGGATGGCGCTTCGATTTTGTTGAGAGATTTAGAAAGCGCGACCTTTGCTTCGGAGAGCGTGCGATATTTTTTGCGCATGCGCTGCTTGATTGTGTTGAGGTCGGTCTGGACCCAGATCATAGATACCTGGTAGCCGGCTTTCTCAAGGAATTCGCGCATTTCTTTGCGCTCTTCTTCGGTATCGATCAAACCTTCAATAATTAGAGTGCTTTTGCTGCGTGAAATCTGATTAATTAGTTCTTCGGCTAGTTTTTTGGTCATGCGATACTCGCGTATGAGATGGGTAAGATTGAGAAATGGCGCGTTGATTGCGTGACTGAGATGTTCGGCTAGGAAAGTCTTGCCGCTCATAGGAGCGCCAAAAACGAGAATTGCGTATGGTTTGGATTTCCCAATATTCATAAGTAAATTTTATCTAATCTGTTTGTTTTTCGCAACCTTACCGCTAGGTTTCATGGTGCTAGAGTTGGCGATAAGGACCTGGCTTGGGTAATAGAAGACCCAGACGAGGAACGAAACGGTTGGGATGAGAAATGCCGGGAGGACGCCATCTAGTGCGACGAAGCGTAGTGCGACGCAGATGTCGCAGCAAATGAAGGCGAGGAAGCCGTAGAACGCGCAGCGCGTGCTAAATTGCTTGCTATTTTGGCGCCAGTTTTTGACGGATATGACGAGGTTGCAGATTAGCTCTAATCCATAGACGGTCGCGATGGCGTAAATTGGTTCCAGACCGAATATAATCGAGAGTGCGAAAAAGAAACTGATGCCGCAGGCATAAATACAAAGCGAGATGTTTGGTAGTTTTGTTAGGCGCGAGAGATGCATAAATTGTGCAAAGCTAAAGACATAGACGCCGGCGAGCGTAAATGGCGTCCACACGAGAATCGTGTCGGCTAGGAAGGTAAATAGAAGCGCCAACTGGAGTGTATAATCATCGCGGTATTTTTGGTGTGCATAGACAATACAAAGGAAGATGCCGACGTATTTAATAACTGCGGAGCCCCAGAAATTTGGGAAGAAAATATCTGAAAGCAAAAACGTGACATAAATTGCAATCCAGATAAATAGCCAGATTGGGTCAATATAGGATAGGCGTTTGTAGTCCTTCCACCATGTAGGAACACGCATATGCTTTTATTTTACTATCTTTGTCGGATTTTCGGCAAGTAAGGTGTTTAACTCCGCGGCGCTGTAGTATTTCTGAAGTTTCTTTTGAGCCTTGGCGATTTCGCTATAATCGCGCGGGCGATGAATATCGGTGCCAAAGCAGAAAATCAGATTTTCTTTTGCCATGTATTTAACCAGTTTCTTGGCATGTTTGCCGTACTGGCCAATAATGCTGCCGAGGTTGCACTGGAACAGAATGCCGATGCGATGTAATTCGATGACTTTACTATAATCGTTCTGGAAGCTGACGTAACGCTCTGGATGAGCAAGAATTGGCTGCCAGCCGGTTAGTTTGAGATCCTGAAGGATATCTTCGTATTGGTTATATTCGCCGCTGATTGGTAGTTCGACTAGGATATATTTACCATCATTTAACGTGCTAATCTTTTTGGCTTTGAGTAACTTTTTAATATCGCGGTCAATAAATATTTCATTGCCGAGGTAGAGGTTGATATTAATTCCCTCTTTTTGCGCCTTTTCCTGCAGCTGTTTCAGCAGTTTTTGGTTTGCTGCGCGTGGGCTAGTTTGTTTAGTTTCGCTAATATAGTGAGGCGTACAAATAAGGTTGGTAATGCCTTGCTTTTCGAGGCCGCGCAAAATGTCGAGGCTCATAGCGAAGCTTTTTGAACCGTCATCAATTCCCGGTAGGACGTGGGAATGGATGTCGAACATTACTTTTCTCCGTAATAGCTATAGTATTTGGCAGCTTTTCTGCTGACGCCGTTTAGGACTAGTCCAGCAATGTGGGCGTTGACTTTCTGGAGTGCGTCACGGGTTGCGTCGAGGGTAGCTTTCTTGGTTTTACCGTCGCGAGCAACGATGATGGTTTCATCTACGTTTGTTGACATGACAACAGAGTCGGTTACGCCGTTGCTTGGCGCGCCATCAAAGATAACGATATCGTATTTGCCCGCGAGGGCCTTAACGAGATCTTTGCACTTGCGAGAACCGAGCAATTCGCTAGGGTTTGGCGGATACATGCCGCATGGAATTACGCTGAGATTCTTGATCGCAGTTTTGTGGACATATTTCTTGTAGTTATCAATTTTGTCGGCCAAGAGCGATGAGAAGCCATTGACGTTAGGAATGCCGAAGATCTTGTGGAGGCGGCCCTTGCGGAGGTCGCAGTCTACGAGGAGAACCTTTTCGTTAGCCTGAGCAAA
>Ga0247610_10000146_pt1 | contig 116652 bp, 101 predicted proteins | sample 174DNAGHGhighgp2_FD_193483 | JGI IMG/M metagenome (GOLD analysis project Ga0247610, IMG submission 193483) | Sheep rumen microbial communities from Palmerston North, Manawatu-Wanganui, New Zealand - 1742 DNA GHGhigh gp2 | ecosystem: Host-associated > Mammals > Digestive system > Stomach >... | reverse complement strand
GGGGAAATGCCCCCAAAATACTAGCTTTAGCCATCAGAAAATGCAATAATAGCAAGGCTGATACTAGAACCAGTCAATGGCAAAGCATTATGCAAGCCTATACAGAAGAATTAAACGACAATCCCTACTTTAAAAACACTAGCATCAGTTTTACATTCGCTCAACTTCTTTGTTGTTTTTGGAGTTTCATGGAGAATGGAGAAAAGACGGTCGTTATTCTTATTGTATCATACGGATGAAAACAATAGTCTGAACAACAGAACTCCTGCGACTGCGAAAGATGAAGAATGAATCAATCAAACTCTATATAAAAAGGTGAAGAGCCTCCTTTTTCTCAAAGAAGACCCTTCCAGTTTAATCATAGTATAGATTAATATATCTTATAAAAAATTATTTCGCTGCAAAGGTAGCGATTAATATTTAACCACCAAATTATTTTGGTACTTTTTTTCAAATAACGCGAAATTATTTTTATTATTATCGTTTTGCAAAGCGCAAACCAGACAAATAAGGGAATTGATGAGGAATAAAAAGGAGATGAAAGTAATCATGGAAAACTGTTAGATTATTCTATTGAGTCAGATTCCTTTTTGACATAGATTGCTGCAATTTTAAAAATCCACGATCAACAAACTCTATAAAAAGGTGAAGAGCCTCCTTTTTCACAAAGAAGACTCTTCTAGTATTTTCATAGTAAAGATTAATATCTTATAAATTTATTATTTCGTTGCAAAGGTAACGATTTATATTTAACCACCAAATTATTTTGGTACTTTTTTTTCCAAAAACGCGAAAATATTTTGGATTAATTGATTTTTCATAGGGGAAAGGTTGAAAATTGAAGATTGAAAATTAATTTTTTTGGAGAATGATAAACTTGTTGATATCAATTATAGCGTTTATTATTGTAAGCCCCGACTTGGGCATTAAGATGACAGTCAGGTAGTGTAGCGGAGTGAACCCTTGCCTATGTTCTGCTGCACTTTCAGTGCTCTGTGAGCCAGATCATCATTCAAAAGTCTAAGGATGACGGGATTTAAGGATACTCATTTGATAAGAACCATTAGTTGATTATGTATATAGAAAGAATCAATGCATTTAGAAAGACGCTGAAAGCGTCACCGATCGATAACCGAGGGTACGAGCGTAGCGAGCACCCCCCGGATAGCAATATGCTGCATATCATCAGCACACAGAAGGAGTGCCCCCATACGTGCAGTGGGCGACTCCTTCCGAGTCGTTTCCCCCCTCATTGCCCACTATCCGCAGGTCCTACGGACACTACGATTACAGAGCGGAGACTGCGTTGCAGTCTGATGTGTTTAGCGTTTAGTATTGATTGTTTTGTAATGACAACCTTCTATTTCAATCTTCAATCTTCTTCCCCAATGATTTTCGCTTGATCCGCATTAAATGTTGAGCATTTAATAAAACTCTATAAAAAGGTGAAGAGCCTCCTTTTTCTCAAAGAAGACCCTTCTGGTATTTTTCATAGTTTAGAATAAATCTTATAAATATATTATTTCGCTGCAAAGGTAACGATTAATATTTAACCACCAAATTATTTTGGCACTTTTTTTTTCAAAAAACGCAAAATTATTTTTTATATAGATCTTTCAACATGTAGCTAATCAATTTTTCCTACCCTTCATATCTTAGCTAATTACTTGAATATCGAAAAGTTTACGCTTCCATAACTCCGATGTTCCACGAAGTGGGGATGGTCGGAAAAGTTGTTGTGCTTGCCATGCTCAAAGACAAATACGCCATCTTCCTTCAAAAGACCATACTCGAAGATGAGTGATGGAATCTTAGGCAGTTCGGGCAATGCGTAAGGAGGGTCGGCAAAGATAAAATCGAATTGCTGGTGGCAACTCTTCAAGAATCGAAAAACATCTCCACGGATGAGGATGTCTTTGTCAGTGCCTAATTTCTTGAGACATTCACTGATAAAACGGGCATGGTCACGGTCGAGTTCTACGCTTACCACTGACGCACATCCTCGTGACAGCAACTCGTAAGAGATGCTCCCCGTACCAGCAAACAAGTCTAATGCCACAGCATCCTCAAAGTCGATGTATCCGTTCATCACGTTAAAGATGTTCTCTTTGGCGAAATCGGTTGTTGGTCTTGCCTTAAAACTTCTTGGAATGTCGAAGTGTCTTCCTTTATATATTCCTGTAACGATTCTCATTTGTTTTCCGTAAAAATGGCTTGTAGGTCGAATGGCATGTCTTTATAGCGAGTAAATGGCGCATGGTTAAATTCTGCTTCAGCGTTCAAGGCATACACCTTTTGTACATAGTGACGCAACGCTTCCATCAACCAGTCTTTCTCTGGAAGGTCTCCAGCCAAGAAAAACTCATCGTGTTGTACGTCGTATCCCAATTGTTGCCAAGTATAGAGCATATAGTAAACAGCATCATGAGCATGGTCTGCATCGAAGCTATTGCAAAACTTAAACCTGTTTTTGTCGAAGCTGAATACTTCCATTCGCTTATCATGAAAGTATGCATATAATTTCTTGCGTACCCCCGTAAAACTTCTCTTGTGCATATAGTTCCATACAGGGTGGGCGATGGGGAAATAGCGCACGTCACTGAAATGTTCGTCAATCACTAATTTCAAGTCTTTGTTGATGCAGAACACAGCAACAGCATTCAGATTGGGCAACACTTGGTAAATCACCATGTTGCCTTCCATGCCAGTGATGGTGTGGTGATACATCGTTTCCACATCATCCTCGTTAAACTCTTGTACGGGAATCAGCATCACGGGCGAGTCAATCAGAGCCATCGCTCGTTGGTAACCCCTATTCAATAAGTTGCTGTCCTTAAAAGCCTCACGCAGGTTAGCAGCCATAGCAATGCCACTTCTGATGGGATAGTGTTCGTAAGCCACTTGGTTGATGGATTGCCTGTCTGCCACGGCAAACGACAAGTCATTATGACTAATCCTGATGTTGAGTCTTTCTTGTATGTTTTTGTCTTCCATTGTCAATGAGAAAAATGATGCTATATGTTCCAAGAGGGTTAGATGCCCCGTGATTCAGACCATTCTATGTTCCAATCAATTTGCTGCAAAGTTAAGCAAAAAGTTTGACTTTAAAAAGCAATTGTGGAGAATTAACGCAGAATGCTCGTAAATAAAAAGGTAAGACAGGAAAAACGCGGAGGATATGTTTAACGTTCATTTTTCTATTATACCGTTTGTTAAGGCTTCACTTTCTTGATATTCTCGCCACACTTCGCCAGCCAAATATTTATCACTACGACAATGAAGGTCAGCAATGCCTTCCTCTATCATGGCGGCTGTTTCCGAACTGTAATAAATATCTGTAGCTTTATCAAGGGACACGCCAAACATTTCGCTTATGCAGACAATGATTCTGGCACATTGGGAACTTCTTAATATTTGTTTGCTTTCATCACTCATAGTTGTTCACTCAATTACTCTGTCGTTTGCAATTCCACCAATAATCATGTTATAGTTTCCCACGTCCAATCCTTCACGGCACCCAGCGACAAAGTCAAGCCATTCCTTGTCATAGCTTTCAAAACGTTTTATTTTCCAAAGCGTTTCGTCGCAAGTAAATTCATAGGTATTAAACCATGCTGTTTGGCCCCTTCTTTTGAAACGCAGGGCATACCTCACTGCCTGTTCGTGAAGCGAGGTTAGATAGAATTGTCTTTTTCTTCCTTTTCTCTCATAAACTCATCTGCCACATAGAGGTCGCCATAGAGGTACAGCCCAGTGGACTTGTCATGTAAATCCTCACAGGTCTTGCTCTCATAGAACATCTGTAATGCCTTTATTGGCTCTATGTTCAAACGCCTGGCCAGTTCTACGGAGATGGCACCAATGCGGTTACTCATGATGATTTCCTGTATAACGGGAGATTTGACGGGGTCATCGTATTTCCTCTGTTCCATCGAAAGTCAGATATTTGTCGGTTATTTCTTGATTAAGCAGGCACATCTGGTTGTTAGGCTGATGCTCTGACAAGCGACGAAGGGCAGTTGCTTTGTCCATCAGTCCCGCCAAATATAGGTTAACGGTGTCAACAACGCGGTCGTTTGCCACACCACCTTCTATATAGTCGTATGCGTCTGCAACTGACCGTCCCTGACGGCTGGCCACAATGAAATCCAGCCAATCCTCGTCGTATGCTTTGAACAGCTTGCAGTGCGCCTCTGCTAAAACTGCGGCACGATTGAGACGATATCTGTTGAGAATAGGTGCAGTTTTCCTGCGGTCTGCCATCAACTTAGCCCAGTCTTCCGCTTGTTTGCGGATATTCGTAACGTAGAAACCTAGGCCAAAGTCAAGGTTCCGACGCCCGCATTTGCAGTTAGGATGTTCTACGGTCTCAGTTCCACCATGATATACTATCATTTCTTTCCCTCCCAATTATTAAGGCATTCAACCACTCCTTTAGCAATATTCTCACGGCTTTCACTATGAAGAACCTCATAGTTGGGCAAGATATAGTGTTCTATCAACCCCACATTCTTCATCCGTTGGTACACTTCTTTATATGAAGTGTTCAGAAGTCGTGCGGTAGCCTCAATGCATGTGGCGATAAAAGCCATAATGACTTGAGTCTTTGATATTTCAATGATATTCTCCATACGGCAATTACCTTATTTCTTTTTTTTATTTAAATAGATAATAGTGCGCAGACATCAACATTCTTCTTGTTTCTGCCAAAATTACTTTTGGACGGTTAATGTCTATCTCCATTTTTGGGAAATCTTTATTCGGTTACAAAGTTACTTATTTTATTTTGAGAACACACAAAAAATAATGCTTTATTTAACTTGATAGTTTACGTTGTTTCCATTTTTCTTCACTTTTTCACAAGTTTTTCAAGATAATCATCTGTCTCGACAACTTATCAAGTCTATTAACCTATCGTGACGACTTTCTATGTCATATTCCCCGACAAAATGTTGTTCGGATTTTCTTGCGAAATAGAAATGGGAAGATGGAAATGTGGGTTGAATTGGACGAAAAATCGTGTTTTTCATCGTAACATAACGTGTTACGCACGTAACTTTATGAGTTACGAGCGTAACTATATATGTTATTGTGCTAACTGAATATGTTATGAACACTCGAAAAAGTGGATTTTTTGACTCAAAAACAGCCTTTTTGAATGATTGTCTAATACTGTTAATTTGTAAGTAGTTGATACTTAACGATATACAAAATAGTGAAAAATGAGCATATTTTCAACCAAGAATCAATTGGTTTGAAAATATGCCCGTATTTTGGCACCTAAATTCAGAATTTACATGACAAAATTATCAAGAGGAGACAGATGTTTTTCACGATGTCTTTTTGCTCTACGAATCTGAAAAGTGAAAGATGACGTAATAAAAAAATCAATCTATCGTTTAAAAAAAACAAAAAAAGTGATTATTCCATGCAGTCTTTTACGTGTTTTTAGGACTATATAGATAGAGGCATTTTGCTAACGATGGATATTACGCAGTTGATAGAACGATGCAAGAATGGAGACAGGGATGCTCTTGGCGAACTGTATGAGGCATATTCTCCTCAGATGAGGAGCGTATGCCGACGCTACGTGAGCGATGAGCAAAGCTTGGATGATGTGTTGCATGATGCCTTCGTGATTATCCTCACCTCTTTTGATAGGTTGCGTGACCCGCGGCGGGCTGAACAATGGATGATGTCTATCGTAAGGAATGTGGCTTCCAAATTTAATGAGCACCAAAATCGTATTCCCACAACGATACCTATAGAAGATGTCAATGAGTCAGAAATGCCGGAGGATGACCAAGATGTGAAGAAAGTGCGTGGTATTCCGCTTGAAGAGGTGATACAGATGGTAGATAAGTTGCCAGAAGGTTATGGGCGCATCTTCCGTCTTTCTGTCTTTGAGGGAAAGTCGCATCGGGAGATAGCCATGATGATGGGCATAGAGCCACACTCTTCTTCCTCTCAGTTGGCAAGAGCCAAGAAGATGTTGAGAAGCATGGTGGCAAGTTACTGGGCCATGATCCTGTTGTTAACCATTCCGCTTGCCATGCTCCTTTTCAGGAAAGGGAATACTGTCATGGAAGATAAACCCATGACTGCCAAACAAACAGAAAAAAAAAGTAATGAGTCAAAGGCAGAAGAGAATGGCTCTGCAAATATTCCACCCATCAAGAATGTTCAGACAACAACTGTCAAGTCACCATTGCGACAGTTGTTGACATATAACACCGATACCCTTACCAAAGATACCAATGCCTTAGAAACCGTAGTCGTAAACGATACGTTGGGCAATCAGATGGCAGAGCAACAGCAGACAGATACGTTGCCATTCAAGAAAGAAGACCAACCCAATAAGACATTGCCGTCAATAGACGAAAACTTACTGGCTGAAGGATGGGAAAAGAAGAAGGATGAAACACGGAAATGGTCTGTGGATTTGGCATATACGGTACCATACGATAAGTACAACTTGTCCAATCTGCCATATAGTTATCGTCCCTCTCGACCAGATGGAATGATGGATAGTCCGTTGCCCCCAGGTGTTCCAACTCCCTCCAGACCGTCATCTATAGAAAACTGGAGCGATTACGTATCTTATCTGAACGATTTCCCGGACGATGTAAATAACAAGGTAGGAGAGGCGATAAAACAGATAGCGTTGAGTAATGCCAACCAGCCAGGAGAGGATAAGATTCTTCGTACAGGCCATCACGCAATGCCCATGACTTGGTCGTTGGCTCTGAAGTACCGATTAGACAAGCGTTGGGGTGTGGAGACAGGACTGAACTATAGCAAACTGAAGTCAGAGTTTGAGATGGGCTCAAACGGTAATACCATCAACGAACTTCAAACAATACATTACGTAGGTGTGCCATTGAAAAGCATTTACCATTTCTATGATACGCGAAAATGGGGTGTGTATGGAGCGGCAGGAATGATGATGGAGGTTCCCGTACATTCGTCTTTGTACACGGATTATTATGTACTTGGCAAGAAAGAGGTGAGCGAAAAAACTTCCATTCATGCACCTTGGCAATGGTCAACAACCATTGGCTTGGGCTTGCAATATCATCTCACGCCTCATGTGGGTGTATTTGCGGAACCCAGCTTGCAATATTTTATCCCCACGGGTAGTAGTATTGAGACTTATCGACATGAACATCCCTTCATTTTTACGGTTCCTTTAGGAATTAGACTCACTTGGTGAGGAAAATGATGCAGTCTTTTTCATTTTTTAGGACTATATAAATAGATAGACTATTCAAATAGGACTGAAATTACATTTATCAATAAAACAAAAAGAATATGAAAAAGCAAAATGAAAAAAGGTGGATGATGGCGATAGTCGTCGTTTGCATGGCAGTATTGGTGAACTCTTGTGGTCTTGATGGTTACGAAATGGAAAAACCGTTTACTACATGTCCTACAGAGAGAGGACTCGTAGCGTACACAACCAATGAGAAAGGTCAAGATGTAATCTTGTTTTCAGACAAGGATATTGTCTGGTTTGATGTCGATACACGAGAACTGCGCTTAAAGGAAACGGAAGGTGAACCGATATACAAACGTCTCAATCCATTCCATCCAATTGAGTTTCGTACAAATAATAATAAGGTGGTGTTGGAAGTTAGCAGTTTTGTGGGAGCATGGGACAGTCGTGTCTTTGATAACTTGGTACTCATATATGGAAAGGTGAATGATGATGGGACGATAGATAAGCACTATTATCTCTGCGATTGTTATCCGCAGCAATTGGCGAGCGATGAGCGGGTGAAAGCCAATATCCAAAAGAATGCAGCCCAATGGAAAGCCTTCGTCGATTATTTACAGATTCAAGGTAAGATATTAATGAAATAAGGAGAAAAGCATCTGCCGTATCGGAAAGAAACTCGTTTTAGGGGAAATCTGATAAAAGTTTGAAGGAATGTAGAAGAAATCAATCTTTTTTGTTATTTTTGCAGAAACTTTGCAAAGTAGGGTTCCATGAAACGCGTAAAACCGAAAAAGAATTTAGGGCAACATTTCTTGGTGGATTTGAACATAGCCCGAAGGATTGCCGATACGGTAGATGCTTGTCCAGACATTCCCGTCCTTGAGATAGGACCGGGCATGGGAGTGCTCACGCAATATCTTGTCACAAAGGAAAGGGAGGTGAAAGCCGTGGAGATAGACAGGGAGAGCGTGGCTTATCTGCACGAAACCTTTCCGTCGTTGCAGGCAAACATTATCGGTGAAGACTTCCTACGAATGGATTTACGACAAGTTTTTGAAGGTAGGCAATTCGTGTTGACGGGCAATTATCCTTATGACATCAGTTCACAGATATTCTTCAAGATGTTGGATAATCGAGACTTGATTCCTTGTTGCACGGGAATGATTCAGCGAGAAGTAGCTTTGCGCATGGCATCAGAGCCTGGAAACAAACAGTATGGAATCCTTTCGGTGCTGATACAGGCTTGGTATGATGTGGAATACTTGTTTACCGTTGATGAACACGTGTTTAATCCACCACCCAAGGTAAAGAGTGCCGTGATAAGGATGAAGCGCAACGACGTGACGGATTTAGGATGCGATGAGGTGTTGTTTAAGAGATTGGTGAAAGCCGTGTTTAACCAGCGCAGGAAGATGTTGCGTGTTTCTCTGCGTCAACTCTTCACCGACAAACCAGCCCGTCCCGCCTTTTACGAACAAGACATCATGACCCAAAGACCAGAACAAATAAGTATTTCGCAATTTATTGAGTTGACCAATATTGTTCAGAGAGAAATGGAAGCGTGATTTTTTTTAAAACCATGGAAGATAAAAGAAAACGATATGAATTGCTTTGTGACCAAGTGAGAAGCTTGGCAGAAGGAGAGAAAAATGCAGTAGGAGTGCTTGCCAATATCACGGCAGCCATGCACGATACGTTTCCCGAAACATATTTTTGGGCAGGGTTTTATTGGGTGAAAGACGGAGAATTGCAGCTTGGCCCATTCCAAGGACCAGTAGCCTGTTACCATATTCCATACGGAAAAGGCGTATGCGGTACCGCTTGGAAGGAAGAAAAAACATTGGTTGTTGCCGATGTCGAACAGTTTCCCGGCCATATTGCCTGTTCGTCTCTGTCACGTTCCGAGATAGTCGTTCCGATATTCAATGAGAATCATTGCGTGTTGGGAGTGATAGATATAGACAGCAAGGCATTGAACTCTTTTGACGAAATAGATAAAGAATATTTGGAAAAAATTGCAGTAATTGTTGCAGATTTCGGAATTAATCTATAATTTTGTGCAAGATAAACCAATAACTGATGATATGTTAGACGTAAAAGAAACTTTAGCAAATGCGGAGGAACGCATGGAGATGGCGGCTATGTTCTTGGAAGAGTCGCTGAATCGTGTTCGGGCAGGCAGAGCCAATGTGGCTATACTCGATGGTGTTCGCGTTAATTCTTACGGTATGAAAGTGCCTCTCAACCAAGTGGCAAATGTCTCAGTGCCAGATCCTCGTACGATAGCCATTCGTCCGTGGGATAAGAAAGCCATCAAGGACATTGAGAAAGCCATCATGGATTCTGACGTGGGCATTACGCCTGAAAACAACGGTGAGATTATTCGCCTGGGTATTCCTCAGCCTACAGAGGAACGTCGTAAGGAACTTGTGAAGCAATGTAACAAGATTGGCGAGAAGGCAAAAGTAGAGGTGAGAAACGTGCGTTCGGAAATCAAGGAAAAGCTGAAGAAAGCCATCAAGGACGGACTGAGCGAAGACAACGAGAAAGATGCAGAACTTGACTTGCAGAAAGTACACGACAAGTTTATCAAGAAGATTGATGATTTGTTGACTGCAAAGACCAAAGAAATTATGACGGTATAGTTTTGAAGGGTCTTGTCATCAAAAATACGGGTAGTTGGTACACCGTCAGGACAGACGATGGGCAGACTATCGAGAGTAAGATAAAAGGCAATTTCCGACTGAAGGGAATCCGCAGTACCAATCCTGTTGCTGTGGGTGACCGTGTGGATATTGTGACTAATCAAGAAGGTACGGCATTCATCACATCCATTGATGAACGCCGTAATTATATTATCCGTAAATCGTCTAACTTATCTAAACAAAGTCATATCCTTGCCGCCAATGTGGATCAGGCTTTCTTGGTGGTAACCATTAAATATCCTCCTACATCCACCACGTTTATCGATAGGTTTCTGGCATCTGCAGAGGCTTATCGTGTGCCAGTGGTATTGGTGTTTAACAAGCGTGATTTGCTTGATGAGGATGACTTGCATTATCAGGAAATGATGATGACGTTATATGATACGATAGGTTATCAATGTGTTTCTATCTCTGCCACAACGGGAGAAGGTGTAGATCAGTTGATGTCGATGCTGGAAGGGAAGATTACCTTGCTGAGTGGGAACAGTGGAGTGGGGAAGTCAACCTTAATTAATAGGATTCTCCCAGAGGCAAACCTTCGCACGGCAGAAATCAGCGATGCGCACAATACAGGAACTCATACCACTACCTTCAGTGAGATGTTACCTATCAAGGGCAACGATGGAGATGGCGAAGCTCATGGGTGGATAATAGACACGCCAGGTATCAAAGGCTTTGGCACGTTTGACATGGAGCCAACTGAGCTAACCAGTTATTTCCGTGAGATATTCCATTTCGCCAAAGATTGTAAGTTCAGCAATTGCACCCATACACATGAGCCAAATTGTGCCGTACTCAAGGCTTTAGACAATCATTATATAGCCATGAGCAGGTATCAAAGTTATTTAAGCATGTTGCAGGATAAGGATGAAAACAAATATCGTGAGGCTTTTTGAAGTCTCACGATATTTGTTTTGTATAGTCTATTTAATCACTATCTTTTTACCATTGTGTATGTAAATGCCTTTCTTTAAGGAATTTTTGTCCACTTTCCTTCCGTCGATGGTGTAGTAGCTTGGATCTGTGGGAGCTAACGATATGGTTTGAATGGCGGAAAGAGTAGGTTTGGGAAGCTCAAACGTAGCGTTTTCATCGTCCGTAATGTCTGCGTACTCCGTTCCATAGTTGGTGCAGTCGTTGATTACACTATTGATGATGGGTGCAAACGTATCTTCGTAATAGCTTTGCATGGCATAATCGTAAGCCATTTTTCCTACGGTCTCGTCGCCTAACAAGTCGATAGACATCCTTAACATACTGTCTTTAACCTCTTCTTCGATAAGCCTTGAATTGGCATTCTTGCCTTCATTACCACTATACCAAATCATACAAGCCTTAGAGATGGGGTCTCCCATGTAGCGAGTTGTCAGTTCTCCAAACTCCTCAGAAGTTTGTGGGAATTTAAAGATGTCAACTTCCAATGCTTGCAACAGAGGCATAAATTGGTTCAGGTTTCTGCGGAAAGATGACCAGAACTTACGCGCATAGAGCGGACATCTATCGAACGTGTTTTGGTAGAGTCTGTCATAGCTCAGAGCATTCACGTCGTCGGCGGTATTCGTCTTTGTCAGTCGTCCACTCTTCACCTCAACTTTGGAGAAATTGTCACTCAACGTAATTTCGCGGAATGGGCAAGGATAAGAAATCAAACTACCCGTGGCAATATCAATGATTGAATCCGTGCGCTCTGCGTTGTAGTTCTTGGCAATATCCTGTATGTGCGTGTGACCGGTGAACACCAAGTGAATGCCGTGCAGGAGAAATTGCTGTGAGATATTCTTTCCGTTTTCGAGGAAATAACTTTTCATGTACTCTGCCTGTCCGTCGAAATGCTCCAAGATATTATGGTGCATCATGGCAAACACCTGCTTGCCTTCAGCCCTTGCCTCGTCAGCCTTCTTCAGAATCCAAATGAGTGCTTTCTCGAAGGTATGGATTTGTTCTTCTTCTCCCTCTTTTGCCAAGCGCATGTCATAGAATTCCTCAGAGTCGATGCAAATCATCCTCAACCCTTCGATAGGTTCGCAGACGTATGAGAGAGAAGCAGAGTCGCGCTCGATAGCCATTCCATATCCATAGTTCTCGTATAAGTCAACGAATTGCTCGCCAGTTGTCTTTTCGGCGGGCATTGTCATGTCACCGATGTAATATTCGCCAGTTGAGTTTACATCGTGGTTTCCTGGTATGACGAGAATCTTGATTCCTTCCTTACGAATGTCGTCGAGCATGGAAACCAACAGCTGGTGGCTTACATATTCACCGCTTTTTGTTAAGTCGCCAGGGATGAGTACCAGGTCGGGCTTCTTTTGAAGGATGGTGTCTTTGATAGACATGAAGAAATCATAGCTGTATCTAAACAGTTTTTCGGTAGATGTTTCGGTCTTTTGGAAAGCCATACCATCTTCTACCAACAATTCTGGAGCCATGATGTGAGGGTCGCTGACAACGAAAATCTTAGTCGTTGACTGTGCGTTGACGTGAAAAACGCCAACCATCATCATGGTGATCAAGCAAAGTAATTTTCTGAACATAATATATTATATATTAGGTGTAATCGCTTGCAAAGTTACAGTTTATTTTTATAAACGCCAATAAAATATTGAATTAATCATGAAATAATGGTGAAAATAAAAATGAGGACGACCAAATAGTCGCCCTCAACCAACACAAAAACTAAACTAGACTTAATAAACCTCTATGAGATTTTCACAAATACCATAAAAGTCGATGCAAATATAATTATTTTTCATAAATAATTCTGTAAAAACGTAATATTTTAGTTTACAATTAACAAATTGTTACATTTTTATGGTTGAATTTAACAATATGTCATCGAAAATGACCATTGCAGCCATTGCCTCTACGATTGGTACGGCTCTTGGCAGAACACATGGATCATGCCTTCCGTGCACTTGTATTTTGGTCTCGTTTCCTTCGATATCAATTGTCTTTTGCTCTTGCAATAGTGTTGCAACGGGTTTGAACGCTACACGGAAATAGATGTCTTGTCCATTGCTCAATCCTCCTTGTATTCCACCGCTGTGGTTGGTGGTTGTGGTCACTTGGTCATTGCGGTTGACGAACACGTCATTCTGCAAACTTCCTCTTGAAGTGGCTCCTTCAAATCCTTCTCCGTATTCAAATCCCTTCACGGCATTGATGCTCAGCATAGCCGCACCTAATTGCGCATGAAGTTTGTCGAACTCTGGTTCTCCCAATCCCACCGGACAACCTTTGATGACTCCCGTGATGATTCCGCCAATCGTGTCGCCTTCAGCTTTTACTTGTGAGATGAGAGCCTCCATCTCCTTTGCCTTGTCTGCGTCAGGACATCTTACGGCGTTAGTGTCTATTTGGGACAGGTCATATTGTCTGTAGTCTTTGTCAAGTGAGATGTTGCCTACTTGCGATGTATAAGCATAAACGCTGATTCCCAAATGCCGAAGTGCCAACTTTGCCAAAGCACCTCCCACGCATCTGCTGATAGTGATGCGAGCAGAAGAACGACCACCGCCACGATGGTCACGTACTCCATATTTGCTATAGTAGGTGAAGTCGGCATGTGAAGGACGGAATACTCCTTTCAGATTGTCGTAATCTCCAGAGTGCTGGTTTGTGTTGTGAACGATGAAACCAATGGGGCAGCCCGTTGACTTACCCTCGAAGACACCGCTCAGTATCTCCACTTGGTCAGCCTCTTGTCTTCCTGTCGTTATTTTACTTTGACCGGGGCGGCGGCGATTCAATTCATTTTGAATGAAATCAATGTCGATTTCTATGCCGGCTGGCATTCCGTCAACGACACCACCCACCGCATCACCATGACTTTCGCCAAAAGTGGTCAAGGTAAATATATTTCCAAACGTATTTCTCACCTTAATTAATATATATAGTTGATCTTAGTGACAACCGCCACAACCGCCGCATCCAGAACCACAGTCTCCGCCTTCACAATCTTTGCAGCCCTTGCCACATAAATTGTCTATCAGCTTCTTGATTTCTTCTTCGGTAGCATCACGGTTTTCAATGACTTCTCCCTTAAAGTTCAGTTCTTTACCTGCAAAGGGATGATTGAGGTCTAATTTCACCTTGTTGTCTCCAATTTCAATGACTCTTCCCATGAACCTGTCTCCTTCTTGGTTTTGAAGGGGAACGATGGCGTCAAGGTAGATGTGCTCCTTGTCGAAGCGGCCGTCTATGCAGAATATTTCCTTGTCTAATTCCACGACACGTTCTGCCACAAATTCACCGTAAGCCTGTGCTGGTGAGAGTGTGAAATCGAAAGAGTCGCCCTTTGCCAAGTCAACGATTTCTTTCTCAAAGTCTGCTAATGTTATCCCGAAACCACTGACAAAAACAAATGGGTCATTCTCTGTGGCAATCTCTGCCAACTTTGCCTTGTCACCCTCGATGGTGTAAAGCTGATAAGCTACGGCAATATACTTGTTGCTGTTCTCCATAAAATAAATGTGTAAATAATGTTTGCGATTGCAAAGGTACAACAATAAAATGAAATTTTTTTGTGGTTTTCAGAATTTTTCATTTACTTTGCAAGCATAATCTTCATTTGGCAGAAATCAAGCAATTAATTGAATGGAAAATATGATGAAATTATTATATACGTTTCTGTTGTTCGCGTTGGCTTTACCGTTGCAAGCGCAACGTCCCAATTATGGGAAAATGTCGTCTATGTTGCGTCAAATAGCGCACCAACAGAATCATTGCCATGTGAAAGGAAAAAAGGCAAGGAGCGTAAACCGCCAGGAGATATGTGCGTTTATTCGCATTACCCAAGATGCCGATGAAGTATTGGAACACCATTCTTGTAGGAAACTGGCACAATTCGGAGATATTTATATCGCAAGTATTCCTCTCAACAGATTGAATGCCCTTTCGCTCGATAATCGAGTAACTCGAATAGAAGCCAATCGGACACATTCCGTACATACCGACATCTTGGCTGGCAACATCAATGCGCTGCCCGTTTATCAAGGAGAACAACTGCCGCAGGCTTATACGGGAAAAGACGTGGTGATGGGAGTGATGGACATAGGATTCGACTTGACCCATCCTAATTTCTACGATTCCTCTGCAACCAATTATCGTATCAAACGGATGTGGGACCATGTTACTACAGACACGCTGGAAAGTGACTTCTATGTAGGGCGAGATTATATCGGAACGGAAGAACTGCTGGCATTAGGTCACTCGTATGACGGAATTGACCAAACACATGGTACGCATACGCTTGGCATTGCTGCTGGAAGTGGATACAATACTCCATATAGGGGCATTGCCTACGAAAGTGACATTTGTCTGGTGGCAAATGCCAGTAATGAAGACCTGCCTCTCATCGATTCCATGAATGTTTATAAATATACTTACGCCACAGATGCCCTTGGCTTTAAGTATATCTTCGATTATGCAGACAGCGTGGGCAAGCCTTGCGTTATCTCGTTCAGCGAGGGCAGTCCGCAAGATTTTCAAGGTTATGATGTGTTGTATTATGCTATTCTCGACAGTTTGGTAGGTCCTGGTCGTATTATCGTGGCTTCTGCCGGAAACAATGGCGACCAAGTGTCTTATTTCCATAAGGAGCCAGGGCGTGAATTGGCGGGTAATTTCCTGTATTCCACGACCGACCACGTATCGGGTACCATCAAGACGGATAAGGATATTGACATCAGAACCGTGATTTATCATGCGGCAGGAAACGACACCATCATCGTTCCCACGCAACAACTCATCGAATTGCCCGATTCTGAACTTGTAGATACTTTTTACGCGAATGGCTTGAGGTATATTTTAGATGTCTATGCCTATCCTTCTTGCTACGAAGAGAATGAGATGTGTTACGACTATACCATTACCGTCATGGGCAGATTGGGGTCTCCCGACCGCGTCTCACTTGAGTTGATTGGCAGGGAAGCTGACGTTCATTTCTATAAGTTGGATGGTTTCTTGTTGCCTCGCCCACAAATCAATCCGTTATTGACCGATGGTGAAAAGCTCTGCAATATCCATTCCCCGTCCAGTGCTCCCAATGTAATCTGTGTAGGAGCCACAGGCTATCGTACGGAAGTGACGAATTATCTCGGTGAACAAAAGGTTAATGCCAATGGCACGAATGGAGAGAGAAGCAGTTATTCTTCTGTAGGACCCACGTATGACGGTAGAATCAAGCCAGACGTTGTTGCGCCTGGAACCAACGTGATTTCTTCGTATAGCAGTTATTACTTAGAGAAGCATCCCGATGCGTCAGACATCAAATGGGATGTGGCTCATTTCGATTTCAATGGTCGTACTTACGCATGGAATACCAATACGGGCACTTCCATGTCCACCCCAGCCGTGGGTGGTGCGATTGCTCTTTGGCTGCAAGCCAATCCTCGTTTGACTCCACAAGACATTATGGATGTGTTTAGTCGTACTTGCAGACGGGTGGACAACTCTCTCGATTACCCCAATATCTATTATGGTTATGGACAGATAGACGTGTACAAAGGATTGTTGGATGTATTGAACTTGACGGGAATAGAAGGCATTTCGCAAAACCAACCGAAAAACGTGGAGATTCTACCCGTAGGAAACGGAAAGGTAAAGATAGTGTTTGGCGAGTATAAACATGGTCTTTGCAACGTGCAAATATATTCTTTGGCTGGCGTAAAGTTATTTGCGGAAAAATACAACATGGAAGACGGTTCCATTACAATAGACGTGCAGGATTTACCGCAGGGAATCTACGCCATTCAAGTGAATGGACCAACTGCCGAAATGACTGGCTCTACGCTTGTCCGCCTATAATCCGTTGGTGCTGTGCGATATTCTACTGTTGGGCTTAGTTATTGAAAAACCACGAGCAGAAATTGTTTATCCAGGGGAATGAGAATCTAAACCATCTGTATTTGGTCACGGGCTTACCGCCAAAGCTCAGGATAAACTTCCTGAATTGATTGCTTCTGTAAGGCAAACCCACGTCCAGAAAGTAGATGTGTCTGTAATGATGCTCGTATGAACTCTGAATGGCGTTCCACATCGTAATCGTTTCGGGGTAAACAAACGAGTATGTCTTTCTTCGTGTGGCAATATACCAGAGGTAGGCGTTAGCTCCCGAATAGATACAGGCACAACCTCCGATGATCTTGTTTTTGTATAGGGTAATGAAAATACGGGCGTTGTCGCTTTGATTCAACGAACTGTACATCTTTTCCGGTGGCAGGAACCTGCGGATCTTCATCCTATAGAAATTCTTCAGCACCTTGTAGAAGTTGTGCACTTCCTCTTCGCTTTCAGCCTCTCTCGTAATCACACCCATGTCCTGGGCTTTCTTGATTTGCTCTTTCGTCTTGTCGTCGAGTCTGTCTTCTGGAGGCATACTGTGTAGTGAGTTGTGTACCTCCTGCCAGTTGATGGGGAAGTAGCCATTGTTACGGAAATGACGATAGCCGAACATCTTGGTGCTGATGTCGCTGAACTCTACATAAAGACAGAGCTTGCGCTTAAACTTCTTGGTGATGGCTTCCAGTAATAAGGCAAATACCTCGTCCTTGTTAACATCCTCGTCGTATTCGCCTTCGCCATAGATACGTCCTTGCGTGAATAAATAAGGTGGAATCCAAGACCCTCTTGTTCGGGTGCAGGCAAACATGTGTGCGGCAATGGTTCCGTCTTCACGGATTGCCAAAGCCATGTAAGGCTTATGGCGTGGAGTTTGTTCCACAATTTGGAACATCTCTACGCTATGGAAGAAATTGGCACATTTCATGTCCGGCAATTCTTCACTCCTGGATATGATCTTGATTTGCAGATTCACGTTACAAAAGTAATAAATCTTTTTATCAATATACAATAATTTGAAGAAAAGTTATTACCTTTGTCTCCATTAAAATGAAAGGTTATGAAAAGTTTTAAAGATTTGGTGCAATTGCGCCGCAGTCATCGTAAGTTTACAGATGAGCCATTGACCGCTGACGAAGTGAAAACCATTCTCAGGGCTGCATTGATGTCGCCCACGTCGAAGAACCGAAGGGCCTGGCATTTCGTGGTGGTGGAAGACAAGACAGATTTGAAGAAGTTGGCTGATGCCAAGGAGCAATATGCTGAGTTTGTGGGCAATGCGCCATTGGCAGTGGTCGTAACGGCAAGTCCCGAAGAAGACGAGTGCTGGATGGAAGATTGTGCCATTGCCGCCATCTCCATGCAATATCAGGCAGAAGACTTGGGACTGGGTTCTTGTTGGGCTCAGATGAAGAATTACGCATTGTCAGACGGTACGCTTACCGAAGACGTGATACGTGGTATCTTGGATATTCCTCAAGACCAACGTGTGCTCTGCATTCTCGCCTTCGGACATCAGGCAGATGAGAGAAAGCCACAAAACGAGGACAAACTGAAATGGGAAAACGTACACATAGGGAAGTTTGCAAATGATTAACTACGATTTACGGAAAATCAAAGCCGTCATCTTTGATGTGGATGGGGTACTCTCTTCTGAGACGGTAGTGTTGGCTTCCGACGGTGAGCCACTTCGTACCGTGAACATCAAGGATGGCTACGCCATACAGTTAGCGCAAAAGTTGGGATTGAAAATCGTCATCTTGACGGGTGGCAATACGCAAGCCGTGAGGATGCGCTATGAACGGTTGGGCGTGAAAGACATCTATATGCAATGCGCCATCAAGATGAAGACTTACGAGGAGTTTCTCGACAAATATCATCTTCTTGACGAAGAGGTGCTGTATATGGGAGATGACATTCCCGACTATGAGGTGTTGAAACGTTGTGGTTGTCCTTGCTGTCCTTCTGATGCGTGTGACGACATCAAGCAAGTCTGCATTTATGTGAGTGACAAGAAAGGTGGGTTTGGCTGTGGCCGCGACGTGATAGAACAGGTGTTGCGGGCACAAGGCAAATGGTTGGCAGATGAAAGGGCTTTTGGATGGTAAACGTAAGTAAGAAGATTATATTGTCAAGCAACTCCCCTCGTAGAAAGGAATTGCTTGCAGGGTTAGACCTTCCGTTTGAGGTGAAGGTTCTGTCGGGTATCGACGAGTCTTATCCTGACGGATTGAACGTTGAGGAAATTCCTCAGTATATAGCCAAACAAAAAGCGGCTGCTTACGAAATAGCCGATGATGAAATTGTCATCACCGCCGATACGGTGGTGGCTGTTGGCAATGAGATATTGGGGAAACCGATAGATGAAACGGATGCGAGGAACATGCTGCACACCTTGAGCGGAAAGACTCATCAGGTGGTGACGGGTGTTTGCATTACTTCTAAAGACAAGCAGCGAGTGTTCTCCGTGGTGTCTGAAGTAACGTTTAAATGCCTTTCTGACCAAGAAATCAACTATTACATACGTCACTATCGTCCGTTTGACAAAGCTGGTGCTTACGGAATACAGGAATGGATTGGATATGTGGGCGTTACCTCATTGAAAGGTAGCTATTTTAACGTGATGGGACTCCCCGTTCAACGTATTTATGAGGAATTATGTCGTGAATTTGGTGTTTTTGTGGAATAAAATTGTGAAAAAAATTTGGTAGTTAAAAAAAATGTATTACCTTTGCATACGTTATCCTGAAAACAATCTTTTTACCTTAAAAAACTAATACCTATTGAAGATTGGAGCGATCACCTGCGATAGGCCATCGCTTTTTTTATGTCCTTTTTTTAATCCCGTTTTTCGTCTTTGTCTGTTTCCTTATAGTTTTGCCATTCTTCACTTGGAGGAAAAACGGTTGATTGGTAATTTGTCTTGTAAATTCTGAATTTAGGTGCCAATATACGGGCGTTTTTTCAAACTGATTGGTCTTTGGTTGAAAAAATGCTTGTTTTTCTGTAGTTCTGTATGTTGCTGATAATTAGTGACTTGCGGAGAATTAAGATTTGCGGATAAGTAAATAGAAGGCTTTTTTACGTCAAAAAAGGTGGTTTTAGGGGTGTTCGTAACATATTCAGTTAGCTCAATAACATATATAGTTACGCTCATAACTCATCATGTTACGTGCGTAACATGATATGTTACGATGAAAAATAGGATATTTTACCCGTTTTCATCCAGTTTTTCGTGTTTCTATTTCTATTTCGCAAGAAAATCCAGACAAAAAATTGTCGGTGATTTTGACATGGATATAAATGCGCAGGTAGTGGTTAGAATGCGAAAAAAACTGATTCCCAAATGCTTGAATGGCAATTTGGGAATCAAAAAACTAATGAAAAACAAGGATTTTATCCGTTAGGTATTTCTTCAGACTGTTTCTGCTTGTGCTCTTCCCATGCTGTCATCACATCGTCAATAGAGAGACCGAGCAGTTCTAATCGACGGAAGAACTCTGGCATTTCCTTCGTCAAAAATTCTTTCTTTCGAGCCGTGCGAATCTTTCTCTGCGCTCCCTTGGCAACAAGCATTCCTATACCCCGTTGTTGTAAGAGAATGTTTTCTCGTTGCAATATTTCAAAGGAACGAAGGGCAGTGTTGGTGTTCACTTCGTATTCGGCTGCCAATTCTCTCACACTTGGCACACGATTACCTTCTTGGTAACGCCCCGATAAGATGTCGTCGCAGAGTCGTTCTGCAATCTTTACGAAGATGGCTTTGTCGCTGTGGTATATCATAAGCGTGTGATTTTGTCAGATACAACTTGTGCCTTGCAGAAGCATCGATAGGCAAGCCAGTAATTGAAGATGGTGGGGATAAGAACAGTCAGCATCATGATTGTGAAAAAGTATAGATGTTGTTCTTTATTCCAGTTGTTGTGTATCATCGTATATAGACATAAGCCAAAGAAAGATACACCGATGAAAAGTATGGGAATAGCCCACAGCCAACCATGACGGCGGAAGAGCAGACCTGAAAGGGTGAACAATGACCAAGGCCAAAGGGCAAAGAAAATAGCCCAGATGACAATGCGGATGATGTCGAAGATGGTTTGCACTCCCACGAATTGTATGCTGGAGATTATCCACGAGCCAGGGAGAATCTCGTAACGTAGAATGTAGCCAAAGTCTTTGCCGTTGCTGTCAAACAACAAGGGGATGCTGTCAATGGCGTTGGCTGTCAATCGCGCAGCAAGAGCAAGTAGGTAAATGCCAATGGTGGCATAAACAACTCGTGACAGGTATTTCTCCATGTTGCTGGCAGGAAGTGAGAGATACGTCGTGGCAGTTTGCTTGTTCTCCAATACGTAGAACATCCGTGCCGTGCAGATGAGGATGAATCCCCAGAATATCCATTCGTCATTGAAGATATAACGCAGCATTTCTATTTCTCCCGACTGGAACACTTGATTCATGATGTAGTGGAGAAGATACTTGATGAGGTACAATCCGGTAAGCCCGAGGTACAGGCGCAGGTAAGTGTGTTTTTCCGTTTGCCAGTAATAACGGATGAGTTTCCTGATGTTGGTGAAAGATAGTGTTTTCATGGATTATTTCGTTGTTATGTTAGTTGGGATTTTTCCGTTTTGCACGGCATTGTATAGTAATTCGAGATTGAGAGGAGTCTCTTCTTCATCAGGAAGACGAGGGGAGATGGTAGCGAATCCGAGGGGAGTACGCTCTGTATAGAGGCTGTTTGGGGAAGGGATTGGGGATTGCTCGTAGGTGAAGGAGAGGGTGGAGGAGAGATGTGACAATGCCACATCAAACAGAACCGTAGAAGGAGTATTGGATGAGGCGTCTTGTGAGGGAGAACCAAGGATAAGCACATGGTCGAGGAGCTGCTCCACATCGTGTACTTGGTGGGTGGATATGAGGATGGTTCGCTCGTCGGTCATGTTTGTGGCAATGGCTTTTCTGAATTGTTTCTTCGATGGGATGTCAAGACCGTTGGTCGGTTCGTCCATCAAGAGATACTTGGTGCCACATGCCAAGGCAAATGCCATGAGCAGTTTCTTCTTTTGACCCATAGATAGCCGGTCGATGTGTATGTCTGAGGGAAGTTGAAATATATCCAAGCATTGTTGAAGCACCTCGTTGGAGAAGTTGGGATAGAAAGGAGAGTACGTTTTTGTATATTTCGAGAGCGTCATGCTGGGTAATTCAAATTCCTCAGGAATAAGATATAGTTCTTGGAGGGTGTCAGAACTACGCTTGCATACGTCTGTTCCTTCCACCTCAACTTGACCCTGTTGTGGTTTCAGCAATCCCATCATTATATATAATAAGGTGGTCTTGCCCGAACCATTGGGACCTAACAAACCATAAGTCTTTCCAGGATGAATGGAAAGGCTGAGATGATTTAAAATATCATCTCCATGTTTGGTGTAACTAAATGTAATGTCTTGAATATTAATCATATCGTATAAAATTTAGTGTCTTAGTTACTTAGAACACTGCAAATGTAATTATTGTTTGTCAATCAACCAAAAATCGCCTGTTTATTTATACAATATTAACACAGTCAATCTATCCTGTAACTTCTCAGTTCACCCCCAAGATCGATGATAACTGGGTGGTTGCACGAAAAATGCCCCTGCCAGACTCTCACGAGCCGTGACAGGGGTGATGCATCGCTTTTATCTAACTAATTATATACTCATTTGACTCGAAATGTAGGGACGAGGTACGCAGCATCCTTTTTGTTACGTATCGCTGTCAAGGTTAGGTTAGTGTTTGCCCTGACGAGTCCAGTGGAATACCAAATGCAGCATGACGTAATGGGGTAGCGATCGATAGCACGTCACGGTGCGTCCCATGGCGTTGATCACGTACTGAGTGTCCGACAGCTGGTGCAGCAGGTCGAATGCCTCGAGGCGGGCTATGAGCTTACCGTTGAGGAACGGTTGGCTCAGCGAGGCATTGACAATGAATTCGTTGGTGTTGAGCTCGGTGCTGTCGTAGCGGCGGCCGTACATCGTGGCGTCTGCAGCCAGCGTGAGGCCACCGATTTTCGTTCCCCAAAGGGCAGGCGTGGTGTAGGTGGCTTCTAGGCCGTAGTGATAGTCGAGGGCACGGAGTGTGGTGAAATCGTACATCTTGCCATCACTGTGGCGCCAGTTGATGTAGCCCACGGCGCGGATGTTCAGTGTCTTGCGGTGAAAACGAATGTTGCCGCCGCTGTTCAGCGAGAGCGTGTTCACGGTGTTCACCTGGCTCGTCGTCATACCTGCCAGCATGGCGTGGTCCTTGGCATGGTTCCAGTCGACGCCCGCATTGACGTGCCACGTCCAGTAGCGTTTCTTGCCGATGCTATGGTCTGTGCTGAAGTTGGCGTGGGCGTTATAGGCTCCGCTGACGTTCATGGGCTTGAAGGTGCTGATGCCTGTCGCGGGATCGTAGATCAGCGACTGTGCGACGTCGCGATGATGGTAGCTGAATGAGGCTGAAGCGTGGTACATGCCACCACCCGGTTCTTTGCCATCGTAGTAGTCCAGGCTGAGGTTCGTCTGTGCAGAAGGCTTCAGGTCGGGGTTGCCCAACTTCACGACGAGTGGTTGGCTGTCGTCGCGATAGCTGATGCGATTCAGTATTTCGGCTTCTGTCTGGCGAAAGCTGATGCGGACCTGCAGGTCGCGACGTGAGTCTTTCCACACGTTGCGATAGCGGAAGGAAGGATTGGGAAAGATGACCGTCTGACGTGCCAGCGTGTCGAGGCTGCCACGCCGGTAGTGCAACCTGTAGAAGTGCATGGGCACCTTCAGCTCTAAGCGCCAGCGGTCGTAGTTCACTTTCATGTGGGCAATACTATGGGTATATTGAGCTGTTTTGTTCAGGCTGAATGTGATGTCGTTCTGCTGGGTCGTGGAGCGGCTCTCATAGGAGTTGGCAGGGTCCAGAGTGGCTACGATGGCATCGATCTCAGAAGGAAGGAGCGGGTCGGCAGGTTCCGCCTCTCCCGTGGGACTGACCGTGGAGGCTGGGTGGTAGAGGTTGTCGCGACTGTGGATGCGAAGATAGGCCAAGAGATCGGAGATGCCGAAGTGAAGGTTCTGACCCAGTTCCTTGCCGAAGCCGAGACTGAGGAGGGCTGAGGCATTGCGTGAGTACAGACTGTTGGCATTGCGTGTCTCAACACCCGACGGATGCTTTGTGACTTCGTGACTTTTTAACTTTGTGACCTTGAAAAGGTTGCCCTGTTCGCCTTCGTCGTTGCTGAGGTCCAGATGGGTGTAGAAGTCAAGGTGCTGGTTCTGCCGCCCTATCCTGACGCTGCCCTGGGCATCGAGACTGGCTGCCCACTTGGTGCCACGGCTGATGCCTACGGTGCGTTGGGCAATGCTGAGCGTGTCGGTGAATTCTTCAAAGGTCGAATGTGTAGCACCGTTGCGGCGTGTGTGGTTGAAGTCGGCTTCGATGTTCATGTAGGTGGGCAACTTCAATGTCAGCCTGTTATGAAGCGACCACCGACGATTGCCCATCTTACTGAACGACTCGGTGAAAGCCGTAGGCTTAAGGGAACCCACGAACCGCTCTTGATGCTGGTTCATGGTCTGTGCGTCGGTGGTAGAGTTGTATTCCCCACGCAGCGTCTCCTTCAGTTTGTCGCCTTCAGAGTGGTAGCTGAGTTCCGAAGCCACACTGCGCGTCGTGATCATGGAGCGAGGCATGCGCGCCGGACTCCATTGCCCCGACTGCCCTACATGTCGTGTCTCGTTCACGTTGTTTGCATTGGCAAGCACGGTGAGCCGCAGCTTGTCGGTGAAGCCCAGCAGGAAGCCGCGTCCCAGCCATCGCTCCTCGGTGCCGCCCGCTGCTTCCACGTTGGCAATGTAGCCTTGGCTATATTCGTCCTTCAGGTTTACATCCATCACGTAGCGGCGCGGCTCTACATCGTAGCCCAGGGCCTCGCTCTTGTCGGTCTGCTTCTCATAGACCTTCAGGTTTTTCACGGTGTAGTAGGGCAAGTTCTCCATCAGCACCTTCTTGTTTCCGCCGAAGAACGAGCGCGAGCCCAGCAGCAGCTCGTCGACCTTGCGCCCGTTGACGAAGATTTCGCCCTGGTCGTTCAGCGTCACGCCGGGCAGCTGGCGGATGAGGTCGTCGAGCATAGAGCCCTCAGGCAGTTTGAAGGCCGTGGCATCATAGATGAGGGTATCGCCGCGATAGTAGAATTTCACGCGAGTGGCCGTCACCACCACTTCGTCGAGGTTCAGGCTGCGCATCTTGCGCATCTGCAGTGTTCCGATGTTAATGTCTTCTGTTGCCTGTCGTCCTACCGACACCCGCTTCCACACGTCGTCATAGCCTTTTAGTTGGGCACGGATGAGATAGTCGCGTCCTGTCCTGACCTTGGTTCCGAAGTGGGCTTTGGTGATGCGGTTGTCGCCGTTGAGGAAATAGATGAGTTGCAACGAGTCGGCAATGACGACTGAGTCGGCTGTGAGCACTGACACCTTCGCCTTGGTGAGGGGCCGCTTCAGGAAACCGTCTTCCACATCGCCTGAGAGGTCGACGGTCTGCACCTTCGGCACTTGCCGCTTCTTCATCTGCACGGCGATGTGGCGGCCACGCACCTTCACCTTCACGGGCAGTCCTTTGCAGAGCCGCTTCACGGCATCGGGAGCCGCGAGTCCCGTGACCTTGGCCGTGGTGTGCAACTTGTCGAGCCCGTCGGAGAGAATGTCGATGGTGTATTCTGGCTGGTTGCGACTGATGCTCTGCAGGGCATCGAGCAATGGCACATCGCGAAAGGTCTGTGCCACAGCGCTGCTGAACGAGAGTAGCGACACGGCGAGCAGGAAGAGGATGATTCTTGGTTGCTTCATTGCTTCTTCGGTTGTTTGTTCAGTCGGAACACCACGTGCAGGAGGGCGTAGCGGGGCATGACGTTGGTCCAGGTCTCGGTGCGTCCCTGGGCGTTGAGGGTTCGTGTGACGTTGCTGAGTTGGCCGAGCAGGTCGAAGCCATCGAACACGACGAGGAGCTTGCCCTTGAAGAAGGGGCGCGAGAGGCGTGCGTTCCACACCAGGTCGTTGGTGTTCAGTGCCTCGTCGGCATAGCCCGTGCGTGAGTAGAGGGAAAGGTCGGTCGAGAGGTCGAGCTTCCACGGCAACTTCAGGATGGCGGCAAGCGAGGTGCGGCAGGTGAAGGCACTGAAATCCTGGAAGTCCTGACGGTCGCTGCTGAGGCGTTCCCACACGGGTTGGCAAATGAGGTCGAAGTGGTGGCGGCCGATGTCGGCCTTGAATGAAGGCAACATCGAGATGGCGAGGCGTTTGACTTTAGAACGCTGGGGGCTGGACGACATCGCTGCGTCATTGGTCGTCGTACCCACGAGGTCCACATTCTGACTATGAGTGACGTGGAAGGGGAGGTCGAGATTCAGCTTCTTGGTCGAATCGAGGGCGCAGTGGAAGGTGTAGCCGGCATCGGTGGTATAGTTGCCGTTGACGTTCTCCGGACGGTAGATGCGTGCGCCCGTCCGGGTATCGTAGGTGCAGCCCATCGCAATGGCATTGAAGGTGCGCTTTTGGTGCCATTCCATGTAGTGATAGCCTCGCTTGAACCTATAGCTGCCACTTACGCCGAAGTCGGGCGTGACTGACGGATGCAGACGGGTGTTGCCCAGCCGGACGTTCATCGGGTCGGTGTCATCGCGCAGGTCGATGCGTTGCTCGAGTGCGGGCAGCACCTGACGGATGCCCATGGTCATCCCTATCTGGCCGTTCTTGAAGTCGAGGAAGGTGTTGTCGTCGAGGGTGATGCTGACGGCTGTGCGGCAGAGCGTGGTGTCGATGCTGCCGCGCTGGTAGTCGAGGTGCTGTTGGTGCAGGGTGATGTTGCCATTGAGCAGCGTCCATATCTGGCCGTACTTGGCCTTGTTGAACTTATAGCCGAGGTTGATGTCGAGCCGGTGGCTGTTCTCGCGCATGCGACTGTCGAAAGTGTTGGTGCTGTCCATTACCTGCTGGTATTCGGTCATGGAGGGCAGGTCGTCGATGGCTGCAGGTTCCTCGTTCAGGCGGTCGAGCAGGTAGAGCGACGAGCGGCGGTGGCGCCAGTTGTGGGTGAAGTAGTAGGTGGCGTGGATGGAGCGCCAGCCCTCACCCAGCGGGATGTTGTAGCCTGCGGTGGCTTGGATGGTGCCGTTGCGGTCGGGGTGGTTATCGGTGAAGTGGTGCTGATGGGTGGGGGGCATCGATGACATCGCGCCATACTCAACAGACTGGCGGTTGAAGAGGTGCTCGTCGCGGTCGTTGTAGCTGAAGGTGGCACCGAGGCGCAGGTTCTCGTTGGAGTGCGGAATCTTCACCGTGGCTCCGGTGTTAAACGTTCCCTCTATAGCATGTCCACGGCCGAGACCCTGCCGCAGGATGCGGTTGACGAGCGTGTCGCGTAGGTTGACGCGTGAGGCAGTGGGACTGAACAGCTCGTCGAGCAACCGTCGGCTAACATCGGCTACGGGCGCGTTGAAGGTGGCTGAGGCAAAGTCGGAGCTGTGATTGAAGTGGTGGTATTTCAGGTTGGGGCTGATGTGCCAGCGCACGCTCTTGTGATTGCGGTAGAAGTCGTGATAGGAACTCAGGCGTAGGTCCTCGTTGCGGCTGTTGCTGAAGCTGTGGTCGTAGAGATCTCCCGATGGCAGGAAGTTCTGGCGCACGGTGCGCGTCTCGCCTTCCGTCCGCTGGTGATTGACTGAGGCATCGCCATGATACTCCCACCGTCTGTTGCGGTCGCTGACCAAGAAGCTGAGGTCGGTACGCTCCGTGCGGCGCAGGGCATTGCCAGCCCGCTGCCAGTTGTCGCTCTCACCTGGTTGGCTGTCGTCGTCCAGGTTGTTGGCGTTGGCAACAATGGCCAGTCGCGAGAAGTCGCTGTGGCGCATAGCGAAGAGGCGGGCAAGGTAGCGATCACCAGTGCCACCTCCCACCTCGGCGTTGGCTATCCAGCCTATCATGTACTCCTTCTTCAGTCGGACGTCGATGACGTGGCGCTGGGTTTGCAGGTCCTTGATGCCGAGCCATTCGTTCTCGTCGGTCTGCTTGTCGTAGATGGCTATGTCCTTCACGGTGTAGGCAGGCAGGTTTTCGAGCATGAGCTTACGGTCCTTACTGAAGAACTGCTTGCCGTTGAGCAGCAGGTCGTCCACGAACTTGCCTTCGTGGTAGATGCGGCCGTCGCGCTTCAGTTCAACGCCAGGCAACTGACTGATGAGTGCGTCGAGCATGGAGCCTTCGGCCAGGATGAAGGCATCGGCATTATAAATAATGGTGTCACCCTTGTAGTAGAATTTCACTCGGGAGGCCGTGACCGGCACCTCGGGCAGCATGGTCGAGACGGGAGCCAGATAGAGCGGAGGCAGCGACCGCTCGTGCTCGCGACGGCCTACGCGCTCCAGCTTGTAGTCGACGTAGGCCGTGCGGTGGCCCACGAAGCTGATGCGGAAGATGTACTTGGCGGGCAGGGCGGGCACCGTGAAACTGAATTCGCTGGTGTCCCACTCGTGGACCTTCCCATCTTCACTACTGCCCCACCAGTGATGCTTGGCCACAACCTGCTGCAGCACGATGCTGTCGGCATCGAGCAGCTCGACGGTGGCACCGATGAGCGGCTTGTGGGCGCGGATGTCCCGCACCTCGCCGTTCAGCTTCAACTTTCTGACCTCCCGCTGCTTGTCGTATTGCACGGTGATTCTCCGCCCGTTCACCTTCACTTTCACGGGCAATCCCTTACATAGACGCTTCACGGCTTCGGGAGCTGTAAGCCCTGTCACAGAGGCAGAAGTGGTTAGGTCATGCAGCCCGTCCGACAAAATGTCGATGGTATAGGTCTTCTGTCCGTGACTGATGTTCTGTATGGCGTCGAGGAGGCTCACTTTCTGTTTCTTTCCTCCTTGTGGGAGGGATGCTTTCGATTGCGCCCTCGTCAGCATGGGTGTGGCAGCTGGTAGGAGCGTAAGGAGTGAGACTATAATAATAAGGTGTATGATCTTTCTCATGACATCATCAGTTGAAATATGGTTATCACTCACCTCTCAGTGCTGTTTGCAGAGGGTTGCACCACGATGGTATCGCCCTGCAAACTCAAGCTCAACCCGTCGAAAGCATTCAGGCGCTCGAGGAAGTCAGCAAGCGGAGCATCGGGTTCCCATTTCATGATGAGTTTCAGACTACGGAGCGAATTGTCTCTGAAACTGACCGCCTTGCCGTAATGGACAGCAACTACGCCGAGGATGCTGTCGAGTGGCACATTGTCGAACGTCGTTGCCACTACTGTAGGCGACGGAGCCACATCGCTCTCGTGGACGATAGTGTTGGCTGTTGGCGAGGAAACGGTGGTCTGTCGCGTTGCCCTCCATGCGGCAATAGCGATGCCTGTCAGAAAGAGCACACCCACGATGATGGCTGCTTTCCTGAAGATGGCTGTGGCAAACCATGTCTGCGAACGCCTGTTCGACTTAAAAGAAGATGTGGAATTGGTGAATCGCTGCCACGCTGCTGTGGCATCAAGGTCGCGGTCGAGTTCGTCCATCATGTCCTCCAACTGCTGGTCGGAATACTTCTCGGGGTGTTCCTGCATATCGAGAAACAGCCTCTTATGGTCATCATTAGGTATCATAGCATTTTCGGATTAAATTGTTTCTTGATTTCGTTGATTGCATGCGACAGATGTTTCCACACCGCTACGCGACTGATGCCTTCAGCCGAGGCTATCTCGCTGTAGCGAAGACCGTGGGTGAAGCGTTGACTGAGGATACGTTGCTCCTGTTCCGACAGATGGCTTGCCGCAAACGCCATGATGTCGGTTATCAAATCGTCGTCGGCATCATTATCAGCAGCAACTGTAAGCTCGATGCCAGACAACCCAAGGGCTTGTCCGTTGTTGGCTACGCCTAACCACGGCGCACGCTTGAGCACCTTCAGACAGCGATTACGGACGCTTGTCAGCAGATAACGCTCACAAGCATCATCCTGCCAGTCGGCGGAGAGCGTAGTGTGGCCGCGCAGCAGGCTCTCGAAGATGTCGCTGATTACATCCTCACCAGCCTGCTCGTCGTAGAGTATCGTGCGAGCCACACGCTGCATCTTGCCGTAGTGCTGAAGGAACAGCTTCGCAAGTGTTTCTTGTTCCATGTTCTTTTTTTGATAACTTTCTGCCTATATAACCCCCAAAGGTACCGAAAATGCTAACCCTTGCAAGGTTTTTTCTTTGCAAAAATATAAAAAAAGACAGATACTTTACAAACTTTAAACAATTCTTCGTATTTTAGCCAATTACTCAGAATGTTATCATGGAATGATGAGTTGTCTGTTCCATTTGTGATTTTTCTGATTCGTTTTTTTCAAAAATAATCAATTATCCACTCAAAAATATTGTCCAATTCATTGATTCTTTATATTTTTGCAGAAAGAGAGACGAAGTTGGTCTTTTGTAAATATTGATAGAAAAGATGAAGAAGAATTACCCAGTATTATTTTTGTCGTTGTTCGTGATGTTGGCAGTTTCCGTGAAGGCTTATTCTGCCGACAAGAAAGTGGCTTATCCAGGAGGAAAACACTGGCTTGTGCGTGTGTCGCTTGCCGACAAGAAAGGAACACCATACCGTCTGAGCAAGCCAGAACGATTCTTGAGTGCGAGAGCCATTGAAAGACGCAAACGACAAGGAATCTCTGTTGATTCCACCGACCTGCCCATTACGCCGGCATATATAGAACAAATCCGCAAGCAAGGTTTTGAAGTGGTTTGCCAAAGCAAGTGGAACAACACCGTATTAGTCAAAAATGTTTATGAAGATGGCTTGGAAAAACTGAAACAATTGCCATTCGTGAAAGACGCAAAGAATGTCTTTCATGCTCCCGACTCCTTTAACGTGCCAAAACGAAGTGAGTTAGAAAACATTCCGTACAAGCAAGACAGCGTGGAAAACAAGGAACACGGACTTGCCCACCGTCAGATAGACATGATGAATGGCATACGTTTGCATGAAGCAGGATTCCGTGGAAAGGGCATGTTGATAGCCATTCTCGATGGCGGCTTCATGAATGTGGACAGTATCCCTGCATTCACGACTGTGAACATCATCGGTACGAAAGACTTCTCTACTCCCAAGTCTTCAAATATCTATTCAGAATTAGACCACGGCACAATGGTGCTTTCTACCATGGCAACCAATCTCCCACATATATATATAGGTACGGCTCCAGAGGCTTCCTATTTGTTGATACGGACAGAAGCTGGAGCAACGGAGAGCTTGGCAGAGGAAGATTTCTGGGCAGCTGGAGCAGAATATGCCGACTCTATGGGCGTGGACATCATCAATTCGTCATTGGGCTACACCACGTATGACGACAAGTCAACCAGTCATGTCTATGCTGACTTAGACGGAAACACGTCGTTTGTTTCCCGTACGGCTTCACGATTGGCAGCCAAGGGAATCGTCTTGACGAACAGTGCAGGGAATTCGGGTAGTGGCACTTGGAAGAAAATAGGTGTTCCAGCCGATGCGAGAGATATATTGGCAGTAGGAGCCATCACCAAGAACAAGGTCAATACAGTGTTTAGTTCTGTGGGACCATCGGCAGACGGTAGGGTGAAACCCGATATCATGGCTATAGGCAATGCCTGCTGGCTCATCAAAGGTAACGGAAAGATTGGAACTGCCAACGGAACCTCATTCGCCTCGCCATTGGCTTGTGGAATGGTGGCTTGCTTATGGCAAGCCTTACCCAATAAGACAGCCTTCGAAATCATGGACTTGGTGCGTCGTTCGGCTCATCAATACCATCAGCCTGACAACATTTTCGGTTATGGAATACCCGACTTCTGGAAAGCTTATCAAAACGGAGGACAAGGGATAGCTAATGAATGACTTGTTTTGGCATAATGAGGAGAAGACTCATCGCTCAACCCTGACCTTGTATGAGTTGAATCAGTTGGTGAGAGAGACATTGCAGATAGAAATGCCTGATGAGTATTGGGTGGAGGCGGAGCTGTCTGAGGTGCGCGAAGTGCGTGGCCATTGCTATATGGAACTCATTCAGAAAGACCTTTTCAACCATACGCCCATTGCGCGCGCCTCTGCAAAATGTTGGAAAAACACGTGGATGAAGATAGGTCCTAAGTTTGAACACGTCACTCGTCTGCCTTTGCATGTTGGTCTTCAAGTGTTGCTCAAGGTACGTGCCGACTTTCACGAAGCATACGGTTTCTCATGGATTATCTCAGACATTGACCCAACTTTCACGTTGGGAGACATGGCGAAGAAACGACAGGAAATCATTCGGCAACTCAAGGAAGAGGGTGTCTATGATTTGCAAAAAGAGTTGCAATTGCCCCTTTTCACTCAGCGCATAGCCGTTATTTCCAGTGAGAATGCGGCAGGATACGGCGACTTCTGCAACCAATTGGCCAACAATGACGATAACTTGAAGTTTTATATACGTCTGTTTCCTGCCATTATGCAAGGAGAACAGGTAGAACAAAGCATTATCTCTGCACTTAATCAAATCAATGAACGGTTAGACGATTTCGATGTGGTAGTAATTATCAGAGGTGGAGGTGCAACGGCTGATTTGTCGGGATTCGATACGTTAAGCTTAGCCGAAAATATTGCCAATTTTCCGTTGCCCATCATCACAGGTATCGGACACGAGCGCGATGAGAGCGTGTTGGATATGATTTCCCATACTCGCGTAAAGACTCCCACCGCTGCCGCCAGCTTCTTGATAGAGCATTTGTCGCACGTATATGAGAGGGTGGAGAACTGCAGGTCAGAGATTTCGCATCTGGTAAGCAGGAGGATGGAAGTGGAGAAGATACGATTGGAGAAGATGGCTGAGAAGATTCCCGTGCTCTTCTCCTTGGTGAAATCCAGGCAAGAAATGTTTCTGGAGAAATGCAATAGCAGAATCGTTTATGCGGTAAGGGAGATATTGACCACGCAAACATATCGTTTAGAGCAATTAAACATGAAGTTTGCGCCTCTCAAAGACCATGTTTTCACTCGCGAAAGACACCGTTTGGAATTGTTGTCTCATCGCATAGAGGCATTAGACCCTGCCCTGTTGCTCAAACGAGGGTATAGTATCACATTGTACAATGGCAAGTCGGTGCGCAATCCCGACGAACTACGCAATGGGGATGAGATAGAGACGAGAGTGGAGAAGGGAAAGGTGAAATCGGTAGTGATAAAATAAGGTGGTGAAAAGACCATCTGCAATCAAGGAATTACAATCAAATAGAAGACAATATGAAAGAAGAAATCAAATACGAGGAAGCCGTAAGCCAGTTGGAAGACATTGTTCGTAAGATGGAAGACAATGAGTTGGACATCGACCAATTGGGCGAGCAGTTGAAGAAAGCACAGAAGTTGATAAAATTGTGTAAAGACCGCTTGACAAAAACCGACGAGGAAATCAAAAAGATACTCGAAGACAACAAATGACTTGTTTTCGACAATTTTAAGCCTAAAATATTGCAGATGAGCATATTTATTTGTAATTTTGCTCCCAAATTGAAAGGTTAAAAGATTAATAGCATTAATTATGAAAAACTTAGATTGGGCAAACTTGTCATTCGGGTATATGCCAACAGACTACAACGTGCGTTGTTATTATCGTGACGGTAAGTGGGGCGAAATAGAAATTTGCTCCGACGAGTATTTGAAATTACACATGGCAGCCACTTGTCTGCACTATGGCCAAGAGGCATTTGAGGGACTGAAAGCCTATCGTTGTCCAGACGGCAAGGTACGCGTGTTCCGCATGGAAGAGAATGCTGCCCGTTTGCAAAGCACCTGTAGAGGCATCATGATGCCAGAGGTTTCCACCGAGCTGTTTTGTGAGATGGTGAAGAAGGTGGTTCGCTTGAACCAAGAGTATATTCCCACTTACGAGAGTGGAGCCACATTGTACATACGCCCATTGCTCATCGGTACGAGTGCCCAGGTAGGCGTTCATCCATCCAAGGAATATATGTTCTTGATATTCGTTACACCCGTGGGACCATACTTCAAGGGTGGCTTCGCTACCAATCCATACGTGATCATCCGTGATTATGACCGCTCTGCACCTCTCGGCACAGGTAAGTACAAGGTGGGCGGCAACTATGCGGCATCTTTGTTTGCCAACAATCTCGCCCATGAGAAGGGATATGCTTGCGAATTCTACCTCGACGCAAAGGAAAAGAAATACATGGATGAGTGTGGTGCAGCCAATTTCTTCGGAATCAAGGACAATACATACGTTACTCCTGCCTCTACATCCATCTTGCCAAGTATCACCAACAAGAGCTTGATGCAATTGGCTGAAGACTACGGAATGAAAGTGGAACGCAGACAGATACCAGAAGAAGAGTTGGCTACATTTGAGGAAGCTGGCGCTTGTGGAACAGCTGCCGTAATTTCTCCAATCTCTTATATTGACGACCTTGACACAGGTGTACGTTACACGTTCAGTGAAGACGGAAAGCCAGGTCCTATGTCAACCAAACTCTATAACCATCTTCGTGCCATTCAGTATGGTGTGGAAGAAGACAAGCACGGTTGGACTACGGTAGTCATTGAATAGAAAAAGATGATGGTGGAAGTAAAGATAGAAGACCGTGTGCTGCGCCAAGCTGCTGAGCTAGGCATGGATGAGTTTGTAGGCGTATTTGTCTCTGCTATCAATGAGGCAATTGGCGGTGAACTCACTGCCGAGAATATGTCTCAACTGAACAGTGACCAGATTACCTTGTTGGGTTATCACATCTTACACGATGAGGTAATGGATGGAGGTTTCGTACAACTCATTCATAACGGCTACGGTCCTTTCTTCTTCCGCAATCCTTTTGCGAAGGCCATGCGTGCGTGGGGACTTCGCGACTTAGCAAAATTGATCAACAAGGCTAACGGTCTCTACAAGAAATATCATGAGGAGATAGAGGCAGATTGCACCGACGAGGAATTTATGGCATTGTTTGAACGCTTTGGGGCTTTCGACGATTGCGATGATGACTTCGTGGAGAATGAGGAAGAATGGACACAGATGATTGCCGACTATATTGACGAACACATTGACCGTTTTGCCACCGTGGTGGAAGAGTAAGGTTGGTGTCGTATTGGCGTTGTCAGTGAGCGTTGTTGGTCAAAAAATTATCAATCAATCACAAATCAGTGAATAAAGACGAGTTAGAACTCAGGAAAAAGAGTCCGATACAAATAAAAAACAAGAAAGCCTCGTTTGAGTATTTCTTTGTTGAGACGTTCACCGCAGGTATTGTGCTTACGGGAACCGAAATCAAGTCTATCCGTGCGGGAAAGGCTTCGCTCGTGGATACGTATTGTTATATTGTCAACGGTGAGATATGGGTGAAGGGTATGAACATTTCGCCCTATTTCTATGGGTCATACGCTAACCACGAGGCCAAGCGAGATAGAAAATTGTTGCTCACCAAGCGTGAGATTCATAAGTTGCAGGAAGCCGACAAACAACCTGGATTTACCATTGTACCCATCTTGATTTTCATAGACGATCATGGTCGTGCAAAGGTAGATATTGCATTGTGTAGGGGAAAGAAAGAATACGATAAGCGCCAGACCTTGAAGGAAAAGGAAGACAGACGCGAGATGGATAGAGCCATCAAACATTATTAGAATGAGCATTCGGCAATTAGCAAGCGAAAAGATATTAATTCTCGATGGAGCAATGGGAACGATGACTCAGGGGTATGAACTCACTGAGTCTGACTTCTGGACAGAGTCCATTCGTGATTCTATGCCTTTGTTAAAGCAATCATCCTTGCAAATGCAAGGAAACAATGACGTCTTGAACTTGTCAAGACCCGACGTGATCATGGATATTCATCGGAAGTATCTGCGTGCGGGAGCCGACCTGATAGAGACGAATACATTCTCTTCTCAACGCATTTCACAAGCCGACTATCACTTGGAAAACTATGCTCGTACCATTGCTCTTGAGGGTGCGAGGATTGCCAGACGTGCCGTTGACGAGTTTTCAACACCAGACAAACCTCGCTTCGTGTTGGGCTCGGTAGGACCAACCAACAAGACGTGCTCCATGAGCCCTGACGTAAGCAATCCTTCCATGCGTGATTTAACGTATGATACTCTCTTTGATGCTTATTTTGAGCAGATGGATGCGTTGATTGAAGGTGGTGTTGATGCATTCTTGATAGAAACTATCTTTGATACACTCAATGCGAAGGTTGCCATTGACGCTGCCCTTCATGCCATGAAGAGCAGAGGAGTGGATTTGCCCATCATGCTAAGTGTGACGGTCAGCGACTTGGCTGGTCGTACCTTGAGCGGACAGACACTCGACGCATTCTTGGCAAGCGTGAGTGCTTACCCGATATTCTCTGTGGGCTTGAATTGTTCTTTCGGAGCCCAACAGATGAAACCTTATTTGAAAGAACTATCTCAAAAAGCTCCATATTATATTTCTGCCTATCCCAATGCTGGATTGCCTAATTCGTTGGGCTTGTATGATGAAACGGCAGAAAGTATGTCTCCTAAGATTCGTGAGTTTATTGACGAAGGCTTGGTGAATATTCTTGGCGGATGTTGCGGAACGACGGATGAGTTTATCCGTAAATATGCTGAAATGGCAGAAGGTAAAACTCCTCGTCAACCACGTCCTTTCCCCCATACGATGCAACTTTCCGGATTGGAACAGTTGAACGTGACGGATGAAGTTCATTTTGTCAATGTGGGTGAACGTTGTAATGTGGCAGGTTCAAGGAAGTTTTTGCGACTCATCAAGGAGAAAAACTATGATGAGGCTATGTCGATTGCGCGCAAGCAAGTGGAAGATGGCGCATTGGTCATCGACATCAACATGGACGATGGCTTGTTAGATGCCAAGGCAGAGATGGTGAACTTCCTCAACTTGATAGCCGCAGAGCCAGACATCGCCAAGGTTCCCGTGATGATAGACTCATCTAAATGGGACGTGATTACGGCTGGCTTGAAATGCGTTCAAGGCAAATGTATCGTCAATTCCATTTCTTTGAAAGAGGGAGAGGATGTGTTTATCCAACACGCAAAGGATGTAAAGAGATATGGAGCGGCTGTAGTGGTGATGTGTTTTGACGAGATAGGACAAGCCACTACTTATGAACGAAGGATTGAGATTGCCCAACGTGCCTATCAAATATTGACTGAGCAGGTGGGGATGAATCCTTTAGATATTATCTTTGACCCCAATGTTCTTGCCATTGCTACGGGAATGGAAGAACATGATAGTTATGCACTCGACTTCATACGAGCCACGTCGTGGATTACGAAAAATCTGCCAGGTGCGCATGTGAGTGGAGGAGTAAGCAATTTGTCATTCTCGTTTCGTGGAAACAACTACGTGCGTGAGGCCATGCATTCGGTATTCTTGTATCATGCCATTCAGCAAGGGATGGATTTCGGAATTGTGAATCCTGCAACGAAGGTCACATATTCCGACATTCCTGAAGATGAGCTGAGGGTGATAGAAGACGTGGTGCTCAACAGAAAGCGAGGTGCTGCCGATGAACTCATTGAATTGGCTAATAGGTTGTTGGCTGAGGAGATGAGTAGGAAGAACGGAGAGAATCCTGCCAATAAACCCTCTTCCGTTCATCAGCAGTCGTCATCTCAACAAGCTTGGAGAAACGAGAATGTAGATAAGCGTCTCTCTTATGCCTTGCGTAAGGGTATAGGTGATTATTTGGAACAAGACATCAATGAGGCTTTGCAGTTATATCCCAAAGCGGTGAACATTATTGAAGGTCCGTTGATGGCTGGAATGAATGAAGTAGGCGAGTTGTTTGGTGCAGGGAAGATGTTCCTTCCCCAAGTGGTCAAGACAGCTCGTACGATGAAACAAGCCGTGGCTATCTTGCAGCCATATATTGAAAAGGAAAAGCAAGATGGCAATGGTTCAAAACGTGGAAAAGTGATTCTCGCCACCGTGAAAGGAGACGTTCACGACATCGGGAAGAATATCGTGGGCGTGGTGATGGCTTGCAACAATTACGAGGTCATTGACTTGGGCGTGATGATTCCCGCTGAGCAAATCGTGAGGAAAGCCATTGAGGAAAAGGCAGATATGATTGGATTGAGCGGCTTGATAACACCGTCGCTTGAGGAAATGGTGAACGTGGCGAGGGAGATGAAGGCAGCAGGACTCGACATCCCCATCATGATTGGCGGAGCAACGACCAGTCAGATGCACGTGGCTTTGAAGATTGCTCCCGTATATGGCGGTCCTGTGGTATGGATGAAAGACGCTTCTCAAAACGTGTTGGCAGCTTCCAGGCTGCTCAATGCGGAGGAAAAGGGAAAGTATGCGAGTGAGTTGGATGTGAAATACCAAGAGTTACGCGAGACATTTGGCAAGGAACAGGAAAAGTTGATGTCATTGGAAGAGGCGCGAAAGAAAAAGTTGGATTTATTTAGTGAAAAATGATTAGATGTATTTTATTTGATTTTGGTGGAGTCGTGGTTACGTTAGACCAGAATCAGGCAGTGAAAAGATTTAAGGAAATAGGACTTAAAGACGCAGAGAAAATGCTTGACCCTTATACGCAGATGGGCATTTTCGGCGAGTTGGAAGTGGGAGCTATATCAGCTGAGCAGTTTCGGGAGTCACTAAGCAAACAGGTGGGTCACGAATTGACGTTTCAGGAGTGCCGTTATGCTTGGACAGGTTATTGCAAGGAAGTTCCCCACAGAAATTTGGAGGCTTTACTGAAATTGAAAGAGGAAGGTTATCGTGTCATCTTGTTGTCTAACACCAATCCTTTCATGATGGATTGGGCGTTAAGTGATGACTTTGACGGTGAAGGACATTCTCTGGATTATTATTTTGACGAACTGTATTTAAGCTACCAGGTAAAGCTCATGAAGCCAAACGACTTATTCTATCGCCATGTGATGCGCAAGGAAAAGTTTTTCCCACAAGAGTGCCTGTTCGTTGACGATGGTCCACGCAATGTAGCGGCAGCAAGTCAAATCGGTATTCAGACCTTTTGCCCGAAAAACGGGGCTGACTGGACCAAAGAGATATATGATTATTTGAAATAAAGACAGATGACGGGTGTTCCGTCGTTTGCCTTGAAGGAATATAAACACACAAAACTATGTTTAGGAAGAAAAGAAGATGGCATTGTCTGAAAGGACAGCCTATTACTGAACTGGACAAACAAGTGATGTATTGGGAAAACAAGGGTAAGTTGGTTCCCACTCGTGACTTGATAAAAACGCCTGAGCAAATTGAGGGAATCAAGAGAAGTGGCATTGTCAACACAGGCGTGCTTGACGAGGTTGCCAAACAAATCCATGAGGGCATGAGTACATTGGAGATAGACCAGATTTGCTATGACTATTGTACCTCTCATGGTGCTACTCCCGCTTGTCTCAATTATGAGGGCTTTCCCAAGAGTGTATGTACAAGCATCAACGAAGTGGTTTGCCACGGCATTCCCAAGAAAGAAGACGTGCTGAAAGAGGGCGACATCATCAACGTTGATTTCACCACCATCTTGGATGGCTATTATGCTGATGCATCTCGTATGTTTATCATCGGTAAGACAACACCCGAAAAGGAACAATTGGTACGTGTGGCAAAGGAATGTCTGGAGATTGGAGCAGAGGCAGCCAAGCCCTTTGGCTTCGTGGGTGACATTGGCCATGCCATTCAGAAACATGCCGACAAGTATCATTATGGTATTGTACGCGACCTCTGTGGTCATGGCGTGGGCTTGAAGTTTCACGAAGAGCCCGACGTGCTGCATTATGGCGGTCATCGTGGCACTGGAATGCTCTTGGTGCCTGGTATGGTGTTTACGATAGAACCTATGGTGAACATGGGTTCATGGAAAGTGTTTATTGATGAGGATGACGAATATGGTTGGGAAGTGATTTCCGAGGACGAACTTCCAAGTGCACAATGGGAGCATACGTTCTTGATGACTGAACATGGTGTGGAAATTCTCACGTATTGATAACATGGAAGATATTTATATATTAGGTATAGAGAGCAGTTGCGATGATACTTCTGCTGCCGTTTTACGCAATGGCGTGTTGTTAAGCAACGTTACCGCTTCGCAAGCCGTGCATGAGGCATACGGTGGCGTGGTTCCCGAATTGGCTTCAAGGGCACATCAGCAGAACGTTGTTCCCGTCGTTGACCAAGCTATCAAACGTGCTGGAATAGACAAACACCAATTGTCAGCCGTTGCCTTTACCCGTGGACCGGGTTTGATGGGCTCGTTGTTGGTTGGTGTTAGCTTTGCCAAGGGCTTTGCCCGTTCTTTGGGAATCCCACTGATAGACGTAAATCACCTGCAAGGTCATGTAATGGCACATTTCATCAAGGAGTCTGATGATGACCAGAGTGCTCCACCGTTCCCTTTCCTTTGTTTGTTGGTAAGTGGGGGTAATTCTCAGATCGTCAAGGTAAATGCGTATAACGACATGCAGGTACTTGGACAGACTATAGATGATGCAGCTGGAGAAGCCATAGACAAATGTTCTAAAGTAATGGGATTGGGTTATCCTGGCGGACCTATCATAGATAAGTTGGCTCGTCAAGGCAATCCCAAGGCTTATCGCTTCGCCGAGCCACATATACCTGGCTTGGATTATAGTTTCAGTGGTCTGAAGACCTCTTTCTTATACAGTCTTCGCGATTGGGTGAAGGATGATCCTGATTTCGTGGAGCATCATAAGGAAGACATTGCTGCCAGTTTAGAATTTACCGTGGTAGATATTCTCATGAAGAAACTGAAACTGGCTGTCAAGGAGACGGGTATCAAGCATGTGGCTGTGGCAGGGGGCGTTTCTGCCAATACTGGCTTGCGCAATGCTTTCCATGAATATGCGAGGAAGTATCATTGGACGATTTATATTCCCAAGTTCAGTTATACCACCGACAATGCTGCCATGATTGGCATTACGGGATATTATAAATACATGGACAACGACTTTTGTTCTATTGATAAGCCAGCATTCTCTAAAGTTACTTTTGAATAGAACGTTTGGTAACTATACAAAAAACCGATGGTTTCTCTATGAGTGACCATCGGTTTCTTATATGGTGACCATCGGTTCCTTGATATGGGAAAAACTGAGAACCTTATCGATAGGTCTTGCAAACCACTAAAATGAAACGCTGAATGAAGCTCCCAGAATCCATGTACTCATGTGCTTTTTCTTGTTGAAGACGTATGGCTTTGTGCCATTTTCTATGACGGAGGCAAGGTTGGCTAAATTGGGTATGGCGGTCAAGATAAATTCATTAGGGGCATATTCCAATGTGAAGTTCTTTTTGGTATAATCATAGTCGCAGAACAACTTCCAACAATAATTGCCATTGTATGCGTAAGTTAATGAAAGGCCTGTGCCAAACGACGTGGAGGTGTTGCCTTTGATGGTGAGGTAATCCCAATCAATGTCATAGTTTTGGTCGGTAGCCTTGATGTCCTTGATAGATAATTTCTCCACCTCACCGTTATGGATAGCCGCATAACAGTCTGCATCTTTGATGTTTCCTTTGAATTGTGCACTGATTTCGAGCGCTTGCATGAAACTGTTTCCTACGAGGAGTTTTGTGCCGATGGCAAAGCGGTCTGTGATAGGAAAGTTGAAATACAAACCTGCACTCGCAACAAACTCTGTCAAGTGGTCGCTTTCAATAGAAAATTGGTTTTCGGTGATAACATCTTTAAGGGATCCAGTTATCTCTTCTGTGTCATCTCCTTCAAACCCGATGTCGTCGCTATTTGCGTGATACTTGAAAAAGTCAAGGTATTCTTGTTCGTTCTGAATGAATGAGTTCCAACTGTTAATAGGTGTGGATACAACACGAAGTCTGCCGCCAATACCAATATATTTGTTTAGGAAATAAGCACCTTCAGCTTGCACTGCCGTTGATTTGCGGAAATGGAGGTTCATGTCTTCGGGATCTTCAAAAAGATATACATCCTCTTCCCCTTGATTCAATTCATTGCTGAAATCAATGTTCTCGAATGAGAATCCAATACCCATAGAGATGTCGAAGAAAGAGGGATGGTCACGGTCAAGTTTGGGATAGTTGGTGAGGTTGCCTCTCAAGAGATGCTTGTCTTTATAGATAAGGTCGCTGAGAGCATACGCCAACTCTCCCGATAGGATACCGATACCCGCACCGGAAAGAACGTCGCTCACCCAGTGGCGGTTGTTCAGTACACGCATCACGCCGGTGGCTGTGGCTGAACCGAATCCTATCAGTGAATACCAAGGCGACCGTGTCAAACCGTATTCCTTGTGTAAGATAGTAGCACCTGCAAATGCCGTTGCCGTATGGCCCGATGGCCATGAGTTGCGGGTACTTCCGTCTGGGCGCATCTCACTTGCCGTATATTTGATTCCATTCACGAAGGCAGCCATGAGTCCGTAGGTCAATCCTGAAGAAACCAACAAGCGTTGCCAATCGGAACGTCCTTCTACACCAGCCAGCTTCAGACCAACGGTCAAGGCAGGACCAAGGAATTGGGTGTAGTTGTCTATCTCTGTCTTAAACTCAGTCAGCAATCTGGTTTTCTGATGAATGTTATCATAGTTTTGTCTAAACGATTCTTTTTCACCTTTGGCAATGATACCAGCCACGAAGATAGGCACTCCAGCCCAAGTGATGTCGTCTAAAGGCTTGAACGAGGGTGTACTTGGTTGGTTGATTTTTTGTATCAACAACTTCGACGGGATGGGGGAGAAGTTGAAACTGGTGGTATCTGAAGTGTACATAGACGATAATTTTGTGTCTGGTACGTTCATTTGCCAATCTTCTGCAGACAGGTGTAGGGGAAAACTACAAAGTATGGCTAAGATAAAGACTATATTTCTCATGACTAAACAATGTGTTTGTTGAGCGTAAATATGATGTTTAATATGTAAATGTTTTATATCTGCAAAATTAATGTTTTAAATTGAATTATGAGACTTATCATGCAAAAATTCTTGACTATTATTGTCAAAAAGTTATTTTTGTTAGGAAAAAATTGTATTTTTGCAAAAAATAATTTGATTCAATTCATCACATTACGGAAAAGTTAAGGTTCATACACGTTTTTCATAAGACAGTTGCTTTAGTTGCTTTGCTCCTTGCATCGTTGTCATTGTATGCTGGTAACGGCAAGGGCAATCTCATACGACAATTGGGCAATCTCATCGACACGCTTACCGTGCGCGGTATTGACAAACAATATATTCATGTGCCGGAAAAGCCTTGGCAAGTCATGTTGAAGGGCAATGCGAATGAAATGAATCTGGATGTTGAGTCTTTTTACCGAGGTGAAGGTCTTGATTACAGATGGGATTCCAAACTGGAAACGGGAACGAGTAAGTCTTTCGGAGCTTGGGTAGGATACCGTGGATATGGACTTGGCTATCAATTCACGATAGGAAGCGTCGAGGGAGCAAATTTCAACTTTGGTGTTGGTGGGAGTACATACACAATCAGGTTGAATGTCCGCCGTTTTAAAACTTCAGAGACTGATATCCGATTCAGGGGGGCTATTACTGATGAAGAAACCCCAGACTTTGATGATAAGGTGAAGATGGAAATGGACGAGCCTATCTTTGTCAAATCTACCCTTTTGGAAGGATATTACATGTTTAACGGCAAGCATTTTTCCAATACTGCTGGTTATGACCAATCTACCATACAATTGCGTTCAGCAGGCTCTGTGATAGTTGGTGCATCTTGGTTTACTGCCGATATAGACTATGCAGCCAATATCAATACCCTTTTTGTGATGATGATGAATAATATCGGTCGTATTAAGGTCAACCAATTGAACATCGGTGCTGGGTATGCTTATAATTGGGTTCCAGCCAAGGGGTGGCTTGTCAATGCCATGTTTATGCCATCCTTAGCTGCTGTTAACCGACTGAAAATGTGGAACTATGATATTAACCCTAATCTTGATAAGGATGAACCTTTGCTTGTGCCAAAGGATGTTACTGTAAGCCACAGCCGATTGAAAGTCAATCTTGCAGGATGGCTTACCCTTGTGTATAACCACAAGGATTGGTTTGCCACCCTCAAAGGCCAATGGAATCAGTTTACGTACAAACGCAATGATTCCAATGGTCAACTTTCCAATTGGTATGTGAATGTAGGAATCGGAAAGAGATTCTGATAGTCCTTGATGACTTATTCCTTAGGCTCCTCGTCGATGGCTGCCATGAATTGCGAGATTTCATCGGGAGTCATGAACTGAGACAGTTGCTCTTCAATAAGTCCCGCACGACTGGTACCTTTGGCGCTCTTGATCATCTTGATGATGCTGATGATGGTTTGCAAGATGCCTCCAGCACCCGCATTGCTGCTTCCGCCAAGTCCGATTCCCAACTTGCCCAGGATGTCGCCAATGTCGATAGATGGGGCAGATGCTTCCTGACTCTCGCTTTCCTCCTTTTGTCCGGTAGGAATGGGAATGGCAGAGCCACCAAGGACAATCTTTTTCAAGATGTCTCCAATGTCAAAGCCTTCCACCGACGGAATATTGAAACCACTGTCTGTTTCTGCAGACGGTGAACCTTGATTCCTTCCGTTGGCAATGTCGTCCAGCTCGTCGCCAATGTCAAAAGGATTGTTGCTTCCTCCCGCATTCGGGAAACTTGTTTCTGAACCAGATGGATTCACAGATGCCTGTGGCTGTTCTCCATCATTGTTGTCGTTGGCAATGGCTTTCTTGATGATGCTGCCTAAGATGGAACCATCACCAGAAGTTGCGCTTTTTAAGATTTCTTCTAATAGACTTCCCATGATAATTGTTTAAAGTAGAACAAAATGTATAATAATGTTACAAAAATAGGAATAATTTTTCAATAACAACTAAATCCCGTCAAAAAAATGTCGAAATCATTATAAAGGTTTGTACTTTTGCGAAAAAGTGATTATCTTTGTGCGTTTTTTGTGACAATACATAAAGTATGGATAAACAGGCGAAGGAAGATGTAAGGAAAATACTTGCCGCATATCTTGAGACGAACAATCGTCGCAAGACCCCAGAACGTTTTGCCATACTCGATGCCGTGTATAGTATGCGAGGACATTTCACGTTGGATGAGTTGAGCGATTATCTCTTGGCTCATAACTTCCGCGTGAGCAGGGCAACACTATACAGTACCATCAAATTGTTATACGAAGTGCGTCTCGTCATTCCCCATCACATGCAAGAGGGTACCATGTATGAGGCGTGTTACAAGAATGGTGACCATATTCACCAGATTTGTACGGTATGTGGGAAGGTTACTGAGGTGAAATCGCCAGAGGTGATGGCTGTGTTAGACGAAATCAAGCTCAAGCGTTTTCGTAAGAATGCCTTTTCATTATATATATATGGTATATGCAGTTCTTGTCAGGCGAGGATAACTCGGTTGAAGGGAAAATCGAATAAATAAACGGTTGTAACTTAACTTTGAATAAATGAAAACAGGTAAAGTGGATGTCTTGCTGGGATTGCAGTGGGGCGATGAAGGTAAAGGAAAGGTTGTGGATGTACTGACACCTCATTACGATGTGGTAGCTCGATTCCAGGGTGGTCCCAATGCAGGACATACATTGGAGTTTGAAGGTCAGAAATATGTGTTGAGAAGTATTCCCTCTGGAATATTCCAAGGTGGAAAGGTGAATATCATTGGCAATGGAGTGGTACTGGCACCTGACCTTTTCATGGCTGAGGCTCGTGATTTGGAGAAAAGTGGCCACGACTTGCGTTCACGTCTGCACATATCCAAGAAGGCTCACTTGATAATGCCCACTCATCGGGTGTTGGATGCTGCCATTGAAGCATCAAAAGGTAAGAGTAAGGTGGGTACCACTGGAAAGGGTATCGGTCCTACATACACCGACAAGATAAGCCGCAACGGTTTGAGGGTTGGGGATATCCTTGAAAACTTTGACGAAAAATATGCTGCGCATAAAGCTCGCCATCTTGCCATGTTGAAGTCTATGAACTATACCGACTTCGACATTACCGAGGTGGAGAAGACTTGGATGGAAGGCATTGAATACATGAAACAGTTCCCCATCGTTGACAGCGAGCATGAGGTGAATGGCTTGTTGCGTGATGGTAAGAGCATTCTTTGTGAAGGTGCGCAAGGCACGATGCTCGATATAGACTTTGGCAGTTATCCATTCGTCACATCCTCCAATACCATCTGCGCAGGTGCTTGCACTGGATTGGGCATTGGTCCGAACCGTATCGGAGAGGTGTTTGGTATCATGAAGGCTTATTGCACACGCGTTGGTGCAGGTCCTTTCCCAACGGAATTGTTTGACGAGACAGGCAAACGCATTCGCGACTTAGGTCATGAGTATGGTGCCGTGACAGGTCGTGAACGTCGTTGCGGATGGATAGACCTTGTGGCTCTGCGCTATTCTATCATGGTGAATGGCGTTACGCAATTGATTATGATGAAGAGTGATGTGCTGGATGGATTCGACACCATCAAGGCTTGCGTGGCTTACGAGCATCAGGGAGAACGCATCGACTATTTCCCTTATTATATTGAGGAAGATATCAAACCCGTGTATGTGGAACTGCCTGGATGGAAGACCGATATGAGCAAGATGACAAGCGAGGAGCAATTCCCGAAGGCATTTAGTGACTATGTGAAATTCTTGGAAGAGCAATTGGAAACTCCTATCACGATTATCTCTATTGGCCCTGACAGGGAGCAGACAATTATTAGAAAATAATCGGAGTTCTCGGAGTTCTCGGAGTTCTCAGAGTTCTCAGAGTCCTCAGAGTTCTCGGAGTTCTCAGAAAAATCAAAAACAATAAACAATGGCAAATAAACCCAGTATTCCCAAAGGAACAAGAGATTTTTCGCCAATAGAAATGGCGAAACGCAATTATATTTTCGATACCATCAAGGAAGTGTATGCTCTCTATGGCTTTGAACAGATAGAGACACCTGCCATGGAAACGCTGCACACGTTGATGGGCAAGTATGGAGAAGAGGGAGATAAACTGCTCTTCAAAGTACTTAATTCTGGTGATTACATCAGTAAGGTTACTGATGAGGAATTGCAAGGGCGCAATTCCTTGAAATTGGCTACCAAGTTGTGCGAGAAAGGTTTGAGATATGATCTCACCGTTCCCTTTGCACGTTATGTGGTGATGCACCGTGAAGAACTGCAATTGCCTTTCAAGCGTTACCAGATTCAACCTGTGTGGCGTGCTGATCGTCCGCAAAAAGGACGTTATCGTGAGTTTTACCAGTGCGATGCAGACGTAGTGGGTAGCGACTCGTTGCTTAACGAAGTGGAATTGATGCAGATCATCGACACCGTGTTCACTAAGTTTGGCATTCGTGTGCAGATTAAAATAAACAATCGTAAAATCCTCACGGGTATTGCTGAGGTGATAGGTGAGGCGGATAAGATTGTGGATATTACGGTAGCGATTGACAAGTTGGATAAGATTGGCATTGATAACGTGAATGCCGAACTGAGTGCTAACGGTATCAACGATGAGGCGATTGCCAAACTTCAACCTATCATTTCATTGAGTGGAACCAATGACCAAAAGCTGGATACCATTGCAGAGGTGTTGGCTACATCTGAAATTGGATTGAAGGGTGTTGAGGAAATCCGTTTCATCTTGAATATGCTCAAGTCGGCTGGCTTGAACAATGAGATTCAATTAGACTTGACCTTGGCTCGTGGCTTGAACTATTACACTGGTGCTATCTTTGAGGTGAAGGCTCTTGACACGCCGATGGGTAGTATAACGGGAGGTGGCCGATATGACAACCTGACGGGCATCTTCGGAATGCCAGGTTTGAGCGGAGTGGGCTTTAGCTTTGGTGCAGACCGTATTTATGACGTGCTGAACGCATTGGATTTGTATCCGAAGGAGACCATCCACGCTACACAAGTGTTGTTTATCAACTTCGGCGAAAAGGAAACGGCATTTTGTATCCCCTTGATTGCACAGTTGCGTAAGGCAGGCATCAGAACGGAAATCTATCCTGATGCCGTGAAGATGAAAAAACAAATGAGCTACGCCAATGCCAAGCAGATTCCTTTCGTGGTATTGGTGGGCGAGAATGAAATGAGCACTGGCAAAGTGACGTTGAAAAACATGTCAACGGGAGAACAGATGCAAGTGGGTGTTGATGAAATTATCGAACAGGTATCTAAATAACATCATCATGAAAAAGATAAGTGCGTTTTTTGTCGTGACGTTATTTTGCATGTTGCTTACGTCATCAACAAAGCAAATCACCATATTCATCATTGGTGATTCTACTGCTGCGAATAAATCGAATTACAAGACCAATCCTGAAAGGGGATGGGGTATGGTGTTGCAAGGGTTTTATGATGCACGTATTCTGGTGGATAATCATGCTGTCAACGGACAGTCATCAAAGAGTTTTATCGATGATGGACGATGGAAGAAGGTGATTGACAAGGTAAAACCAGGCGACTACGTGTTTATCCAATTTGGGCACAATGACGAGAAACCCAATCCCAAACGTCATACAGACCCTGGTTCAACGTTCGATGATAACCTGCGGAAGTTCTGTCGTGAAACCATGGCAAAGGGTGGACATCCTGTGTTGTTCAATGCCGTGGTTCGTAGGAATTTCATGCGTAAGGTTGACTCAACGGTTGAGGATGAATCGTTGCGTAGCGTGAAATATGGCGATGAGGAAGTTAATAGCGACACGTTGATAGATACGCATGGGGCTTATCTCTTCCCACCTAAGTATATTGCCAAGGAGTTAGGTGTGCCTTTCGTTGATGCAAATCGCGTGACTCATGACATCGAACAGGGAATGGGCATTGAGGGTTCTCGTAAATTGCACATGTGGCTGAAGCCTGGAGAGGTAGAGAGCATTCCAGATGGACGCAAAGACAATACGCATTATAATATATATGGTGCAAGGGTGGTAGCGGAGGCTCTGGCTAAGGCAATCGCTCAGGAAGTTCCTGCCTTGAAAAAATATATCATCCATTATGATTATGTGGTATCTGAGAAGGGAAAAGGCAATTATCTCACGTTGCAAGATGCCGTGAATGCTGCTCCTATGGGCAAGAAAACCAAGATATTGATATTAGACGGTACATGGGAGAAACCTGTGATTCCACAAGGAAAGAAAATTCGATTCAAGACTTTCCCTGATGCGAAGGTTAAATAGATTGAAGATTGAAAATTGAAGATTTGGGAGTTAAAACAATAGGTTGATGATTCACGAAATGTACCTACTGCTTTAACTCCTAAATTTTTTTGTTACTATATCCCTACAACTTGTGGTTGATGCGAAAAAACTGATTAACGAAATTTTTATTTGAACTATATGTCAAATGCGTAATTTAAGTTAATGAATTATAAAATTTAGAGGTAAAATCTTTGATTTGTTTTAATTTGTGTAAATTTACAAAATAAATCCAACATGTTTTACCTAACAATATAACTTTATGAAAAGAGTAGTTTTTTTTCTGATGTTCCTGAGTTTAGGAATCATGGGTGCCAAGGCACAGAAGTATCACTATGACGTGAATCATGACGGTGGTGTGAATATCACCGATGTTATATTTGTGGTTAACAAAATACTTGGCAACAAGAACCCTGATGACTTGAACAAGGGTGAGGCTGTTTCTCTTGGATTGCCCAGCGGTACGTTGTGGGCAACCTATAACGTAGGTGCCGACAAACCAGAAGGGTTTGGCGACCATTATGCTTTTGGAGAGACAGAGGTGAAAAATTATTTCGACTGGAATAATTATACTCATTGTGACGGTACTGAGGAGACTTGTCATCGTCTTGGCGACATCAGCGGAACACAATATGACGTGGCGCGGAAAAAATGGGGTGGCAATTGGCGAATACCTACCATTAACGAATGGCAGGAACTGACTAAGTATTGTACTTACGAATGGACTACTTATCAAGGCGTTGTGGGGGCGAAGTTGACAAGTGTCTTCAATAACAAAAGCATCTTCCTTCCTGCCGCTGGTGCTTCTTGGGAAGATGATATCTACGATGTCGGTAAAGATGGGGGCTATTATTCTTCTACACAATACACAAGAAATTTGAATCTAGCTTGGAACGTCTGGTCTTTTGCTGATGATATATACAGTGATATGCTCACCAAGATCGCCTACGGTAGAAGTGTCCGTCCCGTTGTAGGAATTGATCAGATCAATCACTATGATGTGAACGATGATGGCGACGTGAACATCACCGATGCTATATTTTTGGTCAATAAAATACTTGGCAACAAAAATCCTGACGAAAACTACTTGGCTGAAGCTGTTGACCTAGGTCTGCCAAGTGGTACGAAATGGTCAAACTTCAATCTTGGTGCGACCAAGCCCGAACAGGCTGGTGATTATTATGCTTGGGGTGAAACGATGAAGAAAAACAAGTATTCACTAAACTCGTATCAGCATTACCAAAATAGCAAATATGCGAATATCGGCTCTGACATTAGTGGTACACAATATGATGTGGTACGTGAGAAATTGGGCGGAAAATGGTGTATGCCCACAGTTGCTGACATTGAGGAATTGCTTGCTAATTGCAGTACTATGTGGACAACACTCAATGGTGTGTCTGGCATGAGGTTTACAAGCAATATAAACGGGAAAAGTATTTTCTTGCCTGCAGCTGGTAGGTATGTCGAGAGCAGTGTCAGCGATGGTGGCAATCGTGCTTATTATTGGTCTTCTACTCGTGCCACAGAATATCAAAATGCTTCCTTCACATTGGATTTTAATTCAACTGGTACTTTTGAGGACATCGAAGTAATTGTCTATGGGAAGCCCATCCGACCTGTATTGAAATAAAGGAGGATGGTAAATGAAGTGATGGGGATGCAAGAGTTACTGTTTTTTCCCCAATAACTCTTGCATTCTTACAATTTCATCACGATATTGTGCTGCTTGCAGGAAGTCGAGAGACTTGGCTGCTTGTTTCATCGACTCGGTAAGTTGTTCGATACGCTTTTCTATTTGTGCCTTACTCATTCTCTTCTCTATCGGGTCTGCGGCAATACCCACGTCCTTGCCATTGGCAACGTATGGACCATACGAGCGTTGCAACTCGCGTTGGTCGGGAGTGAGTTGGTCTTTTGAAGACATCAGCGTATTGTTGATGGCTTTCACTATCTGCTTGGGTGTGATGTGATGGTCTTCGTTGTATTTTAATTGGATAGAACGTCGGCGGTTGGTCTCGTCAATGGTTTTCTGCATACTTTCCGTAATGGTGTCTGCATACATGATAACCTTTCCATTTACGTTTCTTGCAGCTCTTCCCGCAGTCTGTGTCAAGCTGCGATGACTTCTTAGGAATCCCTCTTTGTCTGCATCGAGAATGGCTACAAGTGACACCTCTGGTAAGTCAAGTCCCTCTCGCAAAAGGTTTACACCCACCAATACGTTGAACTCACCAGAACGCAAGCCATTCATGATTTTCAATCTGTCAAGGGTAGCCACGTCACTATGTATGTAGTTGGCTCGAATATCGTGATTCAACAAGTATTCGGTCAGTTCTTCTGCCATGCGCTTGGTTAGTGTAGTAACCAACACCCTTTCGTCACGATGAATCTTGGTAATAATCTCATCCATCAAGTCGTCTATCTGGTTCTCGCTTGGGCGCACTTCTATCTCTGGGTCGAGTAGTCCTGTTGGTCTGATGAGTTGCTCAACTACTACTCCTTCCGATTCCATCAACTCATAATCTGCTGGTGTTGCAGATACGTAAATCACTTGGTTGATCATCTCGTGAAACTCCTCGAAGCGTAGAGGGCGGTTGTCAAAGGCGGCTGGCAGACGGAAACCATATTCCACAAGGTTTTGCTTGCGTGCTCGGTCACCGCCAAACATGGCATTGAGTTGTGGAATGCTCACGTGGCTCTCGTCTATCACCATCAGATAATCCTTGGGGAAGAAGTCGAGCAGGCAATAGGGACGTTGTCCAGGTTCACGTCCATCGAAATAGCGTGAATAGTTCTCTATGCCCGAACAGTGTCCTAATTCCTTGATCATTTCCATGTCATATTCCACCCTTTCCTTGATACGCTGCGCCTTGATGGGATCACCAAGCTCATTGAAGAAGTCGATTTGCTTGACCAAATCATCTTGGATATTGCGGATGGCTATATGAGTTTGTTCTTGCGATGTGACAAACAAGTTGGCAGGGTAGATTTGGTATTCTTCAAATGACATCAGGTGGTGTGAGTCCAATGGGTCTATTTCCTCTATTTCGTCTATCTCGTCATCCCACCACGTCACACGTAGCGCATGGTCGCTATACGCCATGAAAATATCTACGTGATCGCCTTTCACGCGAAAGTTTCCACGTTCCATTTCAATGTCGTTGCGTACATACAAGGCATCTATCAATTTCCGTAAGAAGAGATTGCGGTCTATCCTTTGTCCTTTCTTGATGGAAATCACACTGTTTTCCATTGCCGTAGGTCCTCCCATACCATAGATGCACGATACAGAAGATACCACCACGACATCTTGCCTGCCAGACAACAACGATGATACGGCAGAGAGTCGCAGCCTGTCAATGTCGTCATTGATGGCAAGGTCTTTCTCTATGTATGTATCGGTGGTGGGAAGGTAAGCTTCCGGTTGGTAATAGTCATAGTATGACACATAATACTCCACGGCATTGTTGGGGAAGAATCCCTTCATCTCCTCATACAACTGTGCCGCAAGCGTTTTGTTATGACTCAGTATGAGCGTTGGTTTCTTGATTCTCTCTATCACGTTGGCAATGGTAAAGGTCTTGCCCGACCCCGTTACGCCTAACAATACTTGTGCCTTGTCACCACGAAGAATACCTTCGGCGAGTTGTTGTATAGCCTCTGGTTGGTCGCCTGTTGGCTTATATTGAGAAGTAAGTTTAAAATCCATCATTTTGCAAAGATAGTCATTTTTACGATAACCAATCCTATTTTTCATGTAATAAACGTTATAAAACGGTTGTATTTTTCCAAAATTCTATTAAATGCTTTGCAAATCAGCGGAATATTGTGTAATTTTGCACGGCTTAGGCTTTAAGGATTGTAATATGAAAAAATCTCTTTCCATCGCAATATTGTTTGTACTGTTGTTGTCTGGTTGTGCCAATGAGTTCAACAAGGTGTACAAATCGGATAATTATATGTACAAATACGAGTATGCTAAGGAATGTTATGCTCGTGGCAAATACTCCCGTTGTGCGCTTTTGTTGCAAGAGTTGGTAACGATGATGAAGGGTACCGATAATGCACAGGAATGTTTATATATGCTGGGAATGTCAGAGTATATGGCAAAAGACTATGAGACGGCGGCTGAGTATTTCAAGAAATACGCCACTTCTTATCCTCATGGCACTTATACCGAAACGGCACGGTATTATGTGGGCAGAAGTCTCTATATGAGTACACCAGAGCCTCGCTTGGACCAAACGCCTACGATTGCCGCCATTACTGCTTACCAGACATTCTTGGATATGTATCCCGATTCTGAGTTGAAGCCTATGGCACAGAAACACCTGTTCGAGTTGCAGGACAAACTGGTGCAGAAAGAATTGGCTTCAGCGCAGTTGTATTTCAACTTAGGTACGTATTTCGGCAATTGCAATACCAATGGCGAGAGCAATTACCTTTCGTGCATCATCACTGCCGAGAATGCGTTGAAAGACTTCCCTTATTCTTCCTTGCGAGAAGACTTTGCCGTGCTGCTGATGAAGAGTAAGTTTGAACTTGCCCAAAACAGCGTGGAGTCGAAACGTTTGGAGCGTTATCAGGATGCTGAGGACGAATGCTACGGATTCATCAACGAGTATCCCGATTCCAAATATAAGGAAACGGCTGAGAAGTTTATCCAACGATGCAAGCAGTTCACGAAGGAGTGAACAATACTTTCCCTTTTTCTTCAGACAAAATATAAACCAAAAATATATGGACTATAAAAAATCAAAAGCATCTGTCAATACGGTAACACGCAACATCATGGATTTGTGTGAGGAGACTGGCAACATCTACGAGAGTGTAGCCATCATTGCTAAACGTGCCAACCAAATCTCAGTGGAAATCAAGCAAGACCTGACGAAGAAATTGGCTGAGTTTGCTTCATACAACGACTCTTTGGAAGAGGTGTTTGAAAACCGTGAACAGATAGAGATTTCTCGTTACTACGAGAAGTTGCCAAAACCAACATTGTTGGCAACAGAGGAGTTCGTTCAGGGTAACGTGTATTATCGCGACCCATCCAAGGAACAAGCTGATGCGTAATTGTTATGTGGCAACGTAAACAAACAATTTATCTTATCGCAGCACTGATATTCACGGTGCTGTGTCTTTGTTTCCCCATCCTCTCGGTAGAACCCAAGGGAATGGGAGTGAGTGCGGTATTATACAACTTGATCTATATTGACGGTGACGGTGGCAACAGCTATGGCAAAGCGTTGCTCTTTGCCTTCTTGTTGGTTACTTGCCCATTGGCTCTGATGGCTGTTTTCTCGTTCAAGGATCGTAAGCTCCAAGCCAAATTGTGCACATGGTGTATGATACTTCTTTTGGCGTGGTATGTTTACTTGGCTTTCTGCGTCATCAATGAGTTTATGGTGGCTGGTACGCCTCACTTCGAGTTTTCCGTTTGCTTCCCTCTTATCTCTGTTATCTTTTATTATATGGCAAGGAGAGGTATCATCGCAGATGAGAAGCTGGTGAGGTCTATGGACAGAATCAGGTAAGATATTAACAATAAATATTTACACCCGCAACTTACGAAAGTTGAATATATTCATCAAAAAAGGCTGGTTGGAACAAACCAACCAGCCTTTTTTCTATGTCATTTTTTTGTTGAATTACAAACCTAATCCTTTCTTTACGGCAGCAGCACCTTTGTCAACAGCCTCACCAGCCTTTTCCTTGGCGTTGTTTACAGCTTCGTTAGCCTTGTCAACAGTAGCAGCCTTGGCATTCTCTACAGTCTCGTTGGCTTTGTCAACAACTGCGTCTTTGGCGTTCTCTACAGCTTCCTTTGCTCCATCAACAGCCTCAGCTGCAGCGTCTGTGGCAGCATCAACAGCCTTGTCAGCAGTAGTAGAAACCAAGCTTGATGCGTCAATACCCAAAGCCTTCAATGCGTCGTTTGCACCAATGAGTTTCTCTACAGACTCTGTTGGGATGTTGGCAATGTTGTCAACCAAACCACTCACTACGGCATTCTTGCCAGCAAAAGCCTTAATGGCATCAGCATTTTCCTTCAAGAAGGTCTGAACCTTTGCCAAATACGTTTGTGCTATTTCAGGATTCTTGGCGATGTATTCAGCCACTTTTGCCTTAATCGTCTCAAGAGCACCTTGGAAAGCGGTGAGGTCTTTGTTCTGAAGCAAGCTGCCTAAGTTGCTTACCATCTCGTCAGCGGCGGTAGTAGCTTCTTCGGTGAGTACAGCGAGAGTGTCAACTTGTTCCTCTACGGGAGCAGCGGTCTTGTTACCAGTGCAGCTTGTGATAGTCATGGCTGCAGCTGCGATTGCCATCATGAAGATTTTTTTCATAACTTTCTTTGATTTTAATTGTTAATAAATAATCTTTGTTTTGTAAAACATCGCAAATATACGCTAATTTGATATTGGTTATCATTTTTGTTTGCAAGTTTTAACTAAAGAATGGTGAAAATTACTTCACGAACACTTTCTTTCCACGATGGATATAGATACCCTTTGTCGTAGGCTTGTCTATGCGGACTCCTTGCAGGGTGTACCAGGCATCATCCTTCTCAACCAGTGATTCGCTTTCAAGGTTGTTGATGTCTGTCACCTCATCCATGAATGCAGTCTTGGCACCTGACGGACTCGTGAGTGTTCCGTACAATTTGATGTTGGCAAAACCTATCTGTTTGGTGCTGCCCAATGCATAGACATTGAAAGTGAGCTTGTGACCTTTCTTCGTGTCACCTGGATTCACGCTATATGTATATACGGTGTGTTGAGGTGTGGCATTGTTTCGTGTAGGACGAAGCTTTTCTGCAATCTTGTTGCCAGCCCAACTCACGTCGATATATCCACCGTCTGTTCCGATGCGTGTGGCAATAAACTCAATCTTGTTGATGGCAAGCTCATAACCGTTGATAGGTGTCACGCTGAATGACAGTTTGTTGTTGTCGTCTGCCACGGGATTGTTACCTACCGTTACGCCAATGCAAGTCTCACTCAGATCATTCAGTGTTCTGATGCCATTGTACGTCAGTCCCGACCCGATGGTAACGTCAGTGCTTACCTTACCTGTCAAGTCACTTCCTACTATTGCCTTTTGGTTGTGGATTGATATAAAAACAGGAGGGAGCATCACTGCTACCTCCTGTATGTCCCCAGGGTGAATATAATCTAACTATTTTATACAATAACTATATTATTGCCATTTCTAAAACCTTTCCCTTTCTATTTGAATACGTTTTGTTTGATGAGTTGCTGGATGTCGGAAGGCATTTCTTTCGTCTTGCAGCAATCCACGATGTACCTTACCACCTTGTCGGGTAGGGTAGTTGCTTTCTTCCAAATGTCATGGCGATTCATCCAACGACCCTTGAATGTGTTCTTGTCTAACAGCACCATGTCTCCTTCTTTCACCGAACGTCCCATCTCCGTATATACACCATTCTTGAAGGTATATGTTCCATACTCGTGGGGCATCACTACCACTTTTCCTGTCTTGGTAAGGGCTAACTGTGCACAAGCATATTCGCCATCGGCACCATAGTACTTAAACTGGCTGTAGCCACTCTCCTTACCACATACTGTTTTCTTTTCGCCCTCAAATTGCATTGATTGCATCAACCATGCCCCATGCAGTTCCTTGTCTGCCACCTTGGTTGTTTGGGCTTCTACTTGCAGCGCACTCATGAGTACCACTGCCATCACTAACATTACTCTTTTCATAAGCTTTACGTTTTAAATAGATTCAACTTTGATGGAATCAGCTCCATGATGTCGGTTGCAAAGATAGGGATGATTTGCGCTGTATCCAAGAGTTTTCTTTTGCATTTCTTTTGCATTTGCAGATGCAAACAAATTGCAAAGTGCTCATATTGCGGTTAAACTCCGATGGAAAGGATGAAATCGTCCCATTCCTTGGTGCTTCCCTTTCGCCCGAAAACTTTCTTGTATAGTCTGCTGCGTACCGTACTGATGGTACTCGTGTCTCTTATCAGTACGTTGGCAATGTCCTTGGGTGGTATGCGTAGCTTGATGAGCAAACAGGTCTGGTATTCCAGTTCCGACATGTGGTGTAATCCTCTCAACTGACTTGTGAAGCCTGGATAAACCGTTTTGAGCATCTGCTCTACGTCAGTCCATTATTCTTTTGTCAATGACTGTCCGTTTGTAATGCGTTCATATAGGTTGTTATACTCGTCAGAGGCGAAAAATTGTTTTTCGTCTGCCATGATTGCTTGTTTGACGTGCTGTGAGCGTTTTTCATGTTCTTCCTGTATCTGTTGCAGTTGTAGTCGTAATCGTTGCCTGCTTTTACGACTGGTTACAACATAGTGGATGGCTACCAATATGATGAGGCAAATAGCGTAGGTCAACCAATGGATCCTTTTCTGTTGTTGCCTTTCCTTGGCGGAGAGCACGTATGTCTGTGGAGTGTCGTGGTTAGCCTTTTTCATTTCGTCTGCAATGATGTAGCGCAATTCCTGCCCCCATTCAACGTCCATGTCATTGGCACGTTTCCATGTGTACAGTACACCAATTTGTTGGATGGTCATGGCTGTGTCTCCGGAGAGGGTAAGGGGATGTGGGTCGCCATCCTCAAAGTAAAGCATTTCGCCGCCACCTTTGTTAATCAGTGTCGTTTGTATCATGGATGTGGGCATGATGACCAATCCCCTGTCTGTTGTCTTGAGTTTGCACTGGTAGTACATGCTGTCTTCGCTATAGATGCGGCAATAAGTATTTTTGTCTTTTAGGAAGTGGTCGTACACTTCACCAGCGGGATATTCTACCTTTTGCAATAACCATGTACCTTGCAGGCAAAACTTCCGTTCTTTTCCCGTGTTCTTCATGCAACCCGATAACAGGAGAACCATGAAGCTTATCATGAATAGATTCTTCATCATTCCAGTTTTTGAGGACAAAGATATCATTTTTCAACAGAAAAGCCAAGTTTTGCGGTTTGCAATTTGTTTGCATTCGCCTAATCTCTATCCATGCTCCTTCTTCCCCGTCTTTGTTTTCCACGATATTGTCATTCACCAAGTCAGCATATCTCTTGCTTCTTGCTTCTAACTTCTAACTTTCTTACTTCTAACTTTCTTACTTCTAAATATGTCTTATAAATTCGCAATTTACCCCTTAAAATACGGGCATTTTTTCAACTGAGTTGGAACTCGGTCGAAAAAATGCCTGTATTTAGGTGGTTTGATAAACTATTCATTATCAGTCTTTTAGGAATTAGTAAGGTTTGGAGTTTGAGTAAAAATTCATGTTTTTGCTTCAAAAAAGGCACTTTTTGGGCTTTCGTAACATATATAGTTAGCACTCGTAACATACATAGTTACGCTCATAACTCATATAGTTACGTGCGTAACATATTATGTTACGATGAAAAACATGGTTTTTTGCCCGTTTTAACGCATTTTTCTGCTCTTACAATTCTATTTGGCAAGAAACGTCAAACATGTTTTTGTCGGAATAATTCTGAATTTATAATTGGCAAATCATATCTCTTGCTTCTTGCCTCTTACCTCTTACTTCCTGCCTCTTACCTCTTGCTTCATGCCTCCTGCCTCTTGCTTCTCATCAATACCCCAACAACGAGCCGATTTGGAAGACCGCTGCTGAAACTACCCAAGCAAGGAGGGTGGTATAGACGGCTGTGAAAGTAGCCCATTTCCAGGAACCCGTTTCCCCTTTGATGGCTGCAATGGTGGCAATGCAAGGGAAGTAGAGCAATACGAAGAGAAGGAAACAGAAGGCGGAGAGGGGAGTGATGCCATCTGCCATCATCTTCTTTCTGAGACTGGTGTATTTCGTATTGTCGTCACTGTATGAGTCGTCATCAGAAAAACTGTCGTCGTCAGTATAGAGAACCCCCAAGGTGGAAGCCACGATCTCCTTGGCACCGATACCAGAGATGAGACCCACGTCTAACTTCCAGTCGAATCCCTGCGGACGGAACACGGGTTCTATTGCTTTTCCCAACTGTCCGATATAACTCTGTTCCTGTTGCTCCTGCGTGGATAGCTGGTCGTTGTGCGGGAAGTAACCCAATGCCCATACGATGATACTTGCCACGAGGATGATGCCTCCCATCTTCTTGAGGTATTGCTTGCCTTTCTCCCACGTGTGGCGAAGCGTGGCTTTCCATGTGGGCAGACGATAGGGAGGAAGCTCCATGACAAAAGGCGTGTCTTCGCCCTTGATGACAAACCGCGTGAAGATTCTGCTGACAATGACTGCCATGACGATGCCGATGATATACAAGAGGAACATCACGTCTTGACGGTATTGCTTGGCGAAGAATGTGCCGATAATCATGATGTAGATGGGCAGACGGGCGGAACATGACATCATGGGCATGATGAGCATGGTAACGAGACGGGAGCGCCTGCTCTCGATGGTACGTGTAGCCATGATGGCTGGCACGTTGCAGCCATATCCCATGATAAGGGGGATGAACGACTTGCCGTGCAGTCCCATCTTGTGCATGAGCTTATCCATGATGAACGCCGCACGTGCCATGTAGCCAGAGTCTTCCATGAAGGAGATAAAGGCGTAAAGTATCAAAATCTGGGGTAGGAAGACAATCACAGCTCCCACACCACCTATCACGCCGTTGACAAGCATCGCCTTGAGCGGTCCCTCTGGCATGGAGGCGCTCAGGAAGTTGCCTAACCACTCTACCCCTGCCTCTATCCAGTCCATGGGATATTGACCGAGGGAGAATGTTACCTTAAACATCAGCCATATCAATGCCAAGAAGATGGGGAACCCTATGTATCGGTTGGTGATGATCTTGTCCAAGATGTGTGTGGTCTTGTACGTGCCTTGGTTGTCTCCTTCTTCATATCCAGCCTCTTTCAGTGCTCCACGGATGAAAGCGTACTTGGCATCCATGATGGCAGTCTCACTGTCGTCCTTGGTCTCCTTCATGATTTTCTTGGCAGCCTCATCGCGTACTGTAATGATTTGCTTGCCATTGGGGAGCGACTGCACCAATTGCTCCGTTTCCTTATCCATTTCAAGAAGTTTGATAGACAGGTAACGGGTGGAATACTTATGTCTGATTTGTTCGTCGTTTTGCAATTCTTTCTTGATGCTCTCAATGCCCTCTTCCACGTACTTGCCGTGGTTGAGGTGGATGTGCCTGAACACGCTCTTGTTGGGACGGTTGCTGTGGGCGAAGTCTTCGCCATGATTACCGCCGTGGTGGTTTTCGTAGTTCTTGTGCCATTCCTGCAGGTCTTTTGCCACGTCGGGGTTGATGAATCCTTTGTCATCGAGGAAGTCAACACCCTCGTAGATGTTGATGATGATATGGAATAGCAAGTCCACGCCCCTTCCTGTCTTGAAAACGGTGGGTACCATGGGAACGCCGAAGAGCAATCCCAACGTACCGATGTCGAACTTGTCACCACGGTTCTCCACTTCGTCAAACATGTTGAGGGCACATACCACACGCAGGTTCATGTCAACCAGTTGGGTGGTGAGATAGAGGTTGCGTTCGAGGTTGCTGGCATCAATGACGTTGATGACAATATCGGGTGTTTTCTCAATGATTTGCTTGCGTACGTATAACTCTTCGGGGGAATAGGCTGAGAGAGAATACGTACCAGGAAGGTCAACGAGATTGAAGCGGTAACCTTCAAATTCGGCAAAGCCTTCCTTGGCATCAACGGTAACGCCTGAGTAGTTGCCTACCCGCTCGTGCGCTCCCGATGCGAAATTGAAGAGAGATGTCTTTCCGCAATTGGGATTGCCGACAAGCGCCACGTTGATGATTCGGCGCTTGCGCATGGCAACGTCGTGCAACTGCTTTTCAGTGAGTGGTTGGTCATCGTTGTCGTCGGCGATGGTCAGATCTTCGCTTTGCCTCTTTTCTTCAAGGCTCAACTTGCGTGCCTCTTCCTCTGAGATGATTTCAATCATCCCAGCCTCAGCCCTTCGGAGGCTCACCTCGTAACCCATGATTTTATATTTCACAGGGTCTTGGAGTGGAGCGTTGAGCAATACCTCCACCACCTTACCCTTGATGAAGCCCATTTCAACGATTCGTTTACGGAATCCTCCATGTCCGAGCACCTTTACGATAACACCGCGCTCGCCTGTGTGTAAGTCTGAAAGTCTCATATTACGTTCTTTTCTGCGAAATTACACATTTTTCCCCGTATTCGGGCGGCAAAAGGTGTTATATTTTACAAAATACCTAAAAATGGGGATGTTTTGGTGTTTAGTGTTGAGTGTTTAGTGTTGAGTGTTTAGTGTTGAGAGTTTAGTGTTTAGTGTTTAGTGTTTAGTGTTGAGAGTTTAGTGTTTAGTGTTTAGTGTTTAGTGTTGAGAGTTTAGTGTTTAGTGTTTAGTGTTTAGTGTTTAGTGTTTAGTGTTTAGTGTTGAGAGTTTAGTGTTTAGTGTTTAGTGTTGAGAGTTTAGTGTTTAGTGTTGAATGTTTAGTGTTGAGCGTTTAGTTCTTCATTCAAGAAACGAGGGGTGTAACCCTTATCAGACAGAGCTACCTCTTCTGGTGTGCCCTTGGAAAGAAGTGTACCACCGTTTCGTCCTCCCTCTGGTCCCATGTCGATGATGTAATCAGCCAGTTTGATGACATCTAAGTTGTGCTCAATGATGACCACGGTGTTGCCCTTGTCAACCAGTCGCTGGAGTACAGCCATCAGGTTCTTGATGTCATCGAAGTGCAGTCCAGTGGTAGGTTCGTCAAGGATATAGAGCGTCTTGCCCGTGTCCTTCTTCGATAGTTCGGTGGCGAGCTTGACACGTTGGCTTTCTCCACCGCTCAGCGTGGTAGAGGGTTGTCCCAGTTTGATGTATCCCAATCCTACGTCTTGAATCGTCTTGATCTTATGCAAGATGTGAGGCACGTTCTCGAAAAACTCCACGGCTTGGTTGATGGTCATGTCAAGTACATCTGCAATCGACTTACCCTTAAACCTTACCTCCAAGGTCTCACGGTTGTAACGCTTGCCGTGACACACCTCGCATGGCACCATTACATCGGGAAGGAAATTCATCTCGATGGTCTTGTAGCCGTTGCCGCTACAACTCTCACACCTGCCTCCCTTCACGTTGAACGAGAATCGTCCAGGCTTGTAACCTCTGATCTTGGCTTCAGGCAGGTTGACGAACATCGAGCGGATGTCACTGAAGACACCCGTGTAGGTGGCTGGATTGGAACGGGGCGTTCTGCCCAACGGACTCTGGTCCACGTTCACCACCTTGTCTATATATTCTATGCCTTCGATGCTGTCGTATGGCATGGGTTTCTTCAACGAACGATAGAACTTCTGTGAAAGAATGGGTTGTAGCGTTTCATTCACCAGCGTTGACTTACCAGAACCAGAAACGCCTGTGACTACAATGAGCTTACCTAACGGAAATTCTACGTCCACGTTTTTCAAGTTGTTTCCCCTTGCGCCATGAATCCAGATAGACTTCCCATTGCCTTTGCGTCGTTCTTGAGGAATCTCTATCTTCTCCTTGCCATTGAGAAACCTTGCAGTCAGCGTGTTGATGTCGTTGTTCATGATGTCTTCAGGCTTTCCCTGAAACACAACCTCACCACCTTTTCTTCCAGCCCGTGGTCCGATATCTACGAGGTAATCGGAATGAAGCATCATGTCTTTATCGTGCTCTACCACAATGACCGTGTTGCCCATGTCACGCAATTGCTTGAGTGAGGAGATGAGACGTTGGTTGTCGCGTTGGTGCAATCCGATGGATGGCTCATCTAATATATACAGCACATTGACCAATTGGGAACCGATCTGCGTAGCCAATCGTATGCGCTGGCTCTCACCACCCGACAAACTGGCAGACTGGCGATTGAGGGTGAGATAGTCTAATCCCACCTCTAACAGAAACTCCACGCGAGAGCGCAATTCCTTGACAATCTCATGGGCAATCTTCTGTTGCATGGATTCCATGTGCTCCTCTACATGCATCAGCCAATCGCGAAGGTCAGTGATGTCGAGGTTGGCAACTTCAGAGATGTTCTTGTCCCATATACGATAGGAGAGGGATTCTCTTTTCAACCTCGCCCCATGACATTCGGGACAGGTGCAGACAGCCAAGAATTGGTCTGCCCATTTCTGCCCGGCAGAAGAATCGTCGTTGTCCATCACGTTGCGGAGATACTTGATCACTCCGTCGAAGGCAATGAAATAGTCGCTTGAGGTATGTACCAATTCCTTGTTGATACGCACGTTCTCCAAGGAGCCATACAAAATCTCGTCCATTGCCTCTTGGGGAATATCCTTCACGGGAGTATGTAAGTCGCATTCGTACTTTTGAAGGATAGCGTCTATCTGCCAGAATATCATTTGGTTCTTGTATCTTCCCAAAGGGATGATGGCACCTTCGTGAATGCTTTGCTTGTTGTCAGGGATGACCTTCTCCATGTCTATCTCATTGATGACACCCAATCCCTTGCATTTGGGACAAGCCCCTTCGGGAGAGTTGAACGAGAAGATGTTTGGGGCAGGCTCACCGTAGGAAAGACCAGTGATGGGATCCATGAGGCGTTTGGAGAAGTTGCGCACACTTTCCGTGTCCTTATCCATGATCATGATGATTCCATCACCTTGTTTCATTGCCACTTGAACGCTTTTCTTCAACCGCTCATCGTCCTTGCCTTGTACCTTTAGCTTATCGATAACCACTTCGATGTTGTGGTTTTTGTAACGGTCAACCTTCATTCCCCTGGTAATCTCTACCACCTGTCCGTCAACACGCATATATAAGTAGCCTTTTCTGCGCATACTCTCGAAAAGCTCACGGTAATGACCTTTGCGTTGCCTCACCAAAGGGGCGAGAATGAAGATGGGCTTGTCGATATAATGGGTGAGAATCATTTCCAAAACCTGTTCCTCAGTGTATTTCACCATTTTCTCACCCGTCATGTAACTGTAAGCCTTACCAGCACGTGCGTAGAGCAAGCGCAGATAGTCGTAGATTTCTGTCGTGGTGCCTACGGTGGAGCGTGGGTTTTTGTTGGTAGTCTTCTGCTCGATGCTGATGACAGGACTCAACCCCGTAATCTTATCCACGTCGGGTCGTTGCAATCCTCCTAAGAAGTTGTGGGCGTATGCAGAGAATGTCTCGATGTATCTTCGTTGACCTTCGGCAAAGATGGTGTCGAAAGCCAATGATGACTTACCCGAACCAGATAGTCCGGTGATAACAGTCAGGGAATTGCGCGGAATCTCTACGTCGATGTTCTTGAGGTTATGAACGCGTGCTCCCCAAACATTAATCTTCTCGTCTTCTCTTTGCATGGTGGTTGGTGGTGAGGTCAGTATATTATGGAGTGGTAGTGTTGTTGTTTTCCTTCTCAATGAATCCACGCAAGAGGTTCACGTCAGTCTTGATGTTGAATTTTCTACCATCAGCCCCTCTTGCCTTCACGAGGCAGAAATAAACACCATCTTTCACGGGCTTACCTTTATACGTGCCATCCCATTCGCCAGAAGGGTCGTGCCACTCATAGAGCTTCTGTCCCCAACGATTGAAGATATAAGCATGAAACTCCACGATAGATTTGTACCCCTCCTTGGCGCGGTAGGTGTTGTTGTATTGGTCATTGTTGGGTGAGAATGCGTTAGGCATTTCCAGTTTGCTCTCGTAAATGGAAATGTTGAAAGGTAGAACTCCTGGGTTTTCAGACCAATATACCTTGTCGTATTTCACGGTATCCGTGCCGTTGATGAAAGTAGCATAGAGCGTGATACGGTGAGCGCCAGCCGTAGTGAAGGTGTATTCCGTTTCTTCCTCATACCTGACAAGGTAAGGAGTGTCCTCTTGTCCTTCTGTATAGAAACGCCATTCGTATGTGGCATTGTAATCGCCCACGTTAGAAGGGTTAGCTGCAAAATGTCCTGTAACGGGCGCAGAGAATGAAGAACCCTCATCTGTTTTTTCAGCTGTCTCATCATAGGTGGCAGTAGGATTGACAAACGGAACTCCTTGTGCGTGAATGGCAATGCTTGTCAATGTGAATACCAAAAGAGTATAGATCTTATTTGCTTTCATCATTATATTAGTAGAATGGGGTTAGTTGATAAAACAAATCGCAAGATGAAAATACTTTCACTTGCGACTTGATTCTTTTTTACTTTCCTTTGTACACCCTTAGGGATTCGAACCCTAGACCCACTGATTAAGAGTCAGTTGCTCTACCAACTGAGCTAAGGGTGCAGCAACCATTTTTCTTTAGCGGTTGCAAAGGTATGAATTTATTTTTTCTCCACCAAATTTTTTCGCCAAATTTTTATCCAAGAGTGATGATTTATTGCATAATTGCCCAAAATCATTGTTCTAAGATGGAAAATTCAGCACCTGTAGCGAAGTCTTGACCATCTTGTGAACTCAAGGCATTGAATCTGAGATAGCGGGCTTTCACTGGTTGAGAGAAGAGAATTTTCTTCTCTTTCTTGTCGTTGGCAAACGTTCCTTGGCAAATAGGGTCTCCCCATGTCTTACCATCGTTGCTCACTTGGATGCTGTATTCCTTGATGTTTCCGTTGCTACTGTCTTGACGTGGAAGATACACAAATCCTTTCAACATCTTCGTCGTTCCGCAATCAAAGTCCACCCAGTGGGGATAGTTGGCTACCGTCACGCTCCACATCGTATGCCAGTAGGTGTTGGGGTTTCCGTCCACCAAGTGTTCGGCATTGCCTTCGCCACTCTCTACGCTGGAGGCAAAAGATACAGTCACAGGGATATGGTCGATGCGTTCAAATTCTTTGCTGTTCACTATCCACTCACAGCCTTGCTCGTATGCCTTCACCGTACCGCCATTGCGCAGGTTAAACGTTCCTGTGTAACGTTGGGGTTTGGAAGAGCGTTTCTTGTTCTTGGCATTTGTCCCGTCATTGACAAGGAAATAAATGGGCTGATGATTTTCCTTCGTGGAAGAAATGGCAACGTTGCCTTCAGCGTCTCGCTCAATGATGAGTGGAGCTGGTCCTACTGGTTGCACCATAGATGGCTTGTTGGCGGCTGGTCGGATGATGAAAGCAAAGGTGTGAGGCGTTGCCTTCACGCGGTCGTGTTCCAACGGAGCACCCTGTCCACAACTGTTTCCACCCAGACCCGTGATGGCGATGTCGAGATGAAGCGTGTTGTGATTGCTGATTGGTAGCTCATGCGGATGCTTGGCTTGAGCCAGTTCTTGCGCATTCCAAGGCAAGATGGAGAACGACATCTTGTCTTTGGGCATCAGCAATAAGCCTTTGCCTTGGTTGTTTGTCAACTGGCAGTAACGGGTGTCTTGGTGATTGCCCATGTCTTGTGGCTTGGGGAAGTTTTCAAACTCTTTCTCCACCTTATTATTATATATACGTATGAACTGACCACTCTTTCTGTCGGGATAGTTGTCGATAGGACCACGACCGTAGTAGGTGAGGTTGTTCAACGACTTGGGCAAGCGGATGCTGTAACCCAACCGTGGCAATACCACCGTGGGATTGTTGGACGTGATGGCTGATTGTATCTCAATGGTTCCATCGGCATAAACGGTATAGATAATGTTGTTTTGGAAACAGAAGTCGTTCCCGTCTGCTTGTGATTGGGTAGTAAAGGCAAGGCTCACCGAACCGTCTTCGTTCACATGCTTGTTCCACGACAATACTTTCTGTTGCAGACGGTCCAGACCGTGCTGATACCACGATGTCTGTCCCCAGTTGTCGTTGTTGACGGGCGCACGGAAAGCATCGAGCAGTAATCCATCATGACCGTCAATCATTTCCTCATTGCCATATTGCAAACTGTATATAGTGCCTTTCTTCAAATCGAACGAAACATGGAATTGGTTTCCGTCAGACAATTTGAGCAGGTTGTTTGTTGGCTCAGACAGTACCAAAGCTCCTTTCATGGAGAGGGCAGGGCGTTGTTCTGCCTGTTTTACCAACAATTGTTCGTCTGCCTGTACGAACCCGCTCTTTGCCCAAGGCGTATCATGTTTCAGTCTAAACTCAATGGTGAGGAAATACTCACGGTGGTCGAGAGCTTGGGGATTGAGACCATCTATGCTGACCGTCTTATGCTTGCGGGGTGCAATGCTTCCCACTTCAATCTTTCCTTCCTTGACCTTCTCACCATCAGCTTCCAATGTGTAGAAACAATCGTAAGAACTCAAGTCGTCGGTATAGTAGTTCTTGTTGAAGATGTCGATGGTTCCAGTCTGCACGTCGTTCCATTTAATGCCAATGTTTTGGTACACTTTCTTCACCTCGTAATATTGTGGCTTAGGTTCCATGTCGCCAAAGATGATTCCGTTCATCACAAATTCCCGATCATTCGGCGTGTCACCGAAATCACCGCCGTAGGCCAAGTATTTGATGGTTGAATCCTTTGGAAATGAAGAATGAAGAATGAAGAATGAAGAATCCTTTGATTGAGAGTGGTTTGCGCCCAATGATTCTTCTTTCTTCATTCTACGTCCTTCATTTGATGCGCCAGCCGATTCTTCATTCTTCATTCTACATTCTTCATTTTTATAATTATAAAGGCTCTGGTCAATCCAGTCCCAGATGGCTCCGCCACAGAAGAAGTTGGTAGATTCGATAGCCTCCCAATAGTCGATGAGGTTTCCTACTGCATTTCCCATGGAGTGAGCGTATTCCGAGATGTGGAAGGGATATTTGATGTTCATATTGCCTTTCACAGCCGAACGCACCCAGTTCACGGATGGGTATTGGTTACTGCCCATGTCAACGATGTCGTTGTTGCGCTCATATTGCACGGGACGACTGGTGTCGAATGCCTTCAGCGCAGCGTAGGATGCCTTGAAGTTGTCGCCAGGACCAGCCTCGTTTCCTAAACTCCAGATGGCAATACATGGGTCGTTCACACGTGAGTGTGCCAACTCCATCATCCTGGCGATGTGTGCGGGTCTCCATTCTATTGGGTGGGAGAGAGATGCCTCACCGTAGTAGTATTCATGACTTTCTAAGTTTGCCTCAGCCTCTAACCAAATACCATATTTGTTGCAGAGGTAATAGAAATATGGGTCGTAAGAGTAATGCGAGGTACGCACGTGGTTGATGTTAGCTCGTTTCATCATCATCACTTCCTCGCGCATCTGCTCACGGGTAATGGCGTGACCAGTGGCAGGGTTCGTTTCGTGGCGGTTTACACCTTTTAACTTCAATGGCTTTCCGTTGATGAGGAAATACCTGCCAGCCAATCCAAACTCGTCTTCAGAAGCAGGCACGTCCTTGATTTCCACGGTGCGGAAACCTACTTGTGTGGAAACCACTTCTTTCACGCGACCTTTCTTGTCTTTGAGCTTGGCTACGAGCACGTAAAGGTTGGGTTCCTCGCTTGTCCAGGTCTTGACGTTGTTGACGGTGATAGATGCCGTCCCGATACAAGTAGTGTTGGGAGCCATTCCACGGTCAGAGTCCGTTTCCTTTCCCGTCATGATCTGGCAATCTACGAGTTCGTTGTCATCAGCGTAGAGTTTGTTGGCGTATAATTCATATTCTACCTTGTATCCCTTGACTGTTTTGGTGCTTAGGTTCTCCAAGGTGGTTTCTATCTTCATGTTACCATCCGCTTGCGCATGAACCACGAGGTCTTGGATGTGTACCTTCGGTGTAGCATAAACGTTCACCGAACGGAAGATACCAGGCAGACGGAACATATCTTGTGCTTCGAGGAACGAACCGTCGGAATTGCGATATACTTCCACGCTGATGGAATTGTCGCCTATGTGTGCAAAGCGGGTGATGTCGAAACGTGCTGCATCACGGGAGTTCTTGGAAAATCCCACATATTGTCCGTTCACCCACAGGTAGAAGAATGAATCCACACCGTCAAACTCCACGAACAATTCTTCTCCCTTCCACGTCTTGGGAATGGTGAAGGTTCGACGATAAGAGCCCACCTCATTGCGGTATTTGTATGTGGTCCAGTTGGTGGGAGGGGTGCGCATCACGCCTTTTCGCCAATCGTCTTTCTTCACTTGGTGGTAGAAGATGACGGGTTGGTTCACGTAGATAGGTGTGCCGTATTTTTGGCTACCGTCTTGCTGTATGCCTATGATGTTCCAGTTGGAGGGGACGATGACATCGTCCCAGACGGAACAGTCGAAGGTTGGGAGATAGAAGTCTTTGGGGCGCTCGTCAGGGTTCTTGGCGAAATGGAATTTCCATGTACCGTTGAGGCTCATGCGATGCGAACTATACTCTGGCAATACGTGGCGAGCCTCTTCTACGTTGGCGAACGAGGCAAACCATGCACGGGGTTGCAGCTTGTTGTAACCCAATAGCATGGGCGATTGCCATTCTTCTCCCGTGGGAGCCTTGTCGTTACCATAGTGAAAACCTTCCAGAGGTTTATTGTCGGCATGAGCGACAAGAGTGAAGCACCACAATAAGGATGCAATGAATAGTTTGGTCTTTGTCATGTGTATCTGAGGTTAGTGTTTTTTATTTGTTATTTCCAATTCTCAATCGTCAAACCTTGCATACGCTCGAAATGTTTGAGGTTGGAAGTAACTAAAATCATTTTATGATGAATGGCCGTAGCACCTATGAGTAAATCAAACTGGTCAACTCGTTGTCCACTATGTTCAAGGGAATAACGAATTTCACCGTATTTTTTGAATGAGGAGTAAGCGGGTATAACTTTGAAGAGGTGTTGTACATTTCGTATGTCGTCAAGTTTGCGTTTCTTGTTTTCGGCCTTTGCTAATCCGAAATAAAGTTCGGCAATAGTTATTTCAGAAACATAGCAATTATTTGTTCCCACCCTTAAAATGTTTTCACGAACGAACCCTTCGTCACGAAACATTGAAATACAAGCGCATGTGTCAAGTAAATATTTTGCCATTGTTTTACCAATTGTCAATGGTTCTTGTTAATTCAACATTTTCATGGCGTAATTGGTTTGCATAATCTTCGGTAGCCATGTCTCCACCCCAATCTTTTGAAAAGGTCGAAAAGATGTCTTTTGACTCGGTCTTTGGTATAACGGCATGCTTCATGGACTTAACGAGTTTTGAAATTAGGTCAAGCTTGTCTTCGTTGGGCAATGTTCCCAACATGTCCATATAAACATCACTTACATTGATGGTTTCTGTCATTTTATTGCATTTTTTATTTTGCAAAAATACAGCTATTTTTTGATATAACAATAAATTTAATGAAAAATGTAGGTTTTATTTCAATTTCAAGGATAGGCTTGCAACACGCAAACCTATCCCCTACAACTGACAAAAGCTATAATTACGTATCAGGGACATAAACTTTTGCCATTATGACATTAGAGGGCTTTTTCCTCTAAATGTTTTTTCCATTTATAATATCCGGCAATGGCGATGATGACATAAAGCCCATAGAGCGAGGCCTTGAACGGAATGTCTTTGTAGAAATACAACACGCACGTTACTACATCAACGACAATCCAGATAATCCATTGCTCCAAATATTTACGTGCCAACGCCCAAATACCCACCATGCTCAATGCCGTGGTAAAGCTGTCGGCGATAGGCACGCGTGAGTCGGTGTAAGTAACCAATAACCACCAGATGGTTGCCCAAATGGCAAGAGTGCCTATCGTCCACGGTAAGATGTACTTTCGCTCAAAGTGAGTACATTTGAAGGATGAATTAGGATGGTCGATGGTTGAAGTTGTCGCTGAGGGCGAGGATTGATGTTCGATGGTTGAATTACGATGTTCGATGGTTGAATTAGAAAGGTCGATGTTTGAATTTGGAAGTGTTTCGCTTGTCAGCGAGGAAGAAGTTGTGCGGGAAGACGTACTTCCTTCCTTCATCCTTCCATCCTGCGGCTCTGCCGCACCACTTCCTCCTTCGTAATTCTTCCATCCTCCATCCTTTTTCCTTCCTCCTTCAAAAAACTTCCACATGATGAAGCCATAGAAGGACATTCCGAGATAGTAGAACTCCATGCCGCAGTCGGCATAGAGTCCTTTTTGGTAACATAGTACGATTCCCAGAGATTCCATCAGGATTCCCACCAACCACAACCAGATGCTTGCCTTGTATTCCAGGATGATATAGGCAAGTCCTAAGATTGTGGTGGTGATGTCAAGCCAATATTCTCGTAGAAAGTCCATTGTTTGTTATCTTAGAATCTTAGCGTCAGACTACTCATACATGTGAAGCCTGACATGGGGATAAATCCTATCTGGTAATAGCGGTTGTCGTTGGTGTGGCCATAGCTCTCGGCAATGGCTGAGTAAACCCAACCGCTGGTAGCGTAGCGTCGGCTGAAGATGTTGTTGAAGTTTATTCCTACCGTTATCTCCTTGATGCCCAGTGTCTTCTTCACCTTCGATGTATAACTGAGGTTGAGGTTTGAGGTGCTGTAGCAAGGTAATGAGCGGTCGGTATTCTCCGTGTTGTCAAGGTATTGGCGGCTCACGTAGTTGGTGTGCCATACGGCTTGCCAACCTTGGTAATGCAGGTTGATGAATCCGTTGAGAATTACTGAGGGTGAGAATGCAAGGGTGGAATTGTCGTAATGGAACTCACGCAGCTCGTCACCGTTACCGTCACAATGATATTTGGCAGCATCGGTATTGCCTTCCCAGTCGTCCCAGTCTTCTACGAACTCATGAAAATCCTTGATTTTGTTTTTGCTCAATGCAGCATTTCCTTCGATGGTGAGCCAACGGGTGATGTTCCAACCAGCCGTCAACTCTATACCCATGCGGTAAGACTTGTCGATGTTGGTAGTCAACTTTTCACCGATGTCGCTCACGGCTCCGGTCTGCACGAATTGGTCTTTGTAATTCATGTAATAGAGGTTGGCACCAACCCTGAAAGCAGAACTCTCAAACTGATAACCTGCCTCGAAGTCGAGCAGTTGCTCTGCCTTGGGAGCAGGATAGTTGCTGTTGTCGGTGAAGTTGTTGCGTTCTGGCTCACGATGGCTCCATGCTGCCGAGCCATAGACCAGGTGGTTGCCTGAACGATAGCTGATACCAGCCTTGGGATTGAAGAAATCGTATTTCTTGTCGATGTTCAGGAATTGCTTTCTGTAAGTGCCATCGTTGTTGTCTTTAAACTTGTCGTTGTAGCCATCGATCTTATATCCCACGTGGCGATATTGCACGTCGCCAAACACGCTCAAGTGGCTGTTGATATAATAGGTGGCTTTGAGGAAAGCAGAACCGTCCAACTTCTTCGCATCTGAATCGTAATACTGATAATCGCCGTTGGCAAGCAGGTACTTGCTCAATGCTGCGTTCGATACGTATGTGAGGTAACCGAAATGGTTGCCTGAGAAATTCTGCAAAGACAATCCACCGATGATATCCCATGCGTCTTTCTTGTAATTGATGTTCCAAATCAGTCCGTAGGTATCTTGTTTTAGACCTTTCTTTCGCACGAAGTCGCTTTTCTTCACCGTTGAACCGTCGGGAGCAGTGTAGTTGCTCAGTCCAAACTTCTTCAACTTATTGTCGTATCTGAACTCATTGTAATATCCATAGCCGTGTGTGTAGTGCAGAGATGCGGTGGTTGACCAATAGGGGTTGATGTCCCAGACAGCAGAGAGAATGTTACGGTTCTGCCAGAAATTGTCGGTGGCTTTGTCCCAATAATTACCATCGCTCATCTTGTATCGGTTGGCAATGTAGTTGCCGTTGGCATCTTTGGCGGGGTTGCCGTCGTTGTCATAAGCCATTGTCTCATAGAGGGTGTTGTATTTGCCAAATCCCGCATTGTACAGGTCTTTGTAGGTCTTGATGCCCGTCTTTGCCCCGTATGTACCATCCATGAGCGACAGGTCATTGTCGCCTGCGGTAACACCGTTCCATGCCTGTCCCGTTCTCTCGAAATTACCGAAGTGCTTGTAACGAATGGTGAGTTTGTTGTTTACGAAACTCAATCCTCCGTAATACGAACCCGAGCGACCTTTGGTACCGTGGATGAACCCGTCGGTGTTGGTCTCGTGGTACGCTCCGTCCAAAATCCAGTGATTGCCAAACAATCCCGTGGAGAAAGCTCCTCCGAGGTTATAGGTGTTGAATGAACCGTATGAGCCAGACAACTCACCCCATGCTTCGTCGGTTGGTGCTTTAGATGTCAGTGAGAGGGCTCCGCCAAATGCTCCGTCACCGTTGGTAGATGTTCCCACGCCACGTTGAATCTGTACGCTACCCAACAATGAACCATAGCTGTTCATGTTTGCCCAGAACACACATTGGTCTTCGGGTGAGTTGAGAGGCACACCGTCTAACGTAACGTTGATGCGGGAGTCGCCAGCACCACGAATACGCATATACGTGGTACCCGTTCCTAATCCGTTCTCACTCCACGCCAAGATGCCTGGAGTCTGTGAGAAGAGGAAAGGCAGTTCCTTACCCGTCTTTGAAAATGCGTCTAATTCCTTTTTCTTGATGTTGGCAATGGCAAACGGCGCATCTTTCTGCGCACGCACACCCTTTACCACCACCTCCTGCAATTGTTCCAATCGCAGGGAGTCAACTTCTTGAGCCGTGGCAATTGTGGATAATCCCACTGCGATACAAGTTAAAAATGTTTTTTTCATGAAACCTTATTTTATAAGATTCGCAAGATGGCTTGCGAAAACTAATGATACAATAAGGGGGAGAGAAAGAATAAATTCCTACGCAGGCATTACCCTGTTCAGGTTTGAGGGTCTAATCTCAGCCCGCCAACAAGCGAGCACCCCTTAACTTACCGTTTGTAAGTCGGGTGCAAAGTTACTACCTTTTTTTGAAATGTACAAGAAATCTTAAAAAAACATGTATGTGTTGACTGACGAATTGTTGGGGAAGAGGGGGATTTCTTGTTGTCATGATGACGAATGTCTTTCTTCTGTTTTGTCTTGAAAATTCTGAATTTAGGTGCCAAAATACGGGCATTTTTTCAATCGAGTTAGAACTCGGTAGGAAAAATGCTTATTTTTCAGAGTTTTTACATGTCGTTAAGAATCAACGACTTACGGTTTTGTGGTGCGCATTGGTGTTTCAAAAAGAGTACTTTTTTATCGCAAAAAGCATGATTTTGGGCATTCATAACATATATAGTTAGCACCCGTAACATATATAGTTACGCTCGTAATGTATATAGTTACGGTCATAACGATACATGTTAGCGTGAAAAACACCATATTTTGACCCTCTTAACCTATTTTTCGGCTCTCCCATTTCTGGAAGGCATAAAAATCCAAACAACTTTTTGTCATGGATATTTACTGCTTCTATCTTCTCCTGATCCTTCTTTGTTGGCAAATAAGTCGATAGCCCATAACGTTAAATGCTGCGTTATGATTTTTTAACAAAAAAGTTAAGCTTTCATTCAAGCATGATTTTTTAACTTCATACATCTTTTCTTTCATTTCATCCATGATTTTTGCGATTTTCGTGATTTTGGGGCAGAAAGAGAAATTTGCAGGATTCGGGTTTTATTTTATAAATTTGCGGTCATCAATATATGATATTTATCTAAAGAGAATGTATTTTTATTCTTAACTAATAATTCTAAAACCAAACAATTATGAAGAAAATGACCTTAATCTTGGCGAGCCTCATGATGGCAGCCTTGAGTGCAAATGCACAAATCAGTAAAGTACTCCTTCAACACCAAGGAAATGTGACGATGTTTGAACCAGAAGACATTCAAAAAGCAATTGATGCTGCTCAAAATGGAGATTCTATTTTTCTTAATAAAGGAACCTTTCCTGGATTTACTATAACCAAACAGATTTCTGTGATTGGAGCAGGCGAATCCAATACGAGAGTTTCATCACAAATAATTATAGATATTCCTAACAAACCGACATTGTCAGCTCGTATGTTAGATGGTATCGGTCGTAGTAGTGGTGGTGGAACCGTAATTGTAAATAAAGCTGTAAATAATCTAATAATCAGAAAGTGTTCTTTATATAGATTTGAATTCAACGATTTTGTTGATGATGTCTCTATAGATAGATGCACTGTATCCCGTATCATGTTGTCAGAAAAAGTAATCGGACTTACTATTAACAACTCTATATTGGAATTTATCTACGGTACTGCGAATAAGGATACTTCTGTAAAGTGTATAAATTGTCATTTAACCACTGCACCTCCCACTCAATCTTCTTCATCTACGGTAGTAACATTTGTTAATTGTATTGTATATAATGCTGCCACTTACCATTATTCTAATAAATGTCAATACTTAAATTGTTCTGTTCACAGTATGTTATGGGGTATATATAATGATGAGTGTAATGTCGATTATAGCAAGATCAAAGATTATACTGCTAATGAATTGGATTTCTATAAATATTATGGTACTGATGGTACAATAATAGGAATAGAAGGAGGACAATCCCCCTATACTTTGGTCACTACAGCCCCTAAAGTAACAGAAAAAGACATTAAAGTCTCTACTGACATGAAGAAATTAAACGTGAACATCAAGGTTACTCCTAATTAAAAATCTATTATTATGTACAAAAGAGTTTTAAATCTCATAATGCTCATTTGTATGGCATTATTTGCGCAAGCGCAAAACGAAGTAGGTACCATTACCGAATATCAATATTGGATTGATGACAATTCTGACCAAAAGGTATCGAAATTCACTTCAAGCAATAATTTTTCTTTAAACCTGAATATCACCAATCTGGATTGTGGCTTGCACTATTTTAATTTCCGTGCACGTAACAGTCTTGGTGAATGGGGTGAGTTGACAAGACTGATGTTCTACAAGTCGGAAGTGAATGCTCCCGAGGAAGATGCTACGATTACAGAATATGAGTATTGGTTTGATGACAACTATGACCAGCACAAGACCGTCGCTGCCACGAATAACAACTTCGTTGCTTCCATCCCTATCAATAGATTGGGAGAAGGTGTACATTATTTCAATTTCCGTGCCAAGAATTCCTATGGGCTATGGAGCGAATTGTTGAGAGTGATGTTCATGGCTCCAGCACCATCGGGTGATGATGGAGAAGAGTTGCTGATAGTATCCACTAATGATGGATATGTGACGTATTGTTCCGAAAATGGACTTGACCTGAGCAACTTTGAGGCATATATCATTTCTCAATACGATGGTGATATTGTATATCTCTCGCGCATACAAAATGCACCTGCCAATACGGGTTTGATCATCAGGGCAGAAGCAGGTAGTTATGACATTCCTATCACTGCTGATCGTGGTTATGTGACAAACATGCTAAAAGGTGTGAACACGGAAACTACCATTGAACCCACCGAAGGTTCCTTGACAAACTTCTTGTTGGCAAAAGGCAGTAATGGTGTAGGATTCTATCGTGTAAAAGAGGCTGGTAAGTTAGCTGCACATAAAGCTTATCTTCAATTGCCCACATCCTTGTTGGAAAATGGCGCAAAGTATTTCCAATTGCGATTTGACGATGGCACGACAGGCTTGAGTGGCGTTATGGTTTCAGATGATGAAGAAACAATGCCTTATTATGACTTGCAGGGTCGTCGATTTGATAACAAGCCTTTAATGCGTGGTATTTATGTACGTAATGGTAAGAAGGTAGTAGTTAAATAATAAACATTTAAACAAACCCTTATCATGGAAAAAAAGAAATATGACTATCCACAAGTTGTGGTGATTGATATGGAAAGTAATGAACTAATGAAAGATTTCATTAATTTTTCATTAGACGAAGTGATACCAGGCCCACCTGTAAACCCTAATCCCGATGATGGTGTAGGTACAGATGACGCACTTGTTAAAGGCTATAGTGTGTGGGATGAGGAATAATTGAAAGTGATGTGTATAATCTGGAATTGGCATTAATTTAGAATGCCAATTCCTTAATAAAAAGAAATATGAATATGAAAAAGATATTATTATTAGGACTTCCATGTGTGATAATTGTATTATTGGTATGTGGTTGTGGTACTAAAAAGTGGGGAATAACGTCTGCTGGTGAAAACTTATCTGCATTGACAAAAGTCACCGATAGCGAAGAAGATTGTTTTACTCCATTTGGTGGAGATAATGGAAAAGATTTGTTTTTTTCTGTAAGTGAAGGGAGTTTTTACAGCAATATATATAAAAAGGATAATCCCTTTTCTGGGTCAATGAATCAAAAAACAAGTGGAAAGAATGAAAATACTTCACCCACTTATTGTGATTCTATAGATAAGATTGCTTTTAGTGGGAAGTTAGAAGGCGCTGGTTTAAAAGATATTTATATGATGAATAATACCCAAGGTAAAGCACTTTCTCAAGTAACAAATACCCCTGATGCAGATGAAGATTATCCTTGTTTTAGTCCAGATGGGAAATTTCTCGTTTATGAAAAAAGACCAGAAAACTTAAGGGAAACTGGTAGTGAGATATGGCTGAGAAATATAGAGTCTGGAGAAAACATTATGCTTGGAAAAGGAAGAATGCCCTCTTTCTCACCAGATGGTAAAAGTATAGTTTTCGTGAAATATACAGCAGATGCTTCATATACTTGTCTATGGATAATGGGAATAGATGGAGATAACCAGATACAAGTAACAGACGCAAAGTTTGGCAAGGTCGGCCATCCTCGTATTAGTCCTGATGGAAAAAGGATTGTTTTCGATTGTAGCAAAAAGAAACAAAAGAAAGATTACGATTTGTATATAATTGATAAAGATGGAAATAATCTAACCCAACTCACAATTAATAAATCGTATGACGGACAACCATATTGGACGAAAGATGGAAATATTTATTTCACATCAGATCGTGGAGGAAAAATTGGCCATTATCAAATATGGAGATTTAAACCTTAGTAGAAGGTAGATAATGAAGAACTGTTACTTTTTAGTTTTAATTGCATTTTCGTTATTTTCTTGTAATATTGGCAAAACTAATCAAGAGAATGATAAGATGACAATGACAAATAAGGAATGGAATCCGCAGTCAGAGAGCAGCAAGATGTTGATGGAAATCTATGGTCTGCCAGCGGATTCCATTAAGCTATTGGAGGAGGCTGCGAAGACACGGTATAACTATTCCATCTATGACATGATAGACGATGAGGGGAATTTGGTATGGAATTATTCTGAAGATGACCCTTTCAAATCGGAGAATCTTGATTGTATGGGAATCATGTTGGCTGATACCATGATGTATCGTTTGGTAAATGATATGGTTCGCTTGCGTGATTATTATGAAGGGGATATGAAGGCGATGTATGACTGGCTGTGGCATGAGGAAATGATGAAGGAAATAGATACTTACTTAAAGACAACATATCCAAAGAAAAAGAAATTTGATTTTGGTGATTATGAGCAGGTCATCTATGCGATGATCAATTATGTGTCTCCTTTGGCGGATGGTTATGATTATATGATGGGGCAAAATGCAGAAGTGTGTTATCATGCAAAATGCTTATTGTTCATCGAGGAATACAAGGATGCGGTAAGACATTGCACGCATTCTCCAGAATTGGCAAAAGCATACATCGAAGATTATCGCTTATGGATGGATGTCATTGAAGAGCTGGTTAAACCAGACACTTCGGGGGGACTTGGTACTTCATGGTATATGGCTTCATATATTAGCAGAGGGCAAATGGTAGATTTTAGATTGGAGTTTCTTAGAGATGAGACGTCGAAACTTTGGTTGGAGTCTGCATCTGATGATGATAATTTGATGATGGGGCAGTTTAAGTTTGACAATAAACATTCTGCTTTGTCAAAATGGTACAATATGCGAAATGCAGTGAAAGGTATGAAAGACTGCGTGTGGTATTCTAATACGACGAACAGTATAGTGAAAGAGTATATGCGAAAAGAGAGTGAATTGATGCCAATGGTTTAACCTCTGATGTGATATTATTTTCATGACAATTAATAAAAAGTTCAATTTTTTTCGTAAATTTGCAAATCGCAAATAAATACTTATGAAACAGATATTGGTAAAGGCTTTATTGGTGTTAGGTGTCGTGAGCGTTTTATTCTCTTGTAGTAAAGAGAAAGGGCAATCACGTTTCAATGCGGAATATGAGAGAGTGAGCGAGGCTGTGAGACAACAGAAACCAGAGGCAAGGGCATTGGTGGACTCTGCCTTGATGGCAGCGAAAGACAGTATGACCTACTACTACTATTATTTTCTTTTGGGGTCGTTGTATATGTTGAATGCACCCGACTCTCTCTTGCCTTGTGCCGACCGTATCTTTCAGTTTGTCAAACGACAGGAACCATCGCCACATGTGAATGGAATTGCTGCCGGTGCGTATAACCTAAGAGCCAGCTACTACTATCTGTATCGTCAAAATACCGAGCAGATGCTGAAAGACAACATGGAGGCTTATCGTCTGTTTATGATAAGCGACCAGATTAATAATGCACCGGACATGTGCGCCAATATAGGGGATGTGTACAGGCAAGTGAACCAATTGCCTGATGCTGCCGCATGGTTTAGGAGAGCGTTGATATTGGCAGACTCCATCAACTTACCTAAGCGGAGGAGAAGCACGTATTACATGGGATTGGGCGTGATTTATCAGATGCTGGAAGACTACAAACTCTCTGAGGAATATTTTGCCAAGACGAAAGAAAGCTATGACAGTATGCAAGTGAACATGAAGTTGACGTTTCTCAACAACTATGGCAACCTGCAATACTACAAGAAAGACTACGTAAAGGCTTTGGCGGTGTTTCAGGAAATGGACAGCGTCATTGGAGCCTACAACCTGCGAGGTGGTTTTGAGGACTATCTGTGTAGGTTGAATTTGTCTGATGTGTTACAGAACTTAGGGAGAACCAGCGAGTCGCTTACATGTCTGGCTCCAGCGGATAGTTTCTTCCGTGCCAAGCAGGTGAACGATGCGGTGTATTATGCCAATACCATTCGTATAGCTAATGCGCTGCAAAAAAATGACTTGAAGACGGCGGGAAACATCATTGCTACGGAGCCCAAGAATCTGACATCTGACGAGAACATGCTCGACATACGTAACCGCTACTTGCATGCCTATTACCTAAAGGTGAATAACATACCATTGGCAAACTACTATGAACGACAGCGTCAAATACGCAGAGATTCCATAGACGAAAAGCAGGAGCACATGCGCGCAAAAGACATCGTGTCGAGACTGACCATTGACACGCTTACCCTACACAACCAATTGCGGATGGAGGAGAAAAATGCCGTGATAGAACGCAACTGGTTGGTGTCTGCCATCGTGGTGAGTGTCGTTCTGTTTATAGCATTGGTAATGCTTATCTGGATTCTTTATCTGAGAAAGAGAAATGCCGACAAGCAACAGGAAATCATGAATCTGAAAATGACCAACATGAAGAATGTCATTACTCCGCACTTCACGTTTAACGTGCTGAAACATGCCATGACCTTCGAAGACGTACACGATGCAGAGAATAGCATAAGAGGGGTCATTAAGCTCATGCACGCTCAGGTGGACATAGCCAAGCAGATGCTTGTGACATTAGACAAAGAGATGGTATTTACCCAAGAATACGTGTCATTGGCTAAATCTACGATTGGTGAAAACTTCACCTTTCATGTGGAGGTGCCAAGCAAGAAAGACATGGACACCCGCATGGTGCCTTCTACCTTTATCCAAATATTGGTGGAGAATGCCATCAAGCATGGACTGAAAGGACTGGACAGAGAGAAGGAACTCAACGTCAAGATATCAGTGAACGACAGCCAAACCATCATAGAGGTGACTGACAACGGACGAGGGTTTGACATACGTGACCAGTCTGACCAGTACAAGAATGCCAGTACGGGAACGGGGTTGCGCGTGATACAAAATACGATTGACTATTACAACAAGAAAAATCATGGTGGAATGGCATTCGATATCGTGAATATCAAAGATAAGGAGGGCAAGGTTTGTGGATGTCAGACTACCCTTGTCATTCCTGCTATCATTAAATCTTAAACAATTGAAAGGAAAATAATGATTAATACTGTTATTATAGAAGACGACGACAACGACTTGAAAGAATTGGTGAAGAGTCTGTCGCAATATCCGCAAATCAAAATCGTAAGCACGTGTAACAGTGGAGAGAAAGGGCTTGCTGCCATGACCAAGTTCGACCCCGACTTGCTGTTTCTTGACATTGAGATGCCGGGAATGTCGGGTATGGAGTTCTTGGAAAACTTGGGCGCAAATATCTTCAACAAATGTCGTGTGGTCATTTACACGGCTTTTGCCCATTATGCCGTGGAGTCTTTTCGCAGACATGCGTTCGATTACCTTACTAAACCTATCGACAACCAAGAACTTGATGAAATCATTCGCAGGGTAGAGAGCTCATTGGATAATCCCATTGGAGGCGAGGATGGGAGCATTGCTCGTGCGGAGAAAGAACTCATACTGCTTTTTGAAGGGAATGAGTTGATGGTATTGAGATTGCGCGACATTGCCTACTTTCAGTACGACGGCAAGGAGAGGGTGTGGAGTGCTTACTACGCAAACCACTCGGATGACAAAGCAATAGATTGCTGTAACTTGAAACATACGGTATTGGCATCAGACATCTTGCGATTGTCAACGCAGTTCGTACAGGTACATAGAAAGTATATCGTGAATATCTTTTACATCAAGTCGGTGAGAAACGGTGTCTGCTCATTCTATCCTCCCTTTGATAATACAGAGGGTATTACCGTGAGCTATAAATATCGCAGACGATTGTTGGAGCAGTTTGCGAATATATGATAGAAGCAAGAAGCAAGAAGCAAGAAGCAGGAAGTGAGAGGTGAGGGGTGAGGAGTGAGAGGTGAGATATAAAAAAGACGAGGGCACGAACCAATGCCCTCGTCTTTTTTATGAAATGAGCCAATTACATCTTTCCAATGATTCCAGCATGGGTGGAGTTGATGAAATTGACGATGTTGCGAATCTCTATACTATCTGGTACCTGGTCGTTGATTTGCAGTATAGCATCAAAAAGGCTGTTCTGTCCATTGAAGACCAAGCGATAGGCATTGGCAATATGCTTCTGTACCTTCTCGCTGATACCGTAAGAGGTCATCATGGTACTGTTGATTCCACTGAAACGCACGGGCTTTCCTCCAGCGATGATGTATGGAGGAACATCCTTGGAGAATGTCGTTCCAGCCTGAATCATGGCACCTTCACCAACACGAGTCTTGGCATTCTCGATAACGCTTGAAGAGAAGATTACTCCATTGGCAATCTCACAATCGCCCGCAATCTTCGTACCGTAACCAAACACGCAATGGTCGGCAACCTTTGTGTCATGACTGATGTGAGCACCCTCCATGAGGAAGTTGTCATTGCCGATGACCGTTTGGCAACCTCTGTTGGTAGCCCTGTTGATGACTACATTCTCACGGATGATGTTATTATCGCCAATAATGAGTTCACTCTTCTCGCCACGAAACTTGAAGTCTTGTGGCAAAGCACCCAATACCGAACCTTGATGAATCTTGTTGTGCGCTCCCATGCGAGTACCGTTCAGGATGCTTACGAATGGGAATATGATGCAATTGTCTCCAATGACTACATCATCTTCGATATAGACGAAAGGAAATATCTTGCAATTGTTGCCGATTCTCGCTTTAGGAGAAATCTCAGCTCTTGGACTTATTTCGCTTGCCATAATATACAGAATTTAATTTATTTTGCTCCTCCACCGAGTGCTTGATAAAGGTTCACTACGGCTTGCATCTTATAGAAATCATCAGAAACCTTAGAGATTTCAGCATTGAGAAGGTTCGACTGAGCGGAGATAATCTCCAGATATGTCGTTGAGTTTAAGCCGTATGATGCTTTCGTGTCAATCACGTTTTGGCGAAGTACGGCGATTTGCTTTTCTTCAATCTTACTCTTTTCTTCACTGGAATTGTATTGAACCAAAGCGTTAGACACTTCGTTGCCAGCCTTGAGAATCGTGTTTTGCCACGTGTTGTAAGCTTTTTCGTATTGCATCTTAGCCACTTTCAATCCTGCTACAATCTGACCATGTTGGAAAATGGGTTGTACAAGACTTCCCACGGCAGAAAGAAGAATCTTACCGGGATTTACCAAACCATTGTTATTAGTAAATGCACCTGTTCCAGAGATGGTGATGTTGGGATAGAAACGAGAGCGTGCCACATTGATGTCGTAGAAACACTGAGCCAAGGACAGTTCTGCCGCATGAACATCGGCACGATTGTTCAGTAACTGAATACCTACACCCGTACTGAACTTAGTAGGCAACTGTTGGTTTTCCAGTTTTCCACGTTCAATGGCGTGAGCAGGTTCACCCATCAACAAGGTAAGCGAATTCTCCATTTCCCTGATCTGGCGTTTCAAGTCCACCGCATTGGCTTGTACGGAGAGGTGACTTGCCTCTGCGCTCTGCACAGCCGTAGAACGGTAACCAATACGAGTGTCTTTCAACAACTTCATACGTTCCCACGTCTGTTTGGTCAGTTCAGACATCTCGTCGATGATTTCCACCTGACGGTCAAGCATCAGCAATGTATAATACAAGTTGGCTACACCAGAGATGATATTGGCTTGTACTACGGTTTGGTAATCCTTGGTTGCCAACAACTGCATCTGGACACTACGCTTAGAGTTGAGGAGATTGCCAAACAAATCCACGTTCCATGAAGCGGATATAGGCAACGTATAAGCCTTGGTAGCCTTACCTCCATCGAAAGAGGAGAGGGTTCCCTGCGGTGAAACGGCAACAGAAGGAAGGAATGCTAACTTAGCCACCTTCAGTTGTTCCTCAACCATCTTCACGTTCAGAGCAGCATTGAGCAAGTCGGCATTGTTGTTTAATGCCTTTTCTATGAATCCTTGCAAGTAAGGGTCAGTAAACACCTCTCTCCACGGTAAGTTTCCAAACGAAGTAGTGTCGTTCACCTGCAGCGTATCAGTAAGTGAAACGGGGTCGCGATATAAACCTTCCGTGTTTACGTCTGGACGCTCATATTTTCCGTAAAGGCTTTTGCAGCTACTGAAAGCCACAGCTGCAAAGCCTAAGATGATAATATTGATTTTCTTCATGATTATACCTCCACTTTATATTCAACAGGAGCACCGTGTGCATATTGTTCCAATTCGGCTTCCACCTCGTCATTGACCTCGTCTTCAAACTTCATCGGACTGATCTTCTCTTGCAATGACTGGAAGATGACAAACAAGGCAGGAACGACGAATACCTGCAACAGTGTACCGATAAGCATACCGCCCACGGCAGCAGCTCCCAATGTCTGGTTACCGTTTTTACCTACTCCGCTTGCAAACATCATTGGCAGCAAACCAATAACCATGGCGAGAGAAGTCATCAAGATAGGACGCAAACGTGCTGCGGCTCCCAATACGGCTGACCATGAGATAGCCATACCAAGTTGGCGGCGTTCCAATGCGAACTGTACAATCAAGATGGCGTTCTTTGCCAACAGACCAATCAACATGATCAATGAAATCTGCATGTAGATGTCGTTGGAGTGACCGAACATCATGGTGAACAAGAATGCACCAGCCAAACCGAATGGCACGGAAAGCACTACTGCCAAAGGCAAGATGTAAGACTCGTATTGAGCCGACAAGATGAGGTAAATGAACAAGAAGCAAAGCAAGAAGATGATAGCCGTAGAATTGCTTGATGCAGCCTCGCTTCGAGTCAGACCAGAGTAATCGTATGTGTAACCCGTTGGCAGATAGTCGGCAGCTACTTCCTGACAAGCCTTGATAGCCTCACCAGTAGAATAACCGTCAGCAACAGTAGCCGTCACGTTGATACTTGTAAACAGGTTGAAACGGTTGATGTTGGATGGACCATAGACACGCTCCAATGAACAGAACTCATTGATAGGCGACATTCCGTTAGGAGTGCGCACATACACGCTGTTGAGTGATTCCGGAGTCATACGTGTCTCGGGCGAACCTTGAATCATCACACGGTAGAGCTTACCGTAAGCGTTGAAGTTGGAAGCGTAAAGACCGCCATAGTAACCCTGCAAGGTAGTAAGTACGGTAGAGGGTGAAATGCCACTCTGCTTACACTTAGCCACGTCAACGTGTACCATGTACTGAGGATAGTTCGGGTTGTAAGAGGTCATAGCCATCTGAATCTCCGGACGTTTGTTCAGTTCTGCCAGATATTGCTGTACCACTTCAAAGAACTTATCCAATGAACCACCAGTACGGTCTTGCATCACGAGCGAAACACCACTGTTGGCAGAGAAACCAGGAATCATTGGAGGAGCAAATGCCAATATCTTAGCATCTTTAATATGTGCTGTCTTGAGATAAATCTGTGCTAACACACCCTGTGCATCATACGGATTCAGGAAGAAACGATAGATGCCATCGCCTTGCCACAAACCAGAGAGCTTCCACCAGAAACCTTTCTGACGTTCAGAGAATGGCTTCAGCTTGATGATAAACGTAGCCTGGTCACTACCGGCACCAGCGATGAAGTTGTAACCCTGTATCTGCTCACGGCTCTGAATGGCTGGATCGGCAGCCAAGATAGAGTCCACTTGGTCGATAATCTTTGTGGTACGAGCCACTGAAGTTGCTGGAGGCATTGAAATAGTACAGAACAGCGTACCCGTATCTTCATCGGGAACCAGTCCTGTCTTTGTGGTTGACATGGTAATACCCAAAGCGGCAATACCGAGAACCACGGCGATTCCGATGGCGACAGGCTTGCGTACCAACTTCTCAACGACATTTTTGTACTTGCCCAACACCTTGTCGTATGCTACGTTAAATGAAGTATGGAATCTGTCAATGCGAGACATCTTCACTTCTTTCCCATCTTTATCATGAGGCTTGAGGAAAATGGCACAAAGGGCAGGAGACAAGGTCAAGGCGTTCAAAGCCGAAATAAAGATACTCACAGCCATCGTCACACCAAACTCACGGTAGAACGTACCACTCGTACCACCGATAAACGACACGGGGATAAACACGGAAGCCATCACCAAGGTAATGGAGATAATAGCTCCAGAGATTTCGTTCATCGCATCGATACTTGCCGTTAGCGAACTCTTGTAACCTTGGTCAAGCTTGGCGTGTACGGCTTCCACCACCACAATGGCATCATCCACCACAATGGCAATAGCCAATAGCAAGGCAGACAGCGTCAATAGGTTGATGGAGAAACCAAATACCTTCAAGAAGAAGAATGTACCAATCAATGAAACGGGAACTGCAATCAACGGGATGAGCGTAGAACGGAAGTCTTGCAGGAAGATGTAAACCACCAAGAATACCAACAAAAGGGTCATCAACAACGTAAACACCACTTCCTCGATAGATGCGTAGAGGAATTCCGTTACGTCGTAGTTGATCTTATAGAACATTCCTGGAGGGAACAACTTGGCTTGTTCTTCCAATTCCTTCTTAACGTTCACCGCAATCTCGTTGGCGTTAGAACCAGCAATCTGTTGTACCATACCCATCACTGAAGGAACGTTGTTGTTCTTCATAGATACGGAATACTGCAAACCACCGAGCTCAATCTTGGCAACGTCTTTCAGCTTCAGCGTATTGCCGTTCTCGTCGCTTGAAATGATGATGTTGCCAAACTCTTCCTCACTCTTCAAACGACCCGTGTAACGCAAAGCATATTCGTAAGCCACGTCTGCCTGCTCGCCAAATGTACCAGGAGCAGCTTCAATATTCTGTTCTGCCAACACGCCCGAAATGTCTGAAGGCATCAAGCCATATTGCTTCATTACCTCCGGTTTCAGCCAGATACGCATAGAATATGTCTTTACACCAGGGCTTTGCACGTCTCCCACACCCTGGATACGCTTGATGGCTGGGATGATGTTGATATTGGAATAGTTGGTCAGGAATTTGTCATCGTAACGACCGTCACTCGTCAAGGTAAACATCATCACCTGTGATGTCTGACGTTTCATCACGGTAACACCGATACGAGTTACTTCCGCGGGCAATAGTGCCTGAGCCTGTTGCACGCGGTTTTGCACGTTGACGGCACACATATCGGGGTTCATTCCTTGACGGAACAGGATAGATAAACTTGCCGAACCCGAAGAGGCAGACGAACTAATGTAGTCCATACCCTCCACACCGTTGATGCTTTCTTCCAACGGCACGAGCACAGAGTTCTTTACTGTCTCTGCATCGGCACCAGGATAACTGGTGAAGACCACTACCGTAGGCGGAGCAATGTCAGGGTACTGCTCGATAGGCAGCGTGGCCAGTCCGATGAAACCCAGCAATACGATGACAATAGAAATCACCGTAGAAAGCACTGGGCGTTTTATGAATGTTGTAAATGTCATATTTCCTCGTTTTAGTTCTTCATTGCATTAACGATGTCGCCAGAAGTCATCGACTTGGCTTGCTCTTTAATCTTCTGTTGGTAGCGTTGTGGGGTGATGGGTTTGATTTCTTGTCCATCGGTAAGCTTGGTAATACCATTGGTTATGTAACGGTCACCCACGCTCAAACCTTCTGTCACTACATAGTTGTTGCCGTCGTTTTGTGGGGCAACCTTGATTTCCGTGAATTTCACCTTATTATCTTTACCAACGGTATAGATGAATTTCTTGTCTTGGATTTCAGACACACAAGATTGTGGAACCACGATGGCTGAATTATTGTCGTGAGGAACGATGATAGAACCAGAACCACCGCTCTTCAACAAACGGTTGGGGTTAGGGAAAACGGCAATCAGTTGAGCCGAACCCGTAGCTGCATCAATCACGCCACTCATCTTTGTCACCTTTCCCGGATGATTGTAGATGGTTCCGTCTGCCAGTTGCAATTTCACGGTTGGCATTGCGGCAATGGCAGCTTGAGTAGTGCCAGATGTCTTGGTCATGTTGAGAATGTCTTTCTCTGTCATTGAGAAATACACTTCCATAGAAGAGTTGTTTGAAACCGTAGTCAATGCAGGCATACTTGATGCGCTTACCATGGCTCCAACCTTATAGGGAAGACTACCAATCACACCGCTTGAAGGACTCTTCACGTAGCAGAAGTTCAGATTCTCTCGTGCAGAAGCCAAGGCAGCCTCAGCTTGAGCCACAGCAGCCTGTGCCGTTTCGTATGAGTTCTTTGCCGTCTTTAGTTCGTAATCACCGATTACATTCTGTTCGTGCAATTTTTGATTGTTTTCGTAAGTCAACTTTGACGTATTCATCTGTGCCTTCGCCGTATTTACAGCAGCCTGTGCTTGTCTGACGGCGGCTTGGTAAGTGACGTTGTCGATAACGAACAGCAGTTGTCCTGCTCCCACCGACTGTCCTTCTCTCACGTTTACGCGAGTGATAAAGCCTGCCACTTTCGGGCGAATCTCTACATCCTGAACACCTTTAATGGTAGCGGGATAAGTAGTTTGTGAGGCAGATGACGATGTTCCAACCGAAACTACGGGATACTCATCATCACCGAAATTGGGCTGACCGCCTCTTTTTCCGCTACATGAAATTAGCATTGCAGCAACCGTTGCAATGCACAAAATACTTTTAATTTTCATACTTATGTTTATTAAATTGATTATTCTCGAAGGCACCATATTGTCAAAATAACTTGTAAAAAGTATCCTGCAACGAGAAAACTATCACCTTACGGTTAGTTTTCGGGCGCAAAATTACTAATTAATTCTCCTATTTATATAATAATTATAGGTATTTAACAATAATTATCCGCTATTAAATGAATGAACAAACCTATGGTTTAGCTCATGTAAACATTATCTTTGAGAGCGATAAACATGATGTTTGTGTTGCGTAAACGTATGCTTTATTGATTCTTGAGTTGAATGCCGTTCGTGTCAAGTCCTAAGGATTGCGCCTTTTTCATCAGCAATTGCATCAAAGGTTCCCTTTCATTAGCCACCTGATTGTCAAGTACCGCATCTTTCATGGCTTGCTTGAGGATTCCCACCTCACGTCCTGGCTTCAGGTGAAACATCTCCATGATTTCATTACCATTGATGCACGGTTGCAGCAGTCGTTTATAGTCACGTTGTTTCAAGTCTTCAATTTTCTCCCTGACGGTTTTGAAGTTGTCGAGAAACATCTGTTTGCGTTGGCTATTTTTGCTGGTAATGTCGGCTTCACACAAGAGCATCAGGTCGTCAATATCATCTCCAGCATCATTAAGCAGTCTTCTCACCGCACTATCCGTCACTTCCTCATCGGCAATGACGATGGGGCGCATGTGCAAGTCAACCAGTTTCTGTACATATTTCATCTTGATATCAAGAGGAAGTTTCAGTCTTCTGAAGATATTCTCTACCATCTTCGCACCCACATAATTGTGATTATGGAATGTCCATCCTTGCAAGGAATCCCATCGCTTACACTTGGGTTTTCCAATGTCATGCAATACGGCAGCCCATCTTAGCCACAGGTTGTCAGAACTCCGTTTAGCCACGTTTTCAAGAACTTCCAGCGTATGATAATAATTGTTCTTATGAGAGCGACCGTTGCGAGTTTCCACGTTGTCGAGTGCACATAGCTCTGGCAAAAGAATGTTTAGCAACCCACATTCACGAAGGTAATAAAAGCCCTTGCTGGGAAATGGAGCCATTAGGATCTTGTTCAGTTCCTCTTGAATACGTTCTCCGCTGATGATACGGATGCGCTCTGCATAGTCTCGAAGAGCCTCAAAGGTTTCGTCTTCGATATAGAAATTCAGTTGAGTGGCAAACCTCACGCAGCGCATCATGCGCAATGGGTCATCGTCAAAGGTAATGTCAGGGTCAAGGGGAGTACGTATGATGCCGTCTTCCAAGTCGTCAAGACCATTGAAAGGGTCAACCAACTCACCAAATCTGTCCTTGTTCAGACAGATAGCCATTGCGTTAATGGTGAAGTCTCTGCGGTTTTGGTCATCTTCCAACGTACCGTTTTCCACGATTGGTTTGCGTGAATCGTGTCTGTAGCTCTCTTTGCGAGCCCCCACAAACTCAACCACAATTTCCTCCATTTCATCGGCATTTTTCTTGAATTTGCCCTTGTATTTCACTTGAGCCGTTCCGAAATTACGAAACACGGACAAATGAGCCTTTCTCCCAAGTTTTCTTTTCAATTCCTCAGCCACTTGAATACCACTTCCTACCACTACGACGTCGATATCCTTGTTTTCACGTTCTAAGAACAAATCCCTCACATATCCACCTACCACGTAGCATTCTACTCCAAGCGAGTCAGCCACTTCTGAAATGTTAAGAAAAACATCTTGATTTATTATTTGCGCCAAATCGGCATCACTGAGGTATCTCATTACAATCTTCTGTTAGCGGATGCAAAAGTACGAATAAAAAATGAAAGAATGAAAAAATAAAACTCTGAAAAGTTAAAAGGTTGAAAGATTTTGCTTGGTCTTTTACTTTTTGTAGATTCTCCCTATACTCTTTACAAATTTATTTGTAATTTTGCTGCCATGAAAAATGGATTGTGGATTATAGTCTTGGCCTTGTTGGTCATAGGATGTAAGGAGGAAAGTGAAGACGATAAGGCTTCCGGATTGATGTCTCATATAGAGTCGTTGTATGAAAAAGGTAATTATTCTACCGTGTTAGACTCTATAGAAGCCCTGCGTTCTCGTTATCCCCGTGCCATTGAGTCAAGGAAACGCTCATTGGTGATTTGGCAAAACGCATCCTTGAAGATGGCTCAGGACGATGTTGCCCGTACCGATTCGGCATTGCAAATAACCATGAACCAAATCAATAGTGAAGGAAATATTTACAAAAAGAATATGCTTTGCATGAAGAGAGATTCGCTTAAGGCGAGGTATGAGGCCATGTGTGGAGTGGTTAGGATGATACATCTGCGCCAAAAACAGAAATAACATTTGGTCGTTTCGGTAATTATGATTAATTTTGCAAACGTTATGACAATACAGAATACGGAGCAGCAGTTTAGAGACGTGATACGCGAATGTCGTGTCTTGTTTGAGAATAAATTGCATGACTATAGTGCATCATGGCGGATATTGCGTCCGTCATCATTGACAGACCAACTTTTCATCAAAGCTAAGCGCATTCGTTCCTTAGAAATCAAGAAAGAATCAATGGTGGGCGAGGGCATCAGACCTGAGTTCATCGGTTTGATTAATTATGGTATCATTGGCCTTATTCAGTTAGAAAAAGGATACGTTGACCAAGTTGACGTGACCAATGACGAGGCATTGGAACTATATGATAAATATTCCAAGGAAGCACTGGAGCTGATGTTCAGGAAGAATCACGATTATGATGAGGCTTGGAGAAGCATGAGAGTGAGTAGTTATACTGACTTCATCCTGACCAAGATACAGAGAATAAAGGAAATAGAAGACTTACATGGCGCAACCTTGGTTTCTGAGGGTATTGACGCTAATTATATGGATATAATAAACTATGCCGTATTCGGCGTTATCAAGTTAAGTGAATAAGGCGAAAACTATATTGGTCAATCTTTGTCGGTTCATTCTTGCCGCCGTTTTTATATTTTCAGGATATGTAAAGGCAATTGACCCGTTAGGCACTCAATACAAGATACAGGATTATCTGTCGGCATTGGGATGGGGAGACGTAATACCCGATTTCCTGGTGCTCTGTATGTCGGTTGCCCTGTCTGCCTTTGAGTTCAGCTTGGGTATCATGTTGCTTTTCGCCATTCAACGACGAGTTAATTCAAGATTGACCACTGCCTTTCTTACGGTAATGACTATCGTAACCCTTTGGATAGTTATTGCCAATCCAGTTTCAGATTGTGGGTGTTTCGGAGATGCTATCATCCTCACCAATATGCAGACATTCTGCAAGAATGTGGTATTGTTGTTGCTTTCCATTGTGGTACTTGTGTGGCCGTTGAGGATGAAAAGGCTCATCTCACGTACTAACCAATGGATTGTAACCAATTACTCTATCTTGTTTATCCTTGCTTGTAGTGTCTATAGTCTTTATGTATTGCCCGTGTTTGATTTCCGTCCTTATCACATTGGAGCAGACATTAAGAAGGGTATGGAGATTCCCGCCGGTGCCCCTCAACCACAATTTGAAACGACGTTTATCATGGAAAAGGATGGCGAACAAAGGGAATTTACGTTGGAGAACTATCCCGATTCTACGTGGACGTTCATAGATAGCAAGACCGTACAGACTAAAGAGGGCTATGTACCACCGATTCATGATTTCGTGATTGAGTTGAATGGGGAGGAAGACATTACCGAGCAGGTACTGAACGATCCCAATTATACCTTGTTGTTGGTGTCTCCACATTTGGAAGATGCCGATGACAGTAATTTCGGAGTCATAGACCAATTATACGAATACGCCCAGGAAGAGAGTATTCCGTTTTATTGTCTGACGGCAAGTACGGAGAAGGCTCAAAAAAGATGGCAAGACTTGACGGGGGCTGAGTATCCTTTCTGCCTGACGGATGAGATTACGCTGAAAACGATGATTCGCAGTAATCCTGGGTTGATGCTTTTGAAAAAGGGAGTGGTGATGTGGAAGTGGAGCCACAATAATTTGCCCGATGTGGAAGAACTGCATCAGATGATAGCCGACATCAACAAGGGACAATTACCCCAAGACAGCACACCCGAGAAGATTATCTTCATTCTCCTGTGGTTTATCTTGCCGTTGGCGTTGCTGACATTGGCAGACCGCACATGGGCTTGGACAAAATGGTTAAGAAGAAAAAAGAGTTATCATAAATTTTTTAAACGTTTAAAAGAAAATAAAGATGAGAAAGAAAATTGTAGCAGGTAACTGGAAGATGAACATGAACCTGCAAGATGGTATTGCTTTGGCAAAAGAACTCAATGAAACATTAACAGCAGAAAAGCCAAATTGTGGCGTTGTGATATGCACTCCATTCATTCACTTGGCTTCTATCGCTCAGTTCCTTAACCAAGAAGTGATTGGTCTTGGTGCAGAGAATTGCGCAGACAAGGAGAAAGGTGCTTTCACAGGTGAGGTTTCTGCCGAAATGGTTAAGAGTACGGGTGCGCAGTATGTGATTCTTGGTCACTCTGAGCGTCGTGAGTATTATCATGAGACACCAGAAATCCTGAAGGAAAAGGTGTTGCTGGCATTGAAGAACGGTTTGAAGGTAATCTTCTGCATCGGCGAGACTTTGGCAGAGCGTGAAGCTGGAACGCAAAACGAAGTGGTTAAGGCAGAACTTGAGGGTAGTGTATTCAATCTGTCAGAGGAAGACTTCCGTAAGGTTGTGATTGCTTACGAGCCAATCTGGGCTATCGGAACGGGAAAGACTGCTACGTCAGATCAGGCAGAAGAGATTCATGCTTACATCCGTAGTATCATCGCTGAGAAATATGGTAAGGAAGTTGCTGAAGATACTACTATCCTCTATGGCGGTAGCTGCAAGGCAAGCAATGCTCCCGAGCTCTTTGCTAAACCAGACATTGATGGTGGCTTGATTGGTGGTGCTTCTTTGAAGGCAGCTGATTTCAAGGGAATCATTGATGCTTGGAAATAATAAGTAGGTATCTATACCTTATTTATATATAAGGAAACCTGTCGGCGGGTTCCGTCGATAGGTTCCCTTTCATCTCAGATGATGGTACAATCAACATGAACGAATTACAAAAGTCATAAGAAAATGAAACACTTTGTACTATTTTTGTTGGCGTTATGTTTTCAAACCACGGTCATGGCGCAGAGTTATACAGACCACTTGCAAAAGAAAGTGCAAGGGCATGGAACTGTTACCATTAACCAAAGCAAAAGTATAGACGACTTGGTAAATGGGAAGGTTCAGGTAGTACCGCAAAAACAAAACACTCCTAAGACTAATGCAAATACTAATAATACTAAACAAAAAACGGATAATACCGATACAAAGAAAACAACTGCAACGGACAACTCCCAAAACCTGACCAACCAGGATAATGACGAAAAGACTGAAGAGGAGAGAAGAGAGGAGTTGGCTCAGAAGGAGAGGGAAGTACAACTCAGCAGAGAAAAGGAAGAACTTGCCCGAAAGATAGCTGAACAAAGATTGCAGGAGGCTGAGGAAAACGGTGAAGGCACTGTCATTGACACCAGTAAGAAGGTGATGCGACAGAGCTACAAAATCAATGGCTACCGCGTACAGGCTTTTCTTGGCGGAAACTCTCGTGAAGACCGCTTGAAAGCGCAACAGGTGGGTAATTCCATCAAGAAGAAATATCCTCTTGAACCTATTTACGTTCATTTCTATTCTCCACGTTGGACATGTAGGGTAGGCAACTACAGAACATACGACGATGCGAAGAAGATGCTTGACAATGTCAAGAAGATGGGGTATAAGCAAGCTACCATCCTCAAAGGAAAAATAACGGTGCAATATTAATATTTGATAATGAATCCAGAGATAGAATTTAGAGAAGGATTAGACGAACTTGCCTCTCATTATTTAGAGGTGTTGAAGTTGTTGGGAGAAGACCCAGATCGTGAGGGATTGCAGAAAACTCCCATGCGGGTGGCAAAGGCGATGCAAGTGCTCACCCGTGGTTATTCGCAAGACCCGCATAAGGTGCTTACGGATGCTCTCTTTGCCGAGAAGTACAACCAGATGGTTATCGTAAAGGACATCGACGTTTTTTCTCTTTGCGAACACCACATGCTTCCGTTCTACGGCAAGGCTCACGTGGCTTATATTCCCAATGGCTATATTACTGGTTTGTCGAAGATTGCTCGCGTAGTTGACATTTATAGTCATCGTCTGCAAGTGCAAGAACGGCTTACCCAACAGATTAAGGATTGCATACAGCAAACCTTGAAACCACTTGGCGTAATGGTAATCATAGAGGCTAAACACATGTGCATGCAGATGCGTGGCGTGGAAAAGCAAAATGCCATTACCACGACGAGTGACTTTAGTGGCGCTTTCAATCAGGCTAAGACGCGCGAGGAATTTATGAACTTGTTGCGTGGTGAATCGAAAAGAATTTAAATGTTGATAATATGAAGACAGTGTTTGGTGTTAGGACGTTATTGACGACATTGCTCGTGTGCGCAATGGTTTCATTGGTGTCTTGCAACAAAGATGACAAAGACACTTACGTTTTTGTTCCGCTTACACAAGCGGAGAAGACTTTGCAAATCAATCAAATGCAAGGCGAGTATAGTGGGTATCTGTACTATAATTATAACTATGTTTATTATAGGTATGCAGATTCCTTGAAAGTGAATTGGAGTGTTCGTGCCAACGATTCCACGTTGACCATCAGCAATTTCCCCATGAAGGTGTTTGCGAAAAGTCAGATGGATACCGACATGAAGGATGCCTTGATAAACGACAGCTTGCATTCGATTACGTCAAGGATTGTGCTTTATCGTCCGTGGGGAACAACAGGCACACTTCAAAGTGCTTATTATAATTTCATTCCTAAAAGTTCTGAAGACTTCAAGGTTGATATTCCCATTCTGATCAACAAGGTGGAAAAGAAAGTGTCGTTCATCTTTTCTTCAAGCAACATGAATTCTGTTTATTCCATCGGTGGATTCAGCAACAATGAGATGATGTTTAACATGATTCTCAACCAGTTGAAAGTGGATGGTGGAAGGACATACGATGCAAACACGTTGGTTGTATTTTATGGAAAGAAATCTTAACTCAATATGGATATGAAGTTTGTTTCTTGGAACGTCAATGGTCTTCGGGCTTGTGTGGGTAAAGGATTTGAGGAGTCTTTTGCTCATTTAGATGCCGATTTCTTCTGCTTGCAGGAGACAAAAATGCAGGCAGACCAACTCGACTTGCAATTCCCTGGTTATGAGTCTTATTGGAACTATGCGGAAAAGAAAGGTTATTCCGGCACGGCTATCTATGCGCGCCAAAAACCTTTAAACGTTACATACGGCATGGATGTAGAGGAACACGACCATGAAGGTAGGATTATTACCTTGGAAATGGAAAAATTCTTCCTCATTACGTGTTATACGCCTAATTCCCAGGACGGACTGAAACGTTTGGATTATCGTATGAAGTGGGAAGATGACTTCTTGGATTACCTCAAACGCTTGGATGCTATCAAGCCAATCATTCTTTGTGGAGACTTGAATGTTGCGCATGAGGAAATAGACTTGAAAAATCCTAAGACCAATCGTAAAAATGCAGGTTTCACGGATGAGGAACGTGAGAAGATGACACGTTTGTTGTCAAATGGTTTCATAGATACTTTCCGTCAACTCTATCCCGAGCAAGTCACTTATTCATGGTGGTCTTACCGTTTTCGTGCCCGTGAGAAGAATGCAGGGTGGCGCATCGATTACTTCATCGTGTCAAATCGATTGCTTCAAGACATAAAAGATGCCAAGATTCATACAGAGATTCTTGGCAGTGACCATTGTCCGGTGGAATTGGATTTGTCCATTTAGTCAAATCCTCAATTCCACGGGATTATCGTTAGATATATTCGTTAAGCCATCATAGACCATTCATTCCAATGAATGGTTTTTTGTTGGTCGTATTGTACGAGAGGTTCATCTCCGAATTTGTCGGTTTTGGGTACAGTGATTCCGTCCTCAACGTTTTCTCTGTGGAACACTTGGTTTACAAGGTCTGGGAAGAAAGTGATGAAGATGATGAACAGGAAGAAAATAATGGCAATGGGCCAAATGATTTTTTTCAATAGTTTCTTGTTCCTGCTCAATCTGTGCTTTGACCGATGATGATGGTGGTGATGATGATGTTGATGGTTGCTATTTGAATTGATGTTTTCACTCATAATGATTATTATTAATAGTTTAATGTCATTTCTCCGTTATAGTTGATTCCCTCTCTATTTAAGCTTCTCACAAAGATAGATGCTCTGCCATTCTCGAAAATGTCAAATTGGTACAAAATCTCGTCAAATGGTTTCTTCACCAAGGCTTTTACTTGAATCAAGTCTTTCTTGATGCGTTTGACATCATATCCTGCCAAGGCTCCTTTGTATTTCAATCCTTCATCGTTTCCGTATTCCACACGATAAGCCTCGCCAAAGAATGGAATATAAGCATCGATAGAGTCCCCATACACACGAATATAGTAACCGTATTCTAAGTTGCGTGCTTTCATCCGATTGGGAATCATATAGTTGACGTCAATTCTGAACGTCCCGTTTGCCAATGAGTCTTCTACCATTTGCGCGGTTCTTATCTGCAAGGCACGTTTTTCTTCACGCGTCATTTTTGTCGTCGAGCAGCATGCGACGGCAATACAGAATGCAAAAGCTATGAGAATCTTGTTCAAAATCCGCATCATGATGTGAGTTGTTATTTATTGACGATGCAAAAATAGAAAGATTATTTCATTTGGGCAATTATATTGCAGAAAAATATCAATTTGCCAGACGAAATATCAATAATTGTTGTCTTTTATGTGGTATTTGTAAAATGGAATCCCTGTCTATTGATTCCCATTCGTTCACATTGCTGGAAACCATTGGTCACCATATAAGAAACCGATGGTCACCATGCAAGAAACCGATGGTTTCTTATATAGTAACTCATCTTGCTTAGGGCTTTAAGTGGGCAATAACAGACTGATTGGTAAACTTTTTTAGGTAGATAGCGTATATTTTCATTTTTTTTATGTAAGTTTGCAACATTATTTATAATTGAATGAAAGAATTTGTTATCTCTGAGGCAAAAGCCGAAACCGCAGTCTTGGTTGGATTGGTCACTCAAACGCAGGATGAGGCAAAGACAAAGGAATATCTCGACGAATTGGAATTTCTTGCGGATACGGCTGGAGCCATCACTGTCAAGCGTTTTACGCAAAAAGTAAATGGTCCCAGTAGTGTTACTTACGTGGGAAAAGGTAAGTTGGACGAAATTCGTAGCTTTATCCAATCGGAGGAAGATGCCGAAAGGGAAATAGGAATGGTCATCTTCGACGATGAGTTGTCTGCCAAGCAGATTCGCAACATCGAAGCTGTTTTGAAGGTGAAGATATTGGATAGAACATCGCTTATCCTCGACATTTTTGCCATGAGAGCCCAAACTGCCAACGCCAAGACTCAAGTGGAGTTGGCACAATATAGATATATGCTGCCACGATTGCAACGATTATGGACGCACTTGGAACGACAAGGTGGTGGCTCAGGTTCTGGTGGCGGAAAGGGAAGCGTGGGATTGCGCGGACCTGGTGAGACTCAGTTGGAAATGGACCGTCGTATAATCTTGCAACGCATCACTTTGCTGAAACAGAGATTGGTGGAGATAGACAAGCAAAAGGTTACCCAACGAAAAAACAGGGGACGACTTATTCGCGTGGCTCTCGTAGGTTATACCAACGTGGGAAAATCTACCATCATGAATATGTTGGCTAAAAGCGAAGTGTTTGCTGAAAACAAACTCTTTGCCACCTTGGACACCACTGTGCGAAAGGTGGTCATCGAAAACCTTCCTTTCTTGCTGGCTGATACGGTTGGCTTCATTCGTAAGTTGCCTACCGACTTGGTGGATTCCTTTAAATCTACGTTGGATGAGGTTAGGGAAGCCGACTTGCTCTTGCACGTGGTGGATATTTCTCATCCCGACTTTGAGGAACAGATCAATGTGGTGGAACAGACTCTCAAAGACTTGGGATGTTCCGACAAACCTTCCATGATTATCTTCAACAAGATAGATAATTACTCTTGGATAGAGAAAGAGGCTGATGACTTGACTCCTCCTACCAAGGAAAACGTATCGCTTGACGACTTGAAAAAGACGTGGATGGCTCGCCTGAATGACAACTGCCTGTTCATCTCTGCCAAGGAGAAACAGAATGTGGACGAGTTCAGGGATGTGTTATACAAAAAGGTGCGTGAGCTTCACGTACAAAAATATCCTTATAATGATTTTTTATATCCGACAGAATAAACATTCACAAACATAAAAGAATATTTAAAATTATGGATTACAGACAATTAACAGAAGAAGAGATTATCGTATTGGAAAACAACAGTTGTTGGTCTGAAGACTGGACACATGTGAAAGTGGCAGAACACTTCAAACCAAACTTCTTCCACAGGGTGTTGTTCTATGGCGACATCTATTTGGGTAATTTCGAGAAGAGTGTAGAGGTAAGCAAGGGGTTCGTGAAACACTCTGGTATTAACAATGCCACACTGAGAAACGTAATCGTAGGCGACAACTGTTTGATAGAAAACATAGGTAATTACATCAATAACTATACCATTGGCAGCGATTGCTACATATCCAATGTTTGTACACTCGAAACGACGGAAGGTGCTACCTACGGTCAGGGAAACCTTATCTCTGTGCTCAATGAGGTGGGTGATGGAAACTTGATTTTGTTCAATGACCTGAACAGTCAGTTTGCTGCCTTTATGGTGAACCATTTCGGCAACAAACCGTTGAAGGATGCCATCCGTCGTCTTATTCATGAGAAGATTCAGCGTACTCTTCCCGATAGGGGAACTATCTACAATAACGTGAAGATTGTAAACACTAAGGAAATCACCAACACCGTGATTTGCGAGGGTTGTGAAATCAATGGTGCGGCTCGCTTGAGTGATTGCTCCATCATGAGTAGTACCAACAATAGCGTTTACATCGGCACGGGTGTGATTTGCGAAAATTCCATCATCTCAGATGGTTGTTCTATCATCAATAGTGTGAAGATGCAAAACTGCTTTGTGGGTGAGGCTTGCAAAATCAGCAATGGCTTTACTGCAGAGGCGAGTGTGTTCTTTGCCAACTCTTATATGTCTAATGGCGAGGCTTGTGCTGCATTCTGCGGACCATTCTCAGCAAGTCACCATAAGAGTTCATTGTTGATTGGCGGTATGTTCTCGTTCTATAACGCTGGTAGTGCCACCAACTTCTCTAACCATGCCTACAAGATGGGTCCCATGCACTATGGAGTATTGGAGCGTGGTACGAAAACGGCAAGCGGTGCTTACCTTTTGATGCCTGCTACTATCGGTACGTTCTCTGTTTGTTTCGGCAAACTAATGTATCACCCCGACACACGCGACTTGCCATTCTCTTATCTTATTGCTTACGGAGATACCATGTACCTCTCGCCAGGACGTAACCTGACAACGGTAGGACTCTATCGTGACATTCGTAAATGGCCGAAACGTGACATGAGACCACGTGAGGGACGTAAGAGTATTGTCAACTTCGACTGGTTGAGCCCGTATTCTGTGGGTGAAATCGTGAAGGGAAAAAAGATACTGGAAAAACTGCGTGCCGCTTCGGGCGATAATGTATCGTCATATAACTACCATGAATATGTGATTAATGCCAGTTCCTTGAAGAAGGGTATCAAATATTATGATATTGCCTTGCGTATATATATGGGAGCGGTGCTGAAAAGACATGCTTTAGAGGAGCCAACTACCGAGGTTGGTACAGGAGATTGGATAGACCTCTCTGGTTTGTTGTTGCCTGAGTCAGAAGAACAGCGATTGATCAAAGACCTGGAAACGGGAAATATCGAGACCATCGAGGAGGTTCTTGAACGGTTTGATGAAATCAATCGCAACTATTCTGAGTATCGCTGGGCTTGGACATATAGATTGATTTGCGATTATTACGGATTGGAAACCATTACCGAAAAAGATGCGGAGAGGGTTCGTGAGGATTATATCACTGCCCGTCGTGCATGGATTACCGAAATCCGTAAGGATGCAGAAAAGGAATTTGCCTTGGGAGACGTGGAAGAGGAAGTGCTTGAAAACTTCATCGGTCAGCTCGACAGGGAAGTGGACTTTGAGAACCAAAAATTATATATGTAATGATGTTGATGAAACGATTGATCGTAGTAGCTTGCTTGGTGGCTACCGCTTTTCATGCCGTCGCACAGAAATATGATTACCAGACGGTAGAAAACGATCCTATGAAGACGCGCATTTACACCTTGGCGAATGGCTTGAAGGTGTACTTGTCTGTCAACAAGGAAAAACCACGCATTCAAACGTACATTGCTGTTCGCACGGGTAGTAAGAACGACCCTGCGGAAACAACGGGCTTGGCACACTACCTGGAACACTTGATGTTTAAGGGTACCAAGCTGTTTGGTACCAACAATCCCGAAGCTGAGGCTCCTTTGTTGGATGATATAACGGCTCGATATGAGGAATATCGACAGATTACCGATGCTGAATTGCGCCGACAAAAATATCATGAGATAGATAGCGTGTCGCAGTTGGCTGCCCGTTACTTCATTCCCAACGAATACGACAAGCTCATGGCTGCCATCGGTGCTGAGGGAACCAATGCTTATACAAGCAATGACGTGACGTGTTACACGGAGGATATCCCTTCAAACGAGGTGGAAAACTGGGCAAAGATACAAGGTGATCGTTTCCAAAACATGGTGATTCGTGGCTTCCATACGGAGTTGGAAGCTGTGTATGAGGAATACAACATTGGTATTGCCCAAGACAACAGGAAACTGTGGGAGGCAATGAGTAAGATGCTTTTTCCCACTCACCCGTATGGTACGCAGACTACCATCGGTACGCAGGAACACTTGAAGAACCCCAGCATTGTCAACATTAAACGGTACTTCAACAAATGGTATCGTCCCAATAATGTGGCAATATGTATGGCTGGCGACTTGAATCCTGACGAGACGGTTGCCATCATCGACAAGTATTTCGGACAATGGCAACCTGGGGATGACGTGAGACAGCCCGTGTTTCCTGCGTTGGCTCCTATCACACAACCGCGCGATACTACCGTCATGGGACTGGAGGCTGAGACGCTTTGGATGGGATGGCGTTTTGACCGTGGCAATTCATTGCAATGCGATACGCTTGACGTGATAGGGGATATGCTCTCTAATGGAACGGCAGGACTCATCGACCTTGACATCAACCAACAAATGAAGATGTTGGGAGCTTTCGGTGGCAGTGAGAAACTTCGTGACTATTCTTGTATTATCTTGGGTGGTACACCAAAGGAGGGACAGAGCCTTGAGGAAGTGCGTTCGTTGCTGTTGGCTGAGATAGAGAAGCTGAAGAGTGGCAACTTCTCCGATGACTTGTTGCCCAGTATTATCAATAATGCCAAATTGAATTACTTCACCCGATTGGAGAGTAACCAGGCGCGAGCCAACCTCTTCGTGGATACGTATATCAATGAGATTCCTTGGTCGCAACAGGTGGGATACCTTGACCGTATTTCTGGAATGACCAAGCAACAGATTGTTGACTTCGCCCGTCGTCATTTCAACAACAACTATGTTTCCGTGTTTAAGAGACAGGGAGAGGATACTACCCTGAAGAAGATAGACAAACCGCAGATAACTCCTATTCCTACCAATAGAGACTTGATCAGTCAGTTTGTCAAGGATGTGCAGAATAGCAAGGTACAACCTATCCAACCTCGATTCGTAGATTTCAAGAAAGACCTTACCTTTGGAAAGAACAAACGGGGATTACCTTATATCTACGTGCAAAATACTGAGAATGGTCGTTTCATGCTTTCGTTCATGTATGAGTTTGGCAATGAGACAGACCTTCGTTATCAGTATGCGGCTAATTACCTTGATTACTTGGGTACAAAGAAGTTGACCAATGAGCAAATTAAGCAGAATTTTTATAAGTTGGCTTGCAACTATAACATTTCCGTGAATGCTCGCAATATCATGGTAAGTCTGAGAGGCTTGGCAGAAAATATGCCACAGGCTCTTGCCCAGCTCAATGACCTGCTCATGAATGCTAAGGTTGACCAAGACGCATGGGACCAACTTGTTGCCTTGGTAGAGAAATCACGTGCGGATGCAAAGCACAATCAGTCGAGCAACTTCTCTCGCTTGGTGAATTATGGCATTTATGGCGAGTATAATCCTTTACGACATGATTTGAGCATTAGTCAACTTCGTCAGCAAAATCCACAAGAATTGCTCAACTTGCTCAAGAATCTTGCACAATATGACCATACCTTATTATATTATGGTCCAGATACGGAGGAATCTCTCTCTGCTACGATTGCCCGTCTCCACAAGACCAAGAAGGTGATGAAGCCTGTTCCTGAAGGAAAGCATTATGCCATGCAATCTACACCCGTGAATGAGATAGTGATTGCGCCATACGATGCCAAGAATATCTATATGCGCATGATTCATAACGAACAACGTACCTGGAATCCTGACGAGGCTGCCGTGAAGGCTCTCTTCAACGAGTACTATGGTGGTGGCATGAATACAATTGTCTTCCAGGAGTTGCGTGAAGCACGTGGATTGGCTTACAATGCCTATGCTGCATACATGGAGCCAACCTATCAGGATAATCCTGAGTATTTCTTTACGCATATCATCACGCAAAACGATAAGATGATGGATTGCGTGCGTCAGTTCCATCAAATCTTAGATACCATCCCACAGAGCGAGACTGCTTTCCATATTGCGAAGGATGCACTGACCAAGCGTTTGCAAAGTCAGCGTACTACGAAGTTTGGTCTTATCAACGCATGGATTTCGGCTAAATGGATGGGCATAGACTATGATGTCAATCGCCGTATCTACGAGCAGTTGCCAAACTTGCATTTGAGCGACATTGTTCGCTTTGAGCAGCAGAACATGGCTCACAAGCCTTATCGTTATGTGATATTGGGCGACGAGAAAGAACTCGACATTAAGAGCCTTGAACAAATTGCTCCTATTAAGAGGCTGTCAACGGAAGATATTTTTGGATATTGATATAAATATAAAAACATTATGGCTAACAAACCTGACTTTAAGTATGCTCCCATGTTTCAGGTAGGGAAGGATGATACCGAGTATCGACTTCTCACCAAGGAGGGAGTGACAATTAGTGAATTTGAAGGACACGAGATCGTTAAGGTTTCACCAGAGGCTCTTACGCTTTTGGCTCAACAGGCTTTCCATGACGTGGAGTTTATGTTACGTCGTGAGCACAATCTGCAAGTGGCTGCTATCCTGAACGACCCAGAGGCTTCTGAGAATGATAAGTATGTGGCTCTGCAGTTCTTGCGCAATGCTGAGACGGCTGCAAAGGGCATCCTGCCTTTCTGCCAAGATACGGGTACGGCTATCATTCATGGTGAGAAGGGCCAACAGGTATGGACAGGATTTGAGGACGAGGAGGCTCTGTCACGTGGTGTATATAACACGTTTACTGAGGACAACTTGCGCTATTCGCAGAATGCACCGCTGAACATGTACGATGAGGTGAATACACGTTGCAATCTGCCTGCACAAATCGACATTGAGGCGGTTGAAGGTGCTGAATATCGTTTCGTGATGGTGGCTAAGGGTGGAGGCTCTGCCAACAAAACGTATTTCTATCCCATGACAAAGGCTACCATTCAGAACGAGGGTACGTTGCTGCCATTCTTGGTGGAGAAGATGAAGAGCCTTGGTACGGCGGCTTGTCCTCCTTATCATATTGCATTCGTGATTGGTGGAACGTCTGCAGAGAAGAACTTGCTGACGGTGAAACTGGCTTCAATCAAGTATTACGACAATCTGCCTACCACGGGTGATGAGACGGGTCGTGCTTTCCGTGACATCGACTTGGAGAATAAGTTGCTCGTTGAAGCGCAGAAGATTGGCTTGGGTGCACAGTTTGGTGGCAAGCACTTGGCTCACGATATTCGTGTCATTCGTCTGCCCCGACATGGTGCTTCTTGTCCCATTGGTATGGGCGTGTCTTGTTCTGCCGACCGTAACATCAAGGCAAAGATTAACCGTGACGGTATCTGGTTGGAGAAGATGGATGCTAATCCTACCGAACTGATACCAGAGGAATTGCGTAAACCAGGAGAAGGTGCGAAGGGTATAGAAATAGACTTGAACCAAGGTATTGATGCCGTGCGTAAAGAATTGACGAAATATCCCGTGAGCACACGCGTGAGCCTTCGTGGAACCATCATCGTGGCTCGCGACATCGCTCATGCTAAACTCAAGGCTCGCCTTGACGCAGGTGAGGAAATGCCACAATACTTCAAGGATTATCCCGTGCTCTATGCTGGTCCTGCCAAGACACCAAAGGGTTATCCTTGTGGTTCTATGGGACCAACCACTGCCAACCGTATGGATCCATACGTGGATGAGTTCCAAGATCATGGTGCTTCATTGGTGATGATTGCCAAGGGTAATCGTTCGCAGGTGGTTACCGATGCTTGTAAAAAGCATGGTGGATTCTATCTCGGTACGATTGGCGGTGTAGCTGCCGTTCTCTCGCAAAGTAGTATCAAGAGCATCGAGTGTGTGGAATATCCTGAATTGGGTATGGAAGCCATTTGGAAGATTGAGGTAGAAGACTTCCCCGCATTCATCCTCGTGGATGATAAGGGCAACGACTTCTTCCAGCAATTAAAGCCTTGGACTCCTTGTTGTAAGAAATAAGTTTTATAAGTATATTTAAGAAGATAGAGGACATTCCCTTTTCTTGGCACTACGTTGTCAGAAAATGGATGTCCTCTATCTTTTCAATTTTCAATCTTCAATTTTCAATTTTCAATTTTCAATTTTCAATCTTTAATCTTCAATCATTCTTCCCACAACCAATTTGTCGCCAGACAAATCCACTTCAAAAAGATGGGGAACACGATGGTAACGACCGTTGATGCTCTTATGGCTATGCACCGACATCATCCATTTGCCATCTAATGTCTTGAACAACATACCGTGACCGAAGTTGGGTGGGGTGATGGGCTGCGGTTCTTGTACCCAAGGACCATCGAGCGTGCCACTCTTGCTATATGCCACACCTTGCGTATATACATCGTCAACCCAACTGGTCCATATCATGCCTAATCTGCCTGTACCCGTGCGGAAAAGGTATGGACCATCGGTAACCTTATTGGGTTTTACCACACCGTTTTCCACTTCTCTGCTCCACGGAGAGTCAGATGCCCTGAACAACACCTTTCCTTGTCCAATAGAACCACTGAGGTCTGGTTTCAATTGTATTTTCTCAATCGTTCCGTTCCAGTTTTGTAGCCATTCGCCGCAATACACCATATAGGGCAATCCGTCCTTATCCACCCAGAATGTACCATCGAGAGTGGGTTGCGTGGCAGGTAGATAAGTGGCATCTGCCATCGGAACGTATGGACCATCGGGTTTGTCGCTCACGAGGATATGACTTGCCCTACGTGGAATCACGTTACCACGAACGGTATCAATCTTAATGCTCTCATTGGTGAATGTGGCAAAATAATAATACTTGCCTTTGTAAAAATGAAGTTCAGCAGCCCAAATGGCAGGACGTTTGCCCATCCACGAGGCAGTATCATGTTTCACTACGTTATACGGACCAGTCCACATTTTCAAGTCTTTACTTGTATAGAGCCTACCGCCTGTGCCAGTCATGTAATACATCTGCGTTGCCGAATCTGCCAAGATGCAAGGGTCACTCAAAACGATGGAGTCGCGAGCCACGGTGCGAATCCTGTTCCATGGCCTTTCTTCTCTCTGATACACCCTCACATAGTCTATCAAGTATCTCATGGGCATCTGCTTATTGTCTATCTCACCGCCATTGTCACCGCCCAATGCCAGATTAAGCAAGATGTATTGAGACTTTTGGAAAGGATTTGTATGATTGCCCAACGTTCCGTTTACCGTTTCCTTTAGTGGTATCTCGTTCAACAGTTCATCATCTAAATAGATGCTGATAGAGCGTGGTGTCCAGTCCATTCTCCAAATATGAAATTTGTCAGCCCATTGGCTATCCTTATCCGTGAAGTGAGTAAAGGGAATGCGTTTGCTGTTCCAGATAGCCTGATAGCGTTTGTCGCTGCCCCAGCAAGCGTTTGCCAAGATATGTGGAACACCATTGATGCGATAATATTCCATCACGTCTATCTCACCGCATGAAGGCCATTCCATTCCTTTGCCCAACAGCCATATAGCTGGCCATGCGCCTCCTGCTGTGGGAATCTTGGCTTTCACCTCCATCCTGCCATAAGTAAATGAAAAACTTTTCCGTGTAGTGAGTGAGGCAGAGGTATATTCAATGTTTTTCCTGTTCCTTCGCCAGTCTTGTTGTGAAGCGTCTTTCCTGTAGAGAGGATTATTTTTCTTCTCTCGTCTTGCTTCTATCACCAAGCATCCATCTTGGCAAAAGGCATTATCGCCTTGATACCATTGTGCCTCGTGATTTCTTGCGAATCCCTGTTCTGGCTCCCATACATCAGAATTATAACTTCCATCTACATTAAACTCGTCGCTCCAAATAAGCTTCCACCCGTTTTGAGCCAATCCATGCCCTTGAAGTGCAAGGGTGAGAAGTGCCAATAAACCTATCCTTTTCATGTTACTTATCGTTTACATGGCAAAGATACAATTTTTTCATTATATAATATGGATTCCTTCCTAATTTTTAGGTAAAAGTTAATAGTACAATTTTCACTTGTTGCAAGAAGAGTACAGTAGTAAAAAGGAGTTCTATAATCCAGGCAAATGTTCTTATCTGTTTAATTCAGCAAAAAAGACTATTGTCTTAACTCCTTTACTCCTTAACTTCTTGAAACTCTTGAACCAAGTAACTCTCACCTCTCACTTCTCACCTCTAAAATCTAATACGAAGCCGTACAAGGTATTCCACACGCCAACACCCTGTCGCGAATGCTGTCCAACTCTTCATGCGTGGCTTTTCGTAGATGACTGTCGGGTGTCTCGCGGTCGATGGTATAAATCATCACTTGTTGGGGCTTGATGTCTTTGACTGTTTCCAACCAAGGCTGCACGTATTGGTCTCCCGTGTTATCCACGTCTTCCCCTTTCATGAACATTGTCTGGATAATCACGTGACCGTTAAATTCCTTCAGATGACGAATAACATCCTCCACGCGATAGTTGCCAGACGTAGGTCTGTCCACCTTATTTATATATATAGGGTCTATGGTGTCCAGTTTTTGGATGTTGTTGTCCACCAACAATAATGCATCAAACACCTTTTTCTTATGAATCATCGTGGCGTTGCTCAGTACGCTCACCTTGGCGTTAGGACAATACTGGTTTCTCAGACGAATGGTGTCGCTGATGATTTCAGCAAAGTCGGGATGTGCCGTAGGTTCACCGTTGCCGGCAAACGTCAGTACGTCAGGCAATTTCTCTTGTTCCACCATCAAGGTGAGTTGTTTCTCCAATGCTTTTGCTACTTCCTCACGGGTAGGGCGGGGCAGACGTGGGCGAAAGTCTTTGTTGAAACCACATTCACAATAGATACAGTCAAACGTGCAAATCTTCCCGTCGGCTGGCATCAAGTTGATACCCAATGAAATTCCTAATCTCCTACTATGTACGGGACCGAAAATGGGTGATGGATAAATAATAGTACTCATAACAATCGACAAAGTTATGCTTTTTTTCGTAAATGATGGCGTAATAAACTGGAAAAAATGGGAATTAGTTAAAAACTCTCGAAAAAAACGATATAAATTTACGTGCTCTTCCCACATCTCTCCCGATAATCGCTGGGAGACATCCCTATCATCTTTGAGAACAATCGGGAGAAATAAAGACTGTCTTCAATCCCCACCTTATAGCAAATTTGGTTGATATGTAAGTTGGTTGTTTGCAGCATGTGACAGGCTTGCTCTATTTTCAAACGATTGAAATAAGCCAACGGACTGTCTCCCACCTGTCTTTTGAAAAGCGTAGAGAAGTGAGTGGACGAATACCCTACGTAGTCGAGAATGTCTTGAAGGGTAATCCTGCGTTCTATGTTTTCTTTCATGAAATGTATCGCAGCATCTACCACCTCCTTGTTTTTATTGTTGCTGAACGATAGGTTGCTGTGATTGGTGTTGTAGCATGCGGTGTTGCGATATTGGCGCAGATAGCGTAGTGAAGCCAAATAATAGTGCAGCAAACTGGACGCATATCGCAAGTCTTCAATGCCTTCTCCATCGTGGAGCGTAGAAAGTATTTCCTCAAAAATATTATTGCGGTTGTTGATGTTTGAGTTCAATGCCACCCTTACGTCCTGCGGCTTGTCTGCGCCCTCTGCATATATGTCGGCATGTTCACCACGAAAGTGTACCCAATAGATAGTCCATCTTTCTCCTTCGGTAGCCCCATATTCATGTGGAATCCCAGCGGGCAAGATGAAATACTGGTTGCTTGCCACTTGATAAGTCTTCCCTCTAAGTGAGTACCAACCATTGCCGTCTCTACAGTAAATGAGCACGTATTGGTTGATGCCTTCGGTACGAATGCGATGATGATGCTCTGCCATAGGGTAATATCCTATGTCAGTGATAAACAGGCTGCTTACCAACGGGTCGTTTTCCTCCATCTCAACGATGGATGTCGGCAACACAACCGATCGTTCTCCCAAGAATCCGTCTTTCTTACTGACCATGATGTTTAAACAACTCAATGAATCTCATTTCTTCATCGCAAAAGTAAGAAAATAGTTTGACTTGACCAACAAAATAAGTAAAATAGTCCATGATAATACGTGATTTTGTCCATTATCTTATATGAATAATGCCGTATCTTTGCATCAGAAAAACGATAATAACTAAAAGCAATAGAATTATGCAAGGTTTTAACAAAGGATTTATCTATTTCATCTGTCTCGTATCGGCTATGGGCGGTTTGCTCTTTGGTTACGACTGGGTGGTTATTGGTGGTGCAAAGCCCTTTTATGAACTCTATTTCGGCATTGCAGATTCCGTGTCAGACCAAGGGTTGGCAATGACCATCGCATTGATTGGTTGCATGATAGGTGCTTGTACTTGTGGTTGGCTTGCCGATAAGATAGGCAGAAAGATGCTTCTGATAGTCTCGGCGGTTATCTTTCTGGTGTCTGCCATCATGACGGGTGCTTTCAATACGTTTGGAGCTTTCCTCGTTGCTCGTTTCTTCGGTGGCATAGGCATCGGCATTGCCTCTGGTCTTTCCCCGATGTATATTGCGGAAGTGTCGCCTTCGGAGATTCGAGGTAAATTGGTGAGCCTCAACCAGATGACGATAGTGTTAGGTATCTTGGCTGCGCAAATTGTCAATTGGCAAATAGCAGAACCCATACCTGTTGACTATACCCCAGCCGACATTGCTGCCTCATGGAATGGGCAGATGGCTTGGCGATGGATGTTTTGGGCAGCGGCATTCCCCGCAGTCGTATTCCTGTTGTTAGCCTTCTTCATACCAGAGAGTCCTCGTTGGCAGGCTTTGAAGAGTGAAAAACAGAAGACGAACAATGAAGCATTATCTTCCACTCTCCGCCGTGCTGCTGTCAATACCTTGGAACGTATTGGCGGTCAGACTTATGCTGAGCGTGAGATGCAAGCGATTGCTGCTACTCATGCGGATGTGGCAAAACAGGCTGGTTTGGCTACGCTTTTTTCAAAGCCATTCCATCGGGTTTTGTTCTTGGGTATTGTGATTGCCGTGTTTCAACAATGGTGTGGCACCAATGTCATCTTCAATTATGCACAAGAGATATTCCAGTCGGCTGGCTATAGTGTTGGTGACGTACTTTTCAACATCGTGATAACGGGTGTGGCTAATGTACTCTTCACGTTGATTGCCATCTATACCGTTGATAAGTTGGGAAGACGCAAGCTGATGTTGATTGGTGCAGGAGGACTGTGCTTGATTTACGCCACACTGGGTTGTTGTTACTACATGCAGATTACAGGCTTCTTCATGATTGTGCTTGTAGTAGCAGCCATTGCCTGTTATGCTATGACCCTTGGACCTTGTACGTGGGTGTTGATTTCCGAACTCTTCCCCAATCGTGTACGCGCCGTGGCAGTTGCCACTTGTACATTTTGCCTCTGGGGCGGTTCATCCACGCTCACTTACACGTTCCCCATGTTGAATAAGTCTTTGGGTAGCTACGGCACGTTCTGGATTTATTCCCTCGTATGTCTCTGTGGTTTTCTGTTCTTCATGCGCCGTCTTCCAGAGACCAAGGGAAAGAGTTTGGAACAATTAGAAAAAGAGTTGGTATCTTAATAAGAAAGTCTATTTAAACACAATAAACGATGGTAAAAGCTTGGCGAGAAAAAGTAACGATTCCTACGTATGAAGTGGGAAATCCAGAGAAGAATCCCATGTTCTTGGAAAAGAGAGTATATCAGGGTTCTTCTGGAGTGGTGTATCCATATCCCGTTATCGAAACGATAAGTGATGAGAAAGAAGACAAGGACTATTTGGCTGTTTTCTTGGAAAACGAATACATCAAGGTGATGGTGTTGCCAGAATTGGGCGGTCGTGTGCAGATGGCATACGACAAGATTAAGCAGCGTCATTTTGTCTATTACAATCATGTCATCAAACCTGCATTGGTAGGATTGGTAGGTCCGTGGATTTCGGGCGGCATTGAGTTCAATTGGCCACAACATCACCGTCCTTCTACGTTTATGCCCGTTGACACCTATATAGAAGAGAATGGTGATGGGAGTGTGACGGTATGGGTGAGCGAGATAGAAAAGATGTTCCATCAGAAAGGTATGGCGGGCTTTACCTTACGTCCGGGATGTGCTTACTTGGAAATCAAGGGCGTGCTCTATAATCGTACAGACATTCCGCAGACATTCCTCTGGTGGGCTAATCCTGCCGTCTCTGTCAATGACCAGTATCAAAGTGTGTTCCCACCAGACATCAATGCGGTCTTTGATCATGGAAAACGAGCCGTTTCATCGTTCCCCATCGCTACGGGTACTTACTACAAGATGGATTATTCGGCTGGCGTAGATATTTCAAACTATCGTAATATCAAAGTACCTACGTCGTATATGGGCGTAAACTCACGGTTTGATTTTGAGGGTGGCTATGAGAACGACACACAGGCTGGTATGTTGCACGTTGCCAGTCATCATTTCTCACCTGGAAAGAAGCAATGGACGTGGGGTAACGGTGATTTTGGACAAGCGTGGGACAGAAACTTAACCGACGATGATGGACCGTATATCGAACTGATGGCTGGTGTATATACCGAAAACCAACCTGATTTCTCGTGGTTGATGCCTTACGAGGAGAAAAGATTCGTACAGTATTTCATGCCTTATCGAGAGATTGGTATGGTGAAGAACGCCACGAAAGACCTTATCATGAATATGGAGGATTGTGGTAATGGTGAAGTGCTGTTCAAGGTGTTTGCCACTTCTCGACAAGAGGTAAATATCGTTCTGCGCAATGACAATGATGAGGTTTATTATCATCAGGTGTTGACCGTTTCTCCCGAAGAGGTACTGACAGAAACTGTCAACGTGAAAGGAGCTAAGTTTGATGAGTTGACGTTTGAAATCAAGAAGACATTTGCCTATGGAGAAAGAACGGTACTTCAATGGCACGCGGAAGCCGATGAGATTCGTCCTATCCCCGACAGTGCTGAGGCTGCGTTGTTACCTCATCAAATCAAGACCAATGAACAATTATACTTGACGGGCTTGCACCTTGAACAATACCGCCATGCTACATGGTTGCCCACTGATTACTATGAGGAGGCTCTTCGCCGCGACCCTGATGATATTCGTTGTCTGAACGCTATGGGGTTGTGGTATATTCGCAAGGGACGTTTCGCCTTGGCTGAGGATTACCTGCGCAAGGCAGTGAAACTGAGTCAGAAGCGTAATCCCAATCCTTACGATGGAGAACCCATTTACAATCTGGCATTGGCGCTGAAATACCAAGGGAAGATGGATGAGGCGTATGAGAGGTTTTGGAAGGCTACCTGGAATAAGGCGTGGACTGATGCGGGCTATTTTGAGGCTGCCAAAATCTCTGTGGCGCAAGGACGATATGGGGATGCACTTGACGAAATCAACCGTTGTATAGATAACAATTGGCATCATCATAAGGCTCGTGCCCTAAAGGTTGCCATCTTGCGCAAAATGGAATTGACAAACGATGCTTTGCAACTCATTGAGGAATCTCTGAAGTATGATCAGTTCAATTACGGTTGTCTTTACGAAAAGTATCTGTTGACGGGTGGTAGGACTGTTCGTGACACGATGGAAGAAATGATGCACAATAACGTGGAGAACTACCACGAACTGGCATTGGATTATGCTCAGGCAGGTCTTGCCCACAATTTCAGGGAAGTGATGTGGATGGCTCGAAATCGACTTGACCATAAGAATCATCAGTTTATCTTTACACCGATGACGATGTATTATCTCGGATGGGCTTACTTGATGGAGGGCAGTGAAGGTCGTGCGCTCACTTGCTTTAAGGAGGCAGAGAGTACTAAGCCCGACTGTTGCTTCCCTAATCGTTTGGAAGATGTGGTGGTGCTTAACATCGCCAAGGAGATGAACCCCGACGGGGCTAAGGCTCCTTATTATTTAGGTTGCCTTTACTATGCGGCACGTCAGTACGACTTGGCATTGGAAAACTGGCAATTATCGGCTGAGAAAGACCCAACGTTCCCCACCGTGTGGCGCAACCTGGCACTTGGAACTTTCAATAAACTTGGCGAGGAGAAAAAGGCGCTTGAGATGATGGAACGTGCCTTCTCGTTGGATGAGAACGATGAACGCGTGCTGATGGAGTTAGACCAATTATATAAACGGTTGCATCATCCGCACGAGATGCGTTTGTCTTTCTTGCAGCAATATCCCCAACTGATACAACGCCGTGACGACCTTGTGCTGGAAGAGATTACATTGCTCAACCAAGTGGGACGTTATGAAGAGGCTATGAGAAAATTGGATGCTCATCAGTTTCATCCCTGGGAAGGAGGCGAAGGCAAGGTGTCGGCACAATATCAACTCTGTCGTGTAGAACTTGCGAAGAATTATCTCCAGCACCAAGAAGGGGTAGGGGATGTTGAGAAAGCAATTGCTCTCCTCAACGAGTGTCTTGATTATCCTCATCATCTTGGCGAGGGCAAACTCTATGGTGCCCAAGAGAATGACTTCTATTACTTATTAGGTGTTGCTTACGAGAAGTTGGCTTCGGTCAACAACAATCATTCGTATCGAGAGAAAGCCAGAGATTGTTGGGAGAAAGCCACAAAGGGACCGCAGGAACCTGCGGCTGCCATGTATTATAATGATGCTAAGCCCGATAAGATATTCTACCAGGGTCTTGCTCTCCGCAAGTTGGGGCGTGAGGATGAATCGCATGGACGATTCTATCGCCTTATCAATTATGGCAAGCAGCATATCTTTGAGAAACAGGTAATGGACTACTTTGCCGTTTCTTTGCCAGACTTGCTTATTTGGGAAGATTCCCTTGACACAAAGAACTTGATACATTGCAAGTATATGCTTGCATTGGGCTATTATGGAATGGGTGATATGAAACATGCCCTGAAATATCTTGCAGAGGTGGAAATGCTGGACAACAACCACCAAGGCATTCAGCAGTTCCGTTCATTGATAGATGCGGGATTGTAAATACTGCTATGTTTATAATGATGACAAACGGTAAGATATTCTTTTTCAAGTCATGAGATTTTTGTAATATAATCAATCAAATTCTTAAATCTACGTCGCAGATTAATAAAACTGCGACGTAGTTTTATTAATCTGTGACGTAGTTTTATAAAACCAAGTCACAGATTAAACTTTTTATTCATGTTTCTATCGTTTTGTTGAATGCTTCCTCCCACTTTTTTATATGTCATAAAAAGAAATAAAAATCAAAAAGTGAGATAATAATCAACACGGAATTAGGTGTTTTAATAAATTATGTTTATCTTTGCACATGTATATAACTAAAAGCAAAATAGATGACGAAGAGAGATTGCCATAACAGAATCAGAGTGGTGTTGTTGGCATAATTCGTTGAAATTGCTCGCTTGCTTCAGGTTGAAATCAAAGACTCTTTAGAAGTAGATTTCACCCAATAAAACGAGAATAGTTAAAAGAATCAGTTTTAGACCTTGAAACGATAACAACAATGGACGGATTCAAAAATATAGAGATAAAGAACTTTAGAGGCATTGACCATCTGAAGATAGACGACTTTTCCCGTGTTAACATATTTCTGGGACAGAATAGTTCTGGAAAAAGTTCTGTATTGGAATGTCTGCTACTGATGATGGGTATGTCTAATCCAGATTTGCCTCAGAACATCAATTCCATTAGGTCACGCAACTATAGTACTTTTGCAGACTTGTTTTATTTGTTCCATAATTATGATTTTAAGGTGAAACCTGAAATCAACTCAGAATTATTTGATGACACCAAACGTCATCTTGCATTAGAGATGACCTATGTTTTTGATGAGAAATCGCAGCCAGTTTTTCAAAACGGTCAGATACCAACCTCAGAAACAAAGACTTTTCTTAATACCTTGAAGATGAATTTTGATGTTGAAGCCAATCAACAGAAAAACAGTTTCGAATGTAGTATCACAGTTGGACAGCAAGGCTTAATTTCTAACAAGAAACTTGCTGAAGGCTATCTGGAAAAGAACAGCGTGGCGTTTCTATCTGCAGATTTGTCTGCTGGTAATCCTGCTAATGATTTGGTGGAGTTGGCAAAACGAAAAAGAAAAGATGTTGTTACAGAATATTTAAAAAGTTTCGATAGCCACGTCACCACCGTAGAAATACTGAATAATGTGGCTTATATAGGTATTGAAGGTATAGACCAACTGTTGGCAGTTAATATGATGGGTGACGGTATGCGTCGTTTTTTGAATATCGTTGCTGCAGCTGCCAACCCTACAAACAATATTATTCTCATTGATGAGATAGACAACGGACTTCATTATTCTGCTTACAAGAAATTGTGGATGGCCATCTTTGCATTGGCAACATCTACGAATAAACAGGTTTTCGTGACCACTCATAGCAAGGAAACGCTCAGTTATCTTAACGAAATGTTGGAAGAGCATGTAGAATTTCAGCAAGAAATGCGTCTCTATACGTTAGCTAAGACCTCACTTAAGGGACATCAAGCCTACAAATATACCTATGAGGGATTAAGTGGGGCATGTGAAAATGATGTTGAACTTAGAGGGCTGATATGATGAGAAGGTTTCAGATAATAGTTGAAGGTGATGCCGATAAGAAGTTCTTCGAGGATTACTATCACCATATCTTCGGCGAGGAAGCCCCCAAAGGTAGCATCACTCATCCAGGCAAAGACGGTGCCACAGGAGGCTATCAGAAACTGAAGTCTGAAGATGCCATAGGTGCCATGCGCCAGAACACAGACCTTGGCGGCATAAACCTCGTCATCTTCGATGCTGACGAAGACATAAAAGCACGTCGTGCTGAACTGCTTGCCATCAAAGAAGAATTTGGCGTGGAGTTTGAGTTATTCTTACTACCCAACGACAAAGATGCTGGTGCATTGGAGGACTTGCTGGAGAATATTATCAATCCAAACAATCAACCCGTTATGGATTGTTGGAAGACATACGAGGGAGAACTTGCAAAGGTACGAATCCCGACAAAAACGCCTCCCACGTTGACTATCCCAGCTAAGAAAACCAAAATCTATGCCTATCTTGAAACCTTATTGGGGAAGTCAAAGACTCAAAAGAAACTGATAAAAGATGCAAACCGCAACTACGAGAACACCCAGCATTGGAATCTGGATGCAGAGTATTTGGAGCCACTGAAAAAGTTATTGAATAATGTACTTAGTGAGTAACTGGCATGTCATCAAGAGAATGTGTTTATGGGAGTATGAACCTAAAATACTGAGTGGGTTAATAACTGGCCAATTAGTTAGGAGTGGAGAAAAAGAAACGCTTGTAAAAGCTAAGTTATAAAAATTATTATAGGTAAGTTCTAAAAATTAACATTTGTGAGTGGAAGCCTTACCTTCTGAATCAGTTCAGTTGTTTTGAGTGCCTCAAAAGGCATCCTTGGCTTGCGAAAGTGTTCGTTTATCCACCCATTTGACTTG
>Ga0247610_10000145_pt1 | contig 116847 bp, 160 predicted proteins | sample 174DNAGHGhighgp2_FD_193483 | JGI IMG/M metagenome (GOLD analysis project Ga0247610, IMG submission 193483) | Sheep rumen microbial communities from Palmerston North, Manawatu-Wanganui, New Zealand - 1742 DNA GHGhigh gp2 | ecosystem: Host-associated > Mammals > Digestive system > Stomach >... | reverse complement strand
GACAAAAAAGGGGACAACGACAATTAAATCGTGTCCCCTTTTTTTTATCTGTTTATTGTTCCTCAATCTGTCTGTGAAGTTCAAGAACAGCAGCTTCAATAGCCGCATCAATGGACGGCAAATCAACATCAATACCCTGAGACTTAAGAAGTTCAACAACGTAAGCTTTCTTTTCTTTTCCTGCTTCAGAGTTATATAACTGTTCTGCAGCCTTAACAGCAGTGTTGATAATCAATTTAAGCATATAAGCCTGATTCTCAGTGACTGCCCCATGGTTAATATCAATTTTGGACTTTAACCACGGAATAACAAATCCGGTAACAATTGCGCTGATAAGAGTAATAACAGCCAGAATAATTTGAGTTAAATCGATTTTCATAACTAATCCTCCTTAGCCATTGGCTTCTTCTTCGTCTTCTTCTTCATCGTCCGAACTATACAGACTCTTTCGTTTGCCGAATGCTATAGCAATCTTTTCCCCGACGCTGTTTCCGGTATAAAACCCTACGTTTACGATCATCACTGTGTCTACACCAGTGCTTAGATCGACAAGATATTTAGCAATATCGGGACGAATAATAGCTACAGCAAAGTTAGCCAGTCTGTACAGCATCCAAAAGATTGTCACACGAGATGCCATCTTTTTAGAATACTGCATAAATTTTGGATCTGGTTTGTACTTTGATGCCATAGAGCATCACCTCAACTTGCTTCATCAGCTTCGCTGAATTCTTTTCCTTCGTCGTTCAGAAAGCTTCTGTTTTTCTTACAATCATGATATATCTCCATGATAAAATCATAATCGTCTTTATAAACATCGTTTTCTAAGCCGTATTTAGAAACTAAATCTTCATATTGTTTATTTTCTTTGATGATGTTTCTAAAGTCTCTGAATGTGTGTTTTCGTCCATTCATGCACGAGTTTGCAAAATCCAGCACATGAGCTTTTATTTGACGGATTGTCTGCATATCGTTTGATCTTTCCATTGCGTCTAATCTGTCCTTCAGTAGTTGGCAATTGTCATGCGTGCCATTCTTAATCGACAGAATACTGGCGTTGCTTGTCGCTTCAAAGCCATCAAGATCAGCACGCAACTCAGCAATTTGTTTGTTGTAGTCTTCTTTAAGCTCTTTTATTTTATCGTTTCGGTCTTGTTTGACTTTCTCGAAATGAGTTTCTGTGTCAGTTTTTAATTTTGCAATATCGTCTCGAACATCTTTTGTAAAAGCTTTACCTATTTTCCCAAGAACCCAACCTAAAGGGTCAATTTCTTTCTTTGCTATCTTAAAAATAGAAGAAAGAATGAACAATAAAATTAGAACACTCCAGCCGACATTGGCAACTATCCATTGTCCGACTGCTTTTGATACCTCGCCCATAAAAGGTCACTCCTTAGTCAAGCGAGAGCTTCAATGCATTTAACAATTCTTTAGCAGTTTCTTTTGAAACACTAATTGTGATAGCATCATCGCTGTCGCTATTGAATTCAAGAAATTTTGTCATAACGTAGCCTGTGTATGCGTTGTAGGCAACTTTGCACCACTCAAGGCCATATTCAATGACGGCAACGGTTGCACCACTTGGTATGCTGGTGATTCTTATGGACTTTGTGCTTTGTTCTACACGAAGGTTTAGATTACCACCGATAACAACTGCGTATTCCATAGATTCACTTCCTTAATATTTACCTTTTCCGTCTCCGATGATGTCAAGAAATTCTGCCATCATATAACCTTTGAAGTTATCGTAGGTTACAGCAGCCCATTGTTCACCAGGGGATGTGATGGTGACTGTTTTCCCAAGCGGAACCTGAACAATAATTCTGTTAGATTTACTTGGGCCGACTCGGAGATTCACTGTTTTCCCACTCTTCGCAACAACGATTGCTTTCGTTTCTTTTGAAGGAGTAGGAGTAACACCGCCGGACGCTTCGACCAGTTGTCGAGACTGACCGAAGTGCGTCCACGGATGATACATGTTAATTTTTGTATCTATTGTCATTCTGGAGCTCATATGACGTATCTGAAACGGATTTACACTATATACGACGCCTGCATGATAGTAATCATTCAGATCGCCGTTATAGTATTTGCCGCCTTGACGATATCGTGCAGGCAAATCCCATGTGCTTTTTGTTCTGGGAACTGCTTTAAATACAATATCGCCCGGCTGTAACTGGTTTTGGGATTTGATTTCCTGAAGATTCTTTATTTCTTTTCTTGCAGCCCAGTTTGAGCCGTGAATACCAGTCCATTTTAAACCCATTCTTCGGAGTGCTCCGATGATTAACCCGATACAATCGCAGTATCCGTCTGAACCATCTCCCGGCTCACGACGTCTTGGATTTGAATTGAAAATAACCAGTACTTTAGCCAGAAATTTTCTTACAGCTTCCTGATAAGTCATATTATCACCCCTTTCTTATTTGGATTTTTACAAGATTATTCTTCGGGTTCCGGAGGCGTAACGGACATACGGTCGTCTACGCACCAGTCGTAACGAACACAGTTCTGATCGATGATCTCGCAGCACACATAGTCCGTGTTGGCATCATGACCGTAACCATAGGCACCGAGATAAGAATGATAAGACTGACGGGCATCATTCAGCGACTGCTTTACAACAACACCCTTTTCGACTGTACCGTTTGTACGTTTGATTTGAACTAAGAAATACATAAAATTCACTCCTTTGAATAATGATTCAACTTGTTGAGTAATTTGTTCCGTATACTTTTTATTGATGAATGTAACACTCAAAGTTGCAGTTCAGCTGACAGATGAACGAATCTTTTGAATACGACTCGTCATCCACAGCACGAGCATATTTCTTGCTTGTCATACCGAGCTTTCGTGCGTACAAACTTTGCAGAAGCATTGGATTTAAATGGCTTTCCACATAAAGATTCCCCATGAGCGCACTCACGCCGTATGCGTTGTTGATCTTGCTCATGAGGAAATCCCAAATTATTTTTTCATTCATAATCATCGAATAAACGAGTATGTTATAAAAACATCCTCGTTTGGCATTACCAAATCGTATTGATTATCAGCAATTTTTTCAAGAGGGACGTTTGATTCTATTGAGGTGCTCGAATAACTAAGTTGAGTTGAAAATTCAATATGAACTGTTGTCCCCTCCTCCATAGTTGGATAAGGCATACTTGGAGATGTAGTATAACCGCCATTGTTCACAGTAATTAATAATAAATGCCCATTTGAATAAGTAACATGTATTTTGATATTGTCTGATGGCATCGTGATTGTTTTATAAAACCTATCGCCAGAGTAATCAGTAGCATTGGGATAATAAACATCAACAGACTCTTCATTAATTTTCTCAATGCGGTAACTACTTAAAGTTGTATATTTGCCCGTAGAAGTGTTTATACGGCTTTTCAAATAAGTAAAGCACACGGATTCGTCTGGAGAAAAATATATTTCATCAATTCTTTTTCTCGTCACAGGGTCAACAAACATACCACCCGGTGTGTACACAAAAGAATCCAACTCTGCCGAGTATTTCCCACTCACATCTTCCACCAAATCAATAGGAACAAACGTGATAGTTATGCTGAATGTCGCAGATACTGCACTGCTACCCCTGTTTCGAAGCGTAACAACAGTGCCTGTGCTACGTGGATATATTCTTGCCACTGCTACATTTGCGTTTCCCGTTGCATACTGCGTGAAAGAGAAAGGGGTGTATCCATCTGGCACGGTATATTTAAGATTTGTCGCAGTAATATTAAGCACACCATTGCTTGCAAGGCTAGAATACGCATAAGAATACTTCTGCGATAAAAATGATAGCGTTCTTTCTGGTGAAGCTGTTCCACTCGCCATGCCATCAACCTTCTTTCAGAAAAACGGGGACGAAATAAACAGTCGCATTTGTATTGGCAAAACCGCCAACAAAATTATGCTCTGCAAGAAGATTGCTACTATTATTCAACCCGTATGGATGTGCCCAATACGAATCGCCAAACCTCCGTATCCCCATAAGCGTTGTACTTGCGCCAGATGGTACACTGTATCCAAGATTTGTCTTCGTATAATTCTTACTGCTCTTTTTGGCAATCCCGGCTGTAGACGTATCTTTATATGAAAAACTAGCAAGGACGAAGCTCTTATCACGTTGTTTAACTTTTCCTGTTGCCATGAAGCATTCTCCTATCCGATCATTTCATTTGGCACAAACATAACTTGTATAACTGCAGTGCCCGTGCCAGAATTTTCTCCAACTCTCGCCGCATGGAAACGACCTGTTACGTTTACTTGAAGGACAGTAATTTGTGTGTTGCCAGAATAAAACCCACAAAGAACAGGGGTATACCCTTCCGGTGTTACAACATTAAACCCAGATGTAATTCTCCAATATCGCCCATTATAATATTCGGGATCACTGTCTCCAAGATAATAATTGCTTGCGGTCAGCGCACACGTAAACGACTTAAAGTAAATCCGCTTCTTTGCAGGGAAGGTAGACCCACTCGCCATTATTCAACACCGTCTTCCGGTTCGGGTTCTGGCTCATAACGTTTGTCCCACAGTTCCCATTTTATGCGATTCCCATTATCGCTCGTAATAATACACTGCACATAATCAGTGTTCGAATCATGACCATATGCGTATGCGCCAAGATAAGCATGATAGGACTGAAGCACAGATTCGAGGTTGTCATCGTCAGTTGCTTTTACGACAATGCCCTTATCCCACACATCTGTACTCTTGGTGTGTTTGATTTGATGCAAAAAATAAACGTTTCCCATATCATTTCATCTCCTTATGTTGTTGTGTAATTGGAGTTGCAACAGTTTCTGCAAAAACAGGTTTCATTGACTCATTCGTATCGCCAGAAACATTGGTGATCGTAAAATACCCATTACCCGTTTCCCATTGAAGCGTAACGGGAGGGGAGTTCTCTGCGCTATCAGAAAAATTCCACCGAATCAATTCGCATGTCGAAGTAATCCCACTCATATTGTAAGTAATGGAGTCTCCGCTTGACGGAATCGCAAATGCTGTGGACGGAGTAAGAAGAGATGCTCCACCTCCGCTTACCGTGCCCCACGTTCCATCGCCCTTTAGATACTTTTCGTTATCTCCTGTACTCGGAGCAGGCACAAGACCAATTGCACCAGAAGCAGAAGAAGTTGCTCCCGTAAAAGCAGAAGTAATTACCTTTGTGCCACCTGTGCCGTTAGCATTGCATCCAACATACAAATCACCTTTGAGTCGCTCATTGCCACTCCAATCTAATGTCCGTGCATTTGATCTCGCAGAAGAACTTGCTCCATTTCCAACGATTTCTACATAATTTCCATCATCACTGGTTGTACTTCCGGTAGTATCAAGCACATTATATTTCCCATAAACGTGTTGGAAACGGCGTTGTGCAGTTGTACCATATCCTTCTGAATGTGAATATAAACCAGATGCAGTTGTTTGATCGCCTTCCGCATGAGAATATCCACCGGACGCAGTTGATTGATACCCCTCCACATGAGCGCATGCTCCAGAAGCAGTTGTCTCACTCCCTTCTGCATGAGAATAATTACCGGAGGAAGTTGTATTAGCTCCTTCTGCACGAGAACCATAACCGGAAGCAGTTGTATTAACTCCTTCTGCACAAGAATAGTTTCCGCTTGCAGTTACTTCATATCCGAATGCAAAACTCCCCGTACCAACCGTAGTATTATCTTTTCTGCCTCTGCTTAATGTAGTCGTAAGAACAGTGTCCGCTTTATCGGCTTTCACGGACATGTCTATTTTTGTACCACCCGTGGAGTCTTCATCACAGCCAACGTACAAATCGCCCATGAGATATTCATTTCCATCCCAATCAAGTGCACGGGCATTTGATCTCATGGACGTACTCGTCCCGTTGCCAACGATTTCCACATAAGTTCCTCTTGTGCTTACTGTGCCTGTTACGTCCGCAACGTTGAATTCACCACTCGCATGCTGTGATTTGCGCTGTGCTATTGTGTACTGCCCTTCTGAATGTGAGCAATCCCCATTCGCCGTGGTAATATACCCTTCTGCGTGAGAATATACTCTTGCCGTTGTGCCCCCACCTTCTGCGTGTGCATAACTGCCAACAGCCGCCGTATTATATCCTGTAGCCAATGAATACATCCCACTCGCAGTCACATCGTTGCCAAAGGCGAAACTCCCTGTGCCAACAGTTGTGCTTGCTTTTCTGCCTCTGGACAATGAAGTTTCAAGAACGGTATCTGTTTTATCCGCTTTCGCACTGACGGCAGTTGTCACAGTGCTGACAGTCGCCGCTTTGTTCGTTGACGCATCATAAGTGCCGTCAAACACGTAAGTAGTATCTGTAAATTTTGCATCCGCAGGGACGCTAACGCCAAGCGTTTTCCCATTCAGTGTACCTGCAAAATTTGTGGCTGTCACTTGTGCAGGAAATGTAACGTTTTGATTAGCATCCCATGAATACATATGATCAGACGCCGCGAATTTATTTCCTGCTGTCCACCACGTTGTTCCGTATCCACGTATTTCCTGAATCGCTTGCGCAGATGTCGTATTTGTTCCAGAAAGGGTAGAACTTCCATTTGCGCCACAGGTCATGAAAATCATTCGGTAATTCCAATAGTTTCCCGTTTGATTAGTACCACCACCAAACGTATTTTGAGAAAAACTTACATAATCATTACTGCTCCATCCCGTCATTCCGTAATCAGAACGGTCAAAAATCGTAACCCAATTATTAGGACTTCCTCCAGTAGCTCGTTGAACAGTCAACTTAATTGCATCGCTATTAGAACTAACCCAGAAATACATCTCACGAAGCTGATTATAGCGTTCCGTTGTTTTAACATATGTAGAATTCCAATAATTATATTTCTGCGTCTCCGCTGTGCCAGACGGCACATCATACTTCATAGCTGTGATTGTAACCCTCAACCCACAACGAATATCCTTAACACCATTTAACAATGGAATGTAGACACCTGCTCTTGTTTGGCTGAATAACCCAAGTTTTGTCGCATCGCTAACTCCTGCATCTACCCAAGTAGTTCCACCATCTGTCGTTTTTTCGATGATAATTTGGTCGGCAGGAAGAAATGCAAGACGATTCGCACGAAGATCATCAACTTGCGGAATAATCGTATTATCTGCAACACCATTAAGTTTGGCAGGACGAACAAGGCGAGAAGTTTCAATATTCCCCGTTCTCGCTGTTGTATCTTTTATGTTGTATTGAGTGTTATTGACTGTAATCTTCGAAATGTCAGCCAATTATAACACCCCCTTAACTAACGGTAACTGCTTTTTGTGTACCGCTGAATGTCGGTTGAGAAACTGTACCACTAGGAGTTCCACTTACAGAGACACTGCCCTCTGAACCCGTGAATGTTGGTTGAGAGACAGAACCACTCGGCGTAAATTTACCAGAACTACTCATAGTTGTACCTGTGAACTTGAGATTCGCCCCCGTACCCGTAAAAGACGGTTGAGACGATGTGGCACTGTTAATCCCAGTAACAATCGTCTTGGATGTGAAAGAAGGGAGAGTAACAGCTGTAGGAGTATTCGCAGTAAAACTACCTGCTGTCCAAGAAATCGTAAGCGTCTCATCGGAAACGCTCGTTGTAAGAACAGGCATTGTTGCGCTCGCAGAAGTCCCTGCTGTAACAGCCCCACCGCCCGTTGCAGAAGAAGCAACATATCCTGTAGAAGACGCAGGGGTCACGGTAATGACAGGCGTACTCACTGTCCCTTCTGGGGTATAGTTCGCAGAACCCGTGCCGACACTGATAGAGCCACTCGGAGTACCACTTACGCTAACGCTACCCTCTGTACCCGTAAATGTCGGTTTAGAAACAGAACCTGCTGGGGTAAAAGTTCCTGTTGATGTCATAGCAGTCCCGCTAAACGTAGGCTGTGAAACTGTACCAGACGGAGTATAGTTGCCAGAAGCAGTATCCTTATATGCAAGATCGCCAAGGTTCGACAGATCAATATCGGTCGTGCCAATTTTTTCCCACGAATAAGCGTTTCCATTTTTTACAGTGACATATTCAGAATAGATATCTTTTCCACTTTGAGTGGTCGTAGGTACAAGATAGAATGCACCTTTTGTGTCATCAGATGCAACTAATGTACCTGTGATAATTGTCCCACTCTTATCCCATGTGATATCTTTTGGTGTATTGCTTGCTTCTGTACAAATGATAAATGATACACCGCCGGATGCCATTTCCCGAGCTACGGTATCTTTTATATCATATGTAGTACCAGTAGGAAGCGTAATTTTGCTAATATCAGGCATTTTTCACATCCCCTTTAGTTTGTATTGAATGTAAGAATTTCTCCTGTAACCTCATAGTTAAGTTTATTATTCCAAAACTCTTTTTCTTCTAAGGTTACGTGAACAGATGTATTGTTAATATGTTCATTTATGATATCGTTTATTTGCATAGCTATATCATCTCCAGCAAACGGAAGATCAACAACATAAGATGTGCCATCTGCTATTTTTATGCCGGGATAATTAACACCTTCAATAACATTTCTGTCTGAATATATAATTACAGAACCATATCCAGGAATGAATGTTATTTTACTGTTCCAGTTTTCAGTGGTGTCGACATATATTCTAGAAATCACAATATTCTGTTTTTCACGCATAACATTTATCTTACCGGAAGAAACATTTATTATTTTTACAGAGTCTTGAGTGACCTGATTAAGCTTTCCAATTTCAGGCATTCAGATCACCTCATTCTGCTTGGATGAGTGTGATCACTCTGTCTCTTCTCAATAAAACATCTGTTTTATACTGATCCCAGAATATTGTATTTCCTTGGTCGTCAAGCCCTTTCGCTTCGATCACAAGATCCCCTTTAGGCAAAGACTTGGTGAGACGTTCGGTAATAGGACATATGGCTGTATCACCTATAATGTCCATATCTCCGACGTTCCACTGTTTTAATAACTTTGCCTGACATCCTGAACCTTCACTCCACAGAGTGACAACAAGAACTGGCATAGTGTCAACGTCAGTATCAAACTGGATGACAAGGGGGTTATTAGAACCTTGAATAATCATTGTTATCACTCCAGTTTATGTTATTCGTTTTTGATCGCCTCGTATACTTCAGGCGAAAGCACAAGTTCAAAGACATCATAGTCTTTAAGAAGCAAGGTAAAAGTAATATCATAATTTATAGAACTGTGTTCAGGACATTCCATATACTTTCACCTCACTCAGTTAGTACAAAGTCACCATTGAATGACTGTTTAATAAGATCCTTAAAAATAACCTGAAAAGTAAATTTATAATTACCAAGAAGCATATTCACCGTATCTGTCGGTTCAATTTTTACCTGATAACTTCCCTGTTCAAGTTTTGTAACACCATTTGTCGAGAGTTTTTTTTGAAAAATATAATTTCTGTCGTTTGTTTTTTTGACAGTAAATTTAATTTCATCAAACTCAATATCAGTAGTAATACCATTAGGGTCTTTGATAAAAAAACTGACGAATCTGATATCGTCTTTACACATTGAAATTCTCATAACTATCTAAAAGAAGAGGGAGGAAATGCCTCCCTCTTCGTCCTTTCTTATTAAGTTCCGGCAGTTGTAGCGGGAGTACCGCTTCCTGCCCATGCCACATAACGACCCATCTGGCTAAGAATATACTGAGACTGATTATAATTACTGATGTCATTCTGCAAGGATACAACCTTAGCCCGTTCGTCTTCATACCATTTGTTCATCATGGTGCTCTTAATATCACAGCAGCAAGTATCTAACTTGGCTGTAAGACTCTGGAGCTGAATCCCGATATTATTAAAGCCCTGAATAGCATTAATAAGATTTGTATTATTCTGCTGCATAAGAGCATTTGTCTGTCCATTAATCAGTTGTGCTGTTTCATAATTGTTATTTGCACTGCTTAGAGCTATGGCCTGTAACTGCTGATTTGTAAATCCCTGATTCATTTGGTCAGCCAGAGCGTTATTACCACCGCCCATCCAACTACCATTCCCTCCAAACATCAAAATAAGAAGAGCGAAAACCCAGAAGAAACCATTACCGCCAAATCCATCATTGTCTTTCATGAGAGCAAGATCGCCAGTAGTAAGATTGCCATCCATGATAAAAACTTCCTTTCTTATTTTGCGTTTGAGTCAGTATTTTTTTATTTAAAACAAATAACAATATTATTTTATAAAAAAATACCTATGAAATTAGACGAGGACTGGCGCTCTCACCACGCCAGTCCTCCTATTAAAACCCAAAACTACAAAAAGACAAATGCGCATTTTGCCTATTGCTCATTACGGAGCATACGAAGTAGTTTGGTTTTAATCAGTACTTACGTATTCATTTTTAATAAACACTACAGTCATATACGCAGTTTTATTAGCAGACATCGCAGAACCTAAATTAATAAGACGCATTTTAGGGGGTGATACTCCGCCTATTGTTACACCTGCAACACTTGTATTAAATCTTGAAAATGAAAATATTTGGTAACCTTCCGGGATGGTAATAGAAAAAGTATATTGGCTTCCTGTTGTTGCTCCAAGCTTATAAGAGTATGAATATTGCTTTGCAATAAACATATCTGTTTTGTCAATAGTTTTAACAGTTGTTTCCATGCTTAATCACTCACCTTTTACACAATCAGCAGATACAACAGCCAATGTTAAACTTGCACATACATTCGACATATTAATTGCAGCACCTGTATAATTTTCTACTACAAAAATAGTAGTATTATCTGTTGTATTATATGTATGCTGCAGTCCAGCCATTCTTATGTTTATAGGATTGGATGTCCGTTCTTCTTCGTCCCATATGGAAGCACCACACGATGAAATTCCAATGCATACGTCATAAGGCAAACCAACGTAATTATATTTTTCCCATTTTGTAGACGGATAAGAGTGAGAACCTTTGTTTGCAACAGATTCAGACTCTTGTGTGAAAGATCCATAAGCTTCTTTCATGCCTAAACGCAATCTGTATTTGTCGATAAAATTTCTGAAAGTTCCCATAGCAAATCACCTTCTTTTAATTGGAAACAATATATGATCCGAGCTGAGAAGACGATTTCATATAAACTATTTCTGCTGTAAAGACAAAAGAAGCAACAGAAGACGTTCTGTTTTTCAATGTCACAATAAGAAAATCATTATGTAAATCCCAAGAACGAATATAAACATTGTTACTTCCTGTATCTATAGATTTTATTGTATATGGAACATAATGATCTATACGAGGCATACTAAACATAATGGTTCTTGCTTCACTCGCGGCAAGTGATGTTGCAGATGGTTCAGGAGGAAATCCAAATGGAGCTATATCTGAATTATCAATAGGCACAAATCTTATAAAAGCTTGATCTTGACTTGTATTTGCAATCATATTATACACCTCATTTTATAGAAGATATATTCATTTCAAAAGGACAAATGAATACAGGTTGCATTGTTTCACTTGGGCTTGTGCTTCCATTATTTGTTATAGTAAAATATCCATCGTATGTATTGCATGTTAAATTTGCAGGTGGATTATTTTCAGCACTTGACGAAAAATTCCATAACATCAAAATATAGTTTGATGTCATACCTTCCATTGTAACAGTTGTAGTATATCCATAAGCAGGAATGTTAAAAGGTTGTTCTGGCATTATAGGATATGGAAGACTCGTAGTAAGTTTTTCTATTGTATGATTTGAAATTTGATCTGTAAGTGTGCTCAACAGTGTTCTTGTCCATGTTCCGTCTTTACCTATGAGAACAATACCGTTATTTGATATAGTATATTGCTTTTCGTAAAAGCTATAATAAATGTTATCTCCATCTATCCAGATATGAGATCCATCAAAAGAGTTTAATCCAATCCAAGTTTTTTCAACCCAAGTTGATGTAGCTTTATCAAAAACATATTGAGAAGAACCATAACTATAATAAATATTTACATTATCTGTCCAAATGTATTTTCCGGTAAATGAAGTTAGTCCATTCCAATTTTTTATATACCACGTTGAATTTGCTGGTGAAAGAAAATATTGTGTTCCAGCACTACTGTAATAAATAAATGTACCGCTTGACCATACGTTTGCACCATTAAAATTTGTTAAACCAGTCCAAGATTTTTCACTCCATGATGAAGTAGATTTATTGAGCACATACTGTGAAGAACCATAACTATAATAAATATTTACATTATCTGTCCAAATATTATTGCCATAAAAATTTATTAAACCATTCCACGTTTTTTCAGTCCATGTTGAAGTTGTAACATCAAGAATATACTGCTTATCATTAGAACTATAATATATATTTTCATTATCTGTCCAGACATTATCTCCAGAAAAATTTGTCAACCCGTTCCATGTTTTTTTGTTCCAAGTGACAGGTGATCCATCAAGAGTTCTTTCAAGCACAAGTTGTTGCAATCCAATACTTGAATATATATTATTTCCATCTGTCCAAATATTCTCGCCAAGAAGAAGCGTCATTCCACGCCAAGTTAACGAAATCCATCTGGAAATAGAAGGAGTAAGAGAATATTGATTTATGTTTTGACTATAAAAATATGTTTCTCCGTCTGTCCAAATTTTATTTCCGTAAAATTCTTCTAATCCAGTCCATGTTTTTTCTGTCCATGTAGAAGTTAATTTATCTAAAACATATTGGGCTGAATTGTTGCTATAAAAAATATCATTCCCATCAGTCCACACGTGATGTCCATAAAAACTTGTTAATCCATTCCAAGTTTTTTGGCTCCATGTAGAAGTTGATATATCTAAAACATATTGAGTTGAAGCAAAGCTATAGTAAATATTATTTCCATCAGTCCAAACTTGATTTCCGTCAAACTTGGTTAATCCATTCCACGTTTTTGTGGACCACGTTGAAGAATTTTGAGCACGTCTATATTGAATTGTTCCATCGCTGTAATAAAAATATGTGCCATCAGTCCAAACATAAAAACCATTAAAACTTGTTAATGAATACCATGTTTGTTGTGTCCATGTAGAGGTGGATTTATCAAGAACATATTGATCTGTACCAAAACTATAATATATGTTATTATTGTCCGCCCAAACAGAAGATCCTTGAAAATCTGTTAAACCATTCCATTTTTTTACATTCCATAAATGTGTTGTTTTGTTTAAAACATATTGATTCGAACTGCTGCTATAGTAAACATTGTCTCCGTCTGTCCAAATGTATTCTCCTTCAAAACTAGACGGGCACGACCAGTATTTTGAATCAAAACTTTCTCGTTCGGCAACATTATATGATTCCTCAATATAATCATTGCTTTTATGACCACTATCAGTTAAATTACCATTACTGTCTAAAGCAGCAAAATTACCTTCTGTTGCACCAGACACTTTATCTGCTTTATCTGCAATTGAAGAGTTTACAAACGCAGTAGTCGCAATTTGCGTAGTATTAGTACCTGTTGCGGCTGTAGGTGCAGTTGGGGTTCCTGTTAATGAAGGACTGACTATTGTCCATTCCTTACCTTGTGTTCCAATGGTAGGCTGGGTATTGCTATCTGGTACTATGTTTACCTTAAAAGTAGCATTAGCCATTCTTCATCACTCCTTTACATATTATTTAATTGATTGATAATAGTATTTGGATCAACGCCTTTTTGCTGGCACATATTGTAATACAGTTGTTTAGCGTTGCCTCCGTTTTTATTGATAAAATTGATTGTCTGATTCAACTGAGGATTTGATTGCATCATAGACTGCATCATTGCGTTTGGATTCTGTGCAGATTTTACTCTGCTAAACATGCCCATGATGCCGTTCATAAATCCTGACATCATCTGATTAATGATCGGATTCATCTAATAACGCCTCCTCTAAACTTTTTAAACGCCTGTCAATTGAAGCAAAACGTTCATCCATTTTTGCTTCAATGGGAGGTTCCTGCGTATGAATGGCAATATCATATGGAGTTTTAGATTTGTATCCTGCGCTGTCCGTTTGAACAAACCAGACAATAGGAGCAGTTTCATCTAAAAGTAAAACCGAACTGTTCGGGCCAATCTGGAATGCATCAACACCTGCTTCTCCGTGTACTTTATTTACTTGCATTTGAGGTGCTGGCATTTGTATCTGTGGTGTAAAACTATAAGGATTGTTAAAATTATTACCCCAATTAATGCCGTTCATTTTAATCAGACTCCTTTATATAAAGAAATTGCAGCTTTTGCTTCAGCTGCTTTATCGATATGGCGTTTATGCAGAATGTCATATACTGTCTTCATAGCTTCCGGAGGTTCTCCGTTTTTACGTCTATAATCTTCGATTATAATAACAACCTGATTGTGCAATGTTAACATATGCTTCATTTCTTCTTCTGCAAGGCGAATAAACATATCTGCCAATGTCGGATTTTCATCCTTGTATGTGTTTGCACACTTGGCATATTTCATTGCGTCATTGATTTCTTCATCAATATATTCTGAAAGTTTCTCAATGATTTTCATAGGTATCCTCCTTACTCAGTAACTTCAATAGCATTGATTAAAGCTAAGATTTTAATTAATTGCGCTTCAGTAATTGAAGTAGAGCCAATTGTTAAAGAACCACTAATAATTGGATTAGTTGTATCTGCTTTTGAATTTATCTTAGATGTAACAGTTGTTTGCGTTCCATGCAGTAAAAGATCATCAGAATCTAAAACAACATCACCAATTTTGCTGTTAACACTTGTAACTAATGATGGACCATCTCTGCCAATATATGTCACTTCATAGTATGTAGATGTATCATGCTGTTCGTTGTTCCAAGTAAGCACAATTTTAGTCCACATATAGAGACCATATGTTGGATTAGGAAGAGAAGACCAGTTTGGATTATCAGCAGCAGGATGGTTTACACCGTCCGAACTGTTCATATACCAAATGGCAGTGGTTGCGCCCTTCATTGCTTCTCTGTCTTCGTGTGCTTTGTCAGCCCAATACTTAGCATTGTCGTGATATGCTGGATCAGGAGATTCTACAGGGTCATCATTTTCATCTCTGCCATTTGCCCATTTTTTAGATTCAATACTTGACGCTTCAGATGCATCAGCAGAGTCACTTGAATCACTTGCAGATGATGCTGACTGATCAGAATAATACTCAGCATTGTTTGTGTCGCCAGGCTCACCAGAGTTTGTAGACTTAATTGCCCATTTCTTTGCTCTTTCTTCAGCCCAGTATTTCGCATTGTTATGATAGGCTTCGTCTGTAGAAGGAACATCAGTTCCGTTATGTTTACCAACGGCGTATCCTTCTGCTTTCAATGCATTTGCTGTTCCTTCTCTAATAACAGCAACCCATTCATTATAAGTACCGACAAAGCCCTGTTTCAGCGCATAGAAATAGCCAGTTACAGGACCAACTGTCTGATATAGGCCATCTGCGGTTTCAGCAAAAAGAATACCGGGCAGATCTCTGTCAGCAGGATCAATTAACGGAGCGTCACTGATCCATACTCTTTCAATGCCACGGTATAATGTAACAAACTCGCTGAACTCTGGAGTAAACTGTTCAGTGCGGGACGGTACAGTCCAATGTCCTGTAACAGTGACATTGCGGGAAGGCATAGTTTCTGGTTCACCTATCCATCCATGGAATAAATATCCTGATAATGTAGGAACTGTTGCATGAGGAACTGTGTCTCCAACGTAATATTCAGCCTGCGCTGGAACAGCAGGCGCATTTTCAGGTACGACTCCCTCGTACACATATTTTACTATAAACTTATTAGCCATTTGTAATCACATCCTTATATTGTTGTGTACCAGTAGAGCCTTTTATTTCCTTGCTTGCAACACGTGAACCCCAGATCGTATAGACATTCAGCTGCATAGTGTAGTCATACTTATCGCAAAAAAGTAAAGTTTCTTTTTGCGAAAGAGGCACAGTGATTCTTGTTTGCGTTTCCGTTACTTTTTCAAAACCGGAAGAGATTGGTTTCGTTAATACAATTTTATTATTTTGCTTATAAGTTAAAACAACCTTGCTGAGTTCCGTATCAGCAAACGGAATAAGAAACTCTTGGGCTACGGTTTCGCCGGGAACAAACATTTCCAATCACTTCCTTTCTTGAAATATCATTCCGGCATAAAGTTTATAAAGTCTTCGAGTTGTTCAATTTGCGGAATTGAAATATCAGGAATTTCTGATAACTTTAATTCCTGTTTTTGAATTGAAATATCCACATCAAAGCTATCTATTTCTTTTTGCTCAGCCTGGTATGATTGCGCGTCTTCCGGTTTGTTAAAAGAAATAGTATTGCCTTGTACCGTTGGTTTATATTTATCTAAGAGTTTTCTGCTTTCCTGAACATAAAAATCACGATAGGGAAGAAGGTTTTTTCTCAGTTTGTAAATGACCCACTTAGCTGAAATGGAAAGGTTATTCATTGCAGCCAAGCTATCAGTAACCGTATAAGCATTAACAATTTTAATCTGAGTCATTTTTATATCCCTTTCACATAGTAAGTATTTTGAGCAACAGTGCAAATGTTTACATCCGCACCGTCGTCTGCAAGTTTATAATATGCTTCGCCGTCGATTATTCGTTCGGTCAGTAAGTCCGCTTCTTTTCCCGTTCTGCTTGTAAGGACCTCGTCGACTGTTATAGGTTGATATTGTCCTTCAACTGCAGTTCGTATTTCGGCAAGGCTTACATTGTCGATCTGAACAGTTCGCGTATCCACATCGCCATCAAAGTTGGCAACAAGAGGCACAGTAAACGAAGCAGCATCAGTTAATAGGCTATAAGAGTTTTGTACAAGCGACAGAGTTACCACATTAACATTGATCGTTGATACTGTATAAGCATCAACCTTATTGAAAAGTTTGTAATGCAGCACAAGGTTTCCGCTGCCATCCCAGCCGCTTGTATCAGACACTGAAATGGCATCCCTAAAATTTTGAGAAAACTCGATACTGTCATAAGTTGTACCATTAAAAACCATTAACTTATTAAGATAAACTTCTCCGTTTCTTGTTACTCTGAATGGAGCTCTTTCAAGATCTTCTTCTTGTAATGATGGCGATCCACACCATATAGCATACGGTTGGTCATAGATTATTTTGTCACCAATTGTTTGGGAGGAAAAGTCGCTATCAAGACCAACATACATATTGTTATCACCAGAAACAAGTTTAGTTCCTTCGATTTGCCAGTTACCAATACTTCCAGCAACAGCCTCTAAAGAACCAGTGATGGTAATATCTCCGTCTTTTGCAAGTATTGCTGTTGTCACATTGGTTGTTACATCATTAACAACTACTTCTTTTGTTTGTCTAAGAACAAAACCATTTGTTCCAATATAAACACCATCAGAAAGAGACTCTATTTTAGGAATGCCACTATAGATATATGCGTTGTTATTATCTCCACCAACAGTAAAAAAACTTCCTGTTTTCCCAATTCTAATAACACCGTCTGTATAAAGATTTAATACGTCTCCACTACGAATATCTACGGTAGAATTTGCATCAACAATAATATTTCCTCCTGCAATATTTATAGCAGAATTGGCATTTACATTGATATTACTTCCGTTTAAATTTAACACGCCACCTGTAGCAATATCAATATGAGCTGGTATTGTAGTACCACTTTGAGTTCTTTCAGCTGCGATTTCGATCTTTGAATCGGTTGTTGTTAAAGCTCCGGCTGGCTTTGTTCCATCCGTTGTAGCATATAAGGTTAATGCTACGTTGCTTCCAATGTCCAGTTCTTTTCCGACAATACTTGAAAGCTTTTCTGTGGTAATAGAACCAGTTTCCAAACGTTCGGCTGCAATATATCCGGCTGTAATTTCATCAGCAGTCATACCGAAGCCTGTGGCAGCTGTGCGCCAGTTCCACACACCATCTGTAGTCTTTTCTGTAGCTATTGCTAAACCACGACCGTTCAACATCATTGCAGATGAACCGTCTGTAGATTCAAAAACAAGATTTCCTCTATCATCGTTGCTCCAACTTGAACTACCACCAGTCAGATAAGTCTGGGTTAATACGATGTTTCCTTCGATGTTTGAAGCGTTAACAGGGTTATTTACAACACTGTCATAAATAGCCTGTTTGGTTTTCATGTCTTTGGCAACTTCAGCAATTCTTGCTACAACGTCGGTAAACCCGTGTTTTCCTGCAAGCGTAAGTTTTGTATCAATATTCACGCTTGTCTCCCAAGGTTTGTCGAAACATTCATGGATCTTTTCGATATACGCCCAGCAGTTGGTGTCGGATTCTATATCTACAAGATGAGCAATATACGACATATCAACATGAGGCCACTCAACATCATGTTCTTCATAGTAATGAACATTATGAATTCCATACATATCAAGGTATGTAAACTCATATGTTGTTTCAGGAACTGATATTTGTTTATGCATGTACATTGCATCATCGTATAAACGCTTTTCGTCTCCACTGATATAGTTTGCATCCTGCCAGCGACCGTCTTTCAGCATTTCTCCAAGGAGATCAGCAAGCTCATTTTCTTTTGTTTTGATATATTCTTGCTTTTGTTGAAGCGTTTTTAGATAACTGATATAAGCTTTATCAGCCACAGTTTGAAAACGTGTCATTAGAGGAATAATACCAATAAGTTCTCCACTGCCTGTGGTGTTGATAACAGTATAATACTCTCTGTTGTATAAAAGCTTATTTTCATAGCTATCGACTCTGAAATAGCTTTCATCATTAGGTGTATCTGTCATATACCGCATGAAGTAAGCATTAGTCGGAGAAGACAAAGTAGACTCAACATATGTTTCTTCACCAGTTGCTTCAACATATTCAAGAAAATGCAAATACTTATCATAGAAGAACATCTTTGTTCCGCTCTTCATTTTGTAAGCATATGTCACAGTTTCATTTACGTTTATCATTTGTGATCTATACATTGTGTCATCATCATGTTCGACACCATTGTTGTCAATAACACCATGATAATATTTTATATCCTCAAGATCGTTTTCAACAGGGTATCCAACTGCTGTGCTTTCAACCGCCTGAGTAGTAGCAATATTATCTGTTTGTTCTTGATCAACTGAGGCAAACAGATAAACAAACCTGTTCATATAATCATACTGTAATTTGGCAGAAGAAGTTTTAGCTTTAAATAACCAGTAAATATCATAACCATTTGAAACAGCATAGTTGCCGCTTGATAACTGTCCTACATGATCATAATATTCATACACGCCTTTATATAACTGGTCACGTTTATTGCAAAGATACACTACGCTTTCAAACATCCTGACAACATAAAGTTTATCTTCTATTTCAACCAATTCTCCTGATTCAGCGTGATACAGTTTCTTTAATTTAAAACTGTAATAATAATCGCCATTATCAAAAGAAGATGGCTCTTCCAGATAAACAGGATGCCATTCTCCATCATTAAACTTATCAGCCCAAGCAAAGTATAATTTGCCTTCAGCACCAGTTGAATAATTATATGTATAACACCATTGGTATTCCGTGTTGTCTGTTAAAGGAGGAAGCGATGTTTGATCTTCTACTCGTGAAAGATCCCAAAACTTAACAGGATGTTGTTGCGTTACAGACTCAAGAGAAGAGTTTACACTTTCAACATCGCCAAGTCTTGCGCCAAGTTTGCCTGACATGCTGTTTGTACAGAACAAGTAAACTTCATCAGTCGCATCGTACCTGGTTTTGTCGCTCCACACATCAAACGCAGAAGGATATTCACCCGTAGAATACACAAAGTCCTTTGGCTCATTTGAATCATTTAAAACAGGATTTCCCTGACTGTCATAGACTTGCTTTAAATAAGTCATATCAAACGTTACAGGGTTTGTTTTATGAATGAACAGCACTAAGCTTGGAGTTCCTTTAATAGGATCTCCGTTGGCTTTGAGTTTGTCGGTGATATGCCATTGGAAATATCTGCGTTCTGCTACATCGTAGTCTGTACGATAAATAACGCCATGATCCGTATTCTTGGCTGTAACATCGATTGTGAACTTATAAGGATTTCGATTGTCCGGTCCAGAAGCAATTTTTAGTTTAAGCATACCAGTATTGTTTTCAGCAAGAGAGCTTAATTCTGCTTCTTTCGCAATATAATTTTCACTGGCATTTTGTGCTTTTTTGTATGTTTCAGGCATATTTCTTTGAAAGTCAGCAACTTCCTGAAATTGTTCTTCTGTCATTAAGCCCACATCGTCATAATATTTCAGCCCAAGAAGATAAGGAAAGTTGTTCTTTACTTCTTCCGGCTCAGAAAGAAAATCTGTAAGATCAACAAAACTTCCTTTTGGCTTCTTATATACTCTATATGCGTATCCTTTTGTTTTATTATACACATACGACATGGACGTAATATCCATATTGCTCCAGACGAGAATATCACCTTCATTTACGCTTGCTGTGAAATACCGATTTACATTGCTGATCGTGAAGCAGAATTCTGTATCTGTTGCATCGGATGATACAGTCATCGTCCACTCATAATGGACGGCGTTTTGAAGCGTACAAATACCGTTCATATCGCCGGATGAACCATAAGCATATAACCGTGTTGCAATATTATCTGTGTTGTTGGTTTTTGAAAGGTTGTGAACGTTTCTGTCATAGTATAATTCTATGACTTTTAAGTTGTTGTCCAGAATTTCAGCCGGGATCTCTTCAGGTTCAATTCTGGCAAACGGGTTCATTGCCACGATATCGACTTTCTTTGTTCCGCCATGATAAATAGGTTTTGCTTCAAAAGCATCACAAAGACTTTCGATAAATGAAAGAGCTCCCGTTCCAGCTTGTCCTGTAATAGAACGATATTTCACAGAACCGTCTTCGTCTTTGAAAGGTTCCCATTCTCCTGTTACCGGATCATAGTTACCAACATTTCCAGCAGTCCATCCGGTTCCCTCAAGTATTATATCAAGTATTTGTCCAGCTGTACCTACATTATTTCCTTCTTCGTCGGAGAATTCAAGATCAAGATTCTTATGTTTCAATAATTGGGAAATATGCTGCGCTTTTACTGAAACATTTTTTGAAAAGGCGTTTCTTGTTATTCTTGGTTCGGAGATAATAAACCAGTCAGTTTCATCATCCTTAACTGCACGAATATAATATTCAGCAATCAAATATTTTAACCGATAGTTTTCAATTTCTCCTTCCTCTGACATGCAAGTAGAAGGAATATCAAACGTAAGCTCTTTGTATCCGTTGCGCTCGGTGTCAATACAGACATTCGTGGCTTGACCGGAAATATCAGACTGATTATCATATAAGTCACAGACTACATTTTTGCTATAGTCGCAAATGCTCAGATAGAGCTTTTTCTTACGCTGCATCCTTCTCACTCCCTTTACGCGTAAGTAGGTTTAAAAGAAAAACTTAAATGTGTTAATTCCATTGTGTTGTCAGGAATAATTTCGAATTCGTTCATTCTGGTAATAATAGTTCTGCGTGTGTTTGCAGTAGAAGCAGATCTGTCCAATCGAAGAACATGATCATCAATTTGTTCTTCAATTTTATACCAGTCGTTGTCAAGGAAAATGTACATTCCTTCGACGTTTGTGTTAAGTGAATTTATGACAGTAATAGTATCAGTGTCAGAACTTTCAACATACACATTTCTTATCATGGGATAAGCAGGTTCAAGGGAAATGAAACCGGAGTCATGGTAAACAAACGCAGACTCTTCAAAGTCATTACCAATAAGGGTTGTATGTCCGTTTATTCCATCGATATAAACAAACTTTGAAACATTGCTTGTATGTTTTTTGTCCATTGCGATGATTCTGCATTCCTGGTTTGTCGTTTTATTGCGAATAGTAATTCCTTCTCCTACATCTCCGGATGCAATAATGCTTAACGGAGCATACTCTGTGCCGGGATTATGCAGAATAAAAGAATATGTTTCGTTGTGATTTGCCGATACAAGGTCAACGAAAGACTTTGGCGGAACCATGTTTTCTGATTCGAGAAGAGCAGTGGTTTCGTAGACAAGATTATCTTTTGTCCTGTCTGTTTCTTCCTCTGTTTCTGCGTAAGCGTTGTAAAATAATTCATCGCCTCTGGCAACAGGATAGTACGCTTTCATTGAGATTGTGATTAAGCCGTTGTTATAACTTGCAAGTTCCGGATGCGGCAAACTTGTGACAGTTGCATAGTAATAGCACCATGGACGTCGAGAAAAAATAAGTTTGCCTTGCTTTCCCAGACGGAATAAACTTTGAATACGTTCCATAATTCCGTGATCAATAGTATCGTCTTCGAAATAACAGCGAAGGTTGAATTCTTTTGGCTGCTTGGTTACTCCATAGAAATAACCTCCATCATGTCCGTCAAATAATTCCTCGTTCACGTTAATTTCTGCCGGACGATAAACATAAGTATCTTCATTTTCCGGCACATAACTAAGTCCTAAGTCTGCGATATCAACGCCGCAGAAAGAGAACCCACCTTGTACATTTTTGTTGCACCTCACGAGTTTGCCTCCTTTCTGGTCTGAATAGATAGAAGAGAGAGGGGCCGATAAAGGCCCCTCTCTCCTTTACGGTTGTTTTCGAAAGGGTTCATTTTTAACGATATGAAAAGAAATGATAACGATTCGAAAATTACCAAGCATATCCGGCTAAATTAAAGCCGTCTTTTTGAAGCTGTTTTGTAAAAGCATTACCGACTTTTTGAGCAATTAAGTCATAGTCTGCGTCACTTTCAAGTTTAGCTTCGTAAAGATTTACGTTAATGTCTCCGACGCTGACATTTGTGTTGCCGTATTTAGCGGTGTCCAGTTGTGTCATATACGGAGTATTCTTAACGTAAGTAAATTCATCAAGCATTGCACGAAGTAAGGCTGTGTCATCGGCATTCAGGAATGCTTCAGGACGAGTCTTTGTTCCGTCAACCCAAGCAGGACCAGTATAATTAACCAGACCACCAAATTTGAAATACTTTATAGACTGTAAAGCTGCACTTTGATGTCTTCCAATGTCTTGACTTACTTTTATATATTGAGAACTTCCAGGAACTAATCCTGCGTCTGTTATTAATTTCTTTGTTTCATTATCAACATAAATTTGAATTTTCTTTTTTGCCATATCAAAAGCAACTTGTTTAGATGTGATCTGGGAATTATGTTTCGTATCAGACCATTCTTTAATTCCATTGTAATAGAATTCGTATCCGTGGTTTTCTTGAGTTTGCGGAGTAGGTCCGCCAGGTCCTCCAGAGCCTCCATTTCCTCCTGTACTAGGAACATCTGTATCCACAGCGTCAGGAAGGGGAGTTGGTGGGGGAGCGTCAATACCCCAGCCTTTGTATTCGTTAAACTTGATGTCGTAGTTCTTTAGTTTCGCTCTGCTTCGTTCGTAAATATAATTGCTGTAGTTAGGATCAAGAACATAGTCTTCAGGATTTGAGATCTTAACATCAAATGTCCAGTCTTTCAGATCATCGATCTTGTTGATGATTTCATGAGTATCGCTGAATTCTGCATTATCAATTAAGGAATTGGTAAACGCATCATAGATCTCACTCATATTCCATCTAAAGCTTTCTTTATCTGTGTCTGAACGTTTTATATAATCATCCTGACTGGTTACAACAGACATAAAGGCATCTTTAGAACGCATTGACTCGTCTACTTCATCCCAGTAAGTTCTGAGAAGACCAAGCATATTAAGCCAAGTATCATCCCAGCCTTGTTCCATTTGTTCTTTTTGTTCAGCTGTGGACTTTTTGTACGAAGTGTTATACTCTGCATTCCATGCGACAAAGTCTTCAAAGGAACCGCTCATTAACTCATCGAGTGTATCAATAAAGTTATTAGCGTCTGAAAGGAAAGTGTTTAAGTCTTCTTCCTTGTTGGATGCATAAGTATCCCACGCCTTTGTCTGATCGTCCAAAGCGCTTATTTCAGCCGAGGCAATATCCTGGGCATCCTGTAAGGCTTTATCTTTCTCCATTTCAGCAATCTTGCGCCGAAGTTCATTGGCTTCTTTTGTACGAGTAGTGTCAGCGCTGATAAGAGCAAGCTGTCTCTTATATTCTGCAAGTTCTTCATCCTTGGATTCCTGATCCATCATCTTCTTTCTGAAATTTAAACGTTCAGAAATAAGATTCTTTTCTTCAACCAGAGCCTGCTTCTTCTTGTCGATAGTCTTCTTTTCAAGATCCCATTGCTCACGATAAGAATTGCGAATGGTGTCAAGAATAGCATTCTGAATCTGAACAGTCGCCGCAAGCATATTACGCTGCTTCTGGATAATGGCACGAATAGCTTTATCGAGTTCGTTTTCTGCTTTGATTCTTGCCTGTCTGATAGCTTCAGTGTTCTTTTCCTGAGCATCAGTATTCTTTTCAATTTCGACTGTTAACTTGGCAAGAACTTCTTCCTGTTCACGAATCTTATCTGTAGCTTTAGCAAACATTTCAGGATTATCCCGTACTGTTTCGGCATATTCCTTCCATGCGTCAATCTGTAATTCAGTTTCAGCATACATTTCATCCATGACTTCGCGGTCATATTCCATCATTCTACCGACATTGGTAAGCTCACCGCGGTTCTGGTATTTAGTTTGCTGATAACCGATAAGATTGCGTTCGTGCTGAAGCTGATCTGTACCAACAAGGCTGGACTCGATTAAAGCAGAAACAACATTACTGATTGCATCAGCATCAATATTGCTGTGGGCATAATCGATGTTGCCATTTTCATCAGTTTTAATGTTTCCATTTTCATCTCTTTCCAAATCAAGATAATCAGCAAATACAGAAAGAGCTTCCTGAATACCAGCAAGAGCAGTCTGTTTGTTATCCTCGATGGTTTCCAATCTTTCATTTTCAAGACCAAGCAGATAATCACGCTCTGAAACCAAATCATTATATTTCGCTTTGGTTGTGTCTTTATCAGGCAAGAAAGCTTCAAGATCAGCATACTTGTCAACTTCTGTTTTAAGAGGCTTTCTCTTTGCAGAAGAATATGTTTTATTAATTTTTTTCTTTTCTGCTTCCCATTTTTTCTTTGCAGCTGCTTTCTTTTTATCTTTCTGTGCTTTTTTTAAACTTTTATCTGAATTAATTTCCTTTATTTGAGCTTTATAATCTGCTTCTGCTTTATTCAAAGCAGCCTGTTTATCAGCGTCGAACTTGTCCAGAGCTGCTTTAGCTTCTTCGTAAGGTTTAGTTTTTTCAACAGCGGCATCATAAGCTGCTTTAGCTTCTTCTATCTGCGGATTATATTCATCTTTAATTGCTTGCATATCAGCTTCTTTGTTTGTCTTGAGCCCGCTGAATATATCTTCGGTTTTTGTATATTCATCTTGTTTTTCGGCAATATACGATGAAATTTGTTCCTGTATTTCAGTATTGTTATTACCAAAGAACTTCTTATCACCAACAACCGCAGAGTAAAGATCTGTTGTACCTTCTTTGAACATCTGAACAATGTGGTCAAAATTCAGCTGCGCAAGGTCATTCATCGAGCTTTCAAGTTCTACGATGGCTTCAGTTGTGGCATAGATCGCATCCTGTAAATCATACCATTGCTGGCTGCCTTCAGTGATCTGTCCGCTGTTCTGCAAATCAAGTAAAGACTGAAGCTTCTCTTTCTGAAGATCTATCTTTTCAGAAGTAAGGTCAGCTGTCTGACTGAGTAATTCCTCCTGATAATAATAGTTCTTATCAGTCTGATACTTGCGCATATATAATTCAAGCATTTTGCTCTGATGTTCAAGTGCTTTTTCTCTGGGCTCATTCTTTCTCTGAATCTCTGTAATATAAGATTCTTCAATAGCCTGACGGTTTGTAAGAACATCAACATCAGTCTGCGCTGCTTCAAGTTCAGCCTCGCGAATAGCATTGACGTATACTTCATACTGCTTCTTAAGAATGGCAATATTTTCCTCGTCACGCTTATCTGCACTTTCAGCCTTTTCAATTTCTTGTAATTTCTTATCTGCTTGTTTTCGGAGGTCATCGATAAGAGAATTCTGTGCCGCTTTCTTTAGCTGAAGGTTTGTTCCGATAGTTGTTAAAGCTTCACGATACTTATCAAATTGATTTGTAGTCTGGAAAGCATCAAGATAGACGCCAAGGATATCAGACTCGTGCTGACTTGCAGCGATACTGTCTTGAATATCCTTTGCCATTTGATCAGCTTTAGTCTGTTCAAGTTCTATCTTTGCATTAACAATATCAGTTTTAAGTCCTTCGTTTTCTTCCTGCAAACCCCAAATCTTATCACGAATAGAATACCAGGCATCTGATTCTTTAACCGTCTTATCCAGAAGATCTTCCCAATGCTTAATAGCATTTTCATTAATTTTAATACGATCTTCAGTAGTTTTAATCATCTTTTTCTGAGCGGCAACATAAGCTTCGTGCCGATCAGTTACCTGATATCTCTGGGCAAACTTTTCAAGAAGATTGCTCTTGTGAGCGTTTGGACTCTTTTCGTACTCAAGTTTCTGTTCAAGAATTTGAATCTTCTGAGTGTTAAGTTCGTTGATAGTGTTCTGTATACTCGCCATGGACTCCCGAGCTGCATTGATAGCTTCGGCAAGTTTAAACCAATCGTCAGAACCACGTTCAACTACTGCAAGCTGGGCCTGCATTTCTGCAATGTTCTGTTCATAAACATCTCTTAATTTGCGTTGGTTGGCTATTTGATCATCAATATTGGTCATTTGCGCATCATAATCATTTAAGAAGTCATAGCCTTTACCATAAATTTCGAGAATCTTGCCTTCATGTTCTACTTGGGCTACACGGCGTTTCTGTTGTTCAAGCAGTTTGTCGGTTGCAGTCTTACCGCCGCCACCGCCACCGCCACCAGTCGGCTTTCCTCCCCCAACTGATTTCAAGTTAGAAGAAGCAATTTTAATACTTTTACCATCTGTAGTAGCTTGGAAAGTAACTTGACCTTCCATTCCAGCAAGTTCCGCAAGTATAGAATCAAGAATGGCTTTCGTTTGCCCGGTTGCTTCTGCAGCTAAAGCTCTTAACTGTGAAATATCATAAGTACCATTAAGGTTAAGATTAAGCGCATCAACATTAAAATCAGACCCAAGATCTGTAATAGTATCTTGAATGATAGCATTAAGATCATTTTGAATTTGCTGTTGACTGAATTCAAATTTTAATTCAGCCTGTTTTTGAATTTCAATCTTGGCTCCTTCTTTACCAAGCTGAGATTCCATCGCTTTAATATCTTTATCAGAATATTCAAGGAAGTCCTTCGCAACTTTCTTATAGTTTCCTGCACCTTTGCCGGAAGTGTAATAAGTAGCATTTGAAAGATCAAGCTTATGCCTGGTCATTTCTTTTCTAGCTTCAAGCTGTTCTTCTACTGTGCCGTTTAATTTTTTGTAAATCCCGTTGACTTTCTCAGTTTCTTTACCAAACAGCTTATATGTTGAAATTGCATTACTTCTCAACTCATTGTCAATTTCTTCTGACGTAAGAAGGAATTGATTTGCAGAATAATCTGTTCCTTCAAACGCTGCTTGAAGCTGTTGGAATTCATCGCTTGTTTCTTCAATTCCTTTAAATTGTTTAAAATCAAGCCCTTTGCCGTTGAGAATTTCAATCATCTGAAGATAGTCTTCGCCGCCATTAACTCCGGAAAGAACATCTGAATAAAATCCGGTGTTGTTTGACTTACGAATTTGTTCGACAGAAGTCCCTTGACCAACGTCGTTCATAATTCCTTCAAACATACGAAGTCTATCTGCATCTGTTAATCCCTGTTTACCAAGCAGTGCATTATCATAAAGCGCTTCAACATAATCTCTGTTGTATCCTTCGTATTGACCGAATAAATCAAATTCGCCAGGATTTGTTGGCTCTTTATTGTTATGGTTTATTAACCACGCTGCTCTATCTGAAGTATTTGTTAAACCTTGATATTCATCGTATAATTGTTTATCAGCTTTGTATTGAACAGCATAGTTTTTGGCAATTTGTGCAACTTCATTATTTCCGATAAATGCTTCAAATGCTTTATAATTTTCGTCAGTGACTTCACCGCCGATAAATTCTTCTGCTCGCGCTGTTTCTTGACCTGTTGTTAATACTTCTTTGAATCCTTTTAATCCATTAGATGCTTCAGAAGCCGCTTCTTTTAAAACTTTAAGAACGTCAGCCGCTTCATATCCATTCTTTTCAAGATCGCTGAAGTCAAAACCATCCTCTCCGATCTTAACACCCATATCAGCAAGCTTATTACTAAGGTCGCTAGATGATTCAATAAAGTCTTTCCAGTCGTTTGCATCTGCGCTGCCAACAACATCCAATAAGTCATCAAAATTATTAACTGTTTTGTCATTTAGAGATGTAAATAATCTTTCAGCTGCATAAGCACCTTTGTTTTGTTGCCGACGTTGAAGTTGCTGATATGCAAAAGCTCCACTTAAAGAAATATTATTAAGTTCAGCTTCTTTAAGAGCATCTTGCTCTGCTGCGTTTTCCTTAGCCTTTTGTACTTCAGCATCTGCCATTTGTTTAGCTTCAGCTAAGGCTGTTTCATCGTATAAAGGTTCTTCACCTGCTTCTGTTAATGCTTTGTTTAAATCAAGCATCCGTAAATATTCAACAGAATATTCTCCGAGTTTCGCGGCTGCGGCTGTATACTCATTCTCTCTGTCTTTAGTGTTAGCAGTTAAGTCACCTTTAAGAATTTCTTCTGCCCAGGAAGCTAATTGAGAATTTGTGTATAACGCTTCTTTGTTGCCAAAATAATCGTTTCGTGTAACACTGCCTGTACCGCTGTGTATAAACGAATGGCCTACAGATGCTTCACGTTTTAAAGTTTCTGTATCGCTAAAGTTCCCATTTTTATCATAAACATTTCCAAATTCATCTACAGTATATCCAGCCGGGATTTTATATTCACTGTAATCTCCGTTTTTAACATACGCATATCCTTCAAGTTTTGCATCCCTTAAAATTTCATCTGCTTGTTCTTTTGTTGCTGCATTTTCATATCTTTCTTGCCAAGTCCTTGCACGATATTTTCTGTCATTTTGCTCTGTCCGTCTTGCAAGTTCAAGGTTAGCTTGTCTATTTGCGTAATATTGTTCTTCGGACATATTGAGAACAGACATTGCAGCTTCATCTTGTTCTTGCATAGTGCCGTTATAAAGCTTTGCTGATTTTTGCTTATTCTCAAACGCTTCGGTGCGATACTGCATAAGAACTTCAATAGCAATATGACCGCCTTTTTGAAGCTTTTCAAGTTCTGTAGCGGTTCCTTCTGCTATTTTACCAGCCTCTTCAAGATCACTAATTCCAGAAACACTCATCTGAATTTTTACGTTACGAAGTAAGTTTTGTCCTTCCTGAGAATTACGCTGCTCTTCTGTCATCTGCATATACTGTTTTAAAGCAGGATATTTACTTTCAAGAGCACTCCATTCATCTGTAGTCCACTCAGTCATCTTTTCTTGAGCTTCTGCCCAATCTTTAAATCCGCCGGAGAGAATTTGCTGCGCTAATCCTGTTGTTTCAACACCGGTAAACATTTTCCCGGTTCCTATCTTTAATCCTTTTTCGGCAAGAATACGACGATATTCGTCATACAACGCTTTATTTTGCTCGAGGGTTCCTGCTGCAAGTTCATCTAAAATTAAATCTGCGTTATCTCCAAAGAAAGACTGCCATTGTTTATATGCATCAGAAGTTAATCCTTCTTTTCTAAATGATTCTACAGCAGCACGATTACCGCTAAACATAGAACCGAATGAACGCATTAAATCAGCTCGTGATTGTGGAGTTGACTTGCCGACAATTTCTTCCTGTAAGGATTTTACAAGAGCATCATAATCATTAGCAAGATAAGCTGCCATAGCATTAGAGTTGCCAGAAATTGCGTTAGCAAGATCTGCGTCCCATCCACCTTCTTTTGCAGCTTGTTCGAGCTTATATATGCTGCCATAAGTTTCAATTCCTTGTTCAGAAGCTTTTTTGGAAAGATCTTCTGTCATACTTATAATATCTTTTTCAGTTACTGGCATTCCATGCCCAATTAATGATCTAGCTTTGTCTTTTGCAATCTCTCGCTGTTCTGCTTCTGTAAGAAGATTGAATCCAGCACCTTCGTTATATCCATATATAATATTCTTCAATAAATTTTGTCTATTATTTGCGTTTGCTTCTTGTTGTTTCGCGGATAATAACTGTCGATTTGTTTGATAAGCAACGTTTCCGTTTTTATCTTTAATTTCATCAAATTTAACATTATGCGTCCTTGCATATTCTACTGCTTTATCATAATCGTTAAACCACGTATTACTGTCTTTTTCATTTATGTGGTATGCGAAATCTCTATAGTCTCCATATTCTGCAACATATTCATTTAAGAAACTAGAAGTATTATCTAGCCAACTGTTAAGGAATTTACTTACAAACGTTTTTAAAGCTTCTGTATCGTAGTTACCATCAGCATTAATTAAATCTGGATTGTTTTTGATTTCACTTTCAAGTCCACGCAAAAATAAAGTTTGTACATCTTCAGCGCTAAATCGATCATTTGCCATCATAGCAAAATCATCCGCTAAAACTTCTGGTAACTTTTCTTTCAAGAAAGTCCTTGAAGCAGAACGCCTTGCAGCATATTCAGTTGAATTGACTTGATCGTTAGCATACTCTTTTGCTAAGTTAGATATTATTTCTTCGTTTTCGTTTAAATACGAATAATTAATCTCTCCATTTTTAAATATATTTTTTCTTACTTCTGGATTCGTATTACCAATCCACGATTGAAGCACTTTACTTCCGGAAGCCAACTGCGCAAACATCAGAGCGTTTTCGCGTGTATTCTCTTGTGTATTAAATTTATCCCAAATTACTTCTCCATTTTCAGAAATATAATTCGCAAATCTATTCAAAGAATCTTCATCTTTGTATGACTTGGAAAGGAACGCTGCCGCAGCATTAATATCGTCTCTTGTTTTATTTGCATTAATGTCATTAAGTATGCGAACAAGTCCGCCAGAAGCCCACTCAACAAAAGAATCAGAATCGTAAGGCCGTTCAATAGATTTATTATCAAGTTGATTAATTACTTCTGAATTTAAATAAGGTTTGGCGTATTTTGCGAAATTAGGATTGTTTCTATATGCTTCAGTTAAAGCAATTGCTTGTTCTTCTTTTGTACCTTCAGATAATAGTTTATCAGGATTTACATCGAGAACAATGCCGCTAAATAAATCATTGTTTGAATTATATAAGACCGAAGAACCTTTGCCATAATAAGCTTTTTTAAATTCACTTTCTGCTTCCTGTGCGCCTTCCAATGAAGAAATTTTAAGCTTTCGGTCTAACACGTAATCTCCATACAGATTCTCATCAATATAATCAAGAGTTTTCTTCACAACATCTCGTTGCCCAGTTGTAGCGAATTGGTCTACTTTTTCTTTTGCTTCTTTGACGACGTCGGACCATTTGCTTAAATCTGTTATAGACTCTTTAACGGCACTTGAGACATTTGGGAAAATATCAGCAAGATTCTGAAGAGCAACTTTGAGGTTATCTGTATTTTCTCCATTATCAAGTTTTTCCCATTCTTTACCTGCCTCTTTAACTTTATCGATTGCTTTGTTCGCATCAGAAACTGTAGCATCATTAATCTTTCTAGTAGAAGATATATTGCTTAATGCTTGTTGATTTTGTTCAGCAAGAAGTTCGTCTTCAGATTTTCCTTCAAACAAAGAACTTAAAGTTAATCCAGAAGCAATCGCTATTCCGCCACCAATTAGTAAACCTATAAGACTAGCAATGGGCGCAACGGCTGTTTTTGCTGCTATACATGTAGCAGCTATTCCAGCTATTCCAGAGATAATAGCACCAGTAACCAATCCTATTTGACCAGCAGTATCGCTAGATGCAACATCAGCTATTTTCTGTAAGAATCCAGAAATAAGATCAATAGCGCCAGTAATTGCACCAGCGTTTGTAAAACTTTCTACAACCGCATCCCACGAGCTTTTTAACTTGTCCATAGCGGCTGATAGACTTTGCATAGCAATTTCATACTTGGATTGTGTAATACCTTCGGAACCTTCAGCAAGTCCTAAGTACTTTTCAAGCGTAGCACCGCTATCTTCAGACATACCCTCCATTAATGTAGAGAACACATTTGTTTGACGAGTGCCAGCCATTGCATTCATGACAATGTTCTTCTGAGCGTCACTTAAGTTTTGCCATACCTTAGACAAGTCAAGCAACACATCATAAGCAGTGCGCATCTTGCCAATAGCTTTATTATCCCAGAGGTCTACACCAACAGAGGCTAATGCTGCTTCTGCGTCACTCGCAGTTGTTTTTTTGCCGTTCTGATCAGCCGTCCATCCACTGACAGACATTCTTCTCATACGAGAGAACACTGTTTGTAATGCAGTACCTACTTGCGTTCCGCTTAATTGCGTATCAGATGTGCCAATAGTTAAAAGAGCGGTAAGTTCTGCATAAGATACGCCTGCAACTTTAGCGGATGCTGCAGCTTTTTGCATACCTTTACCAATTTCAGCCGCAGTTGTTGCAGCGTTATCGCCTAAAGCAACCAATGCATCCATTGCTTCATTGGCAGAAGCTACTAAGTCGTTTTGAAGAGCAGTAGTAATAATCTTTGTTGCTTCTTGCACATTAAGCTTGGTAACAGTGGCAAATTTTATAATAGAATCTGTACGAGCAGAAACTTCCTGGTCACTTAAACCCTGACGGTAAAGTGCTGCTTCAACATTAGAAACGTTAGAGACGGACGTCCTTAATCCAAGAGCTTTGTTTATTGTTTGAGAACGAATTCCTTGCATTTCTTTATCTGACTTAAGGGTAATGGTTTGGATTTCGTTCATTGAAGCATCAAATTGTTTTATAAACTGTTTTGTCTCTTGAAGAGTCTTTTGGAAAAGGCGACGACCAAGACGAGAAGCAACCATGCCCAACGTTTGACCAAATGCTCCGAAAACAGCCTGAGCAGTCTGAGCACCGTTATTTAATTGATCAAGCTGATCTTTAGCTTCTTTAGAGGCTTTGTCTAAATTTTGAAGTTGTTGTGCCGTTTGGTCATAATTAAATTGAGCTTTGTTTATACGTTCTTCATCGCCTGATTTTTTTGCAAGTTCAAGTTCTTTTGCGTAATAATTCTGTTGTCTTTGTATGGATTTACGTTGATCTTCAATATTTTGAATTTCTTGTTCTTTAGCGTCTCTGCGTTGTTCAGCCCCATACATAGCCTGAACAATACGAGAACGAGAATAGCGCATTTGCTGTTGCCTGTTTTGGCGATCAAATTGATGACGCATATTACGAACACGGACATCACCCTGATCAACAAGATTAAGACGTGCATTTTCTCGTTGAAGATCTTGTAATTCCTTGCTTTCGGTTATTTCTTGTTTAATCTGCGCTTTAAGAGTGTCGTCTTGATGTGTTTTCCAAAATTCTTCTCTTGCATCTTTGTCTAAAGTTGCTGCATATTCTTGTGCTTGTTTTTTTCGCTGCAAGAATATTGCATTTATACTATCTTCTTCAGACATTCCTTTTCCGGAATATAATCTATCTATTGAACCCCTTTTTAACTGATCTTCTGTGTCTTCAATTTCTTTTTGCATTCTTTGCTCTTCTTCGAATTGAGCATATTCTTGCATCTTTTTTCTACGACGAGGAGTATCTTTATAAATCTTATCAAGTTTCTTTCGTATTTTATTATATTTTTCAGTATCTCCAGAAAGTTCTGCTTCATATAATTCTTGGCGCAAAGGATTTAAATTTTCATCACGAGTTTCGTCGTATTCTTTTTTTATTTTATCTAAATATTCTCTTTGTTTATCTGATCTTTTTTTAGCACGTTCTCCACCAACAAGGCCGATAGATTTTTCGTATTCTGTTCGTGCAACTTCTTCTAATGCGCTTGTATTGTTAAGTGCATTAAAAGCTTCAATTAAATTATCGTGACTGTTATCTCTAAGTTCTTCAAATATTTGTCGTGCTTTTGATCCGTGTTTTAAAACAAGTTGTCCTTTATCGTCTTTTTGTGCAAGCTTTTTACTGTATTCATCAAGATCATGCTCTTGTTGTTTAACATATTGCTCAAGAGCATCATATCTATTTTGATAATATTGTTCAATTTCATCTTCAGCAGTTGGTTCATTGTTATTTGAAATTAGTTTTTGTAAATTTTTATTATTTTCTTTTATGGCTCTGTTTTTAAAATCTGGCAATAATGAATCAAATGTTTCTAATGCTATTTCTTTATCTTTACCAGCTTCAATATACGCATCACGATATTCATCATTGAGCCATTTTTGATTAACAGCATCATAAACATCTTTATTTTCTTTTAAGCCTTCACGAATAGATTCAGCGTCTAAAATACGCTTTCTAACAGCATTAAAAGCCGCTAAAGGTTTTGACTCTTTTACGCCAAAAAATTGTTCTTGTATATAAGAGTTAATATCCTTAAAAGAATTTTGTGCAGCAAGAAGTTCGCCTTGATTAAGTGTCTCTCTGGCTCTATTAATTTTTTGTTGATACTCAAGCAATGATAATATGGCCCCAGAATCTCCTTTTTCTTTTGCTTGTCCTATTAATTGATCTATCGTTTCAGGATCAATCATTTCATCAAGCATTCTACGAGAAGATGCATATTTGCTGTATCCACCAACTTCTCTATCGCCATAGCGACGAATTGCGGCATATCCTGTGCTTGAAATTTCTCTTAACGTATCTTCGTCTTTATTGAATTTATCGGCAAGATAATTAGAATACCAACTTCCTCTTGCATCATCTTTTGTTAATCCACGAACTGCTTCTTCTGTAGATTTCTTTTGGATATGTTCTTGTTCGATTCCGTACTTTTTAGCAACTTCTGCAACAAGGCGTCTTTGAGCAGAAACAAGTTCTTCATCGCTTGCAAACAATTTTGACTGAATAGATTCTTTGTATCTCGAAGATAATTCTTGTGCGGCATCTTGGCTAAATGAAAATTTATATCCTTTTCCGGCTTGCGTATCAAAACCAAAAACACTACCAAATTTTAAATTTCCTTTATTGTCAAGATATTGATCCCAACCAAGTTTTTTAGCTTCTGCTCTTTGTCCGGAATTTCTGAATTGCTGAACTTTTTCCTGAATATCAGCTGCATAAATCATCATTTGGTAAAGACTATCATAAGCACCTTGTTCTCCAGATTTGTAGTCTAACATATGGTACTTTCCATCTTTACCCTGAAGAATTAAATCAGGAGCAAATGTACCAACTTTATCGATTTCTTCTCCTGTTGGGCTTTTTATCTTTGTTCTAAGAACTGTACCACGACCAAAGTAATCATCTGGTACGGTTTCCCTAGAATTCATTTTTTCGCCTTTTTTATTAATGTTAAAACCTTCTATGTTGGCAACACGATATCCGTTAGAAGTAATATAATTATACAAATTCGAAAGAGAGCCGCCTTCATATTTTTGAGTCTTTTCATTCCATGTTCCTAAGGCTCCTCTTATACCTTCGTTGATTGAATTATCTGCACCTTCTACCGTATATACTCCTGTTTTTTCATCCCTTTTAAGAGAGTACCCTAATTTTCTAAATGGCGAGCTTGTACTGCTATCTGCAGCAGTTAACATTCCCTCATAAATCTTTGCGATATCAGCAGTTTCGCCTTTTGCGTATTGCAACAATGCTTCTTCGAAAGATTCATGTCGAATTTTACCCATTATTGTCGCAATAGATTCTGAATAACCCGGGACCCATTCATGGCGAGTGTCCATTTCTCTTGCAAGAATTTCTGCTTTTTGACTTTTAATACCTTCAACATTATGAGGCCATGGGAAAAAGTCAACAGTTTTCTTTGGCAGTTTGTCTCTGACCATTTCGCCATTCTCATTAAATTCAAAACCTTCAATGCCTTTAAGTCTAAATTGATCTTTAGCAAGATTTTCATACAACCAAGGAGTTACATCTGAAAAGTTAATTTTGCCCGCTTTAACTAAATCTGTAGACAAAGCAGGTCCAAGCATAGCCATAACACCGTTGGTCATATTTACATTATTTGTCTTAGCTAATGCAAGATTTGCTTCATATCTTTTGCGAACTTCTTCGTCCATTTCCTTTTGTTCTGTTTCCCAGTTTTCTTTTGCGATTTGGAAAGGAAGAGAAAGATCAGATGTTAAAGTTTTATATAATCCAATTTTCTTATCTAAACCAATAATTCTTTTATCATCTTCAGTAACACCAGATTTAATAAGTCGTGTTCTTTCATTTTCCAGTTCTTCTGTTTGTGCTAAAAAATCTTCATGCAAAGAACCGGATGTTTCTACTTGGTGAAGTCTTTTGACAAACTGATTTAAACGATGTTGTTCTTCTGCCAAAGCTTCAGGATCTCTGTTTGCTTTTCTATCTTTTTCAAGAGAATTTTGCCATCTTACCGCAATTAATCTCGCATTTGAAATATCGTCTTTTGAAGTTAAACGAATGCCACCTTCTATGTTTTTAAACATATCAGCATAAGCTCTGGCAGCTTGCGCTTCAAAAGAATTTGAATAACCATACTGTTCAAACAACCAACTATCAAGATCACTACCAAACCGTTTACCAACATCGCTACCATTTCTTTTATTTCTAAAGTTAGAAACAATATCGAATAATGTTCCTGTATCTTGAATTTCTGGAAGTCTTGTAGCAAACAAGTCTGGATGAGCGTTTTCAGAGCCTTGCCCGTAAGCGTTAATCTGTTTGATAAACCTTCTGAACAATCCACCTTCCATTGCTTGTTTTGAAGCGTGCACACCAAGATTTACAATCTTGCCTTCTTTCATAGCTTCAGAAGTATTTTTATCATATGCGTCGATAGCTTCTGCTATCGCTATCCATTTATCAGGATCGTTATCGGACAAGTCTGCGAGAGAGTTTCTTATTGCAGCTGTAGCTTGACCCATACCAATTTGAGCGGTAAAGTGATCAGCGCCAAAATTAGTAAAAGCTTGTAAGTCATTTTCAAGTCTTTTTTTTTCTTCTGGAGAAGCTGTGTCCATTTGTGACATTATTTTCTCTCTTGCTCGTTGTACATAATCTTGAATTTGTTGCATTCGAGCAAATTGATTGTCGTTTAAACCTCTGATAACCCAAGCAGTATCTCCATCGTAGTCACCTGTCATTAATTTATATTGAAGACTTGGGTCTGTAAATATAGTATCAGAATAATCAACACCAAGTGCATCCAAAGCTTTCTGCATAGCTTCTATGTCACCCAAGTTTTGTACGCCTATCCCATATTCGCCAGGGCCAGCTGGCATACGAGATAACATAAGCTTTGCAGCTATTGCATTATTTCGTAACGCTTCTTGTTGTTTTCCGTTTAACGTTTTCATAAATACACGATCTTCATCGCCTTGATACGAAAACAATTTTCTATAATCATTATTATCTGAAACCTTTACATCAAAACCTTGTTCAAAAATATTTCCAAATATAGAACCAGGCAAAACACCAGTTAAAAGATTATCTATCCCATACTGAGGAAGAAACAAGTGTCCTTGTTGTTGCTTAGAAGCATAATCATTAATGTGTGATCTGATTAACCTATCTGCAAGATCACTGTCATATAACCCTTCTTGGACAAGACGTCTTCCGTAAGCTGTTGTATTTAAAAAGTTTATTCTTGCATTTTTATCTGTCTCAAGTTTATGAATGTATTCGTTATAATTTTCATTAGATTGATCTTTTAAATCCCCAACTTCAAGACCCATAGCTGTTGCAAGAGATTCAGGTATAAAATCTTTATCAGTACGAAAGTCATATCCAGTTTTGTTAATCCAATAGCCACCAGATTCTTTAACAGCTGCTTCAAAATATCTGCGTTGTTGGTCTGCTGATAATTCAACAGTTCCATCTCCGCGATCTTTTACCCATTTTTCTCCACGAAATAAACCATCTTTATTTGTAAAAGCATTTTTTGAAATAATTCTATACTTATCGTTGTTCTTTATCGTAGATTCGGCAATCAGAGCATCATATTTTTTATCCATGATATCATAAAAATATGTGTTTCTGATTCGTTCAAGCTCATTTTTTTCATCTTCAGAAATAGGTCCATTGTTGGCTTTTCTTTGAAGTTCATTTATTCTATCAATATATGATTGCGCTTCTTCTTTTTCTAAGCCAACCATAGGCATATAAAAAGAATAATCCTGAGGAACACCGTTGCTTCCATTTTTAACAATTAATCCTGAATTTCTTTTGTCTCCAGTTGTTGCTTTTTTGTATGCACTTTCTAATATGCCAGATTCGTATAATAATTTTCGCCAGTCCGTTGCTTGACCCATAAATTTTCCAACAATACCAGCACGCATCTGCGCATTGACACCAAGAACGCTTGGATCAAAAAGAGCAAGACCATCCAGACGCTGACTTTGACGCATAAATTGATTGTTTTTTGGTATTCCAAGATATTCATATAACTGCTCAAAGTCTACCAAAGCAGCAGAAGGAGATTTTGCATATCCTAATTCTGCATAACGAAATCCTGGCGTTGCCTTTTTCTTGGACAAGTCAATTTGTTTTGCCGCATTTTTATAATCACCAGATATAAACAAACCGCCTGTGTTCATGTTATCAAATGGATTTGCCATACCATATTTAGCAAAATTACTTACTATAGCATCATAATCCTTTTTACGAATCATTGTAAGTGATTCTGCATCACCCATAGCAGCAATATATTCATTATCATCGTTTTCTTTTTCGCCAGGACGAGTGTAGTGAGCTGTTTCTTTTCTAGCAAAAAGACGATTAATGCGATCAGCTTCTGTCTGTTTTTCAGGATCTACAATCATCCTTGTCCCATTTTTTTCTCTTATTTGTTTATATAAATGTGACGTGCTTATTCTGACAACCTTTGGTGTTTGATAATTTGCTTCTCCTTCGTCAGTTCTCCCATATCCGTATGTATTGTGCCCATGCATTCCAAGCAAATATGTAAGAGCACTGTTACCTATTGTTGCAAACTGATCATCTTTCGACTCTTGAACACCATTTGTCTTTTGCCAAGATGGATCTCTCCATACAAGATTTCCATTTTGATCCAAATGTGTTTTAGGAACAACATACTGATTAGCAACACCAAGCGTTTGAATTTTAGGAGCATTTTTATTGAAGCGTCTATAGTTTTTCCCAGAGCCAACAAAACCAAACAAGTCTCTATAATTCTTTAAAGATTCTCTTGTTGTACCAAACGGAACGTATCCATAAGCATTTGGATCAAGTCCAGATTGTCCGCTTAAAATTTCCATTAGTTCAAGAGCATCGTTAAAAATATTATTGTTTCTGTTTAATAGTTTCTGTTGTTGTGTTTGATCGTTTCTTTGAATGTAATGATAGGGTAAAGAACTCTTTGCTTCACCAGCAACTTGAGCAACAATACCAGCCATTGTATCGAATTGTGCTTTTCTTGCATTACCAGTAAACTGATAAGAACCGTTTCTAGCACGTACAAGTCCTACATCCTGTCCAATCTTAATAGCTTGCTGGTTTCCGTTCCGAACAAGCTGCATAAATTTTTTGTAAACTTCTTCATCTACGGCTTGTTTACCTATATTTTTAGCGATAATATTTGTTTCTTTTGAACTATTCGGTCTTCCGTAATTAATATATGCTTTTTTAAATACTTCAGGCATTTGATCTGTTACATATTGATACTCGCTGCCTTTAAGTCCAGCCGCTTTAAGAATCTCTAAATTATCTCTATATGCATTGCTTCTTGTTGCAACAATTGCTCCTTTTGCAATTTGTGCAAGTTGCTGTTGCGTAGGATTATATCCTTTAATAGATGATCCAACTGTATTTTTAAATATATCCTCATTTGCAATAAAGTTTGCTAATTCACTTAATCTTGGAGTAGATTTTGTTGCTTTTCTATATTCGTCCGTTTTAGCTCTAACAATAGAAGAAAGAGCTGGCATGATTTCGCCAAGCTGATCTGCATTTAATCCTGTTTCACGATGCGCGTTGTTGACAATTCTTAACATTCTAATCATGTCGGCAGAAGCAGACTGACCAGTCACAGAGGCAAGTTTTATTGATTTTTCAGCTTGCGTATATGCGTTAATGTTTTTTGGACCTTTTGACAATCCTCTATCAACTTCTGCATTTAATGTTTTTATGCTTGATAACATTGTGCGGTATGCAGATTCAAACATTCGTGTCATACCGTCTGTAATGTTTCCAAGATCAATAGAAGAAGAAAAACTATTCAACGTTTTTCTCATTTGAGCAATTGCATTGTTTGCAGTCATTATTGAGTTAGCAAACGAATCAAAAGCTTCACCAGAACCTAATAATGATTTATCAGAATTTAACTGTTCAACAGCCGGAGCAAACGATTTTTCAATTTTCCCAATAGAAGAAAGTTTTTCATCTGCATCTTTTTTAAAATTGCTTATTGATTGTAATGCTTTTTCGCCATTAACTTCGAGATCAATTTGTATTGTTGGATTACTCATAGCTTTATTCCTCCTTTATAGTTTTTTGTATAATATATTTTTTAAGTAATTAATTATCTATATAAACATGCAACAAAATAAATTTGAAAACATGATAGTTTCAAAATTAAAAATAGGGGAGTGCCTTTAATGGCACTCCCCGTATTATTATGAGTTTTTAAATTTATCCCACTCGATTTGTTCGTCTGATTTCTGCTGTTCATGATTAGTTTTCATGAATTCGATTACTTGTTTAATATAATCAGTTTCTTCCTGAAGCATAGTAGGCTCAACCTGAGTAGTAATCAGATCATATAACCAATCAATTACTGCTGGTTTCTTGGAATTGATTGTGTTACGTTTTTCAACTTCTAATTTTAAAACATCTTCAACAATATCCGGTTCTGTTTCAAAGTCACTTACATCATTAAAAAATAAACCATTGTCATGTAAAATATTTCTCCATAAAGGCTCTAAATACCATAATCCATTATCAGCTTCAACAATGGTTTCATTAATAGCTTTATTTATAAATTCTGTATATAACATATCAATTCTCCTTTGACTCTCCTTCAAATGTAACCGTTTTTATCTTATACCCAAACAATAGTTCTTCTTCCGAATAATGTATTGTATCTATGTCAATTCTTCCGTATTTATTATGGCGGTACATAACTATAGCATCACTTGGTTGCTTTTTAAGATTTTCGATAAGTTCTTTTACCGTCATAACATTCACTCCAATTCTACAGCAGTCCCTGATGTATATCCTATTTCATCAAGATAATACATAGATTCTACAAGCCTTATATTATGAATTTCTTTTTCTACAGATACAACGGGCAGATCCATTGGATATTCTTCAAGTTCTTCAATTAGTTCCCTTACTGTCATTGGAGACACCTTCTTTTTTCCACGGAAATAAAAAATTCAACCAATTCTTTTTTTCCTCAGGAAGCGCGTTTGTAACAGTAATAGGTTCTTCAAGAACAACTTTTTCAACTATTTGCTTAGGTTCTTCTTTAATTAAAGATTTTTCATACTTTTCCTTTTCAATTTTAAGATCTTCTTCTTCGGCTTTTTTGTCAAACGTATAAGGATTTTTAGGATTGAGTTCGCATAATTTCATTGCGTGCTCAACCATTCTACGCCGATTGATTTTCTGATCAATATCATGACGACTATAAATTGTATAACATCTTTTCATTTGAAAAAATTCTTCAAAAGGAAGAGTGCCATACTCAAAAGGATTTACTTCTTCAAGCTGTAACCAACAATGAGCACATTGTTCAACATTACTTTTATTTCCTTCTGCATATCCTTGCTTCATTAGTTTAAACATTTTATACTTTTGATTATTTACATTCATTTTTCTTCACTCCTTATATTGGCAGTCCTTCAGCCCAGCTAATATCACCAAGCTGTGCTTTAAGCGCCTGTTTTGCGTTGTCTTTGTTTTTATTGTCAATGATTTTGATTTGTCCAGTAAGACCCATAATTCCACCGCCAGTTCCACCGCCAGTTTTGATAAGCGGATTAGCAGCTTGAACAATTTTAGCAGAGTCTTTTGCGAACGAGTTCCCGTATATATTAGAGATAGACTCATAATTGATTCGCTTACCAAGTGCTTCTAACACACTGTTAAACCAAATATAAGCCATATCGTTGATTTTATTTTCGTCTACTTCGCCCAGGTGAGCGGCTACAGCAGCTGCTGCTTCGTCTAAACTTAATGCTTCGCCTGCGCCTGGGCTTCCTTGTTTTTTCTTGCTTGCTCTTCTTTTTCGTCTATGTGATTCAACCGACCAAATATTTTACATATTCTGTCGATAGTATCAGCATCAAGTTCGTCATAATTATCTCTTACAAAATTTCTGTCATCAAAAGCTGCAACAAGAAAGTCATACAACAACTGATCAGCGTCTCTTGTTTCATCAATAATTCCTTTGCCATAAGTTAACAATTCATGCAAAGGAACTGCTTTGATAATTCCATATGCCGATGCGGCTTTATTTCTGAAATATTTGAGTTTTGTTGGTTTTAATTCAATTTTTTTATTTCCGACCATAACACAGTTTTCTTCTAAAACATCAGAGGGTTTTTCGATCTTTTCTGGGGAAGCTTCTGGAGTTTCCTCTTTAACAGGAGATTCTGCAGGTTTGTCTGTGCGTTTTGGAGATTCTGTTGGTTGATCGTTTTTTAATGCAGATTCTCTTGGATTTTCTGTATTCAGTTTTGTTTCGCTTGGCATTTCAATTTTTTCTCTTATGCTGGTTGGCAATTCTTTGCCTTCACTAGGTGTTGGTATTTTATTCATAACCTTTCTCCCTTCAAGTAAAAAAAAAGGGGAATACTGTTGTTACAGTATTCCCCTAAGATTAAATCCTACTGTAACCTTTATATAAAACCTTAAGCAAGATTATAATCAAGCGTTCTTAATATACGCAATGGAGTAGCAAGCCTGGTCTTCACGCTTCGCGTCCATAGCAGCAACCGTGAACTGGAAGGTGTTGGCAGTCTTGTAAGAAGCATCGAAACCAGGCTGAGCCGTCACACGGCACTTGTACACACGTACATACACATGACCGATAATAGAGCTATCGGTGCAGTCATCGCCGTTGCCGTACACCGGGTAAACCATAACGGCTTCACCCATAGCGGAGCTCTGGTTGGTGATGTTGGCTTCCTGAGCCGCTTTGTAATAGAAGTAGTTGACTTCCACCTTGCCACCTTCAACATCGCTCGCAGCGAAGGTGATCTTTGCAGGATTTGCACCAGCAGCAGCGGTAACTTTGAAATAACCTGCAGTCGGACTCTGAGCAGTTTCTTCCATACCAGCAATAGACACAGAGCCGGGTACCGGATCTTCTGCCAGAGCGACCTCGTTCTGACCGTCGAGAGTCAGGACTTCAGTCTTCGGAACTTCGTAGTTAGCATTGGCAACGAAGTTGGTAGCGTTCGTCATAACGAACAGGTCAGCTTCGAATTTACCGGAAGTACACTGCATTTCAAAGGTGGACTGACCCGGTAAGTAAGCAACTGGGAACAGAGACCAACCAGCATTGATTTCAGTGTACTGTACGTTAGGAGTAACGGTAGCAGCGGTCAGTTCATCGAAATAGAACATCCGCCCATCGCAGCGTTTAAACCACATCCGCGGTACGTCAGCGATATAGCCCTGAAACTCAGGAATGTAAGTAGCCATAGTACATGACCTCTTTCTTTGTGTATTTATAACAAACATCAAGCTTCTGAGCTTCCCCTCTCTTTAGCTTTCAGTTGGTTATACTTATTAAGAGGCCTTCAGATAACCTTTGATGCAATATTTATTAGCCACCTTGTATCATGGCGGCAGTTATAACTGTTAATAAACTTTCATGTAATAAAACGCAATGGTTTTACGATGATAACCTGTAACTCTTGTTCCTCCGTCCCAATCTCCTGCGATCCAGAAACGATATCCTGTTTCGTGAAGATAACGTTCGTTTGTTAACAACTTATATAGTCTTTCAACAATTAACTGGTCACGAGTTATAAGACGATCATCGCCTATATTTCGCATTTCACTATCTTTTACATAAATATCAAACATCATTAAGTTCTTTTTAATATTAGGAACTTCTGTTTCATATCCTTGTGTATCTGAATAAACTATACGTACTGCTTCGTCTGTAAGTAATTTGTTAGAATATCCAGCCTGAATAAAATAACGTTCAACAAATTGAATAATACCAGTTTTAGGAGGCATCTTCATTAAGGTTTTGAGTTCATGGTCGGGCCATATAACTTTACGAATAATGGTATTCCATGCGTTAATCCAGCCCATCATGGATCATCACCTCCTATATTCCGCAGTTGTTCCGTTATAAATGGTTTTACAACCAATTCTGCAATTTCTGATTTGCTTTCGCTTACCGCATTTTGCGTTGCGTCTGGAGCCATTATTTCTGCAATATGATATGCCTCATCTTCTCCTGCTAAAGTAGGAAGTTCAAGATCCGGTAATGGTGTTCCCCATAGGTGCGAAGGAACTTGGCTTTTATATGTAGACCCATCTACATTATGTGCTATACCATTGTCGCCGCCCAGAACAGGAGTACCATGGTTCTTAAGATATTCGAGAAGATAAGCATCAGATGCTTTTATTTTAAACGAAATTGAATCGCCTTTTTGTTCAACATCACAGATTAATTCACTCATTTCAGACACAAACTCTTCTGCAGCTTCTGGGTTCATTTGCGAAGCCAGTGCTTCTGCCCGACTTTTAATGGCTATGTTTATTGGTTCTACATCAACGTAAGATATAACAATATCTGCTATATTATTCGTAGCCATGTAAACCACCAGCCGCTCTTTTAGCTTGAAGTTTCAGTGTTCCATATTCTCCAGTGATATCAACACCAACTTCATTAACATCTACAATTTCATACGTATTGTCAGCCCAATCAAAATAATTCCCAATAAGGATGTTCTTTGTTTGAGCATTAAATTGTACTGTCATTAATGTTAATATTCCGGCAATTGTACCAGGAGTTCCGGAAACAGCAACATATTCAGGACGCCCGTCATACCTGTATGCATTAGCAGGAATACTGTTTACAATAATCTTTTTATTGTTCTTTTTATTGTTTTCAGCATGTTTTGAATATTTTTCACCGCTGATTACGTATCCCTCGTCATCTACAAGATAACCTTCTTCGTCTACTGTTGCGTTTTGATACTCATACACTTCAAGCATCATATTGCATCTTAAAGCCCGTGAAGGAGCGTTATTTGATTCTTTATGGATTGCCCAGTCCAGAATATAAATAGTACCATCCGGTTCTATAACCATATCGCCTTTACGAATATCGTCTTTTAAAGAAAAACGTATATTCATATTATTATCGGTATTTTCATATCTGGATTTAGTTGCATCAGGATATATTTCTGCGCGAACATAAGCTGGCTCATATTCTGTTTTGTTTTTGTCATACCAATTACGAACCAACTCAAAATCCATTACTGTATTAGGTATATCCATATTTAAAAAGGAATCAAAATCAGCAGCCAGTGTCCGAGGAACCCTGAACCGCTTAGTTGTACCTTGCGGTACATAGGGAATAGACATTGGCTCACCTTCTTTATTTATTTATAATTTTTGCGATACACTCGCTGAAACTTACAGTGTTTGCAGAAACATCTTTATAAAAAAGTGTTTCCGGTAGCCTTTTTACAGCGTTTGCCTGATCAAGAAGTTTATGCCGAATTTCATTGAAGCGTTCTAACGATTCTTTCGACCATTCTTGTTTTGGCTTACCGTCATTGAAATAAGAAAACGAATTTTCAATAAGACCTAAAATTTTTTTCAAATCAAGGTTGATTAACATTGTGTAATCTAAAAAGTCATATTCTTTTTCAACAACGGTTTCCATATCTTTGTTTTTGTATGAGATTTTCACTTTAAAATCACTCATTTACATCACCCTTACGACTCGGACGTATCACGAGCCATCATTTTATGGAAAACACGAATCCGTTCCTGTTCGAGAGCATCAAGCTCCTGTTGAACAGACTTATATCCTTCTTTAGCGCCAGTAACAGATAAAGCATTTGTTGTATAACTTACTGCTCCATCTCCGGCTAATTCGCTATAAACAAGATTAAGAAAATGCATTTTACATAAAATATACATATACTCTTCCTGAAGGATATCAAAGTCATAGTCATAGTACAGGATATTCTGTTCGTCAGTTATAAACAAAGTTCGGTCATACTGGTCCGGGTGATTGACATCCACATAAAATTTTTTAATTGCCCATACAACAATTTTAACATAATCGCTGTCTGGGACAGGATATGGAGTACTGCGCCATGCATTGTCGAACTTCAGTTCTTTAGCGACTTCTTCAATATTGTACATGTCAATCACTCCTTCCTGTATTATTCATCTTCTTCGAGCATGTCCTTATTTGGCATTTTTGCCTGAAGAATTTTTAATTTGCTGGCAGGTAAATCCAACTCTTTAGCAACCTTATAAATTGCATGAAGCTCTTCCGGTTCTTCAATCGTATCAAGCCATGCCCCGATTGCTTTTGCCGATTTACCAAGCTTATCAATAATTTCCTCGTCACTGAGATGAGGTGTTGCATAAGCATCCGGATATCCGCCAATATCTTCGAGAGCTACGTCATTGTTGTTTTCATCTACCGGAACCAGCATTTTGGCAGAGAAAACTTTCCTTTTGGACAGACCTTCAATATAAAGAATGTCATTTACAGACAGCATAATAAAATTGCCTGCTGCAATATTAGCTTGTTGTCCAGATAATAAATTGACACCAATGTCATATTTGCATCTGTTATAGACGCGGTATTTCATATCTCCATCCATAATCCTTCATACCTTTCTTAGAAAAAGGGACGGCGGCAAGAAACCGCCGTCCCGTAGTTTGATTATCCAATATAATGAGCACCGCTGGTCGGATTTTTTCCAACCACAAAAGCAACACCGAACCACTGATCGAGCAGGATTTCATAAGTCCTGTCGTCAATGTTCTGAGAAGCCATGGAGTTAACGGGGCCTTCGTTAACAATCTTGAGGTTCCGCATATCAGGGCTCTGACCGCCGGGAATGATGTAAATCCAGTCTTCAGCCAGGATCGGATGAGCAGTCTGACCTTCGGCATAAGCGTTTGTCATAGCAATGACGTCGCAGCCACGATAACGACCGATGAAACCATTATTATTGTTTTCATTGATCAGATCTCCGGAGAACTGCTTGCCAGTAGCACTGACAGCCATACCAGTATGACCAGCCAGCTGACTTACAGCGGCGATGTCGCCAAGCAGCGTCACAGGACCAAGCCTACGGAAGTAATTCAGCTGAGCATCCAGAGTAGCAATAACCAGAGGAGTCGTGCCGGAAGCCGCATAGAACGGAGAGCTGTAGTTATCGATAGAATCGTGCAGTACAGTTTCAACCAGAGCAATCTTCTTCAGAGTAATCGCTTCATTCGCAAGACGGATCAGTTCGGACATCTGCACACGATTGGTACGCAGATCAACAATGTTAATGGCAGGACGAGCCGCGATTTCCCGGGTTTCAACCAGGATCTGGCTGTCAGCCACGTAGCTACGAGGCGCAGTAGCACCTTTAGCCTGGAACACAGCCTTAATGCCGCCAGTGCGTACTTTAAACGCAGCCTTGTCGCCATAGCCAATGTTCTTGATATCAGCAACCAGATTCAGGAAATCAAGAGATTTCTGCTGCAGTTCATCAACAGTATAGCCAACAATCTGAGCAATCTGATGCATGTTCTGGGGATTCATATCCTGAGCCAGTTCAGAGATAATCTGAGCAGCTTCTTCGGACTTGTCAGAGTCAACACGTTGATTGTTGACCTGTGCGGCAAGCACCTTGATGAGCTTGCTATCGCGGGAAACGTTAATTTCACTCATTTTCGGCACCTCCCATTAACCGATAGTGCCATCGGTCTTCACGCCGTACTCGGTTCCGGCAGCGATAGTCCCGGTCACTTTATCGGTCACAAATTCTTCACCAACCAGCAGCGGATGAGCACGCAGCTCAGCGCCGACAGGGGTAGTATAAGTCCGCTTATCATAAGCAGCATTGTCGTTAATATCAAAGCCATTTTCAACAAAATAATAATTGGCATTCAGCTTATTAACAACAAAACGATACGCAGTAACACCATCATAAATAGTTGTAACTTCCTTGCACAGGAGCTTAGTAGTAGTATCAGCACTGCCAATCAGCTTCAGCTTACCAGCGTCCGTGCTCGTACCCTGAACCATCAGAATACCGTTCTCAACAGCAGCGGAAGCACCATTAACAAGCTCGCCTTCGTATACATAGCCCTGAAGCTTTGTCATATAGCCAGCCATAGCTATTCAGTCCTTTCATAAAAAATTAACACGCTTAAAGCAGCGTGTATTGCGAAGGAGCGGTATCCGATTCAAGTAATGTGTACTTGCCCTTAGCGTTGATATCGCTCATAAAGGGGTTAATTTCTGCAGTTACTTGTTTTTGTTCTTTCTGCTTTTTAAGATCTTCAATTTCAGATTTTAATTCAGCAACAACTTCAATAAGATCTGAAATCATCTGTTCAGCAGTTTTCTTTTTGCGAGGCTCGTAACTGTCCTGATCCGTTTCCTCCGGAACCGGATCTTCTTCTTCGTCGTCGCCGGAATCGTCTCCATCATTGGAATCCGTGCTGTCATCAGCAGGCGGATCAGAAGAAGGAGTTTCATCTTCAGCAACAACTTCCTCAGCAACATGAACGCCATCCGCAGATTCTACAAGAGTACCTTCCTGAACGTTATTGCTGACAGTTTCAATTGTTACAGTCTGGCTTACTTCTTTGCCAGTCTCTGTATCATATGCCATGCTTGTATGACGTTCTTCATGGTATTCATGAGTTACAACAGCGGCGGTTTCTTCTTCGGCCTTTTCTTTTTTATCTTTGCAGGCCGCTTCGACTTCTTCAGTTTCTTCAGAAACTTCCTTTTCTTCTTCAGCCAGTTCAGGCTGAGCGGCTTCTGTTTCAACAACTTCAGCCTTGTTTTCGACTTCTGCCATTTCCTCATCACCCTTTCTGGTCTCATCTGCTTTCTGTGCCACCAGTTCAAGTGCCACAGCATCTTCGCAGGCGGGATAGGTCACAATGGCTGTGCCTTCCAAATAATTGTTTTCAGACGCATCGATCAGGATTGTTTCATCATCAAGTTCTTCATACTCACCAACAGAAAGCTCAAATGAAAATTTCAAAGCTCCATCTGCAAAAAGTTCAGAAATAGCTTTGCTAAGTTTTTTATTGCGCTTTGGAATACGTGCATATCCAACAAGATAGCATGTGTCTCCATTGGTTTGTTTTTCAAACTTATAAAACGATCCGATTTGCGTAGAATGAAATTCGCCTGTTTTTGTGTCATACAGATGACCAAGGCGATTGTAGTTGCCGCCAATTAAAGCTTTTTTATCAGCATACAGCGGCAGCCCGACATACCGCGCTTCATTACCTACAATTTCATCAATGAAAGCTTCGGTAACTCTTGCTCCGTTAAGATTAGCCTCAGGAGCTTCGCAGATGCGAGCTTTCACAGTCATGAAAACATCAGACTGTTGGATTTCGGAGATAACAGAAGCAAAAGTAATTTTGCTCATAAGCACTCTCCCTTTGCTTTGCGTTCGATGGGGGAAGACAAAGAGCGCAAGGCTAATCTATACAAACGTTCTGAAAGAACGATTGCATCAAAAATGCTGGGACTTACATCCGAAGAATGCCCAGCACTATCAAGGTGCGCATTACGTAACGCTAAAATTGGATGTTGTCCGTTAGTAAGAGGCGCTGATAGAACTATCCGTTTGTCGGCTTTTGGGAGCCGTTACCACAACAACGTTGCTTTAAGGCGCAACAACCTTATAGCTCTCAGTTTATTTAAAGACGCCTGAAGCATGTTACGTCCCATCACTCATTGATCCTTCCGGATTACTCGGTTTTGGCTGTTTGCCACGTATAGCGGATTCAGGATCAGATGTTCGTTCAGTATCGTCCATTTCCGGACGTCCTACTTTATTGGTTGTTTCTTCTGTATATTGCATGTCAGAAAGTTCTCTCGGAATCATAACTTCATCCGTTCCGTCTTTCTTTTCTTTTTCTCTGTTCGCCTTTTCTACTTCGATTGAATAGCCTTGTGTTTCAAGCATATGCTGCGTAGAAACGACACCCTTTTCCCAAAGCTCAAGCGCTTTTTCGCGCAATGCTTTTTTACCTTCCATTGTCAATGGCTGAAAATGGAATTCAGGCGTTTCTTTAAGGTTGTACGTTCCAGGAATAACCTCGGCAAGACGTTTGTTTATCTGTGTCATCATTTCGCAGAATTCATCACGAATGGAATTTATACGTGCTTCAGCAGTTTGCGTTGAAACCTGAGCAGAAGCAAACGTAGAACCATCTTCAGAAACTCCTGTTACCAGAACTCCGCTGATTCCTCCGGCTGAAAGAATGTCGTTATTAACATTACGATACTTGTCCCATTGGAATAAGTCATCCATATCAAACTGAATGGGTTCAGCGCTTGCTAAATGATTTGTAACCGCAAGAGGCGTTCCGCTCATTGCGGACAGGAATATTTTCCTTACTGCTGCAAGCTGGACCTGATCCGGAAGAATATCAGTTGTCTTGGAACTTTCTCCGTATTTTACATGAACGAAGCTTCGTTTACCAATATTCAGCATTGCGTCCTCATAGCTTGAAATCAGTTCTTTCTTTGCAAGAGCCCTGAGAGCGGCTGAAATAAACGGAATAGCATATCTTTGCCAGCTTTCCTTAGAACCCTGTAGCACAAACGTATTTGCAGGATCAAGCTGTGCATATTGTTGTCCTGCTTTTATAGCTTTCTGAATTTCTTCAGGATAGCCTTTAAGAATATATTCCTGCTGACTGTCCTTTGCGAATTTTTCATCGATGCTGTAAGGTTTCATCTGGATTTCGTTTAAAATACTCTGACAATCATAGTCTACAATCGGTGTTCCGTTAAACATGGTATTACCGATTCTCCATTTATTTACAGGAAGAGTAATAAGATCGCCATCATATAAATAACAACAAACATTGTTGTATTTCCAGATTTCAAGCATAATAGCATCAATTTTTTCTCTCAGTCGCATTCGTTTATACTGTTCTTCGTAAAGAGCATATGTTTTTTGTTTCGAACCTGTAAGATACCAATCAGAACAGGTAGAAAAAGGAACATATACATGCTTTATGATTCCATGAACAATAGGATCTGCGTCCGTATAATAGTCTGCCAGCTGATAGAAAGATTGAATATTATTCTGCTTGTCGCGGAGAATTGATACGTAATCATAGTTTGACAAATCCCCACTGAATGTAAAGTTGGAATTGGAAAAACTTTGAATCGTTTCCTGATCACTTTCTTTTCCCGCTCCAACTGCTATTTGTTTTTTTTGAGGCTGATCAGCCACAACTGTTTCTTTTCGGCTAAACAGCCGATCAATTAAACCCATCGGGACTCAGCCCCTTTCCTTAAAATTTTCCAAATGATTTCATAATACGTTTTGAAGCCGCATCTTCAAAACCTCCGACAACACCTACACAAACAGGCCCATGCTGATGCATTCTGATACTTTCTTTTTCAAGCTCAGAAATATAATCATTTCCCATAGCCAAAGAAGAGTATCTGTCCTTATGCATAGTAGATTTCGGAACGTCATACAGGACATTGCCGCTTGCTCCTGTTTTTGCAACAATATTACCCATTTCAATTTGTAAAGCATCTGCTTCAATAAAATTTGCAAATTCTTCTTTGTCCATTTTTTTATCAAGTTCATTCAGCTTTTCCTTGATAATTCTTGAAGAACTTGGAAGTTCAATGGTTTGTTTTTCAAGAGCAACCCTTAAATTCGTATAAATACGCTGATTAAGAGTATTTACAGCCCTGAAAGGGTGTAAAGCCTGAATTGCGTCAGGATTTGTTAAAGGTTCGTCGTCTACGACCAAAGGAGGAAATTCCTTACCGGATTCCATATCAATCCATGCTTTGTCAAAAAATCTGTCAAAACTGTCTCCAATACCTCTGGCGTCATAAATTATTTTTTCTGTATTCGGAAATTTAATATGATAATATTTACGGACTATTTCCGTAAGCCTGTCCAGAGGTACACCATTAAAAGAACGAATATGAACAATCTGACGGCTGAAAGAGCCGTCTTTTTTTTCATTAAACTTATGCATTATTAAAATGCTGTTATCCGATCCTTTTGCTTTTGACGTTGCAATGTCCAAAGACAAAACATATCTGGACTTGGAACCTTTCGGCTGTTCCATTTCAACAATGTTTAAAGTCCTGCAACTCTGAACTAAGTCAAAAGGAAGCGCTGAATTCTCAGATGATCCTAAGAATTTGGATTCATATTCCATAGCAAAAGTAGATTCAGGATTGCTTCTTCGTTCTTCTTCGTAGAAGCTTTCTTTGGTAAGCCCCTCGGCTATAGGAGTTTTATAGTGCAAAACAATAGCAAAATAAGACATATCTCCCATAGCCCTTCGTTTAACGATACGCTGAAACTCTTCAAAGAAAGCAAAGTTTTTCGGGCAGGCTGAAGTAATGTAAATAAGTTTTGAGTCAAAGTCATCAAAACCATATGTTCTTGCATTATATCTTGTTTCATTTCTTGTAGGATTAACAACTGCCCTTAAAATGTCCATATCTATATCCCGTGCTTCATCGACAATAACCATTTTAGCACGCCTTGAACGTGCACGGATCATAGGGACAGAGCATATAACAGAACCGTTTTTTAAGTTTACTGTTGACTCATCCTTTGAAATTGAAACGTATGTCCTTGCGTTTGTAGGTTTAATTTCATTTCTGAAATTTTCGTTCTCGTTGCACAGGTCACGTATCTTTTCAGCAATACGTGTAGCTTGATCAGCGGTTGGCGCAACTACAAGAATTGAAGTTCCCGGATACAAACAGCCAAGGCTTACTGCAATAAAAGCAGTAAGCCATGTTTTACCATATCCACGGGAAGCAACAACAGCTGAGGTTGTAGCATTTCCTACGCCTCTGGCTATAACATGCTGAACAGGAGTAAGTTTAACAGGAGCAAACGCATCCTCGATAAACATATCCATATGGGTACGATAGTAAATAATCTGTTCTTCAATTGCGTCCCAGTTGGAGATCTGTCCTGAGCGATTAAAGGTTCTACTCATTTACATCACCCATATCATCATCCCGTAAGGACTCAATTATATAGCCCAAACCGTCCAACGCTGTGTCAACAACATCTTTAGGCCATTCAATTTTTTTAATACACGGATGACCATGTGTTTCACAATATTGTGTAGTCTCAGCCCAGTTATTCAAAGTATTCTTGTCTCCGGGTTTACGTTTGCACGCCGCAAAATTACCTGTTTTCATGAGCATATCCAAAACAGCGTTTGCGTCCTTAACATCCTGCAAAGACCCACGTCCAAGCATATATTCATTCTGTGCTTTATCCGCAAGCAAAGAAGCCTTTGCCACCTTTTTCGCAGAATCCCTTAATGCTATATCCGACAAGTCAAAATCTTCTTCAAGTCCTGAGTAATAATTCTCAAGATACTCAATTTCCGCAGGCTTAAATTCGCCGTTGAAGAATTCGTTGTATACTTTAAGATTTTTGTCTTTTGCCGCTGAAGGATTTGAAGGATTAAGTTCTACGATCTTTCCGCTTTCTTTGGCTTCATCGTAATTGTTTGTGTTCACGTCCTGTGTGTGGTCTTCGTACTTATAATTCTGTGTTTGCTGCATCAGTTTCGGAATTATGGGACACGCAACAGACTCAAGAAGAATATGCCTTCTTTCCTCGTTGGACTTCTGGTAAACAGTAGACTTGGAAGCCTGTACTTCTGCCTGTTTCAAAGCATTCTCCCAGACATTTTCTTTCCATTCCCTGTTGTTTTCCCAGAAATATCTTCTCATTTCATCCTTGGTCCTGATTTTAGCCAGACACTGTTTGCACCATGCGTCTTTATTTCCGTTCGCAACCCAGTTCCTGTTTGCGTAAAACTGCGACAAAGGTTTAGTCTGGTTGCAATGCAAACAAAGTTTCGTCTGGGTAGGCGCTTTATTATTTCGTGGTTTGGATAAAATTAAAGCCACAGGGCATCACTCCGTATCATCTTTGACAGTAGAGCTGTCATCAAGTACGGCAATTACTTCTTCCTCAGTTACTTCCATAAGTTTCTTTTCAGCGTTTGTCATCTCTTCCGGCTTAAGCGTAATACATCCTTCCTCAATCGGCAGCTTTACAGTTTCCGCTGTCTTTTCTGCCTTTTTGAAGAACTGTTCATTACGAACCTGGTTGTAAAACTCAGCCAGGGCTAAAAAGAGTTCAGGCGTTTTAGTATATTTATACCTTATGATCGGATATTTAGGATTCTTCTTAGCATAAGTATAAGCAATTCCCTTATCCTCAAGAAACTGTACTTCACGCCTCCACTGTGTTGAATATTCCTTATCAAACACAAACTTAGGGATACTAATCTCCATAATAATCACTCCGTTTAATCTTTGTAGAGAGGATCTCTCTCCCTTACGGTTCGTTTCGAATGACACGCTGAAAAAAGATAAGAAAAGTATCATTTATGTTTATTGTTCTTTTTATATTGTTATTGTTTTTTTAAAAGCTATGGGAAGAGGTTTTAAAAGCATGCTTTTTTTATTTCAGCGTAAAACTGAAGAATATTTGAAAGGCATTAAAAAGTATTGGAAGAGAATTTGGAAGTGGTTTGGAATGGAATTTAAAAGTGTATTGGAATGGAATATATATGTTTCTTTTTTCTTTAATGCGAATTTCGCAGCGTAAATTCGCGGTTTACGCTGTGGATGAAGCGGTTCTCAGCGCGGGATGCGCCACACCTCATGGTGAATGGCTTAGAGGACACCGGCACGAAAGGAGAACAACAATGAAAATGTACAAGGTCGTTTACACAAGGATCACTGGTATCGACACAATTAGCGTCGATGCGGAGAAAAAGGAAGTATCTGCCGAAGTGGCGGAATACGTCCGGGCTGACGACGGTGAAAGCGAAGTCAGATGGTTTTCCATCTGGGCTCCGGCTCTGGTCGTGCCGGAAAGGGGCTAAGCCCCTTTTTTTTATTTATGCGGCGATAGACCACGGGATCTATCCCCATCCACAGCTGGTGGATGTGCCTCAGAAGCAATTCGAGGAAGACCAAATCCTGTGAGCATAACAGGATAGGCTGCAAACAATAGTATGCGAGTAACAACATGGCTCGAAGAAACTCGTAGAAAATGTTGAAGAGAAAAGCGTAATCCGCTATGAAGTCTCTGCAAAAAAGTTTCTGGTCTAGCTGGAGTCAAACAGCAACACGGTGTTGCTTGGGCGACTAGGCAGGAGCAAAACCTGAAACGTTATTTGTAGAGTGATACGGAAAGTCTAATGTGAAGACTTCTTTCTGAATGGAATTCTGCAAAGAGTTCGTGACACAGGCATAGCGGATTATGGTCAGGAGTGTCATCCAGCAAAATGACCGCTGAACACCCACGTTCAGTGTGCTGAAGCAAGTAGTAAATGCATCGAAGGTTCGTTGGTAAACCGACGTTGCAGAGCAAAAGCTAAAGCACTACGAAAACGTAAGAGGAAGAAGCAGCGTACTGCGAGGGAAGTAACACCAAATAGGTAACTCGCAATCGTTCTCACAAAACGTGAGAAGCCTTGTCGCATTAAATCTCTTGGAGTTGTGCCCAACATTGGAGCCCGCCATCCTACAAGATGGGGAATTAAGCACAATGTGGCACAACGTCCGTACAAGAGAGGCGATGTGCTTGCTCCAAAAGAGCCTTAAGCAAGCTTAGGGACCCATTGCCCCTTTCTCTTAAAGCAAGATAGAGAGAAGAAGTTTTTGCAACAAGTAGCTTGGGTTGCAAAGACGCAGTAGAGAGAAGCTTATATATATAATCTCTAAAAAACTAAATATTAAGAGAAAAGCATGTTAATTCATGCTTTTCTTTTTTTTATAAAGGCTGAGTCACCATCAAGAATCTAATTAAATACAACTGAATATAAAGAGCCAGCTTGAGAAAGCTGTGCTCTTTTTTATTTTTATGCAGCCTAAAAACAAAGGTTGTCAACTAAAAGAAAAGGAGATAATAATATGTCAGTTAAAAAATCGATTCCTAATTTCCAGATTATCAAAAAGCTGGAAAAAGGAGGCATGAAGCTTTCGCAAGAAAGCACACACGCCCTTTTCACGATAATCGTAAGATATGAGAAGGGCAAACAGATAAATTCTGATAACGCTGTGGCATATTATTACTTCCAGCGTTATTTAGAAATGAGAGAAGAAAAAGGGTTCTTTGTGTAAAGAACCCTTCCATGGGAACAGGACTGTTGAGTCCTGTTCTTTTTTTTTTACGGCGGCTAAGAAGCAACACTTAGCTGACTAAGAAAAAGGAGGTATGTTCCTATGTTGTTTGTTGTAATGTATATCATTCTGATTGGTATCCTCGCTGGATATCTCTTCATCAAACTTTGCCAGAAATGCTGGCAAGTACCAGCAAGTATCATCGTAGTTGCTATGCTGTTGTTAATGATCATCTTCGTTACTCCAGCAGGAGCCGAGGAGATCACCGCGATTAACACGGACGATATCTACGTTCGTGTTGGCATCATTGAGGATGTAGACGAAGAGAACGTCGCCTACATCCGAGATGGCGCAGGGGTCATCTGGTTATGGGAGAAGGAAGAAGACGATGAACTCGAAGAAGACGACATCGTTGGATTCCTTGTTCAAAAATCAGGTGATCCAAAAAGCATCTTCGACGATATAATCCTTCAAGTATACTATGGAGGTATCATATGATCAAAGTCATAGATGGCGATAATACATACTACTACGATTCCGCTACAGAAGTCAGAGAAGATTACCCAGATGCGGAAATCCATGGCAGTATCGTAATCATAAAGGAGCAGGCTTCGGCCTGACTCTTTTTTTTATTTTAATGGACTTTAAATAGCAGTGTAGTCCAGCTGCAAATAATAAAGAAAGAGGTGTTGTTATGTTCCTGTTTTACATTTGGTGTGTCTCCATCGCCGGAGATGAAAAGACGTATCTGTTTGCTGCTTCCAGCAAAGAAGAGGCTTTTGCTACAGTGCCGTATTTCATGCGGCAGGATTGGGAAGTCCGTTACGCTTCACTCGATGAAGCTATAGATCTTGGTTGTGTGTATTATAAAGACGATATTGTCGTATTTGAAGATAAGTTCTTTGAATACAACATTAAAACGAATCGTCTTGAATATGATTCAGATGTTAACTATGTTATCCATCCTGAATTGTATAACGATTAACAAAAAAAGAGCACTGTCGTGAGATAGGGCTCTTTTTTTATTTTTATGCAGCCTATCCACAATAGGTTGTGGCAGTCTACAGCTGTCAAATAAAAAATAGGAGGTGCTTGAAATGGCACGTGTTGGCACGAATTCTAAATGGGATTGGATGTACAACAGAAGTAAAAGATTCCTTGAATCTTGGATCAACGATGCTCTCGATGAAATTGAGAGTATTAATGACGAAAAGATTGAAGGAATATATGTTGCAATCAGAGCAGCGCATCCATTTGATCTTGTTGCAATAAATGATGAAATTATTGCAGCGGAAGAACTTCTGAAGGAAAAAGGTATAAATATAAAAACACATATTTGTCTTCCTTCATGGATATGTAACGCATATGGCGTGTAAAGCACCTTCGGGTGCTTTTTTTATTTTTTATACGGACAAAGTCCGACAATAAAACAAGGAGGGTGTTCCTATGAAACTTACTCAGACCTTCGGAACTGAACAGCTGCTGTATATCGCAGACCCTATAATGAACATTACGCTGTTCATGCGCCTTACCTTCATCTTCTGGTATGAAGGTATAGTTAAACATTACAAGTTCTTTAACGGCGAAAATGCCGTAAAAGAACTGATGGATGCCTTGAAGAGAGCGTATTTTAAAGGCGTTGAGGCTGTCGGTGTCACATACATCGAAGCCGATAAGCAGCTTGAGGTGATCGGCTTCACAGAGGTTGGTCGCTTAGAACCTCTGTCTCATAAGACTTGGATCACTAGGCAAGTTGAACGGGCAAGACAACTCGCCATAACTGGAATAACAAATATTCAAATTATTGCTCCGAGCTGGAAGAAACCTGTTTTGCCTGTCAGGCAGGTTATTTCTGATGATCCTGATATTAGCATTGTAAAAGTTCGCTATTCTCCAAACGAAGAGGCAAAATATACATTCAAAACAAACTCTGCTCACAAAGTCGGTGACTTTGTTGGAGTAGAGCGGTGTAACGGAAATGACATCATCATCAAGAATGTACAAATCGGATATATCGGCACAATGAAGCAATCAGAGATTGCAACCATTGAGGAGAAGTACTCCACAAAGATTGCGACTATTAAGTATGAATACCCAATTCCTGAAGAAATTTCTTGGAGGGAATGGGGAGGTCATGACCCGCGTGAAGCAGCACCTATGAATCTGCTCTCTGATGAAGAAATGGCAGAAGCACAAGCGTTCATCGAAAGCCTGCAGCTTGCAAAATAACATTAAAAGCTGAGCTTAACGGCTCAGCTTTTTTATTTTTTATGCGGCAGAAGGCAAGCCGTCCTGCAGGTGCGGGGAAACCTTGAATCAACCGGAGTTGGCGGTGTGTGGTGCGATGCCACCGTTGCTCTCACGTCACGAGAGGCGCTATTCCCAAAGCGCAACTGATACTGCCTGTTGCTTGTCAGCAGACTAAAAAACTATCTTAGGAGGAAAATACCATGGCGAAACTTATTAACATTCTGTTCAGGGTTTCTTGCATCATCAAGAAAGGCCCGAACGCAGGAAAAGTACACTTTGTAGAACGCGACGATCTCAAGGTGGCTTACGGCTACTTTGAAGACGCCAAGAAGGGCGATTATCAGTGCCTTCTGGAGTCCGTTATCGATGGAACCAGAGTCGTCCTTGACGCTCACAACTGGGACTATGACTGCTACACACTGTTGGACGAAAAGCAGTGGCAGATCAACGCCATTGGGCTGATGATCAAGGAAAAGATCAATAAGCCGATGATCGAGGCTGTCATCAAGATTGACTGTGGTGAGCTGCGGAACGCAGTAGCCACCAACAATATCGAGAAGCTTACGGCAATCAAGGGCATCGGTGAGAAAACCGCCATCAAGGTTGTCCGCGCCCTGCGGAAGATCTGTAAGCCTGAAACCGTAAAGACGTACAAAAGCATGGAGTTCATTCGTGCTCAGCTGAACAACGATCCTACGTCTGAAAACCTGTGGGTCTATGACACGATCCGCAAGTCCGTCAGTCTTGTAGAAGATAAGGCAATGGAAATTGGCGGTAAAGATGCTGTCATCCACGTAGTTAGCCGCATCGCAGAGCCGAAGAACGAGGAAGACCTCGAAGGTATCATCCGTGCCGAGAGGCTGCTCGATGCATGGCTGGACGTGATCGAGAACGGTCTTCTCGTGAACAACGTCAAGTACCGTATCTTCGGACACGGCACGAACGCTGCGAAATGGTGCAAGACCATTGCAGTAAAAGAAAGTATCTATGACAAGATGCGGGAATACACTAATGGCGGAGTCGATGATGAATGGCAGAACACTGCTGCCAAGAACATCGCTTATACCGTAGGTCTGATCGCAGTGTACAGCCACCAGATCGAAATTCCGTTCAAGCCGGAGATGTTCTGCATCTATCCGACTGTAGTCAAGAACGTTGTGGCAAACACAACGAAGTTGTATCTTGACGGTCATGCCGAAGACAGGGATAACGATCTTGTTCCTGTGAAGTTCTCTGACGGATTCTTCGTCATCAGCATGACGAAGAAGGTTCAGATGGAACTACACAACCAGATGGTTTACAACGGAATGTCTGCTGAAAAGGCAGACAAGATTCTGAACGACTTCCAGAACGACACGTCGTTCTACAGCTACAGGGGCAACCCCGTGAAGCTGAAAGGTCTGGGTTGCAAGAATGTGAATGCTCAGGCCTACCTGAAGTCCATTGGCGTAACCAAGACACCTGACGGACGGGATATCGATGATATCGTCTTCTTCGTGGACGAGTCTGTCATCAAGACCAGCATTGGCAAGAACAAGGCCTACAAGACCTTTGAAGACTGGTGTACGGCTATGGGTGAAAAGATCACCCTTGGCACCGTAGTCAAGACTCATCCCAAGGAAAAGAAGAACATCTCGTATCAGGTAACGCAGTGCCTGTGCGAAGCAACCGATGAACAGGTTGCAAAGATGGCTGCAAAGACCATCAAGCGTCTGAACGACAATCACACAGTTGAAAGCGCTACAAAGATGCTCGGAAGAGAATGGGGCAGCGTTGCCGTACAGTATCCTGAGCTCGTGAACGTTCCCTCTTTCAGAGAACATATTGAACATAAGATGGAGCAGAACATCAACGAAGCGTTTTCGGGAAAGATTCTGAAGGACTGCTTCTACAGCTTTGTCTGTCCCGATCCGTTCTTCATCCTTGCCGCGTGGCATGGGAAGAACGACAACGGAATGCTGAAGGCTGGTCAGATCCATCTGCCGACCGTGAAGCACGGAGAGCTCGCCATGTGGCGTAGCCCTGTGGTTCATCCGAACAGTGTCCGTGTTCTGGAGAATGTATCCATTCCGAGCAATTACAGAAAGTTCATTAAGAACGAAGAATATACAATCTTCCTGAACTGCCATGACGACGTAGCAGTCGCCATGGACATGGACTTTGATGGAGACCACGCCAACACCAGCGATGATCCTGCGATCATCGAGGCTGTCAAAGAAACACTCAAGGTATGGAACAGACTGATTATCTGGGAAACGCCCAACCCGGAGAAGACTGTGATTACCGAAGAGGTTCTTCGAGAGTACTTCGCGGGTCTGACCCATATGAATGAGCTTGGGCTTACCGTCTATGGGCTCAATGCTCTGCTGAACGGTCTGCTCACAGAACAGGACGAAGTGGACAAACGCTGGTATACCAAGAGGATGCCCGTCACTCATCGCGGCGTAGACTTCAAGAAGTTCGCTGCGAACGTTCTGGTAGACGCAAGCAAGCATGGCGGAGCGGAAATTGAAGAGCCTGAAGAAAGCTCTATCTGTGCTCGTATGCTTCAGCCGTGGGCGAAGGTATACAAAGATGCCGTTGATGAAGGCAACATCTGGTATGTAAAGCACAACGGTAAGAAAAAGTTCTTCGCAACTGCTCGGGAAGCAAACACGTACTACAAGGAAACCAGGTACGTTGTCCTTACGGACGATGACGGAATCGTTCAGCTTGGACCGGACGGAAAACCTGTAATGATCGACAGGTTCTCGCTTGATAAGAGCAATAGCCTCTATCTGAACGACAGTCTGCTTCAGACTCCCAAGAACCATCTGGATGAACTGGCTGATCCGTCCAAGCTCAACGAGCTCCACAGGTATAAGACGCTGAACAAGCTCTTCGCTCTGTATGCAGAGAATGCTCGGAGAGACGTAAAGATCGACGATGCGCCTGAAGGACAGTTCGACTACAAGAAGATCATGTTCAATCAGGAATGCGGATATCGTGGTCTGACCGGACTGATCCGGGAAGGAAACGGAGAACTCGTAACCATCAATGGTGAAAGGTTCCGTCCGAATCAGGGTCTGTTTAACAGCCTTGCCAGAAGGCTGGACCGTGACCGTGCTGTCTGGCTGGACGATGATAGCAATAAGGACAAGAACAATGTCAGCGAAGACGACGACGAAGTTACCTTCGAAATGGCATGGAGAGCAAACGCTCTTGCAGAGATCGAAGCCTTCGCGGTCGCTCACGGAAAGACGCTGGAAGACGCATACGACGTGATCACCTGGCAGATGTTCGCGTACTGCGATGAGAAGTACCTGAAGATGGACGGGAAGACCGACTTCATCAGGAATAAGCTCTGGTCTGCGTATCGGTTGATCTTCGGCGGTCTTGCCGTTGAAATCAGCTGTGCAGACGAAGCAGAAGCTGCTCTCTCTGCCACGGAAGACGATCTTAAGATCGACTAATCCTATAAGGCTAGCTCCGGCTAGCCTTTTTATTTTTTTATGGGAACGTTTGGTTCCAAAAAACATTTTAGGAGGGTTACTCATGAACAAAATTTGGTGGTACATTCCTCGCACAAAGTGCATCTATTTCCCGCTGACAGGCGTGACAATTTCCCATGTTTCGTCTATCGGTTACGCTCGGAAAATCGTAGAAAAGTATGACGAGAATACCTGGAAGTATATCGTCAAGAACAAAAGCAACCGGACGCTGTATCCGTTTGCTACTCTGGAAGACGCAGAAGCCTTTGCTAAAGATAAATGCACTGAAAAGAAAGCATATATCGTGTACAAAAACGGCGAAAAAATCTGCGGTTATATTGACGGAACCAAAATGCGTCAGTACAAAAAAGTATTCAGTATTCGATTTAACATCTATATCCAGAAAGAACACCTCGGAAGAAGAGTGCGTGAAATTCCAATCTACCAGCACATCAGTATTGCGGATGGATATCTGAAAGTAACTACTGAATACGTTGAATTAATGCGCATCGCAAACATTGTAAAGAAAACCAAATATTCAAAATCTTATACCTTTACAGCTGATGGTCGTTGCTATGTTTATGACGGGTTATCAAAAAGTATTCGTCAGATTTCCTGGGCGAAAAATTCATTCAGCGATCTTAAACTTGCACAGGAAACTCTCCATGCACTTAAAGAATGTCTCAAAACCTTCTATCCTGATAAGGCATGGATCATCGAGAAAGCTGATGAGAATTCGTTACTGAACGCTGCGTTAAGACCGACAAAAAGTTTTGCTCTTGATACTTATCGCAAAGAAGCCGTTCGTCTTAATGTCTTTGGCATAACTCGCCCTGAATGGTTTAACTCCCTGAAAATAAGAGAAGCCATCTCTGAACAGGACCTGATTTACTACATTGCAAGAAAGTTCAATGTTCCTATGTCTAAAGCCTTCAAAAAGCTTTACTTGAAGAACATTAACAACATTGCCATTGTGAAAATGATTATGAATGCCGGAATTGTAAATGTTGATGAAATTCCAAGATGCTTTTCGCTTGGCGTTAAACTTCTCGAAACATATAAAGAACATAGGGTTGAAATAAAGACATTCCTTACGAAGCTATTTGAGCTTAGGAACAGAAATTGGGTTATCAGTCATCTTGAACAAGAGGATATTAACGTATTCAGAGATTGTTCAAGAATGATGCCGCGCATCCCAGAAGATGGACTCATGTACATTATACGTGAGGCAAAGAACTTCCAAGAAATCCATGACTCTATGCAGCATTACTACAATAGGCTTACCCGTAAATCATACACTAACAGAGAGATTGAATATAACGACTTTGAGCGAAACAGATTCAACCGTGAATATGGCGACATCAGGTTTGAATTAGCGAAAGATTCAGTAGATCTTGCTGTTGTTGGCGAAAGAATGGGAATTTGCGTTGGCAGTTATGCTAATGCAGCTGTTCAAAAGTTTACAACAATTGTAAAAATGATGAAAGGCAACAAGTATATTGCTTGCATTGAAGTTCGTGCAAATGAAATTCATCAGATTAAGGCAAAGTTCAACAACTTTGTTGAACTTAAATACAAACCCTTTATCGATGAATGGATGAACCATGCAAAACTGAAAGTCAGCGCTAACTGCGATGATTACGACAACATGGGAGCAGAACAAAACAGAACATACAACTGGGCTGTAATAAGAGCAGCAGACTATGATCAAAAAGAGCTTCCTGATTTAACGCTCGTTAAAGCAGATGCAAGCATCAATGGCTACAAAGGACGTTTCTGGGAAAACGTAAGAATACATAGTTATGAGACTTTTCAGGAACTCGTAAATTAAAACATTACACCTTTAAAAAGAACCAGTTTTGACTGGTTCTTTTTTATTTTTTTATGCCTACGAGAATGCTACGGCATTCTTTGTGGCGATGGGGGCGGCTCCCATTTTTAGGCGGGGGGATTTTTTCGCTCCGCTCCCCGACGCTCCGAACATCCAAACGAGTACTCTGCTGACATGATAAGCAGAACATAAGCAACAATGCTTCAAAACGGCAACGTAAGCAACTGCAATGTTCCTCCCCATGCAGTTCTTCGATGCATCTCGTGATGTCCTCCTGACGTCGGACAGGTCGGGTGAAGACAACAAGTCTTCCGTTGGGGAACGTAGTAATCCCACTCTCCGGATCTGGCGTAGTCCGGCACACGGCCCGTGCTTGCGGGGTGCGAGAAATGTGAAACACAGCAAGCATATCCGTCGAAGCCCAGACGTTAAAGGGTCGGGTTCAGCCGATAGCACGGGCTGATGTAAAACCGGGGACAGTTGCGATCATCCGTCCAGCCAGCATGACGTTAAACCGCTACGCAGATGGAACCTGCGGAATCAAACCTGAACTTTTCGGCTCATAGAAAGAACCGTATGAGACTCGGCAAGGGGAAGGTCGAGGACCAAGAAGAACGCCCCACTCTGAGCTAACCATGCTAAACGCTCGTCAGTTTGCAGTATGGAGCCTGGGCATGCTTGACGGCCCAATCAGCGTTCTTTCCAGCGTCATAAGTCCGACTTACGTCGGACAGCTCGGGTGGGCATCAAAGCCCAAACTTTAAGGAGGTATTGCCATGACTACACGGAAACTGAACCACGCTCAGGAGATTGAACTCCTGAAGAACCAGATCGTTCTGGTTGAGACATTCATGGCGTCCGCTGTGAAGGAAAGCGAACAGTGGGACGCCCTGGCTAAGACCCGTCCCTTGACCAAGAAGGAACACGAGCGGGTGGATGAGCTTATCGAGTACATCCACGAAAAGAACGTGTTCCTGGCAAAGGCGAAGAAGAGCGTGAAGGAATTCTACGCTCCGATGCCTGCTTAATTGTATATTCTGTGCTGCACTCGGGCTACTGCTTTGCGCTGGCGGTGAGTGCAGAATTGAATACACAGGGAAGCGCTGTAGGTGAAAGTATGCCGATTGGCAAAGACGCATACCTTCTTGTCCTACAGACAGCTACAAGATATGGATTGTTGCCAGCATGAAGTGTCTTGTCCTGTTTGGTCCGCTGGGAAAAGGACGCCCGGCGGATATTGCTGATCAACAGACTTAAAGCGTCTGATCTTCATGGGACTCCTCCTTTCTACGGGGCTGGCGTGGGAAACCAGCCCCAACCTCGCTATCATGGCTTCCAGGGTTGAGCCATAATCAGCCCTCAACATGTTACGAAAGGAGACAGACTATGCACAGCTACTACAGAACAATGTACGAAGTGTACAGCGAGCTGGAAAGACATATGCGTAAGATCGAAAAAGAGATTGCGCATCAGCGGAGCGTAGTTTGCTCCATTCCGGAGGCGGAAATCCGTCCGTCCTCCATTGATATTCCGTCAACTGACTGGTGGAAGCCAGGGTAGCCTTCGGGCTAATACGACGACTCCCTGTTTAAAAAGAAGTCTGACAGGGTATCAAAACTGGACTTCAGCCGTCCGCCCACACTTGGGCTTAAACATGACGGTGCATATCTGTGCCTTGGTATATTGAACACTCCGTCTCACGGAGCGGGCTGGGCTATATGCCCAGTAGAACGTGCAGGCTGGAAACCGCAAGCCCAGCCGACGGAACGAAATGAAAGGAAGAGCACTATGACTGAAAAGAAAAAGCGCTCAATTGAAAAAGATTATAACCATCCTGGATATTACGTTCTCTACATGTGGCATGGGTTCTGGGACCTGTCTGATGAATACCACGACGACGAGTGGTGGAATGACGAACTTGTTGATACAACATTCTTTCTAAATGACAACACTCCTACTAGTTGCACGACTCCTATCAAGCATTTCAAAGAATGGATAAACGACGACTCTGACACGGAATACCATAACCATACTGCGGAACTGTGGTTTGTCGATAAAAGCCTGAATAAGATCAATGCATATAAAGTCGCTGAATATTTCAGCCCATACGACCAATCAGATGCAAACGTTATAAAGGATGTTATAGATTACGACAATAAGCATCCTTACTACAGCTGGCTCTAAGATCGGAACGCAAAATTCAAAGAAAAGGTTATTGCACATTTCAATATCCTTGAAATTTACTTGATTTATACATGAAAGGAGAATAAAAATGCATATCATCGCTTATACGGATGGCTCCTGCTCCAACCCTGGCGTTGGCGGATACGCAGCTATCCTTCAGTGCAACGGACAGGAAAGGGTGCTTCGGGGGCACTACAAAAGCACGACCAATAACCGCATGGAACTCCAGCCGATGATTTCCACGATTGACTGGATTGACAAGTACCAGAAGAAACCGTGTGAAATTACTTTCTACACGGATTCCAGGTACATCATCGACTGCGCCCTCGGTCGGAACAAAGACGGTTCCAAGAGAAAGGTCTCCTGGTTCAAAGGAAGGGATAATGAAGACCTGTGGATGGAATTCATCTGCAAGGTCTCCAAAGGCAAGCATACCGTAAGGTTCGTCAAAGTCAAGGGACATTCCGGCGACGAACTCAACGAGCGTGCCAATAAGATTGCTAACGAGGAGAGGGTGAAGGCTCGCCATGAACTTCTCCGTTGACGAAGACATGTTCCCCGACTACACAGATGAGGAAGTTGAGGAACTGTGTAAATACATGAACGAACATCAGGAAATTCCGGAAGACTGGGTCTTAAAAGGAGAAGCTGAATATGCTAACAATTGAAGCCTTAATTGCCCTTATTCTGATTGTCCTGTCATTTTCGGCTGGCAAGATTATTTCCGATAGATACAATGACAGGATTATTTCCGAACTCCAATACCAGATAAGACTGGACGCAGCCTCTAAAGGTGTTGGCTATGTGGCTCCTCCTGCACGTAAACAGCGAGTGCCCATTGGTCAACCTTTTATGGACCGCCTGAAAGAAAACGGAAGGGCTGTCCAGCAGATCGAAAACCATACTTGATTTCTCCCTGACTGCTAATGCCCTCCTTACGTCGGGCAGGTCGGGTGATGACGGATTTAGGATTCGTTCCTGAATCCGTTTTAACATATATGTGGCGTCCGATACCCACACTAAATACCGCCGTCGGATAGAGAAGTCCCGACTCGAAACAAACGGGTGTCGCATACGGGCAGAACAGTATGACTCCACAAGGCGTGAGATACGGCTTGTACGACAGAAATTAATCTACAAAAGAAATTATTGGAGGTATTTGATTATGACTACTTTCGTTGGAAACATTTCTAAGGCTGCTGAAACCCGCACTGTTATGGTCGGCGGTGCCGCTGTGCTGGTGACCGACTTCAACGTCGCGGAGAACTATCAGGGTTCTGATGGCTCCCGGAAGACCCAGTTCTACCGGATCAGCATCTGGCGTGACCGGGGTGCCAAGCTGGCGCAGTACCTGACCAAGGGTCGCCCGATTCAGCTGGTCGGTCGTGTGTACGGTCGTGCGTACATCGACAAGAACGGTCAGCCCGCCTGCCAGCTCGAGATGAGCAATCCGCAGGTGACCTTCATCACCGCCAATGAGGCTGGTGAGGTGGAAGCTCCTGCTGAAGCTCCTGCCCTGGAGAACGAGCTGCCCTTCCCGGAAAAGTAATTCCGACTTTACACAGGAGCCTGGTGACTAAATCAGGCTCCTGTTTTTTTGAGGGTTCCATACTTGAACCCTCCTCTTTTACAGTGCATTTCGTTAGGTACCTAACTTTGAGGACAAGCGAAATGTACCGTAAAGGAGAAGAGGAACTGAAATAATAGCGTCGGGCTTTATCTGCATCACAGTCAGGTGCTGGTAGAGGACACTAAAAAGGAATCGGTGAATGCGGAACGGAATGACTGCCTATTACGCACACAACGGGTTCGCCTCTTTTCTAGCTCCACGACTGGTGACGTAAGGAGGATTAAGAAAATGGTTATTCATATCGGATTTATTACCGTCAATGAAAAAGATTATCCTGTGTTCCTTACAGCGGATGGAATGTACCGCATGACAGAAACCGGAGGAACCGAAAAAATCTATGTGAGCAGATCAGAGATACATAAATAATGTATGTTCAATTAGATGCAGTGAGAGCATACAGCCAGTTTACATACCTGCGGTTTACCGGCTTTATTTTTTTATCCCCTGAAATACGGCTTCCTGAAGGTTTATTTTTTCCGGATGGGTATTTTATCATACTCGCTACAGGATATCTTCAGGACTGCCTGAGTTACAGGCTGGATTAAGCAAAGAACACAGGAGGAGAGCAACCGTGATTGAAAAAGTTGTAATGGCTGAAGAAGACACTGAAACAGTTATTAATTATCCCAAGTTCCGTCCTGACGTATGGGCAGAGCTATACACGACTGACAAGATTATCATGAAGAGGTACGAGAAGCTGTCGCATCAGCGACCTGATCTCTGCCGACTGGTTAAAGAAGATAAATACAGCATGACATTCTCTGTGCACCCTAAAGCTGTAGGGATATACCCTCGCAAGATAAAGGTCTGCACAGAAGAAGAGCGACAGGCCAGAGCAGAGCGGCTGGCATTGCTGAGAAAGGAAATGAAATGAAATTTACTTCTTATAACAAAATGTCCAAGAAAGACAGGAAACTTGCTAACAGCAAAAAGCGTGTTGCATGGGAATTCTCTCCTGTGACCCGTACCAAGCCTTCTGCCAAGGTATATAATCGAAAGAGGTGTAAGAATGAGCTGTAAGGATTATGTATTCTGCAGTGACTGTCCTGAATATACTGAATGCGCTGCTCCGTTCCCGACTGACAAGCAGCTTGATGAACGGAAGGAGAAACAGGATGACTGTCAGTGAAATGCATGCAGCTATCTGTCGTCTGTACGATACGTGCAGTGACAGGAAAGGTTGTCCTTTAAAATACTGCAATCCGTCATGCAACTATACTAACGAGGAAAAAGACAGAGTTATTGCTGCATACAATAATCTTTTTAAACCAATAGACGTGACTGACAAGGAAATTCTCTCTGTCTTCAGTGAATAATCTGAAAAGTTTCTTCTTATATATATAATATATATAATATATAAAGAATTAATTACTTTAAAAGTAATTACTAAAGAATATAAATGAATTATCTATAGGTGATTTATTATTTATAGATATTTTTTTATATGTGGTAATTATTTATAGAATGGTAATTACCTTATATTCTGGTTAATCTGTATTAGGGTGATTACTTTATAGAATGGTGTATATTTAAGGTATATTATTCTTATAGGGTGGTTAATCTATAGAATAGAATAATTCTATATACTTTTTACCTTTTACACTATATTCTTTTTATTCTATATGCTTTTTACACTAATTCTATATGCTTTATACACTTCTTATATGCTTTTTATATACTGGTTTATATATATTCTGATTACCTTATAGAATGACTGAAGTTTATATTCTTATATCTACAATTCTATAAATTACTAAAGCCTTATAAGAGAGAGCTTTCTCTTTTTAATAGAGAAAGCTCTCTTAGAATATATACTGATTACTAAAGTTTATATTCTTATTACTCTATAAATACAGTTACTGCTATAGCAATTACTGCTAGTAAATATAGATTATTTATTACTAAAGAAATAATTAACATGAAAGAGTGAATGAAATGAAGATTATTGTAGAAGGAGGAAGAAGCTTTATGGAACATAAATTTAATGTTAATGATAAAGTGTTTATTCGTGAATGTACAGATCATGTGCCGGAAATGCAGAAAATGGTTGGAACCGAAGCGACTGTTAATGTCTGTACTGAAGCATCCTGGGATAAACTTTATCCGACTTATAAATTAAAAGAAGATAACGGCGTATGGTTCTGGCGGGAAGACTGGCTGGAACCTGTGAATGATGTTACTATCGGAACAGATGAGTTCAATGAACTCTTTGGAGGAATATGAAAACTGAAGACTGGATTGAAATGCATGAAAAAGACTCTTTTGAGAAATTGGTAAACGATGTTCTTCCGGAAGAACTCTACTGGCTGAAATGCGACGCCTATTCTTATGGTCAGGCTATGGCTATGAGAAACCATGATGAATCAAAATACTATGAAAAAGAAGTATACGAAACAAGATCTGACCGACTGGACTGGATCAGAAAAAGATTAATGGAGATGTATGACAATGCTTGACAGTTTTTTGGATCGTGAATTCTTTATCCGTATCACAAAAGACGATAAAGATCTTCTTAATGCTCTTGCGCTGAAAGTAAATCTTAGATGGAACAGCGGCGACAGGCTGAACAGCGCCACGACTGAACAATACCTCGATGCTTATAGGGAGATTTTTATAAAACCAAGTGGTGAAAAAAATAACTTTTGTCCGACCGGAATTCATTATAAGCTTAGAAGTCAGATCGGTAATGCGACATATGTTGACCTGAAAGAATTCCTTGACTACAAACCGATAATAATCGAAGAAGACGAACTGGTAGGGATGTTCGATGCTTGAAAAGTTTCTGAAAGAATATCTTTATGTCAAAGTAACAGAGGATGACAGGAATCTGATGACTGAACTTGCGAAAGTGCTTCCTGTTTGTTTTGTTGACGGATGTCCTATTGATGATACGCTTTCCTTTGATGAAGCCATGAATAAATACACTGCAATTTATCTCCATAATAACACAGAAAGAGTTGGACCTTGTTCGGTAACTTATACAGCATTAGAACCAACTGTTCCGTTTATTTCAGTGACTGATTTTCTGAATTCTTTTGATAAGAATTTTGAAATTCAGGATGATGAACTGGAGAGTTTGTATGAAATGTGTTGATTGCAACAGGGAAATTCCAAGAATTAATCCTAAACAAAAGCGCTGCCGTGACTGTCAGGTTGTTCACCGACTGGAATTGGCAAGGAAATACTGGCACGAAAGAAAACAAAAACCAGTAAATGAATATGTAAAATTGCTAAACTCATTAACAAAGGAGTGACTGGTATGCATAAATTGTGTCCTTTCTGTGGCGGAGAACCTGAATACTTCGAGGAGCTTGAAGATATCACTCCTTTTGAGCAATGTATTGTTGGCTATATCCGGTGCACTAAGTGCTTCTGCAGAACTCATGGTCTGTTTACCTTCGGGCTGGACAAAAAACATACGGCGAACGAAGAAGACGTCTGGAATCTCTGGGACAGAAGGAGTGACTGAAAATGTCTCTTATGACTAAAAGTATGATTTACAGATGGATAGCAGATTTTGCCGGAGTTATTTATGCTTTGGTTGTTCTAGGTCTGATTGTGTTCATTTTGTATGAAATTATCAATAACCTGAAAGAAAGTGACTGGAAATGAAAGATCAGTTTTTAGAAGGAAAGATCTGGATTCATATAACAACAGATGATATTCCGTTGCTTAATGTGTTCCAGGAAGAAATTCCTGGCATTAAATTCTGTTCAGGAGATGAACTGGACAGTGGAGTTATGCTAAGCGCTTTAAGAGGTTACGAAGAACTTTGGCTGCGCTGTAGCGCAAACGGATGCAGCTATATTGGTGGTACCAATCCAAGAAAATCTGATTGTTGGACTCTTAACCCGCAATTGTATAAGCATGGTGAAATTGTTGATCTTGAAGATTTCATCGGAAAAAAACTTACTATCGAGGAAAATGAATTTACGGATTTGTTTGGAGAAATATAATGCTGTATTTTGAAAAAGGCGACATTGTTGCTGGAAGATACCCTGTCTTCTGCCAGCAGGTAAACTGCAAACAGGTAATGGGTGCCGGACTTGCAAAACAGATTCGCAATGCATACCCTGAAGTTTACAGGGAGTACAAACATGAGCCTGCAAAACTAGGTAATATTCTTCCTGTGTTCACGACTGATGGCAGAATCTGTATCAACATGTACGCTCAGGACGGATTCGGTAAAGACAGGCGATATACTGACTATGTAGCTTTTAAAACCTGTCTTGGAAAGATTATTCGGCTTGTAGCTGAACATCACATTCTTCCTGAAGTGCCGATTGCTTTTCCGTATGCGATTGGCTGTGGATTGGCGGGAGGCGACTGGAACCTTATTCAGGGAATGCTGGAAGACTTCTCCAAGGAAATTCCGAATAAGGTTGTGATTGTCAGCCTGAGGTGACGATATGTTTGATGAAAAAGAAGCGCTGAGATGTTTAAAAGAAGACAGACGCAAATATTTAAACGATGTAGTAGACTTTACAAAAGGTTATCTTGACCGCAATTTGGATGATCTCGCTATGGCTACGATTATCGCAGCTGCGGAAAATCTTCAGGTTCTAAGTGGCTCTATGCAGTATGTTGAACAGCTTTCTGAGTTCAGATCAGAAGGCTATCCTAGATTTGGGAGGATTCTTGAATGAAAGACTGTAAAATTTGTTCTTATGCGGATGAGTTGGGTCGTCCATGTGAACTGGATAAAGAATGTCCTCTGGAAACTTCCAGAAAATTAAGGATTGAAACAGAAAATCAGTGCCAGAAAGAGTTTCTTTCATGGAGTGAAGATTTTCAGCTGAAATTTATTCATGAGTACAGAAAACTTCAGCAGGCAAATGTTTTGTTTGGCGAAGATGGCGAACCTTTTGATACTATTCTTGATGCGTTGGAGTATTTTCTTCCGTCTCATGCATATGAAAAGATTCACGATGAAAATGGAGACATCAATCTTGTTTATTATGACCTGCTTAGCAAAGCAGTGGATAATGAACTTGAAGATGAATGTTTTCTGAAGCATGTTCTTGAAGTCCCGTTTTGATATAGTTTCATATGCCTGCCGTCGTAAACTCCGGCAAATACTATGATTTTTGTTTTTCTTACTATACTCATTCCCGGAGGCTTCGTATGCCATACTCAATTGGCGATATAGTCAGAATTCTGCCTTCAACGACTGAAAATGAATATACAAAAGTTGCAAACCATTGGGAAGGCAGTATCTGCAAGATAAAAGATACTTTAACAGTTAAAGGTGATACTGTTTATATACTTGAGTTTATTGAAGAGCACGTGAATGATGATTACAAATGCTACAGTATTGATAATTATTACTGGTGGCATTTTGAATTAAGTCAATGGTACAAAAACAATGAACGGATGTTTAATGCTATCTGTCCGGATGTAAAAGAAGAAGACGTATTAAGTTTGCTGGAGGACTGAAATGGTTAAAGTTTGTGCTCATTATTGTGGTACAACGATTCTGCTTGCTCAGTTTGAGAATGAAGAAGAAGCAGATGAATTTATGAAACACGGAATGTTTCTTTATGAAGACGTAGATGACGAAGACAACTACTGGATCTATCCGGATGAAATGTTCAAGGAAGAAGATGTTCCTTTCGAAGGTCTTGAAGATTATGAAATAACAGATGAACTTCCGTTATGAGGTAAAATATGTTTGAAATTGGTGATGTTATAAGAGTTAAGCTTTATAGCGATATAAAGAATAATTTTTTTATACATTGGGCTAATGGAATGAGTAAATATTGCGGGAATGTTTATACGATTATAAATAAATATTCTCGTGAAGGCCACACTGTATATGAATTAGACGGTGCTTATGCAGGAAAATATGTAAATGATAATGGATATTGGGTTTTTGTTGACGAGTGGCTTGAGCCTGTTGATGATAAGAAATTTGAAATAACAGAAAACGAATTTAACGAGGTGTTTACATGTTTGGAATGACCGAAAGAGAAGTAGAAAGAATTAAGAAAGTATATCCTGCTGGCACAAGGCTTGTATTGATTTCTATGAATGATTCTTATACAAAACTGAAGCATGGAGATGCAGGAACGGTTGATTATATTGATGATGCAGGACAGATTCATATGAAGTGGGATAATGGGTCTACGTTAGCCCTGATTCCCGGAGAAGACAGTTTCAGAATGGAGTGAGTTTATGAAGGAATGCAATTTTATTGCGACCTGGAGACCTGGTTCAGAGAGTTTTCGCAAGAAAGCTGATGCGCAAAAGGTAGCAGAAGAAATTTATGCTCTTGGTGAACATCCTGAAACAGAAGAAATTCTGGATATGGCACGGGATGAGCATAAAGAAATGCATAAACTGATCGAATGGGACGATACAAAAGCTGCTGAAAAGTATCGGCTAAAGCAGGTTGCGGATGTGATGCACGACTTGCATATTGTAGAGATTGGGCTGAATAAAGAAAAGAAACCCGATAAGGTTGGCGTTCCTTTAAGAATGTATCATAATCTTAAAGGAGAAACTGGTTATCGTCCGATTACATTAATTGTTCAGGATGCATCACTTCACGAAAAGCTTCTGATGACGGCAAAATCAGAACTTCAGGCGTTTATGGTCAAATACTCGATTCTTACAGAGTTGGAACCAGTATTTAAAGCCATTCGGGAACTGGAACAGGCAAGTTAAATTAATTTGGCTGGTACTATAGAGAGCTTCTGCTCTCAAGCATAGGACAGCTTATGAGAATTTACGATATTATAAAACACCATAGTATAGAAGTTCTCTGTAGTGCCAGTCAATTTCATGGCATAAAGAATAGCGCAGGATATGACAGAACAGCATAGTTAAACATAGAATAAATATTAATAATTTTGTTGGCTTAATTAAGAGAAGTTCTCTGTAATACCAGCCAGTTTTCATGTCTTGACAAGGATGCAATAGCATCCATAAATATACCACAGCTAATAACAGCATACTTTAATATAGCATACGACAAAATAAGATAACATTTATTGCATCCTTATCAGGACATGAAAGCATAATACAGGATAATTAAGAATAATATATGACAGCTTCATTGGTACAACCAGAGACTTATAGTTCTCTGAAGTAAACTTCAGTATAATTCAGCATACCATACTATACGACAGTAAAGCATTATAAGTCTCTTGTTGTGCCAATGGCGCAAGTACACAAAAGATCATAATACGACAAAACATGACAGAATAAATTGCCAGTTCATAAGAGAGCATAAGCTCTCAGCATATAATAAAATATTAGAATTTAGTGCAGCAAACGATACCATAATACGAGGAGAACGTGTGTTCTCCTATGAGCTGGCAAATAGCTCAAAACAACACCTTACAACAAAATAGAATAGCGCACAACAGTACAATACAAAAGAAAGGAATTAAAAATGAAAAAGGCAACCATTAAAGACAATAACACTGTGGAACTGATGAGCATCGAAGCTAAAGTTAAGCATATGCAGGTTACTATCGAAGGTGATAGCGATCTGATTCTTAATAAGATGAATGCTCGTAACGAACGGAAACTTCTGGCTGATGACCGTGAAAGCATTGACGAAAGACCCAACGTTTGGGAAGATATTATTACGTCAATTCACTGGCAGAAACCTCTTGAATGCGAAGATACATATACTGAATGCAACGAAGAAATGCTGAATAATCTTCGTGAAAACAATAAGCCCTGCATTACGGCTTTTGGTCTTCAGCAGAGCTTTGGCGATGCTATTGTTCGCAATGAAATTGCACAGTATTCTACGAAGCTCAAAAACGCTATTAATGTTAGCTGCTCTAATGGGTTGATTCCTGTTGATTATGAAGGCTGGAGTGTTGAAAAGCGGCTGATGAGCCCGAAGAAGGGCAAGCCTGTTACTGTACATCTGAATCACTTCCATAACTGGAAAGCAAAGTTCCAGATTGATTACATGGATCATGTTTATAGCCGTGATCAGATTCTGAATATTGTAAATCTCGCCGGATTTGGCGGTGGCATCGGGTCTGGTCGCACTTCCGGATATGGTCGTTACCATATTGTCAAGGTCGAAGGTTAATTTGTGGTATTATATAAATGCAGTTTGATGAAGATAAATTTTCTTGAAAAATGAATGAATATTCTATTTGACAAAAGATAATATTAAGCAACACAAACCAAGCAAAATAACGATTTGTGTATTTTTATACGTAATTCTTGCATAACATATTCGTAAAGCAAATAATAACTTAATTTCATTTGAATTACAAACTGCATTTATAGCATAAAAATAAACAATTTCAAAAATATTTCATATTGTAACCAAAAAGCAATATGTATATTTATAAATCTCATCAGACAAAAGAAATTAATTTACAAAAGAAAAGGAGACTAAAAATGTATAGGTTGGATGTTCTTGGAAACCTTACTGCAGACCCGATTCTGAATGAACGGGAATACCCGAATAAGGAAACTGGAGAGATTGTTAAAACAAAAGTATGCAATTTTACTGTTGCCGCAGACGAAGGATACGGTGTTCGTAAACAGACACAGTTCTTCCGTATTAATGCTTGGCGCGGACTGGGCGAAACTTGTGCCAAATTTCTGAAGAAGGGCCGTGCTGTGTTTGTTTCCGGTCCTGTTGTACTAAATAACTATGTGGACAAGAACAATAATCTTCGCACTGTGATGGAAGTTCGTGCTGAACAGGTCAGGTTTATTTCTGATGGCAAAGGGGCTACTGCTCCTGGTATCGAAATGACTGAAGCTCCTGACGAAGACGATGTTCCGTATTAATTAAATTTAAAGAGAGCAAGGAGATAATTCCTTGCTCTCTCCTTTTTATTAAAGGAGGCAAATATGAGATATCAGGTTGACAATGAAATTTTTGATAACATTGATGATGCTATCGAGTATTGTATCGTTGAAGATTATCATGAAGACGATGATTATTTTGAAGAATGGGTAAATGAAGCTTACGGAAGCATCTCTATTAATGGAGAAAGCTATTGGGCTTACGACATTCTTGAGCAGGCAGACGATTATAATTTTCGTGAGCTGAAAAGTAACTTCTGTGAATCACAGAATGAAAGAGATATAGACGATGCACGGTATGAATTAAGAGACGCAGAAGTTGGTACATTTGCTTATCTTCATGGCAGTAAAATTGAAGTAATTGAAGATTCTGATGATTTTGACGGAGATTCTAATCTGGAAGAAATTCGTAAATCCATTGAAGCACAAAAGGCTATTGACGAACAAATCGCAACTGAAAACAAGAAAGCTGAAGATGATTTAATGTCAATGTTTCAGGTGATATCATGAAAAATTATTCATTGGTTGTTCGCAATGTAAAAAATCTTGGAAAATTTCATAATCTGTCTGACGCTCTGGAAGAATTTGATCTGTATAGATATGTATTTGATACTGGCGCTTATTATTCGAAAGAACATGAGGCTGTCTTTTGCAGCTGGGAACAGCAGGAATGGACGGCTTACGAAGGACATATGATCATTCTTTCAGAGAAGTTTCCGCAAATGGTATTTGAATTAACCTGTCAGGAAAACGATGTTTTCTGGAAAGAATATTTTAAAGACGGAAAAACTGAAACCTGTTATGGTGAAGTTATTTTTGAAAGCCCGAAAACGATTGAATGGGATTCATTGTTAGCATTTTAGTTCGGTACCTTACTATGAAGTCAAGCGAAATAAACCGTAAAGGAGAGAGCGCACTCTCTCCTGTTTATTTGCGGCTAGTGATGGAATGGCAGACATTCGAGACTTAAAATCTCGTGCTCTATGAGCGTGTGGGTCCGAGTCCCACCTAGCCGACTGATATGGATTTAAAAGGAGAAGCTGTATGCTTGAGGATTTCAAAGAGGGAAAGTTTTATATCAGAATTGATTTGGAAGACGAGCATTTGCTTAAAGATCTGCAAGATAAAATTAAAATGACATGGAACAGCGGAGATGAACTTGCAAGTGCAATAACTGTTTCTTATCTGGAAAAGTATAAAACTATTTTCATTAAATCTACCAACAATTCGAAGAGTTTTCATTATGAAAGATACGACGAACTAGATGATTATCCGTGTGTAACTATAGTTGATTTTCTTGAAGAAAAAACAATAAGCATCAATGAACATGACTGGCTGGAGGTCCTGCATTGAATAACTTTGCGTAAGGAGTGTATTTATGGCAGATGTTGAGACGGTTATTAAGGTGTATGAATGTTGCAAAAATTCATGGAGAAGAAAATGTGATGAATGCCCGATTGAAAAAGATTGTTGTCATGATGGATTGCCTGAGTTTGCAATTGGATATGCTCTTGAGTTATTGAAAGATTATAGGCAACATTTGCAAAGCGATTTAGAAGCATTAAAAGAAGAAAAAAGAAGTCTTGAATTAGAATATGAAGCAAAATCACTGAAGGATGTTTTGAACAGGTTGAGATAAATACAACATTTAACTAAATAGGCGGTGAAGCGAATGGATGTTCAAATGCATGAATGTCATCGAAACAATCTTTGCTTTGAGTGTGATGACAAAAAGTGTTGGCACGCAGGAGAACTGATTGCCGATTGTCCGTTGTGGAAGTGCAACAGGGAAGGAAAGCTGTTTGAAGATTGCGAATCGTGTGAACTTTTGAAACAGATTCATACGGAAGGACGGTAAAGCAGAATGATACACGCAATAAAAATAAAAGAATCGTTTGCTGATGCGGTTAACCGTGGCGATAAAACGTTTGAGGTTCGCAAGAATGACAGGGGTTATCAGAAAGGTGATACTGTAAGGTTTATCGTTTTATACGATTCAGACGGATGCGAAATGGTAAGTCATCCGCTGATGAAAAAGGAATATGAAATCACATACGTTTTGAACGGTTGGGGGATTGAAGATGGATACTGTGTTTTCGGAATCAAACCGAAGAAAGGCCAGTAAGTAAAATGAATTCGTGGAGATTAAGACCGATAACAGATAAGCAAAAAAAGCATATTGACGAAATGCAGAATTATAGCCTATATCCATTGCCAAAGTTTGAAGGGCAAACAAGAGGAGAAGCCTCTGATTACATCGATAAATACGGAAAGCTTGCACACGAAAGCGAATGGGCGATTGAACATGGATATAATTAATGGAAAGTTTGTAAAATGGAAATGAACAGAATAGTTTTATATATTGTAACTAATAATGGTGTTGTTCCAATAAGAAAAGCATATAAAAAAGCACGATTCAAAAGAAAAATGGGCAGATATCATGATTGGCATGGATTTCACAAAAATGGGCGGTAAACAAGAATGAATGAACTTGTTGCAGTGTTGAAAGATATTAGATATATTTTATCGTTAATATTTGTTTGTTTATCGTTGATGTTAATATTTAAGAAAATGGGATGAAGTAAATGATAGCAGTAGTTATTTTGATTGTATTAGTCACCGTTTTGTCTGTATATTCTGCGTTTGGAACATATCAAAATACACAAGACATAAAAGCATTAGCAAGTGTGACGAAGGTAATAGGTATTAACGCAAAACATATTTGCAAAATCCTTGAGATTCTAAAAGAACATCCACAAATTGTCCAGTGCAAGGATTGCAGTAATAAGAAATGTTGGGAACGAACAGGAGACGTTGTTTGCGGAATAGACGGAAATTCCCACGAACCGGATTGGTTCTGCGCTTATGGAAAACGGAAAGAAGGGTGAAGTAAATGTTTTTAGTACAACTCACTCTAACTGAAAGCATGATTTTACTTGGACTTCTTGAAGACATAGCACAAGAAGATGATGTTAATGAGGCATATCCGATTCAAACAAGAATTGTAATAAAAGACGTCATTCAAAAACTTGGCGGCACGTATTTTGGGAAAATGGTGACGTGTAAAAACAACAATTGTGATGAAAAGGCGGTGAAGCGGAATGCCTGAGCAGATGATTTATACATCATACTTTGGCAAGTTGAAAAAACTGCCGTCAGAGATTGTACCAATATCCATATGCGGAAAAGCACCGGAATGGTACGAAGGTATCCAGTATAAGAAACTTGCACCGAAAATCGGTTTCTTCATGGAATGGAAGAAAAATCACGACAATCAGTATTATGTCGAGCATTTTTACAATGAAGTGCTTGAAAATCTGAATCCAGCATATGTTGTGGATGAGCTGTACAATTTATCTGGCGGTAAACAATTTGCTTTGATCTGTTATGAAAAGCCTGATGATTTCTGCCATAGGCATTTGGTTGCTGAATGGCTGAAGAATGCAGGATATAAGGCAAAGGAATATGCTGAATTAACTTCGTAAAAGGAAACTATAGATCAAAAGAAAGGAGATGTTTACATGCCTGACAGGGAGAAGGTTATCAAAGAACTTAGAAAACTTCATGGTTCAAAAGAAACGATGAAGTTAATATCAGACACTATTTCCCTACTGAAAGAGCAGGAAGCAGTTGTCCGTTGCAAGGATTGCAAGCACAGACCAAAGAAACCAGATTGGGAAACGTATGAAAGCGGTTTTGATCTTGAGTTTCCAGAAGGAAGCAAATGCCCGTGCCGTTGCTGTGGTGACGAATGGTATTCATGGTATCCAGAAGATAATTGGTTCTGCGCTGACGGGGAAAGGAAAGACGATGATACTCAATGAAGTCAAAGAAGAAAACGGACTGCACTATACATATAGTCCGTATCATGAAATCGTAAACATCAGATTGTCTCCGAAGGAATATGAATACCTTGAACAACTACACGGATTTGGTTCTGTACAAACGTTTATTGAGAATATGGTGCATGACTACATTTACCACAAGGACGAAAGGAGCGTATTGCAGAATGACGATTATTGAATTGAAACTGTCTACTGCAATAAAGGAAGCAGGAGACATTGAGGATGTTCGGCTGATGAAAGAGGATGCGGAATACATTCTTGAACTGCTGAAAGAGCAGGAAGAGCGGTTGCGTAAATTACAAAAAGACAAAGATAAATTATGCCTTGAAGTCATCGAATGGAAACACAAATTCCATGATGCTCCACCAAAGTTTGTATCACAAGGAGTCGTAGACCAAATTCGTTGGGAACGGGATACTGCATTGTCACAACTTGAGCAAATTGGAAAAGGTCTTGGCTCAAAGATGGATGATATTGTTTCCATGCTGAAAAAGCAGGAAGCGGAATGGATTGAATATCCGGAGTGCCTTGCGTATGACGGAACATATTCTGATAGTCACATTGTTTGTTCTGCCTGTAAGCACGTTTTTAGCATTATGGACAATTGCACAGAAGAATTTGATTACTGTCCGCATTGCGGTGCAAAGATGAAGCAGGAAGGTCGGTGAAGTGAAAAATGAGCGAAAGCAGACCGCAAAAAAGAAAAATTGAATTTATAGAATCATATTGGACAGGCGGTGAGCTCGGTTCTGATTATCAATGGAATGACAATCACGGAGAACTTGTCCGTTGCAAAGATTGCAGATTTTTAATTGACCACTATGGTTTCATGGATGATGGATATTGTAGGAACATGAGAAATGAACACAACATAAAATTCAAGCCGGATAAGGATTGGTTCTGTGCTGATGGAAAAAGGAAGGAATCTAAATGATTACTGGATTAATCAATGTTATTCTTGTCTTTGGATTAATTGGTTGGATCTTATATACAATTGCAGATCTTAACAATAGAATGAAAAAATAATATGTCAGCCTAACTCAGCGGAAGAGGGTGCAATTATGCGCTCGGCTTGGGTTCGACTCCCGGGGCTGGCACCAGGAAGGGAAATTCAGGGACGCCTGATATTGAAGTCCACCAAAGGCACAGATTGGCTCGTTCCTTGATCGGGCGAATAAAAAGGGCTCAGGTGCGCACGTAAACCATGTATAGAAAATAGAATCTGAGTGCATGATAAAAGGACTTCTACCTTCTACTTAGCCGCTTTATGCGGCTTTTTACATTGGCGTGTGTCGAAGCGGTTTAACGAATCCGGCTTTGACCCGGAGACTCCGCTGGTTCGAATCCAGCCACGCCAGCCATTAGTATTACAGGGGTTCTCTGCGCTATGAGAACTTAATGTGAGGCGCGGTTGATGTTTGCGCAGACTAAATACCGAACAAGTCCCTGTAATACTATACTAAAGACACTAACCAAATAATCAGGAAGGTAAAGTAACTGGCTAATCAGCTTAGCCGACCTTTTCTTAACAGCCCGCCTGGTGGCGTAGTGTCGAAATCTTCTTTCTCTTCTCGGCGGACGCGAAAGAAGAATCCAACTCCTAAGCATGAGGATAAACCGACTTGTTAACAGGGTGACTCCCGGCTCTGAAGTTACAGCGCCTATTCTGTGATGTCGTCGTATCAGTTTAGTCAACTGTTGTAAAACGAAGACGATCAGGCATAGGCAGTAAGACTGGTTAGTAAGAGCATTTCTTCCTATGAATGCGTGGTTTTGCGCCCGGGAAGAATTGTGCCGTAAGATTTTTAAGACTGGTCTTACGGCACATTTTCTCTTTAATACAAAATATAGTTTCTACATCCTGGCGTCGTAAACTCCGCCAATTACTATGAGGGATGGGCTCCATGCTTGACCTCATTCCCTTACAATTTGTTTTTCTTACTTTTGGTATATTGCAAGGAAACTTGCTATATATAATAATCATCTATTAAAAAGATTAATAAAAGAAAAGGAGAGATTAAAAGATGATTAAAGTTTATGTTACCACTGCCGCTGGACGCAAGAGTGACCTGTTTGATGAAGGAACCACTATCCGTGAGATCTTCGATGCTTTCGACGTGGACTATTCTGTAGCCACCAACTGTATCGATGGTACTCGTATTGACCCTGCCGGAATGGACAAGACTCTGCGTGAGTGGGGCGTCGACAAGGAGTGCCGTCTGTCTTCCATCGTGAAGATCGACAATGCTGCTCATGTTGAAATTTCCGGTGCTTCTGCTGTTGTTGTATCTGATGTGGCTCGGGAAGACTGGGAGCGTGTAGAAAAGTATGCTCCCGAAGCGCTGAAGATCGTTGATGAAGACGGTGACGCTCTGTTTAAGGTGAAGACCTGCAGTGGCAGTGGCTCTATCAATGAATATGGTGTCTGCTTCGGCACCTATACCAATGACGGCGGCAAGGCCACTGTGACCGTCCTGCTCGACGAGGATGTCGATGATAAGCTGGCTGCGGTGAAGGACATTATGGGTTCTGCACTGCTTGACCTGAATCAAATTGAAAAGGAAATTCCTGATCTGCTGAAGGAAATCACGGAAAAGGAAGCGGAGATTGATAAGCTGATTATTGCTAAATAATCTCCGTAATATACGGGGAGCTGATTGAAATATATCAGCTCCCCTAATTTTAATAAAAGAAACGGAGAAACAAAAGAAATGTTCAGAGAATATATTCAGAATCCTATCGATCCTATTCCACAGGAGTATATTGACACTATTTCCAGGCTGGAAAACGAGCCTGATTACTCGTTGACATGTCTTGGGATTGCTCTTCTGAAAGAAAGAATCAATCCTTATAAAGGTATTAGTGGTGTTTATTGTTCGTATCCAGAAGAAAGTTCAGCAGTATTGAATCTGTTTGATAGAGAAGAATCTCTTACAGACGTTCCGATGTTTTGCTATTATACATATACGCATAATTATGATAATGTTAAGTCTGATTTGGCGCTTCATGATTATGTTATTATTGAAAAGATTGGTGCTTTTCTGAAAGAAAAAGCTGATGTGGATTGTATTGCTGCTCGGCATAAAGAAAAGAATATTGCGGCAATCTTTATCAGATCCAAGGATATAAAATATTATCATCTTCTTATTTCGTTCCTTAGTCTTATGATGCCGAATCTGTTTAAGTATAAGCCTCTTGAACAGAAAGATTATTCGATCATTACAACGCTCGCAAAGAATGATAAGCTTGCGTTTGTTCAGAGCATCAAGAATGCGGTAGCTCCTTATACAATGGACTTCAGACGCATGATGCTTGGTACACTTCTGAAGGCAATGCATGAAGGTAAAGTCAATCATGCTTTCAGGGATGTATCAGATCAGAGGCGGTATGTAGAATCGACAAAGACTGAATATACAAACGCAATTAAGCATCTGAAGGAACTTATTGTTCTTTATGAAGGACTGAAAGCAACTGAAAATGTGAATGATCTTGAAGATGAATTTGTTGAATATCTCAGCACAAATAAGCAACTGTTTAATCTGAAGATCCAGGGAAGCAAGCTTACATTTGCGGTTGGTACTTTGCTGAATAATTATAATGAGGATGCATGGGAAAGCTTTGCAAAAGCAGGACATATCTTTGACGGCAAGTATATGCAGAATAACCTGCTCGATGCATTCAAAGACCGTGAAAACAGGAAGATTTTGTTGAACAGCATTTTCTGTGAAAGCCCTGAATTTGCGATTAAAATTTGCAGTAATTATACGCTTGACTTTGATAGTTGCAATTGTACGTCAACAAGAACGTATGATTATGTAGTTGCTGATCCGGAATTGAAAGAATATATTCCGAATCCTCATTTTAAGAATTATTCCTGTTTCGGTCAGTTTGGCGACAGGATTATTGATGCAATGTTGAATCGTAATTATATTGTTGCGGTTGAATATTGCTGTGCTTCCGCAGGTTCTGTTAATCTTGAAGAAACTGAACAGAACTTCAGACCGTTTCTTGGTTGGCTTCTGACCAGCCGTGAGAAAGTTCTTCGCCGTAAAGATGGGGTAGATATGACTCCTGAAGAAGCGTTGATTTATTTGGTTGACAAGGAGAAAGAAGAATGAAGCCGATTAAAATAACAGAAGAAGTTGAAAATAAAATGCTTGAATCATTCTTTGCAAACTTTAGAAAAGAATGGGAAAAGTTTAAGGAAAATATGAATGATACAAAGTTCACATTTTCTACAGACTTTTCAATGAAAGCAAAAGAAAAGATTACTATCGTTTATTCTCAGAAGGCATATGTTCGTATGGAAGCCTTGGTCAATTATTATGACACTGAGGTCGCCTGGTATGGGCTTGTCAAGAAACTGTCTGATACGCTCTATTATGTATATGATGTAAAAATCTGTAAGCAGTATGTAAATGGCAGTAAGGTTGACACTGAAGATAATGATACTCTTGAGTTCTTCAATTCTCTTACAGATGATGAAGCTGAACATATGCATTTTCAGGCGCATTCTCATGTAAAGATGTCTACAGCAGCATCAGGAGTAGACCTTCAAAACCAGGCAGATGTTGTCAGAAGTATGGGTAAGTCTGGTTTCTATATTTTCCAGATTTGGAATAAGAGCGGAGATATTAATACTTATCTTTATGATCTGGATAATAATATGTTCTATGATAAAAACGATGTAGTGATTGATATTGAAGACGAAGACGACACAGTTTCTGGTTTTATCGCTTCTACAAAAGAACTGGTGCTGGAAAAGAAAACTTATCCTTATCAGAATTATTATCCGGTTCAGAAAAAGAGTAAAAAAAACGAAAAAAACGAAACAGTCTATCTCAATGACTATTGGGACGGAACGTATTACGGAGGGTATGACTGGTGAATTTAGCAAAAAGTGCTGAGTTCTTTAACCCTGAAAAGTGTACAGACAGAATTCATATCATTGGCTGCGGCTCAGTCGGTTCTACGGTGGCTGAGCTGCTTGCCAGATTTGGCTTGAAAAATGTCAGTTTGTATGACTTTGACGTTGTTGAAGAACATAATCTGGCTAATCAGATGTTTACTACGAAAAATCTTTATAAACCAAAACTTGAAGGTGTATATGACCGTTGGGTTGAGATTAATCCGGAAGCAGCGAAGACAATTAAATTATACGGAGACGGCTGGGATGGAAATAAGCTGAATGGTTATGTTTTTCTTTGTGTTGACAATATTGAGCTTAGGAAGCGCATTGTCGAAGAGAATAAGTATAACCTGAATATTAAGGCGATGTTCGATTTCAGGACTGCTTTGGTTTCCGCGCAGCATTATGCTGCTGACTGGACTAAAACTTCTGATATTCAAGCGTTACTTGAAACAATGGATTTTACTCACGCAGAAGCTGAAAAGAATGTTCCTGTCAGCGCATGTAAAGTATCACTTTGCGTAATGCCGACTGTGTGGAGCGTCGCAATGGCTGGTGTGATAAATTTTGTTAATTTTGTTAAAGAAGAGAAACTTGAAAGAGCAATGATACTGAATCCGTTTAATTTCGAAACACTTGTCTTGTAACACTTAAAGAAAATCAACGTTCACTCGTTGAACAATTCATGTAATGAATTGTATCACTTTGCCCGGTAAAAAACGCCGTCCTGGAAGCACGAGGTGGTCCGGATACGGTGCCCAGTAGGATGTCGAAAGGGCTAGAAAATGAAAACATGGACAAATCACAAGTCAGAAACCTAAACAAAGACCCCGAAATCGGGAAGAAGCGACGGAAAAGAATCAAGCGCGGCGACTCGAGGAGGCAGCGAGATGACTGGTTCTAGTAATTTAGTTTAAGTGCGAGGCAAAAGAAATGATATATTTAACAGTAAAACAAAATCGCAAACCTCATCAGTTAACTTGGGAAGATGTATTTAACGAAAAAATAGTTCTAAACGAACTTACAAATGAAAAAAGCTATTCAAGTGCTACTATTACAAAGAAGTTTGAAGAAATTCCGGAAGCATTTCTAAATAAAATAGATGTTAATGGAATGATTAACTGGTTGAGAAAGTTTAATTTATTAAACAGTAATTTGTTTGAAAAAGACAGAAAAAGTTTATATAACAGCTTTAAAATTCCAAAGACTACTGGCGGCTTCAGACAAATAGACGCACCATGCGACGAACTACAGAACGCACTAAGAGTACTGAGTAGTTTTCTGAAAAATGACTGTGGTGTTCTGTATCATACATCTGCTTTTGCATATATTGAAGACAGATGTATCGTAGATTGTGTTAAAAAACACCAAAGGAATAATAGTAACTGGTTTTTGAAAACAGATTTTAGCGGATTCTTTCCGAGTACAACGCTGGAATTTGTTATGAAAATGTGTTCGATTATCTTTCCTCTTTCAGAAATCTGCAAATCTGAAGAAGGACGAAACGAACTAGAAAAAGCTTTATCGCTTGGTTTCCTGAACGGCGGACTGCCACAGGGTACAGTGCTTTCGCCAACGCTCACAAATATTATGATGATTCCTATCGATCATAAGCTGTTTAATATGCTTGCCGATAGGAAAATTATATACACCAGATATGCAGATGATATTCATATATCCGCAGAAAAATGCTTTCCTTATGAAGAAATTGTTAAACTAATTGAAGATACATTAAAAGAGTTTGGAGCGCCTTTTAAAATCAAAAACGAAAAGACGCACTTCGGAAAAAAGGCTGGGAAATCAGCAAACTGGTGTCTTGGATTGTTGCTGAATAAGGATAATGACATTACAGTTTCGGTAAAGAAAAAGAACTATTTCAAAGCAGCTCTTTGTTCTTTCATCCTTGATACAAAGAACAAGAACTTTTGGGATATAGGAGATGTAACGCATCTCAGAGGACAACTATCTTATTACAGCATGATAGAACCTGAGTATTTCAAAAAGATAATTGATCAATACAATAAAAAATGGTCTGTAAATGTTGGCAGCATGTTTAAGAAATACCTGAATGGAACTATAGCATAACAAAGAAATGTCGAGAGACTCATTACATGTTATGTGATGACACACAAAGGTATGTCATTCAATAAAAGAAAGACAAAACCCAGGAAACCTGAAAATAAATTTTCAGGTTTCCAGGGTATTGTCATTCTTTTCTTGTGTAATATTTCATATTTAGTTTGTTATGCAAAGGAGCGGGTATTTTTACTCGCTCCTTTTTTTAGTTAGGTACCGAAATATGAAGTCAAGCGAAATAGACCGTAAAGGAAAGAAGCTGCATTAAAAGGACACAGTGATATCCAATGCAGTCTTTATATGCGGTTGCGTGATCAAGCATTAATGTCAGGCTCACCTCCTGATGCCGCCAATTTAATAAAAAGAGTATGTATCATCACCTCACACAATTTTAAAATACGATTTCACAGCGGTATTGGGACGATACTTACTGATGCAGCAGCAACTCTCTCGTGCGTGAAGACTCGCGAACATCCTTCGAGTCATTAGCCAAGACCAGTACGAGTTCTCGTGTTGCCTGAGCCGTTATAGATTTTCCTTTCGTTGTTCTATAGCGGCTCTTTTTGATGGGCGTTACTTCAACGGTAGAAGAATGGTCTTATAAACCATCAATTTGAGTTCAATTCTCAGACGCCCTACTAATTTCTGAGAGGCAAATACTTATTGCTCTGACTGGAAAAGCTCCCGTCATTTATAGTGTGGTGACGTTAAACGTGTTGTGAGTGACACCTCCTTTCCAACAAAAAGAAACGAGCGAGCAATAGGATTTTGTCAGCACACCCTCTCAAGTTCGAACCCGTTTGGTGTATTCTCGTTTCTCGTCATAGTTCAGGGACAGGCGAACCTGATGGGTGCAAGCCATAGGGCATGGGAGAATGGCTACGTGCCGTGCGAAACGCCCATAACGCACGGCTTTTAAATTCAATTCCCGTAAGGGATTTATCATATAAATTCATAAAAGGAGGACTGGTCTGTTTGTCTGTAAAAACATATCTGCAAGAGCAGATAAGGTTGGTATCCCTATCCAGCTATGACTTGTTCACTGACGAAGAATATGACTTATATATGCAGATAATCGCAGAAAAGAACAAGCTAGACGAAATGGACGCTCAAAACATTAAAGGAGGAGAAGAACGGGAAAATGTCATTCAAAGAAAAAATGAAATAAAGCAAACCCTTGAAAAGTTAATTCACGAACATGAAAATGAACCACGATTTGTCAGACTGAAATCCGTAATCTATTATCCTAAAGATGCAGATTATCCGTTTCCTGAAGGCGTTACATATGATAATCTGAAAACAGGAAAGAAGATTGCAGAATTTTGTTGTGAATTATCACGATCAATGGGGTTGAAGCATCTTGATAAGACGCTTGACTTGATTGTGATTAAATGGAAAAATCTTGAAATATTAAGACAGTTTGTTTTAAACGGATTTTATCTTTCTGTGTTGAATGGCGATAAGGTTGTGAATAAACATTACAGGTTTTTCTCAGCCAGCGCAGGACAACTCAGAAGAGATAAGGTTGTATTCATCTCGGATGAAATGTGGGATAAAGTTCATGCACGTCTTGAATGCGGAATGGACTGGGACTTAATTAATTCAAGAGGAAGTCTGAACGTTTCAAAATATATGGCATATCTTGCACTGGCTGCGTCAGCCACAGAAGAGTGGACAGACTTTGATATAGATCGTTGTATCGTTATCAAAGAATTTAAAGCTCCTGTAACAGACAGAATGATGTATATAAAGCCTGATTATTCATATGAAGTTGGAGTACGCACTGTTGAGATTGATCATACAGACGGATGCGGAATGATGCTTCCTGAAGTTTCAAAATCCAACTTTATGGTACGAGGTGACTGGATTAAAGGATTACTGGGCAGCTGGGATTATATAAAATGGTGCAAGGTTAATAACGTTGATCCGATTATAGAAGATGCATGGGGTGTAAAACATGATCTTATAAAAGAAAGAATCAATGTTATCTTAACAACATCTATGTTTAAACTATATAAGCTTTATAAAGACTGGGATGAATATAAGAAATTTTACAAAGAAAATAACTGTCATTTCAGCAGAACAAACTATGAAGAAGACTATATAAAAGACACATACACAAATTATCAGCAGATACAGACGCTTCAAATAATGACAGACGATGAAATAAAACAGTTTACAGCTGAGGAGCACTCAAGGATTGAAGGTATTACAAAAGATCCTGATACGATGCTTAAAACGTTGAAAGCAGAAAAGAATTCTGAACAACCGTACAAGGCTGCGCTGGCATATTATCCAGAGCTTTTACGTGAAGCTTATACAAAAGAAACTTTAAGAGATATTCGTAAAAGAATGCTTCTTGATGCAAAGTCCGGCAAAATAAAGTGTGAAAACAAAAGACTTTTTGTATTGCCTGACTTTTATGCGGCTTGTGAATATTGGTTCCTTGGCATCAAAGAACCGAAAGGTTTGCTGGCAAAAGATGAAGTCGCATGTAAGATCTTCAGGAGACATGATAAAGCTGATGTTCTAAGATCTCCGCATCTTTATTTTGAGCACTCTGTACAGAAAATATCACACGATCAAAATGTTTATGATTGGTTTTACACAAACGCTATCCATACAAGTTGTAAAAGCATGATATCAAGAATTCTGCAGTTCGATGTCGACGGGGATCAGCTAAATGTTATAGTTGATCCTTTGTTTGTTGATATAGCAGAAAGAAATATCAAAGCTTTTGATGTTGTACCGTTGTTTTACGATGCTGAAGTAGCTAATGCGGAACCAATCAGTTTTGACTCTCTTTTCAGAGGACTGAAAAGGTCACATGATTATTCAAACATTGGCGAAATATCCAATATGCTTACTCGTGTCTGGAATAAAGACAACCCGGATAGAGTGGCAGCGGCTCTTCTTACGTATTTAAACAATCTGCGTATAGACGGAGCAAAGACTGGTGTCGTCCATGAATATAAAGACTTTCCACAAATTGCAAAACGTATTGGCAGAGCCTGCGGCGGAAAGAATGGTCGTATGCCAACGTTCTTTGCATTCAGCAAGAACGGGCGTAAAGATACTCCGCACAACCGCAAGAAGAAATATGCAGATCCAAATAATTCTACAATGAATCGTATCTGTAAAGCATTTGATGATATTGGAAATATCAATTTAAATTATTCTGGTTTGCCTCGATTTAACTGGCAGATGCTTTTGTCAGCACCTTGTGTGAATTCACGTCCTGAAATTCCGGAATTATTCTGTGAGATGGACAATTCAAATAAAGCAAGCATCATTGAGGCAAGAGACAATGCTTATACAGATGAAAGAAAACTGATAAATGGATATGAAATAGTTGCCGAAGATATAACAGACAGAATAACAGAAAAATTTGGTTCGTTGGAAAATGCATATCCATATATTGTAAAACATTTGTTTGCAGGCGAAGGAATGAATAAACCTGCCCATAAGCAAATGTTCTGGCGTGTTTTCGGAGAAATTGCTCTGTCAAACATCAAAGCAAACTTAAAAGATTGCGACACTTGCTTGGATTGTAATACAAAAATTCCAAGCTGGGTAAAGAATCATCAGTGTGTAAAGAACACCAAAGGTTTCTATGAATGCATTGACTGCGGAATAATGTGTGAGCGTAAAGCATCTAACCAGTGCAGATGTGAAGATTGCCAAATAACATACAGACTGGTGCAGAAGAAGGCAACACAGCGAGCCAAACGACTAGAACAGAAAGCGATTATAGAAGCACGTACTACTCGCTTGCTATTGTCCTCGACAGAGACATAAAAAATGGTTCGTTCTGGCCTTCGTATGTTTTATGCTATGCTAACACAACATCCAATAAAAGATCTGGCTATCGTGTTGTAAAACAGTTTGACGGAACTCCAAAGTTCAATCTGTCAAAAGTGTTGGTAACTTCCATATATGGGCATAACGATATGCTTGACTATCTTTCTGATTATAGAACGCAGGATAAAATGCATGGTGTTCATTATTATCCCAGTGGTGCGCTGTGCTGGTTTGAAACAAATCAGTACGGCGATCCAACTGGATCTGTATATTATGTCAAAAAAGTGCCTGACATGAAATTGCTTGACGTACCAAGAAAAAAACGTGGATATAAACGGCTGTTACAACAACAAAAGAAAATACATAGTATAAAAGATAATTTAACGAAAGAAAATGTTGATACTGAACAATGGCCTGTTGTTAAACCATGTTTTAAATAACAAAAGAAAGGAAAAGGATTATGCCTCCGAGAAAAACAACTACAGAAGAAGTAAAGGAAACTCCTGACCAGATTCATGTGAATATGCGTTTCTATGGAAAGGTTCAGGATACTCCGCAGGAAGCAAGAAAAGAAATCGGCGCAGGAAGACTGAAAGGCTATACGGATATTAATCCTATGTTTAGGATTAAAAGGTTGACAGAAGTATTTGGTCCGGCTGGTTTCGGATGGTGGACTCAGAATGAAAAGTATTCGTTTGAGCCGTGTGAAACAGGTGAAGTTGCGGTATTCTGTCAGCTTGAGCTTGTTGTTGTAGATCCAGAAACAGGAACAGAAAGCCATCCTATTACAGGCGTCGGTGGCAATAAGTTCGTTGCTAATGAACGCAACGGCAAATATTGCAATGACGAAGCTATGAAGATGGCTTACACCGATGCTCTTTCTATTGCCTGTAAGTCTCTTGGTTTCTGCCATGATATTTATTTTGCAAAGGATAGGACTAAATATTCAATGGCAGAAGATGAAGAGAGAGAAAATGGACCTACGCCGGAAGATCTGAAAGCTATTAAAGATAGAATTCAGAAAGGTATTGGCGTAGTTACCAAAAACATGGATAAAGAAGCAAAAGACAAGTTTGCGCAGGAAGTAGTAGTAAAACATATTGGATCTATTAATTATATGACCTGTGCAGATATGACTAAACTAAAGGCTCTATTAGATGAGCTTCTTGCCATGGTTAAGAAAGCTGCTTAAGGCTAACCCACCAGCCGTAGCAGTGACACATGCGCTGACCATCGGTTGGTGTTTAAGTACTCCCAGAACTAGCGTCGGTTCTGGGAGTTTGCTTTACATCAACAGAAATTACGCATAAAGAAAAGTAAAGCAAAGACGCAACAGAAAATATTTACAAGGTGGGACTTAAATGTCAAATTGTGCAAAAGTAAGTTTAACTGGCAGACTTACAAAAGAACCAACACAGAAAAACTGGCAGGGAACAACTGTAGTTTCATTTACTGTGGCTGTAAACACGACTAAGAAAGAAGGAGATAAGTATCTCTCTGATTTCTATAACGTAAGTGTTTGGGGTAAAAGCGGAGAATTTATTTTAAGCAAGATTGCAAAGGGAAGTCTTGTACAGGTCTATGGCGATCTTGTATTACAGCAGTACAAAGACAAGAATAACGTCGAACAAAAGTCGTTAAGTGTAAGAGCAACAGATGTGTTTCCTCTCAGTGTGAAACCAGCTGCCAAAAATGAAGAAAATAGTGACGACGGACCAGATCCGTTCTAAGTAAAATCAGGCAATGCAGAAATGCTCAGCTGGTGTTACTAACTGAAACTGAAGGTTTATATAGCTGACCAGAGCTACGAGCTGCAAAGCAGCTCGCTGCTCTGGTCTCCTTCCAGCTGTACCAATAAACGGGTACAGCTGGAAGGGTTTAATACTCACGTATTTAGCTGATTTACTGGAACGATAACAAAAGAAATTACTTACAACAGAAAATATAAAAATGAAAGGTGAAACACTATGGATAGCATGGCTTCGGCTGTCATTGAACTGGCAGAAAAACATTTAGGATTTTTTCGTGTAAAGAATGGACAGGTTATTGCAGAATACTGTCCTTTTTGCGGCGGCAATTCACATGATAAAGAAACATTTGCTGTTGGTTTAAACAATGGTGCTTGGCAATGCCTGAGGGGAAGTTGCGGAAAGAAAGGCAACTTCCGGAATCTCTGTGAATTCTTTGGCGAACAAGCACCTACTGGTTATTCACTTCCTCAGGTTTCTCAACAGCAAAAGAAAGTATACTCCAAACCAGATCCGGATGAACTGTACCCAATGACTGAGGAAATTGTTACTTATTTTGCAACACGTAGGATCTCCGAAGAAACAATGCTGGATTGGAAGATTTCTGCTGATAAGAAAGGCAATATTGTTTTTCCGTTCTATCGTGACGGAGAATTGATTTATGTAAAATACAGGAAACCCAAGAAGCATACAAAAGAAGATGGAGCAAAAGAATGGCAAAAGGAAAACACAGAGCCCATCCTCTTTGGTATGGACATGACTACATTTAACAAGCCTCTTGTTATTACAGAAGGTGAATTTGACTGTCTTGCTATTTATGAAGCTGGATATTCTAATGTAGTATCTGTGCCTTGTGGCTGCAAAAACCTTGACTTTATTAATCTTTGCTGGGATTATCTTGAACAGTTTAATCAGATTATTCTCTTTGGAGACTCTGATGAAGCTGGTCTCGAAATGATTTCTACTCTGTCCAAGCGTCTTGGCGAAGACAGGTGCATGATTCCGAAAGAATATCCTGAATATATTTATAACGGCAAAGACTATAACCGTATTTGTAAAGATGCGAATGAAATTCTAACGTGCTATGGTCCGGAATATCTGAAGAACATGGTTGAAAGCTGTGAACCCGCTCCTATTAAAGGCGTTCTTGAGCTTTCCAAAATTCCTTTCATTGATCCTACGACTGTTCCAAGAATTATGACGAAAATTCCTGCGTTGGATAACATGATTGGCGGTCTTGGAGAAGGTGGTCTGACGATTATTTCCGGTAAGCGCGGAGAAGGTAAATCCTCTCTGTGTGGACCTCTGTGTCTGAATGCGGTTGAGGCAGGAGAGAGCGTATGTGTTTACAGCGGAGAACTTCCTGCTTATAAATTTCTTGAATGGATTATGCTTCAGGCCACTGAGAGAAAGTATATTGAATATAAAACGGATGTACGTTCAGGCAAGAATATCTGTTGTGTAAGTGCTGAAATTCAGAAACGCATTAAGGCATGGTTAGACGGTAAATTTTACCTCTATGACAATGGAATTATTTCAGACGAGAAACAGACAGAATCCATTCTTCGTGTATTCGAAGCCTGCGCCAGGCGCTATGGAACACGTCTGTTTGTTTGCGATAATCTGATGTCTGCTCTTGTGTCTGCCGATGAAGAAAACAGGGCTCAGGCGAAGTTCACAGCGCAGCTGAAGGCTTTTGCGAACAAATATAAAGCTCATGTTCTGTGTGTGGCCCATCCGAGAAAAACAGCGGCTGGTGCAACGTTTACATCTGAGGATGTCAGCGGTTCTTCTGCGATAACCAATTTGGCGGATACTGTTCTGAATGTTGAAAAGTCTCCCAAAGGAATTCGTGTAACAAAGAACAGAGACTTTGGTGTTACAGGCTTTATTCCTACTTGTTATGATCCTGCGAATAGGCGGATTTTCCAGCTGAATGTTGGAGATCGTACTGTGTACGGTTGGAATCATACGGGAATTGAGATTCCTGAAAATGCCGCTGCTACTCTTGATGAATTTAAAGTAGATGATGGAACTGAAACTCAGCCGTTTTAAGGAGATATACAAGATGGAAAATGATGTAAGAATGTGGGATGAACGATTCTGGGAACCGGATGAAATTCTGTGGAATATTCTATTTAAACACAGAGGTCACTCAGTTGAAATAGCAACATATGGAGATCCTGAAAATCCTGTCGATATGTGTCTTGAGTGTTTAGATTGCAATGAGGTTATTCTTGATGCGGAAATTTATACAATTTGCGCAAGAGAAGACAGTCAAACGGAGAAGTGATAACAATGTACAGCAATCCTTTTGATGGTGTTTCAACTGGTCTGCAGATCAAAGACTGGATTTGGCACCATATTCATGAACAAACAAGCTATACTTCATTAGCAAAAACAATGTATTCTTTATTTAATTTGGACAATGAAAAATGTTATAAGCTGACGCTTAACAACAACATCCCTGTTGTTGAAGAGGTGTCCGAGAAAGGCAGTTTATGAAATACATTGCTACTATTAAGCATGAATATAATTCTACAAGTATGATGTTTCCGACGGTTTTAAAAGCCGAACAATGGCTCGATGAAAACAATAATAATCTTGAGAATACTACTATGATTGAAGAATACGATGATAACTGGAATAAAATTGGCGGGTTTGTTTATACGGAGGCTAAAAATGAAAACAGAAATTAATATTAAAATTGACGGAAGTAAAGTGTATATTCGTGAAGTTAATTGTTTGCCTGAAGAATATGAAATTTCAGAAGATTGGCCGATAATAGTGTATGAGGTTTGCGAATATCTTCATGATTATTTGGAAGGATTGAATTAAATGATAAAACGTTGCCCGAGATGCGGCGGAAATGAATTCGTTGTATATGGTCATGTTGTACAAAAATGGCTGGTTAATAAATTTGGTTTATGTCAGAAAGTACTTGATGACTGCATTGAGGTAACGCACGATCCAACTGATAATGATATCTGGACTTGCAAAAAATGCTGTATCAGCGCAAAAGGTGAATATTTTAATGTAGAGGAGTGATGTCCCTTGGGCTTATTAGGAGACAAGCATGTCTATTCTTATTCACAGTTAAGCTCATTCGATGAATGCAAATACAATTTTTATTTGCAGCGTATTGAAGGCTTGGAAGAAGAAGCTTCAAATGCTTTTGCAGAAAGAGGTTCGTTGATTCATGATTTGCTTGATCAGTGGGCAAAGAAAATACTGACAAAAGAAGACATGCTTGCTGAATACGAACGCAGATATTCCAACGAGGTTGTAACAGCATGGCCCAGAATTCTTGCGTCAAAAGGCTATGCGAAAAAAGCTTACGAAACTGGCGTTGAATTTCTTGAAAGCTTTGATGAATTTAATGGTTATGATGTTCTTTCGGCAGAAGAAAAGTTTACTATTCAACTTCCTCTTTCAAACGGGGAAACAAGACCGTTTGTTGGCATTATTGATATGATGCTTCGGGATAAAAAGTCTGGAGACTTGATTATATGCGACCATAAATCAAAATCGCTTCAGTCTTTCAAGAAAGACGAAAATAAAATGTATCGTCAGCAGCTGATTTATGCTACATACGTTAATGAACATTATGGACAATGGCCTGATAGTCTTATGTTTCATTTATTTAATGAAAGTGGCGTTAAGCCTCAAAGACTTTTCTCGTTGGAAGAATACAGAGAAACAATTGAATGGGCTACAAAACAGATTAAAGGAATAGAAGAATATTCAGTTCTTGACTGGCTTACTTGTAAAGAAAAGCCTGACTATTTTTGCTGGAATTTATGTTCGGCAAGAAGAAATTGCCCTAACGGTGTTGAACCGCCGCCAAAATATAAACGAAAGAACGAAGAATACGAAGGTTATAAGGAATAAAAGAAAGGAACAACAGAAATGAAATTCGGTAAAACACTGACAGAACTTGCAATGGAACTTGATCGCCAGAACAGAGCAAAGAAAGATTACCTTGTTGACACTCGCAATATAACAATGGATGCAGATGCTAATATTGCACAGTTGAGTATTCGCAATGACACAACAGGACAGACACTGATTCTTGGGGTTAATGAAGTTGCTCATAACCAGATTGGTACGACGCTTGGTATTCCGGCTAAGTATTATGACAAGATGCGTGCTGATAACCCTGAACTGCTGGCAATGAATGTAAACAGCTGGTTTGAAAAGAAACCTAAGACTCATATGGTCAGGACACTGGATAATACAGTGAGAGCATTCCTGTCTGATTCCTATCGGAGGATTGATAACTTTGATATCGCACAGACTGTTCTGCCAATTCTTGGTGAGGTGTTTGACGTTACTAATCCGCAGAATTCTTTTGAAGTTACGGATGAGCGTCTTTACCTCAAAGTGGTGAATCCTCGGCTGACTACAGAAGTTGTGCCTGGAGACGTTGTGCAGGCTGGTATTATGATTACCAATTCTGAAGTAGGTCTTGGCTCTCTTACGATTCAGCCGCTGATTTATCGACTTGTTTGTTCTAATGGTATGGTTGTAACAGACGCTAAAGTTCGCAAGTATCATACTGGCAGAAGAAATGAGGCAATGGAAGACTTCACGCTGTATAGCAGTGAAACGCTTCAGGCTGACGATATTGCGCTTCAGCTCAAGGTAAGAGACACTGTGAAGGCTGTTGCTGAACAGGCTCGATTTGAAAGAGTTGTTGATCTTATGCGTCAGTCTCGTGAAGCTAAGATTACAACAGCCAATATTCCTGCGATGGTTGAACTTGCCGCTCCTGAGTTTGGTTATTCCAAACAGGAAGGTCAAGGAATTCTTGACTATCTGATTCGTGGCGGAGATCTGTCTCTGTATGGCTTTGCTAATGCAACAACGAGGTTTGCTCAGGATGTTAAGTCTTATGACCGCAGCACTGCTCTTGAAGCAGCTGGCTATTCTATTATGACTATGAGTAATAGAAAGTGGAACAATCTTCAGAATGCTTCGATGGGAGAACAGGTTGCATGACAAAAACATTTGAAATTTACTGGTCAGATTTAACAGAAGAATGTCAAAAACGATTGTATGAATTTCTTGGCAATGAAAATGGGAATTATGATGTTTTCCCATTTGCAACATTGTATAGGGAAGATGAACCAGACGAAGAACCAAATGGCTAATTGGCGGTGAAACTTATGACTGAAGCTGAATGCAAACTTGAAACAATCAAACATATAGCGCAGACTGAACAAGAGAAACAAACGATGGAGCAGCAGCAACAAGCCGAACGTGAGCGTATTAAAGCGCAAGCCGCTGCTGATGTTCAAAAGATTGACGCTGATGCAAAAGCATATGCTGTAAAAGTACAAGCAGAAGCTCAGGCTGAAGCTAACAAAGAAATTGCCGCTACTTTAAGTGAATCACTTATTAAGTATAATATGATTCAGCAGTGGAATGGTAAGTTGCCCGTTGTTTCTTCTGATGCTATGAACATTATTGATCTAAGTGATCTGGAGAGCGAAGGATTAAATGAAGAACCCTAAATGGTTATACCGTCTTGAAAGTACAGATCCAAGTAATGGTTTATGGTATAACTCTCATAATGAATATGTGTTTGGTATTGGAGAGTTGCCAAACTGTAAAACAAAAGACTTACCAATGGGCTATGATGAACGCTATCATAAAGATGGCAAAAATTGGAATTCGTCTTGTAGCAAAAAAGAAGATTTAATGCATTGGTATAGTTTGCAGGACGCGTTGAATCTTATAGCAAATGGATTTGTGTTTACAAGATACCTTGCAACAGAATATGAAGAATATGATTTAGAAACTACATTTATAAAAGATACTTGTTTAGCAAAAGAAATTATTGATATTAATTCTTTATTTAATTAAGGAGATATTGATTAATAAAAGGAGGGATGTCATTGCTTGAATTCGAAAATTATCATTGCCATACATCTTATAGTAACGCTCTGACGTCTCCAGACTCTACCATGTCAATAGAAGACTATGCGAAAGTATACAGAGAACGAGGTCATCATGTTCTTTGTATGTCCGAACATGGCAACCGTTCCAATGTCTGGCAGCAGTTTGAAGTTGCATTGAAGTATAGTTCAGACGACTTCAAAATGACGCCACTTGCAGCAGCTGAAGCATACTTTGTTCCAGACAGAACTGTGAAAGAACACAGAGGATATCATTTAATTCTTGTGGCTAAAAACATGGAAGGCTTCTATGAGTTAAATGAAATTCTTTCTGAAGCTAATTTAACAGGATTCTATTATCATGCAAGAGTAGATTTTGAACTGCTTCGGCGGCTAAATCACAAAAACTTTATATGCACAACAGCGTGTGTTGCTGGTATTGACACAGAAGAACTTGCTGTAGAATTATCAAATATTTTCAGAGAGAATTTTTATCTTGAAGTGCAACCTCATCCACAGCAGATTCAGATAGAAAGAAATAAATGGCTGTTGGAAATGTCCAAGAAATATAGATGGCCTTTAATATTCGCAACAGACAGTCATTACATTACAAAAGAAGACAAAGAACTTCGAAGAGAATTATTGCTTGCTTCCAAAATTACTTATGGAAATGAAGACGAATTTCTTCTTTATTTACCTACAGCTGAAGAAGCAGTAGAAATGCTTAAAACTCAAGGAGTATTAAACCGTGCTCAAATAGAAGAAGCAATGGAAAATACTTTGGTTTTAAGAGAATTTGAAGGAATTCATTTTACAAATGAAAAAAAGATACCTAATCCTTATCCTGATATGACGTTGGATAAACGTAATTTTCTATATAAGAAAACTGTGTGCAATGAATATATCAGAAAAGCTGGAATGCCTACAAAGGATGAAGCTGCTGAAATTCATGCTGAAATGGACACAATGACCAGTACTAACACTGCCGATTATCCTTTAATAATGAAAAAGATAATAGACAGAGGAATAGAATATGGTGGTGTACTTACCAAGACTGGCAGAGGCTCTGGTGCATCGTTTGTTTCCAATTATGCTATGGGATTTTCATCCATTAACAGATTGCATTGTCCTGTTAAAATGTATCCTGAAAGATTTATTTCGGCAGATCGTTTGGCTAACGGATTACCCGATTTGGATCTGAACATGGCAAATGTTGAAGCTTTTGAAAAGGCTGGAAAAGAAATTCTTGGTGAGTATGGTTGTTTACCGATGATTGCATACGGTACAGCGAAAACGTTGTCTGCTTTTAAGCTTCTGGCAAGAGCAAGAGATCTGGATTTTGAAACTGCAAATGCTGTTGCAAAACAGATTCAAAACTACGAAATGGACGTAAAACATGCGCGAGAAAATAATGCAGATGATCCTGATTACAACGTAGATGATGATATTCAGATAGAGTCTTATATTGAGGACAAGTATCTTGAATTAATCGAAGAATCAAAAAAGTACAAAGGAATTATCACAGCAATTTCTCCTCATCCATGTGCGCATATCCTTTCGGACAAAGACTTGCGAAGAGAAATAGGCGTAATAAGAGTTAAGTCAAAGTCTGGATCTAAAGATGCTGTATATGCGGCATATATTGATGGTAAAACAGCAGACTCTTATAACTATTTAAAGGCTGACTTTTTAAGAGTCGATGTTGTAAAAACAATTTACAATGCATTTACAGCTGCTGGATTGCCTGTAATGACTGTAGACGAATTACTTGAAGCTGTTAAAGACGACAAAGAAGTATGGGATTTGTATGCTAAAGGTTATACGATTGGTTTAAACCAGGTCGAAAGAGAGAAATCATCTCAACGTTGCATGATTTACAAGCCAAAGAATGTAACTGAATTATCAGCGTTTATTGCTGCAATAAGACCCGGTTTTAAATCAATGCTCAGTACATTTATCAGTCGCCAACATTTTGCATACAACATTCCTTCTCTTGATAATCTTTTGGCAACAAAGGAAATTCCAGACAGCTTCTTAATGTTCGATGAACAGATTCTTCAGATTCTAAAAGCTGCAGGAATTCCAGGTCCAAAAGCTTACGCAACAACAAAAGCAATTAAGAAGAAGAAGACTGAAAAAGTATTAGCAGCAAAAGAAGAATTCAAAAATGGGTTTACTAAAGTTCTTCAGGAGCAGGAAGGTGCTTCAGAAGAAAAAGCACATCAGACAGTTGAACAAATATGGAGAATTATAGAGGATGCTGCGAATTACATGTTTTAACAAAGATAGAACCTTCACACAGTAATGTGTGTCGAAAAACACAGTGAACCGATATATGTCGGGTGTCGCATAAATGCGGCTAACGAAGAAAAGCTAAGTATTTCAGAAAGTAATATTTTACATAGGAAGGTGGTGATAAGTTTAATGAAATACAAACCAGGTGATATTGTTGGAGAATTGTTGCTGCAAAATAAGTTTTCATATAAAACTCCAACAGGTAGAGTCCGCTCTAAATGGCATTGTATATGCTCATGCGGAAAAGAAACTGATGTAATCGAATCAAATTTATCTACTACCAAGTCTTGTGGTCATCTTAAAGAAGAATTTTACAAGAACAGAAAATACGAAGATTTAACAGGTCAAAAGTTTGGATATCTTACAGTTAAGGAAAGAGCAGAAAGTCGTATTGGTATATCAGGACGTAAAATAACAAGATGGTTGTGCCAATGCATATGCGGAAAAACAATTACTGTTGATGCAAGAGAATTGAAAAAAGGAACAGTTTTAAGTTGTGGATGTAAACGCTTCGAAAAACAACGAATGAAATATGACTTAACTGGAAAAACAATTAATTCAATTTACGTTGTTGAGAAACTTATGTCTGTTAAATATAATAAGACTTCATCTTATGGAAAATATAAATGTATATGTTTGGAATGCGGAAGTGAATTTAATGTATTTGCAAGTGCTCTTCGAAGAGGACAAATAAGCTGTGGATGTTTAAATTCAAAAGGTGAATATGAAATTGGTAAACTGCTTAAGCAGTATGACATACCTTTTAAGTCTTCATTTTCGTTTCCAGATTTGCTTTCTCCTTTAGGATATCCGGTATTTTTCGATTTTGCTTTGTGGGACAATAATGGAAATATGAAACTTATAGAATATCAAGGAATACAACATTATATTCCGCAGCCTGATCATTTTGGTGATTACCAAAGAGAAATTACCGATCCTTTGAAGAAAGAATATTGCAAAAACAATTATATACATTTATATGAAATTACATATAAAGATGACATCAAAGAGAAACTTAATCAAATACTTTCTGAAATATATGCAGACTTCGTGCCAAGCTCTGACTAATCAGAGAAGGTGTAACGACCATTCCGAAAGGAAGTACATTCGCCGTGAAATCCGGCGTTTGGAAGCGCTGTGCCCCTGTAAAACAGGGTGATGACATGGTCTACTCCGCTAATAAATATCGGGAAACCGACGGTAGTAAGGTGTTGTGCTCATGCTTTCAGCATGGCTTGTGATTCTCTCTATGCAGCATGGTTAAAGGTTCATTATCCATATGAACTTTATATAACAATGCTCAAACTGTATGATGAAAAGAAAAATACCGATAAAATATCGGCTATTATTTCAGAAATGCAGAAATATAAAGGTATTAAATTAACTGCCGGAAGATTTGGACAAGACAACAGAGACTGGGTTGTGGACAGAGAAAACGAAACTATTTCACAGTCGTTGTCTTCTATCCGATATATGTCCAAGAAAGCTGCTCAAGACCTGCAGCGGCTGGGCATGAATTCATACTCTACATTTACAGACGTACTAAGAGCCATTCAGATGGAGACTTGTTTGGACACCCGTCAGATAGCGATTCTCATAGAGTTAAATTACTTTATTGATTTTGGTAAGTCTGGCAAGCTTATGAAGGTTTATGAAAATTTCTTTGAAGGAAAGCAAAAACTTACTAAAACAATTAAATCGTATGAGACTCGGCTTGAAGCGTGCAGAGAATATGAGAATTCTTTGCCAAATGAAGAACTTCCGATAAGTCAGCGATTAGCGTCTGAATTAAGTAATGTAGGATTATGTTTGTCATACGACAAAGAACAACCAAATAACCTGTATTTTGTAAGGGAACTGGATGATAAATATGGCATAAAAGCAAAGTTTTATTCAGTTCAAAGAGGTACAACAGGTTTAATAAGAGTCCGAAAGGACGACTTTGCAAAACAGCCCTTCAACGAAGGAGATTGTGTTTTGTTGGAAAAGTACAACAAAAGTCCCAAGTACATATATAAAGGCGGCGCAAAAGAAGTTGTGCCTGGAGAATATGATATTTGGGCAAAAGGATACAAAGTGCTCCCTAACAATAGAAATTAAAGGATGGTAAAAGAAATGAAATACTATAGTGTTGATAGTGTATTCGGTAATGGTCGAAATTTCTATGATGAAAACGGGAACTTCGTTGGTTATTCAATCGATAGTGTATTTGGAAACGGTCAGAATTTTTATAGTGCTGACGGAGAACATACGGGTTATTCGATTGATAGTATCATAGGAAATGGTCAGAATTTATATAGTGACGAAAAAGGTTTTGCCGGGTATACAATTGAAAGCGCATTTGGTAATGGACAAAATATTTATAACAGCTCCGGAGAGTTTTCCGGTTATTCAGTCGATAGTATCTTTGGAAACGGTAGTTTTGGAGAAATTGATACGGATGCGTTTTAAGCAATTTATGGGAGCATCTGCGACGGGCGGCCCCAAAGCCGCCCGTCGTACAAAAAATAAGAAAGGATGATGCTCTCATGGGTTATACAATTCCTTTAAAGTTTATCCGGATTTCTACAAAAAGAAGTGACAATCGTCAATTCGATGTTTCTATATGCGCTACTCGTATTGTGGCAATAATGTCAACAGAAATTCATCAGGCAAGAAAAGTAATTACAGACGAAAGAAAAAATGGGACACTTATAAATGGCTGCGGTTTGGCAAAAGCAAAGTCAGCCATATTCTTAGATAACGGATCAGTTGTTTCCTCACCGATGTCTGTTAAACGTTTAATGGCTATGATAGAAAAGTCAGGAGATAAAACAGATACACGTGTGAATAAAAGAATGAAAGTCTATGATGTTTATGATGAAGATATAGAAGATGAGGAAAGTGACGAATCTGAAGATTACGAAGACGAAGAGAATGACGAAGAATAGTTCGGTACCGAAGCTTGAAGTCAAGCGAAATGTACCGTAAAGGAAAGAAAGTTGGGTGCCAAACGTGCAAGTTTGGTTAAATGGTCTATAACGGTAGGGAGAACCGCGGCTCGCTATCAAGACAGCAGCAGCCCCATGATTAATATTTTTAGATTAAAGGAGTGGATGTATTTGAGTGTACACAACTACGGCGACGAAGACCAAAACGACCTGATGAACTTAATTGACAGCTACAAAGGAGAGGCACAAATGGATAATAAAATTCAGCAACTCATGAGTGAAGTAGAAACCTACAAGCAAGCTATTCAGGACGCAAAAGACGCGTTGGCTTCTGCCGAGATGGAACTGGACGAAACTCTTGATGAGGAATATAATCGTCAGTAAGTAACTTTCGGGGCAGGGCTTTATTGCTCTGCCCCTTTTTTTATTTGGAGAAAGATATGTTTGCAGAAAATAAAGCAATGTTCGTTTTTCAGAATAATAAAGGTCAAGTGTTTTATAGCCCTGTGATATCAATGAGTGTCGAACATTATCTTATGGACCATGATACACGACCTTTACTTCATATTGCTGCTGAAATTTGTAATCCATCGAATTACATTGACAAAAAGTCTTTTAACATATCAGACGAAGATGTTCTTGAAATGCTGGAGGAATGCAATGCAACAGATCAGTATGTTCGAATTGATAGATACTGAGAATTTATTGCCGGAACAAAGACAGAAGCTCAGAAGAGCGTTAAAAAGAGGTTCTGGGTTCGAAGGTGGAAAAGACAGAATTAAAAAAAGTTCTGAAATTCTATCAAGGAAAGAGTTTGCTGATTTTCTAAAGAAAGAATACGGAATTGGAGGAAGCTCTTTTGAAGGAGGGTTCGTAGACTCAACTTCTATGGGCATCCGCATCTATGAAAAAGGCTGGATGAACAGAAAAGAATATACCTGGACACAAATAGCAGATGAAATATTGAACATGATATCTACAAATTCGTATTAAGGAGTGGGAACAATGGGTAGGTTCACAATACCTCTTTCCAATGGTTATAGACTTGTCTCTGAACAGAACACGGGAGAATTTGACAAAGAACTTTATGTTGGAATTGAAGACCCTAATGGAGCTTATGTGCAGGATCTGGTTGTTGTACGGCCTACCTATAAGTTCGAAGGAGATAGCATAAAATTCGACGCAGATAAATTTGAAATTTTATTGTGGGGTAATGCGGATATGGAAGATTTCACAGACAAATTTGTAATTCCGCTGCATCAGGACGATGAGTAACGAAGAGATTATCTGGAATTTTCTTTATGAAAAATTGAATAATCCTTATGGGGCAGCTGCAATGATGGGAAATTTGTTTGCTGAAAGTTCCCTAAATCCAATTCTTGCGAACAATGTTAAGAAAAAAACAGGATTGACAAACGAACAATATACATCTGCAGCAGACAGCAGAATGAACAATTCATTCGTGTCGGATAGAATTGCTTACGGTCTGGCACAATGGGCTTTCAGCACAAGAAAAAAAGGACTTCTTGATTATGCGGAAAAGAAAGGGACTTCAGTTGGAGATATCCATACACAGCTGGAATATCTCTGGGAAGAACTGCAAAAATATAAGACAGTAATAAATGTGTTATATTCATCACAATCTGTCAAAGAAGCATCCGACATAGTTCTGCTGAAATACGAAAAACCAGCAAATCAATCAGACGCTGTTAAACAACTACGTGCGAAATATGGACAAAAATATTTTGACAAGTATGCAACAGCTAAAGAAACAATAAAAATAGTTTTACCGAAAAAGCTCGCAAAAGAAATAAAAAGCAAATTGGAGAAATTGATATGAGCATGACTTACTGGGGAATTAATGGGTTTGGACTTTGTTTGGACTCTGTTTACGGAGCATTAAACCAGAAGGTTGTGAAAGAAAAAATTAAAGAACTGTTTAAGCCAGACCAAACAGAAGGTATCGACGATGTTGCCGATATTCTGGACGCTGACTGGTTTTATGGCGATCCATATTCAAACTTTGCTGAATTTCTGGTTGAAGGTTATGACGAAAAAAAGATTTTGAGTTGGGAAGACGATGGTAACGGAAGAGCATTTTTACTGTACCAACCGCCTTATCCGTGGCAGTTAAAGCCTGAAGATCCGAAAACCTGTGATGAATTAATTAGTTATATGGTAAAAGTTCTTCAGAATGTATTTGACTTGTCGCATAACGAAATAGCATCAAAGCTTGATTTTATAAGTGATTGGGGATGTGGTTAATGGCTGTACCAACTATGGCTTTCACAATCTATTTAACAGACGAAGAAATAGAAAAAATAAAAGAAAAATTTAATATTAAAAGTAATGAGGATGTTCGTAGAGCAATTTACGAATGCATCTCAACTTATCTGGAGATGTAAATGAAAATAAAAGAATTAATCGATAACAAAACTTTTTGCTTTAATGTAAACTTTAGAATCTATCAGTATATTCCATTAAGACACAGAGAAGGCAGAATGATTCTGAAATATGATTCTATGGTTGATGAATGGAAAGATGAAGATGGATTATTTGACCATGAAATAAGCGCAGTTAATCAGTCATCAACAGGGACAGTGGAGATAGAATATTGTGACTAAGCAACAGATTATAAAAATTTTCCAGAATTATGTACTCAACGATTATGAAGCATCCAGCAGAGAATATATTGAAGATGCTTTATTTGCTGTTGCGGATGAATATGAAATCAGAGAATTAGGATTCGGGTGGGTGCTGGATGAAGATAACGAGGATGATTAATGGAGTAACTTACAACATTGAGTTACTGCCGGACGAGCTTTATGAAGCTTTTTTCGAACAAAGAGAAAAATTCGACATAGAGGACATTATTAACTATGGAGAAGAGATGACCGAAAAGGAAATGGAAGAAGAGCTCGGCTGTACATACAGTGAGTTTCTTTCAATGAAGGAAGAAATGGCACAGGAAATGCGAAGAAATATAGACAAGTACGGTATGGACTTTATTTACGCAAGAGAAGAAGCAATAGAAACAGTAATTCGTAGAAACAAAGTAGTTTGCAACTGAAAAAAACTACAAAAGACCATAAGGCAAACTACTCGAAAGGAGTAGTTACCTTGGAAGAAAAGGTTAATTTTGAACTGGACGCCGGAAATAACGGCTGGCGTTGTTCTGGATGCGGTCTGCTTATTGACGCAATTGGCAGACCGCTCCTCGGCAACGAAACATGGGTTATTCAATCAAAAGGAATTGCATGGATAGAAAATAAACCAGAATGGAACTACTGCCCTAAATGCGGAAAGGCGGTAGATAAACATGCCTAAAAAAAAGAAAACAGAAGAAATAAAAAAAATAGAATTTCCTGAACAATATATGGTTATCGCCGCAGATCTTAGTTTGCGTAGACCTGGATGGTGTGTGCTTAAAATGTATAACGGAAAACCATATGTTGCAAACCTCTTTTCTTTGGACAACAAAGGAAAGAAAAACAAAACACATGGACAGATTTTATCTGAGATTTATGAAATTTTTTATAATAACGTTATAAGTAACCTAAACATTATGCCTTCATGCTTTTTCGTTCGGGAGAAATCCATCATGCATATGATGACACCAGCAGAACGCGATGTCACAAAAGTCGTAGGCTTAATGGATTTTATGCTTTTAGACAGAGAATGGGATGAAATATACCCAGTGACAGTAAAAAAGCTTGTAGCAGGTTCCGGCAAGGCTGAAAAGGAAGAAGTTGCCGCTGCGCTGGAAAAATACGTCGGTAAGATCAGTTATAAGTGTGATGATGAATCTGACGCAACAGCCGTAGCTATAGCTTGGTTAATCCTGCATGGACAGTTGGAGGAGAAACAATGAGTCGTACAACATATATATACCGTTTGGAAGCAGGATATTCTTATAAAAAAGACCCTGAAGTAATAGAATTTTTTTATGCACCAAACAGTAAAAGACTTATAAAATACGCGCAAAATATGTTCAAAGATAAAAAATACAATCTGTTTAAAACAATTAAAGTTGGTATTTCAAAAACCAAAGAAGAAATGAGAATGATTTCTGACTTTGAAAGCTGGCAGCTTAAACAAACTATGACAGCAGACGCTTACTCAGAAAGGATAGACTGTTAATGAAGGTTATCTTTTTCACGGTAGACAACGTATTAAACTTTGAAGATTCCGATGCTATTGCCCCATCTGGCAAAAAGGGTATAGCCGAATCCCGCATTAAAGAATTAAAAAAAATTATCACATCAACCGGAGCACGTATTGTGCTGATCGGTGACTGGCGAAAAGACTGGGACTTCGATGATTCAAAGTGCAGTAAAGATGGAATTTATCTGAATAAAAAGTTTGATAGAAAAGGTCTGCACATACTGGATAAAATTCGAGATGATATGACAGACGATGAAGGCATAGATGATTGGATTAAAAGACATCCAAACGTTACCGAGTCGTGTGTTTTAACAGATATAGATAATATTAAATGGACGGAGTGGTGATGTTGAAAATTGAAAAAGTTTTGGAGCAACAGCGAAGACTGATAAAAGCGTTGCTCAGAGAAAGGCGAAGAAACAATCTGCTGGAAATGCAAAACACTTTATACTGTATGTTTATCTCAGACGAACAGAAACGAGCAGCTGACAATTATGCAGAACAGGTTGTCTTGAAAAGAAGGTGATGCAACATGAGCCCTGAAGAACTATTAACAAAGTTGGTTTCCTACAAAGGCCCATGTTAGCTTCCGAATCTGCTCATATTGCCCAGAAGATTATAAAACTGCAGAAGTAAAAGAATGTATTGAGGAAATGGTAAAAGAAATATATCTGCTAAGACAAGATAAAGATGAATTACTGAAAGATCTCATTGAGATCCGACAGGCATATAAAGAAATTACTGGCAAAGATTATGAAAGGAAAGAAAAATGAGAAGAGATGGAATACCGTATGTTCCTAATCCTCCGGTACATCAGTTTCCTGTAAAAGAATTACAGGATATGTCGCTTGCTGAGATTAAAAAAGTGCACATTAAAACGTGCGGAAAAGCGGACGGAAATGTTTCCGTTTGCTCTAAGTGCAAAACTCCGTGTAAAGCAGGAGAAAGAGCGGTGCAACTTCTGGCAAATGAGATCTACAACGATCCACCTATTCCATTGTACGGCGGAAAAACATTGATTGAACGGGCAAGAGAAGAAAACATGAAACGGCGGGAAAATATGAATAATAAAGAAATGTCTCCTTTAGCAAAAGCTATATCAGAAGCCGGAGTAAATCCGGATGGCACAGTTAATTTAAAAGAAAAGAAGAAAAGAAATTACATCTTCTGGGAAGGCTGGTGGGAAGAATCCTTAGCTTCTGGAGATCAGGTCAAATGGCTTATGGACAAAATGAATCTTACAAAAGCCCAAGCTAAGAAAAAGATCTACCAATATAGGTGGTACAAAGGTCTAAATAAAGAGAAAAATGAAGAACCGAAAGAAGAAATGATTCCTGTTAAGACTGATAAAGGAGAAGTAGAAATTAATTACGATCAGCATCTTAAAGAAGAACTGAAAGAAGAAGTTCATGTTTCTCCTCTTGAAAGTAAGCTTGAAGCTTTGATGAAACAGCAGGAAGAATACAAGAAAGAAATGGAAAAATATAAAACATTGTATGAAGAAGCGCAAGCAAAGTATGATGCTGTTAAGCAAAAGACTGATATTCTCTGCAACGCTATGGATATTTTAAATGATTAAACCGGAGAAGGCGGCATCAAAGCCGCCTTCTCCGTATAGGAGAATGTATGGATTGGTTTATTATAAATGAAGTAAAAGAAGGAAAAACGATAATTAATGCCAGCTCTATTTTAAAAGTACACTACAACGAAGAAACAAATTTAACAATTATTGATTTTAACAGAGGTGCTTACCCTTCTGTTTATGTTCGTGGAAACATAATGACTGATATAAGAAGGTTGCTAAGTGCGCATGGACACTATGTAAGCCAGATTGGAGAGTTATAATGACAGACAGAGAAATAGAATTTATTTCATTGTGGGAAGAATATGCTCCGGATGAAAGCGATGAGCTTATTGTAAAGAACAATCGTCTTATGGACTATCTTGAGAACGGCGGTTTCTTTACAGCTCCGGCTTCAACAAAGTATCATGGAGCATATGAAGGTGGTTTATACGACCATAGTAAACAGGTTTTTCTTCGTTTGAAAGAACTGACGGAAAAGAACGATCTTAAATGGCAGCGGGATGAAAGCCCGTTTATTATTGGTATGTTCCATGATTTATGTAAGTGCGACCAGTATGTTAAAGTAGACGGCAAAATGTTAGAAGGTACTGACACTTTGGTAACTGGTAGTCCTTTATTGTGGCATTATGAATATAACACGAATACTATGCTCAAAGGACATGGTTCGAAATCTGTCATGCTTCTTTCTCAGTTTATTAACCTGACAGAAGAAGAAATGCTTTGTATCAGATATCACATGGGCGCATATGAAACAGACGAATGGGACGAGTTTGGCAAAGCTATTGAAAAGTATCCTAATGTGCTGTGGACACACCACGCAGATATGTTAGCTTCAAAGGTGGATAATGTATGATAACGCAAAACACTGTAACGTCTTATCCATATAACATATCTTGGACTACATCAACAACTTCTACGTCTACGTCTTATAAATTAAATCCATATGAATCATGGACTACAAGCGGGAAATATGATTCATGGATTATGCTTAAAGAAATATTAAAAAAGCGTGAAGAAGTTAAAGAAAGCGAATTATTAGATTTATTAAAGGATGATGTTTAATGCCTATTCATGGGATGGAAGGTCCGCTCGATTTTCATTATTTAACAGATAGCCCGATATACACTACTAATACAATCGACTGTGCAAAAGCATGGACAGCAGAACCAAGGTTTTTATCTTCCAGAGATCTGGATTTACTTGCACGAAAAATCTATCGTATTTTTTCAGAACATATAAAAGTTGACATTTCCGAAGCCGAATTCATCAGCTTATTGGAGGAATCTGAATGATTGGACGGTTAAAAGATCTTACAATAAACCGTGACGGCAGTCAGAATATTACACTGACAGTTCAGGCTGACTTCAGGGACGCTTACGACGAGCTGGATGGCATAGATGTTGACGTCGAAATCAAGAAACATTTTAAGCACAGATCGTTGGATGCATCGGCTAAAGCTTGGGTCATGATAGACCAGCTTGCAAAGAAACTACGACTTAGCAAAACAGAAGTATACAGAAACGCCATCAAGGAAATTGGTGGCGTTTCTGATATTATCTGCGTTCGTGAGTTTGCTGCAAAAACTCTTTGTGAAAATTGGTGCAAGCATGGTACTGGCTGGATGTCTGAGATATCCCCTAGCAAATTGCCAGGATGTGTAAATGTAACGCTTTGGTATGGTTCTTCTTGTTATGACAGTCGCCAGATGGCTGACTTGATTTCAGAATTAATCAACGAGTGCAATGAACAGGGTATCCCGACAATGACTGATCAGGAAGCAGAAAAACTTCTTGGAGCATGGGCTGTAAAGAAGGAGAAAGAAAATGATAAAGTCTCTTCTTCAGCCTGACATTAAACAATGTTTTTTATGTGGCAGAAAAACAACGCTTGAGTTGCATCATATTTACTCAGGAATTAGCAATCGTAAGTGGAGCACTAAGTATGGCTGCTGGTGCTGGTTATGCCATGATTGTCATACTGGCACAGAAGGCGCTCAGTACAACAAGGAAAAGAACATATATCTCAAACAAGAATGTCAAAGAGCATTCGAGGAAATCTACTCACGAGAAAAGTTCAGAAAAATATTTGGTAAAAGCTATTTATAAGGAGATTTTTATGACACAATGTGATTTTGTACTTAAATATATTGAAGATTTTGGTTCTATCTCTGCTCTTGAAGCGTTCAGGGATTTAGGTATTATGCGACTGGCAGCAAGAATTTCAGACCTTGAAAGCCGTGGATATAGGTTTAACAGAAAGCAGGAACGGTTTACGAATCGGTATGGCAAGAAAGGTTCGTATACCCGTTACAGCAAAGCTGCATGAACGTTATCTCTCAAACAATTTGCTGGGACTGCAAAAAAGCTATCGGTGGATGTTCATGGTCTGAAACATTAACTCCTGTAGAAGGATGGACTGCAACTCAAAACGACAAAGACAATGCAGAATCTTATAAAGTTATAATGTGTCCCTTGTTTGAAAGGGACGCTTATTATTCTGGTTTGAGCAAAACTCCAAGAGAGGTTAAATTGGAATGAATAGAAAACCCGTTTTGTTCTTTATTGCAATTATCTTGTTTATTATTTCAATGATTCTCTATAGCGCAAAAGGTGAAGTAGTTGAATGCTGGGTGTTATGCCAGCCTGATTCTTCTGTAAATCTCAGAGAGAAACCGAAGAAAACAAGTTTTGCGTTTAGTGAAGCAGAGATGTGCGACAAGTTCTATACCGACGGCAAGGTAAAGAACGGATACTTACACTTAGTTAACGTTCCGGCTGAAACAACGGAAGGATGGATTTCAAATTCTTATATTGTTTATGACGAACCGTATAAACCGTTGTTTAACGAAAGATGTATTATTTCCACTTCCAGAGTAGCAGCAAGAAGAACAATTGGCGGAAAGGTTCGTATCTGGCTTCATGACGGAGATGTAATTAAAGTTTTCGCAATTTCAAATGAATGGTGTGTAACAAATCAGGGATTTGTAAAAACACAATTCATTGATACAGGAAGCTATGTAAGAGACAGTCTGGCAGACGCTTCGGAAGAAATGACATTTGAACCGGATTAAAACACTGTTTCTCAGGCGATAAAAAAAGACTGATATCAGCGGATGAACAAATACTCATCCGCTGTGTCAGCCATCAAAACAAGCCCATACGCCAGGGCGTCTGGAGGAAAAAGAATGCGCATAATCAAGAGTGGATCTCGTGAAGATAAAAAAGCAAGATTTGTTTGCAAAAACTGCCATTGCGAATTTGAATGTGGAAAGGATGAATTCTGGATGAATGAAAGTACAACAAGCTTGACTTATCCAATTTCTTATGAATGTTTTGCCAACTGTCCGCAGTGCCATTACATTTGCAAAACATATAAAACAAAACAAAATACAGTTATTATGGGAACGTCAGAGGAAATAACAGATGAATATAATCAACAAATATAATTTAAAAAAGGGCATAACCTTGGAAGATATTAAAGCAGAAGCTAAAAAAAAGAAATTACATTACAGTGAAGGATTTGCTTCTTATATTCATAAAGACGCTGTATGTTCAATTTCAAAATTGCTTGCAGATGATATTACGGTAAATATTGGGTTCCCGGAAGACCTGTCGAAATGGAATGATTTTGCTTTTGTGATTGTTATGGATGAAAGTTTCGGACAGCCATACACGCCATTCTATCATGTAGAAGAGCATAAGCGTTATCAGTTTCCTTTTGTTCTAAACGTTGTCGGTCATTACAATAAATTCATGGACAGCTTAAGTTTTCTGGAAAAGCATGAAGATTGACGACATTATAAATATGAACAAGGAAATATTAACGCCTAACGATGTGGCTCCGTTATTGGAATGTGATCCGAATATCATAAGACGGCAGGCAAAAGAAAACATAAAACAACTTGGTTTTCCGGCAGCTAAAATTGGAACACGCATTAAAATACCAAAGGCTGGGTTTATAGCATGGTATTTACATAAGGAGACGTCATAATGGAAGGATACTTTCCTATATGTGTATATTGCAAACTGGCAAACGTATCAGAAGATACGGCATATCACAGAACTATAAGGAATCAGGTTCCAAATTTCAAAGACGAAAACGGAAGAATGTATATTTATTTCAGCGATGAACTGCTGAAAATTCCTGAAGATTTTGTGTCTGTCCCAGAATATTGTAAAATTAATTACGTTACTCCTGCGGTTATATACAGAAGAATAAAACTCGGATTGTTTAAACCAGAAGATCTTTATTACCCACCACGCGATGTGTATAGGGCAAAAGGCATAGTAAGAATTTACATTCGAAAGACAGCAAAATATATAAGACCAACTGACAAATATTGTCCTGAAGGCTGTATACCGTTGGCTGATTGGTGTGAGGAAAACAATATCTCCAGAAACTCTGGTGGACAACTTATAATTCATGGAAAGTTAAAACCTGTGTACAATAACGGATTTGTTTACGTTAAAAAGGGAACAGAATTGCCAACAAAAAGAAAGTATAAAAAAAACAGTTGATTGCAATATTTATGTTTGCTATAATATCTCCTACTAGTTACAGAGGAGAAAAGTATGGGCAAACCAAAAGCCAGAGGCAATGGACAAGGTTCTGCGATCAAAAGAGGAAAGTATTGGGAAGCAAGAGTTGTGATAGGATGGAAACCAAATAGCTTAGGTAACAAACTTCTTCCTATTATAAAAACAAAATGTGGTTTTAAAACAAAAAAAGAAGCTCTGGCTTATTGCCCAACGTTAAAGTCTTCATACGGACGTCCTGTTGCATCTCCGACTGTAGAATATTATTGGAAGGTTTATGAAAAAGGTGAATATTCTCAGTTATCTAAAAGTAAGCAGGAATCATATTTGATTGCGTGGAACAAAATGAAGAATATCTGGCACAGAGAGATTGCCTCCTTATCTGTTGGCGACTTGCGAAGTCTCGTGTCGGAAAAAACAAGTACGTATTATCCGGCACGGGACATAAAGCAAGTTCTTAACCATTTGTTTAAACTTGCAGGAGCTGACAGATGGGTAGACAAGTCACTGCCAAGTTATATAGTTCTTCCTCAAATAAACGAAAAAGAAAGGCAACCGTTTACAGAAGAAGAACAGAAATCTATATGGAAAACATACGAACATGGAAATAAAACCGCAGGACTTGTTCTGTTAATGATCTATACTGGCATGATGCCCGGAGAAATACGAAAGTTAAAACCGGAGATGATAGATCTGGAAAACAGGACTATAACCGGAGCAGGAATTAAAACAAAAGTTCGTAAGGAAGCTACAGTTTTTTTGGCAACAGACATCGTTCCCGTGGTAGAAGATTTAATAAACTCAAAAACAATCCCATGTAATTGGACCAAAGATGCTTTTTACAGCGCCTACTACAGGGCGTTATCTGAAGCTGGTTGCAGAAGACTGGCACCTTATTCATGCAGACATACCACTGCCACAGCGCTGGCTGTCTCAGCGGCTGTTGCGCCGCAAACTGTACAAAAGATTATGAGATGGGCGTCAACAAAAATGATGGATCGGTATGTTCATCCGGACACAACTGATATCAGAGATGCTGTTGAAGCAATGTATAAAAAAATGAACTAGTTACAGAACTAGTTACAAGGTGAGTGAAAAGCATGGAAAATAAAGGTTTACGAATCCCAGACGAAGGGATAAGACTGTTTAATAAAGCCTTGTTTTTCAATGTTTTCGAAAGTTAAAAATGTATAATAATTTAAAAAGATGTATTATACTAGTAACAATACTAGTAACAAATGGCTTTTATAGTTCTGCATATAAATTTTGTGTGCAGAACGTTGAAAGCCGACAATAAAACAAAAAGAAAGGATTAAGGTTATGAATAAGCAGGAATTAATCGGTGCTCTGGAAAACAAAACTGGTCTGGACAAGAAGAACTCTGAAAAGTTTATTAATGCTTTTGTAGAAATTGTTTCCGATGCTTTGGCAGATGGAGACAAAGTGACACTCGTTGGTTTTGGTACGTTTGAAACACGTGAACGCAGCGCAAGGGAAGCTCGCAATCCGCAGAATGGCGGCGTTGTGCATATTCCGGCAAAAGTTGTGCCTGCTTTTAAGGCTGGCAAAGGATTCAAGGAAGCTGTTAACAAGTAAGATTTTTTATTGTCGGCTAAGAAAGGAGACCCCGCCCCAAAAGCGGGGTCTCCGTTATTTTTATAGGAGAAAAAAATGAATAATATATTTTTCCCATCTTTATTTTATTATAAGTATATTTATGTAGATACCCATGATTATTTAGCTGATGGCATATTTTATAAAAATAAAATTCCTGTAAGAGTTCAGAGTGAATTTGTTCGTGACGGGGATAATTACAGACTCGTAGTAATAAAAGTAAGAAAGAAGTTTAAAGACAAAATTGAACGTTCATTCGTTGAGCTAAGAAACAAAATGCTTATTTACGGATATAACGATTATGATGATTACTGCGAAGAAGTATTTAAACATTTAACGAGGTGAAACATGAAAACTAAGGATGAAATATTAAAAGGTTTAACGTTATGCACATGCCTGACAACTTCATGCGCTGAAACAGACTGTCCATACTATGAAGATGATATCTTTAATGTTGGTTCTTGCGTTAAAACCCTTCATGAAGACGTAGTAGAATATATACTGGTTGGCGCAGAACCTACACAAAAAGATGAATTACATTTCTACTGTGGCAGATGTGGATTAAGACTTCGACTGAAACTGAATTTGAAATACTGTCCAAGATGCGGGGTGAAAATAAAATGGCCGACAGGTTATACGAATGGTTCCACGATGACATTACATGGTGCGGAAATGAATGCAGTTATACAGAATGCGAACGAAACATAGCTAACAAGCTGCAAAAGACCGGACTGTATTCAGCTGCTTTGTTTAAAGGTACAGAAATGTGCCCATTACACAAGGAAGACAAAAAAGGGGACAACGACAATTAAATCGTGTCCCCTTTTTTTTATCTGTTTATTGTTCCTCAATCTGTCTGTGAAGTTCAAGAACAGCAGCTTCAATAGCCGCATCAATGGACGGCAAATCAAC